>Ga0335082_10009352_pt1 | contig 10645 bp, 11 predicted proteins | sample Lox_Sample_41_FD_206718 | JGI IMG/M metagenome (GOLD analysis project Ga0335082, IMG submission 206718) | Soil microbial communities from Loxahatchee National Wildlife Refuge, Florida, United States - Lox_Sample_4.1 | ecosystem: Environmental > Terrestrial > Soil > Wetlands | place: USA...
AACCCGAGCGTATGTCCAGCAGCGAAGAGCAGCAATAGAACCGCGGCAATTCGGTAAAGCAGAGAGGGTTTCAAGTCTTCCTCCGGCAATATTGAGGGGGCAGTGTATCATCCGCCGGACCTGCAGACCGAAGCAGGAGTGTCAGAGACTAGCGAACCGCGAAAAGCGGACAGCGGCTCGCTTACGGCGTCCCGTACACCCGCTTGTAAACCTCCACATTTCGCACGATGGCCTGCACATACTCGCGGGTCTCTGTGAACGGGATGGACTCGACGAATTCGTCGATGTCGCGGAAGGTGCCCGAGGCACGCCAGTCTTCCACGCGTTCCTCGCCGGCGTTATAGGCAGCAAGCGCGTACTCGATCTGCCCGCCAAAATGATCTACCATCTTGCGAAAATAGCTGGTTCCCAGTTCGATGTTGGTCGTGGGATCGAGCAGCTTATCGGTGCTGTAGTGTTGCAGCCCGTCCTTCTTCGCCTCGCCCTTGCCGGTGCGCGGCAAAAGCTGCATCAGACCATAGGCGTTGGCGTGTGAGATGGCGTCCGGATTGAACTCCGACTCCTGCCGGATGAGCGCCGCCACCAGGTACGGATCAAGGCCGTTCTCCTCCGAGTAGCGGCGCAGGGCGTCCCAGTACGGACGTGGAAACAGGCCGTGCCAGTATTCAGCGGGCAGGGCATTAATATCGAACGCGAAGTATCCCGAGATAGCGCGCTTCAGAGCCTGCAAGGCGCGATAGTATTCGCCGCCGCTGGAATACATGCGCGCGATTTCCAGCATCTCCCACGAAGGCCCTCCCGAGCTGCCGGCTTCAAGCTCGCGCACCGCCAGATCGGTTGCGCCGGCGTTTTGCAGCAGCCGGGCGCGCATGTAATGCAGGTCATCTTCGGGCGGGTCGGTGACTTGCGCCGCAGCATCGTATGTCTTCGCCGAGCCGATGTGTTGCAGAGAGGCCACGGTCACGGCCGGGGCAGTTGGCATGGTGGCCAGCCGCTTGCGCGCCAACACGCCGTAGTAATAGTTGCGATAGCGGTCGGCCAACTTCTCATAGTAAGCCCGTGCCAGGCCGTAATCCTTGTCGTCTTCGGCCATGCGTCCGCGCCAGTACATGGCGTTGGGGACTTCATTCGTGCCGGGATAGAACTCAACCTGCTCCTCGAAATACTTCTTCGCCTGCTCGGGCCGGTTCTGGCGGTAGGTCAGCCAGGCGCACTTCCAGTGCGCGTAGGCTGCTTTCGTCCCGTTGGGAAAGCGCTGGTGAATTTCACGATAGTAATCGATGGCCCGGTCGTAGTCTTTCTGAAGCAGGTACATGTTTCCGGCGCTCATCAGGGCCGACTCCAGCCACGGCGACTTGGGCGTAGTCGCCCGCATGTGCTGCAGAATGGTATTCAGGCCGGGCTCATCGTTTTCCTTGCGCGCAATTTCAGCCCGCTGATACCACTTCTCAGCGCTGGCCTCACTGCCGTCGTCGGGGATGAGATCGAGCGCTGCCCGGGCATTACGAGTGTCGCCTTCATGCATGTAGGAGTTGGCCAGTTGGATGAGCGCCACCGAATTCGTCGGCTGGAGGGCAACCATCGCCTTGTACTCTTCCGCCGCGCCTGCCCACCGGCGCCCCTTGTAGAGAGCGTCAGCCCGGTGCTGGTGCTCGCTGTAGGTGGGAGCGGGAAGAAACGCCGCTTCAGGAATTTTTTTCAGATCGGCGGCAGCGTTGTCGGCGGTATAGCTGGTCGCATAGTTGTAGTAGACCCGCCGCAGAATCTCGGCCCCGGTTTTACCCTGATTGTTCAGCACGTACGCCTTGCCGAGGAAGTACTCGGTTTCGGCGCTCGCAGGGGAGCGATATTTCTCCAGCAGATGAATTGCTTCGGCCGGCTGGTTAGTGGCCAAGAGTGCCCTGGCGTAGGCGACGGTCGCGTCGTGCGCGTAAAGCGAGTCGGGGAAGCGTGCACCAAAATCACGCAGGTAGGTGATCGAGGACGCCGGGCGGTTGCTCTGGACATACGAGTTACCGATGAAGAATGAGGTGTAGTCCTTTAACTCGCCAATTTCAGGTTGGGCTTTCTCAAGCGCCGTGATGGCCGCAGGGTACTGGGCATCGAGATAGTGTGCATAGCCGATGGCGAACCAAGCCAGGGCGCCGGCTTCGGTCCCGGCATGAGCGCGGGCGTAGTTCTCTACTCCCGTGTAGGCGGTTGCAGTCCGGTATTCCACCAACTGCCGCGCCATAGGCCGCAGATCACTGGAGGCCACGAAGGTGCGCTTGAGCTGATGTGCTCGCGTTGCCGCAGCCTTCTTGCGAGTGCGATGGCCGGCGCTCGCGGCCGTCGACTTTTTATGAGCTGATGGGGCGGATTTGGAAGCCGTGCTTGACTTGTGCGTCGTCGTTTTGGATGCGGATGGTTCCCTGGTTGACGACGCGGTACTATTCTGCGCAAGCACAGCGCAGTTCAGCTGGACCTGCAGCAAGGCCAGAAGAATGGCGAAAAGGCGACCCTGGATACTCACCCTGTTCAGTGTAGCGCGATCGCCGGCATTCAGCTCTGCCAAATTTGTTACACAAAAGATTCCCGCCGATGACCTCCTGCCGGCGGGGCGCGCAGTTTTTACAATAGACGCAGCTTCACCAGCAGACTTAGTGAACCTGGCGAAGCAGCACCGATTTCTCCCTTGTTCCCACCAAACCGTCGACTTACAGGTACAATGGCTGAGGGGTTTTCTTTTTCTAGCGTAAATTCCTGAATCTACGCAAACATGGCAACCATCCAACCCAAGGTAGTAGAACCCAGCGACGAAACTGCTCTGGTCCATGCGGCCAAGGCGGGCGAGATCAGCGCCTTCGAGGAGCTGGTCAAGCGCTATGACCGCAATGTGTTCAGGATTGCACAGCACATCACGCAAAACCGCGAGGACGCGGAAGACGTGGTGCAGGATGCGTTCCTGAAGGCCTATCAGAACCTGGCCAACTTCCACGAGCAGTCGAAGTTTTACACGTGGCTGGTGCGGATTGCGGTAAACGAGGCGCTGATGCGCCTGCGCCGGCGGCGTCCTGAGCGGATGGTGTCACTGGATGAGGACATCAAGACCGAAGAGGACTCGATGCCGCGCGAGGTGGCGGATTGGTCGCCCAATCCGGAGCAGTTGTATACCCAGGGCGAGCTGAAAGAGATCCTGGGTAAAACGATACAAGGGTTGCCTCCGAGCTTTCGGACGGTGTTTGTGTTGCGCGACGTTGAAGGCCTTTCCACCGAAGAAACGGCGGAAGCCCTGGATTTGAGTATTCCCGCAGTGAAATCGCGGTTGCTGCGCGCCCGGCTGCAACTGCGCGAGCGCTTGAGCAAGTACTTCAAAAATCGAACTGGTGGAGATGGCAAAAAGTGACCTGCTCGGATTTTCTGAAAGAGCTGACCGATTACCTCGACGGCGCAATGGACGCTCAAACCCGGGCGGAATTGGAAGACCATCTTCAGTGGTGCCACAACTGCTACGTCGTCTGCAACACAACCAAAATGACCATCGAGATTTACCGCGACTCCCGCCTTTACGAACTCCCTGACAACCTACGTGACAAGCTGCGAACAGCCATCCTGTCCAAATGTCAGGAACACAAAGCTGACTCCGTAAAGGTACCGCTGCGGCGCCGGTCTTCACGCAGCAAATCCTAGGTCCACGGCAGACCTTAGGCCCGTGGAATCTCCCTGTGCTATCCCAAATTGGAACTTACATGCCTGCTCTGCGGCAACCTTTGTAGGTGCCACCGAATCTAAATACTTGAGGTAGGGTTCCCGTTGTTGGGAACTTGTCCGGTGAGCGCCGCTTCTTCCGGCAGACTTCGCTTGGGTGGTTTGTCTTGAGGAGGAAGTCATGAGTCTATTCGATCTGGTCTTCGGTTGTTCGCACAAACACTGCAGCTTCCCCATCACCGTTAGAGGTAAATTGCGCCGTAGTGAAGCGGCTTCAGTCACCGGGACCTACGTCGTTTGTCTCGATTGCGGGAGAGAGTTTCCTTACGACTGGCAACAGATGAAGCTCATTCGTTCTACGCCTGAGAGCGGAACGACGGGAGAACCACTCACCATCCTGCCATGGCACAGGGCGGCTTAGGCCCGCTCTTCACGGTAGTTCTGCATGGCTGATGGTCGAAGGTATTTCTGTGCCGGCGTTTGTCTCGACACCTCCGCCTTCGCTATCCCTGCCCCGCTGCTACTTCCAAAGCCGCGAACTGGCGACGCCGGTCAGGCAATAGTACGGATCGCCTGAGTCGGCCAGACCGGTCACTGGATCACAAACTGTCGTGTCTCCCGTCCAGCCATAAGGATCCACCGGAACGCAGTCGAAGGTCTGCCCCACAACTCCATCGACGCATACATCAGCCGCTCTTGCCCCGAACCGGGCGAGCACCAGCGGAGCAGGCACGACCTTGTGCACTTCGAAGTGCAGGTGGGGCGAGTAGTGATATATGGGCGGCGCTGCCTTGCCGGAGAGCGCCACGAGGCATCCGGCCTGAACCTGCGTGGCCTCGTCGAGCGGCAGGTACACGGTCGCCGCGCATCCCGGAAGCGGGTCAGGATCGTTGACTGGAATCTTCTCCTGTCCGATGTATGTATCGAGGTGGAGATAGTAGATGACGTAGGTCGGCGGAATTGCCGGCGGATGGTCAGGCACGATCTCCATCACGTGGTAGGCCGCGGCCGGATAGCCCAACCCTACGATTCGAGCGGGGTAGTGTACCGTTCCATTTGCCGCAGCATAGACCTGAGTGTCCATGGCGGCGACGTAGTCGATTCCAGGATGGCCGTCATAGAAGAGATAGCCCGGACTTCCCCATCCGTAATAAGTCATGTCAGGCGTGAGATCGATCGGCGGCGGAAACTGCACGTTCCGGACTTTGTAACCCGCATTGCAGCCGACGCCCAGAATCGGATATCCCGGGCCATAGATCGCCGTTGTTCCCGTGAACGCAGCCACCGTTTTGTCGCAACCATAAATCACGTAGTGCGTGGCCGCGTCCAGCATGGAATGGTCGAAGGTGGAGTTCACCGGCGCCAGCGCCGATGTAAGGTGCTGGTCTTGATCGGGTACGGTGGCCTTCAGCGGGAAGGTGAGTTGTAGCGTGGCCGGAGTGGAGACTTCTTGAGCCGCGGCTAACCATGTTGCACCTATCAGAACGGCGCACAACGCAACCCGAGGTGCGAAACGTCGCATCCCAACCTCCGTTCGCGGCGTGGGTGGAACGCCGGACGTAGCCAAGTTACCTTTGCCTCCGGCGGTATGTCCAGTCACCTGGGGTGGGAGGGCCGGATATCGTAGGACCCTCTAGAATTGAGGATATGAACATCAACTCCCGCGCGCCTGACTTTCGCCCGCCGACTCCAATAGAGCGCGCCTTCAATCGCTTCTTCGGGTTCCTGGTCGGGCTTGGTCTTGGGCTGAAACACAACTATCTTCTCGAGGTGCGAGGGCGCAAGAGCGGCAAGCTCTATTCCACGCCGGTCGATCTTCTGGAGATAGATGGCAGGATGTTTCTGGTGGCTCCTCGCGGACGAACACAGTGGGTGCGTAACGCCGAGGCGGCTGCGGAGATCACCTTAAAGAAAGGCCGCTTCCATCAGAGCTTCGGTTTGCTTGCCATTCCGGATGCACAAAAGCCTCCGCTACTCAAAGCTTACCTGGACAGCTTCAAGACCACCGTGCAGCGATACTTCCCTATCCCCGCAGGCTCAGATGTTCACGTGTTCGAGAGCATCGCGCCGAGTTATCCGGTCTTTGAGCTGATTGGCCATTAACGGCGCATCCAGTTGAAGCTTTACGCTACCGCTGCAGTCCAGGTATCGTCGAAGGTCTTTCCGCTCTTGTGTTTGACTTCGACCTTCTGAAAGGCGAAGGAAATCTCGTCAAGCTCATCAAGCTGGTTGGAAGACGGGACGCTCTCGGTGAGGTCTCTGACCGCTGAAATGGTGGCGTTCGTGAGGGTGAAGGAGTGGTCAACCTCCTCTAGTCCCTTCGGGTCGGTAGCGATAAACTCGATGAGCACCGAGGGCAAAACCTCATTGTTCGCCATAGCTGCATAGACTTGCAGACTCGCTTCACCCCAATGCTTGCGGACGACGATGGGCTGGTACTGTCGTTTGCCGCTCGCTCGTCCGGTCGCGATATCGCGCGGGGACGTCGCTGAAAAAGAGAAGCTCATTATCAGGATTCTGTCCTTGTTCTGTTTGCTGCTGCCATCACCGGCAAACTGCCCCTGCTTCTGACCCTTAATGGAGATGTACGCTGTGTACGCCACAATCGCCCCTTTCTCTCATTGAAACGCGGTCCACATAGAACTTCGGCGGCCACACGGCCGCCGGAAAGTTCTGCTGCAGACTTGCCTTCAAGGCTGGCCCGGATTCGCAGTGTAATCGTCGCTGCGTTTTGACAAAGTAGGCCGATCGTCATCCGGCTGGTTCGACGGCTGGCCGTTTTGCCCAGCAGTGGCGGTCGTATCGGCGGTCTGCGTCTTGCGTAGCGTAGGACGGTTGACGTCCTCAGCCACGTTCACCTTCTTGCGGTTCTCCAGCACAGCCAGGCGTGCCTTCACGTCGTTAAATTCGGAAGTGTTGAGGATGTATTCGGGCCGCGCCTTGAGGATGTTGCGGATCTCCTCCTGGCTCTTCTCAATTCGGTCGGGCGTTTGCGGGTGGGTGGAAAAGGCCTTGGCCAGCGTTCCCGGCTTCTTCTTTTCCTGCGCCTGGATCTTCTCAAAAAAAGCGATGAACGCCTGCGGATCATAGCCGGCTTTGTACATGTACTGCAGGCCTAGATAATCAGCTTCGGCTTCGAAGCCCCGTGAGAACTTCATGAAGGTGAGCGGCAGGGCCAGGTTAATGGCCAGGCTGGCCGCTTCGTAAACGCCCCAGCTCCCGACGAAGATCAGCGGGATGGTCGCAAATTGCGCGTAGTTGGCGCGTGTCATTTCGCGGGTGGCGTGACGGGCGGCAACGTGCGCAATCTCGTGGGCCATGACGCCGGCCAGTTCGGCCTCGTCATCGGCAGCCAGGATGAGGCCGCTGTTCACGTAGAAGAAACCACCGGGCAGCGCGAAGGCGTTGATGTCGTCGGAATCGATGACCTTGATCGTGAAGGGTACCTTGGCATCGGAGTTGCGAACCAGGTTCTGCCCGATGCGGTTGACGTATTCGGTGACGATCGGATCCTTCACCAGCCGTGCGCTCTGCTCCACCATCATGGCGTACTGCTTACCCATCTTGATCTCGCTGTCGTATGAGTACCAGTCGCCGATGCCCTTGCCTGAACCGGCTTTGCCGACGTTGCGGTTGCCGATGTCGTCCACGTCGTTCTTGCTTTTGTCGTGCGTCGCCCCGGGCGCATCTCCCGGATTCGCGGGGGCTGGAGCATCCGCCGGCGGCGTAGCGGTTTGATCTGGCGCGGGCTGAGATTGATTGGGCGTGCCGGCTGGCGCCTGCGAGGACGGTGCCTGCGATTGCGGGGCCTGGCCAACCGCAGGCACAGCGAGGCAGAAACTCAGCAGAATTGCGTTCGCAACTGCGAGAGCGCGCGACTTCATGGGAAACTCCGGTGCCTTGCGCTGAACCCACCTAGCTGGGGTACTTCTGGGCCCATTATATGCTTGGACGGCCTTCCTGGCGCATCGGATTGCCGCACGCACAAAGATTTTGCAAATTCGCCGTCCGGCCACCAAGCTCGCCATGAGGCGTTAGAATGGGCGGTTCATTCCGGCAGGAGGGCAAATGGCAACAGCAACGTCATCAGGTTCGGCCCAGGTAACACATCGCGTTTCCATCGACGAATTTGTCGCCGGCTTGCGCAAGCTGTGCGAGGCCGATTTCACCGGCGTCACCGGCACCTTGCAGTACATCACAGCGAATCCTGTGGATGCAGAGTCGTTGCGGCCATATCTCTTCTGGAACGCACAGCACTATACCCGCAACCTGATCGACAAGACCGGCCTCTATGAGCTGCTGGCCATCTGCTGGGAGCCAGGCATGCGCAGCTCCATCCACAATCACAAAGGCCAGAACTGCTGGATGGCCGCGCCCATCGGCCGCCTCGCAGTGCAGAATTATCGCGTCATCTCCGAAGACCTGGCCGCGCAGCGCTGCGAAATCGTGCCCACAGATGTGTGTGAGATCACCTCGATACGGCCGTGCGCCGTGGATCCGCTGAACCCGGTGCATGATGTTCGCAACTGCCGCGAATGGGGCGAGCGCGCCGTAAGCCTGCATGTTTACTCGCGCCCGTTCAACTCCTGCGTCGTGTACTCGGTGGAACAAGGCACTTGCGGCGAAATCGGGTTGGGCTACACGTCGATATGCGGGAAGCTGGCATGAACGCGGTCTTCACCGTGATTAGTCTCAGGCGACCCTTGCCGCGAGCTCGCGTAGCGCGTCGTCTTTGACCATGGCGATACGGCACTCATCGAAAAACGTGGCGCCCAGCGAGGTATAGAGGTTAATCGCTTTATTGTTCCAGTCCAACACCCCCCATTCCATCGCACGGCACTTCTCAGCCGTGGCTACCTTGGCTACTCGCGCCATCAGGGCGGTGGCAATTCCCTTGCGGCGAAACTGCGGACGGACGTAGAGATCTTCGAGAAACATCTGCCGACCGCGCCAGGTGCTATAGGAATTGAAAAAGAGCGCATACCCGGCTGGCTTGTCCGCCCAGTCAGCGACCAATGCGCGGAATTTCGGCTCTGGCCCGAACCCATCTTCCAGGAGATCGGCTTGTGTATTCGTTAGCTTGTGGAGCGACCTCTCGAATTCCGCCAGCTCGCGAATCATTTCATGCAGGACCGGAACATCTTCCCTGCCGGCAGGGCGAATCGAAAGCACTGCATACCTCCGTGGGAACGAAATCTAACCGGATACAATTCTATGGGAGTTCCATAACCGGCGACGGTGTGCGCCGCGTCACAAGCCGCCGTTCTCACTGGCGATATAATCCTGGGTTCGTCAATCTTTCTTGCAAGCAGGACTTATGACCATCATCAAGCAGGACGACCTCATCCAGAGCGTAGCCGATGCTCTGCAATACATCTCCTACTACCATCCGCCGGATTTCATTCGCAGCATGGCCAAGGCCTACGAGAAAGAGCAGTCGCCTGGGGCCCGTGATGCGATGGCGCAAATCCTGATCAACTCGCGCATGTGCGCCGAAGGCCACCGGCCCATCTGCCAGGACACCGGCATCGTGACCGTCTTCCTCAAGGTCGGCATGAAGGTGCAGTGGGACGCGACCATGTCAGTCGAAGAGATGGCGAACGAGGGAGTGCGCCGTGCCTACCTGCACGAGGACAACAAGCTGCGCGCCAGCATCCTGGCCGATCCCGCAGGAGCGCGCAAGAACACCGGCGACAACACGCCCGCCGTGGTCAACATGACGCTGGTTCCCGGCGACAAAGTCGAGGTCATCGTCGCGGCCAAGGGCGGCGGCTCGGAGGCCAAATCGAAGTTCGCCATGCTGAACCCCTCGGACTCCATCGTCGAGTGGGTGCTGAAGACCGTGCCCACGATGGGCGCGGGCTGGTGCCCGCCGGGAATCATCGGCATCGGCATCGGCGGCACTGCCGACAAGGCCATGATTCTGGCCAAGGAAGCGCTGATGGAGCCGATCGACATCCAGGAGCTGATGGCGCGCGGGCCGAAGAACAAGGCCGAGGAGCTGCGCATCGAGTTGTACAAGAAGATCAACGCGCTGGGCATCGGCGCGCAGGGGCTGGGGGGACTAACCACCGTGCTCGACGTGAAGGTCAAGGACTACCCGACGCACGCCGCCAACCTGCCCATCGCGATGATCCCCAACTGCGCCGCCACGCGCCACGCGCATTTTGTGCTCGATGGCTCAGGCCCGGTAGCGCTGGAGCCGCCTTCGCTCAGTGACTGGCCGGAGCTGACCTACGATCCTGTGGGCGCGCGGCGAGTAAACCTCGATACGGTCACGCGCGAAGAAGTCGCAGGCTGGAAGCCCGGCGAGGTGCTGCTGCTGAGCGGCAAGCTGCTCACTGGCCGAGATGCCGCGCACAAGCGCATGACCGACCACCTCAAGGACGGCAAGCAGCTCCCCGTTGACTTCAACAACCGCTTTATCTATTACGTCGGACCGGTTGATCCGGTCAGGAATGAAGTTGTCGGCCCGGCAGGCCCAACTACTGCTACCCGTATGGATAAGTTCACCCGCCAGATGCTGAAGGAGACCGGCCTGCTCGGCATGATCGGCAAGTCTGAGCGCGGCCCGGCAGCCATCGAAGCCATCCGCGACCACAAAGCGGTTTACCTGATGGCGGTCGGCGGCGCGGCGTATCTGGTGGCCAAGGCCATCAAGAAGTCGCGCGTGCTGGCCTTCCACGATCTGGGCATGGAAGCCATCTACGAGTTCGAGGTGCAAGACATGCCGGTCACCGTCGCGGTGGACTCGCAGGGCAACTCGGTGCACGAGAGCGGCCCAAAGGAGTGGCAGGCCAAGATTGCGGAGTTGGTGGAGATTGGGTAGCCCGCGTCTTACGCCAATGAGTCGACTGCGATCCGGACGGAGACGTGCACGAAAATGAAAGTCGTGTTAGATACAACCGTCCTTGGGGAAGGGTTCAACTCCCTTTCAGCGGATATCCCTGTTCTGAAG
>Ga0335082_10009355_pt1 | contig 10644 bp, 8 predicted proteins | sample Lox_Sample_41_FD_206718 | JGI IMG/M metagenome (GOLD analysis project Ga0335082, IMG submission 206718) | Soil microbial communities from Loxahatchee National Wildlife Refuge, Florida, United States - Lox_Sample_4.1 | ecosystem: Environmental > Terrestrial > Soil > Wetlands | place: USA: Florida...
TGCTCCCGAAGGGGGAGCTCACCGGTGGCAACGTCGTTCCTATCCATTTTTTATATATATAGCACATTTTTAGGCGGAATCAAAGCCTTATGCCACCGCAGATCAGGTATTCGGGAGAAAAAATCCTGCAATTTCGTCGAATCGGTTAACGACCTCCGACCCGGCGGTCCCCCGGCCGGATCCGAAAGCCGCGTCGGGGCGCGGGGCGCAGCTCAATCGCCGGTTCCGGGATCCGCTGAGAAGAACTTTTTGAATTTTTCAGGGACGCCATCCCATTCCTTGGCGTCTGCCGGCGGTTCACGTTTGACCGTTATATTCGGCCAACTTTTCGCATATTGGGCATTCACCTCCAGCCACTTTTCGAGCCCGGATTCGGTATCCGGCTTGATGGCCTCGGCTGGGCATTCCGGCTCGCAAACGCCGCAATCAATACACTCGTCAGGGTGGATAACGAGCATGTTTTCCCCCTCATAGAAGCAGTCGACAGGACATACCTCCACGCAGTCCATGTATTTGCATTTAATACAGTTTTCGACGACGACGTAGGTCATTCCCCGCTCCGGACAGCTACTATAAGACGCTCCCGTACCGTACCGACAGATAAGCCGCAACCGGCCTGCCCGCTACGGCAAAGACTGGCTTAAACGTGCGATTCGCGACCAAGCAGCGGGGCTTTGGCCGTCTGGATGGATCAGCCCAGATCCCGGTAGAGCATGCGCGCCGCCGGCGCATTGCCCCGCCTTTCGCAAATACCTTCGACCCGGACGACCCGCACCGAGCGATCAAGCGCGAGCGTCACCACATCGCCTACGCGCACCGGGCGGCTGGCGGCGGTCATGCGCTTTCCGTTGAGCCGCACGAATCCGGCCGTTGCTAGCGCCGCCGCGTCACCCCGGGTGCGCACCATGCGTGCGTGCCAGAGCCATTTGTCGATGCGCTGGCGGTCGAGGCCCTTACGGTCGAGACTCTTGGAGCCGGCACTCAAGATGGTTCTTTGCTGCTCTGCTCAAGCTGCTGCTTGAGCGCAGCGAGCTTGGCGAATGGAGAATTTGGATCCGGCTGCTTGTCGCGGCCGCCGGAGCGGTTGCCGAATGGTTTGGCGTAATATTGCTCGCGTTCCGCGCGATCGACGGATTCACCCCGGTCGCGACGGCGACCACGGTCCTGCCGTTCGCTGCGCCCGCCCTGACGCTCCATCCGCTGCTGCCGCTCGCGCCGTTCCTGGCGCTGCTGATGCTCTTTGCGTTCCGGACGATTGCTACGCTCGTGCTGGCGCCGTGGTCCCCGCTCGGCCGGCGTCGCCTCCGACGGCGCCGGCGCAGCGGCTCCTTCTGCCGGTGCGATTGTCGCTGCGGGGGCCGCTCCGGATTCTGCGCCTTGCGTCGGTTGCGCCCGATGGTGGCGGCGGGGGCGATGCGGACGTCGATCGGAACGGCCGGCGGGTCGCCAAACTTCGATGAAAGCCGGTCCCTCTGCCGATGCAGTCTGAGCTGGCGCCGCCGTCGTGGCATCGCCTGTGGCAGCGGTGTCGACTCCGGTATCGGCGGACGTTGTTTCAGGCTTTGCAGCTTCCTTCACCAGAGCGGGCACGGGCTCGTGAACCAATGGCGCAACGCCCGGCGTGGCGAATTCCGGCTCGGGTAACAACGAACGCGATGGCGTCTCGGCCGCAGACGCAGTTTCCGCTGTCCCGGACCCTGGCGGCACAGGTTCTGCTTGCGCTGGCGGCGCATCACTGACTGGTGCCGTTTCCGCTGCGACATTGGCGGGAGCGGTTGCTCCTTCGGTCATCGTCGCCGATGCAGTCGCCACCGGCTCGATCGGCTTCGGCTTGCGGTCCATCCGATATCCGAGCGAACGCAGTATCGATGCAAAATCTTCGCCCGAAGCACCCGTGAGCGAGGTCATCGCCCCGGTGATCAGGAAACCTCGGCCATCAAACACGCCATCCGGTTTCGGACCTGGCACGCCTTCGCGCCACGACAGCGCCGGTCGGATAAGGTCAGCGAGCCGCTCCAGGATATCGACGCGCACTGCTCGTTCGCCGCAAATACGGTAACCTGCGGTGCGGTAGAGCGCCTTCGGCGTTTCCTGGTCGACAGGAATCGACGTGCGTCCGCTGGCAGCGAGATGCAACAGCTCGCTGACGCCCTTGGCGTCGGGGCTCTCGTGCTTGACCGCCCACAATTGCGTCGCGAGCGCACGCGGCGCCGGCTTGAGCAGCACCGGCAGATAGACGTGATAGGCGCCGAAGCGCACACCGTATTTGCGCAATGTGGCGCGCGCGGGTTGATCGAGGCCCTTGACCTCTTCCGCCACTTTTTGCCGCTCCAGCACTCCCAGTGATTCAACAAGCTGGAATGCGACACCACGTGCCATGCCGGTGACGTCTTCTGCGGCGGTCAGCGAGAACAATGGCGCCAGCAGCTTTTCGATATGGGTCTTGAGCCACAGATCGAGCCGCGTTTGCACTAACTCACGCGCCGGGCCAGTAAGTTGCTCATCGGCAATGACACGGACGCGCGGGCGCAAAGTATCGTCGCCAGCAATCAGTTTGCCGACCAGATCGCCGGTCCAGCGTATCGCACCGTCGCTCGCCAGTACGATCTGATCGTTCGAGGCCTGCGACAGCTTCGTTGCGCGCGCCTCGATCTCGCCTGCCAACGCCTTTTGCGCGGCTGCGTTGAGCGCCTTCGCTTCGGAGCCTGCGGCAGAGGCGTCGGGGGCAAACATGAACCCATCAAGCCGGCCGATCACATGCCCTTCGACCGTCACCTCACCAGACTTTCCGATTTCAGTTTCCAACATCGCGTTCTCTCGCAGCCGCCGCATCAATACGCTTGTGCGGCGGTCCACGAACCGTTCGGCCAAACGTTCGTGGAGTGCATCGGATAACTTATCCTCGACCGCGCGTGTGACCCCTTGCCAATGCTCCGGATCGGCAAGCCAATCCGGACGATTGGCGACGAAAGTCCAGGTCCTGACATGCGCAATCCGGTTGGAGAGAGTGTCGATATCACCGTCGGTCCGGTCGGCAAGAGCTATCTGCCGAGCGAACCAATCGGTGGGGATGTTACCCTCTCGCAACAGGAATCCATAGAGGGTCACGACTAATTCCGCATGGGTCGCAGGCGCGATTTTGCGATAATCGGGAACCTGGCAGGCATCCCATAGCCGCGCGATGGATGCCCGATTGCTGGCGAGTGCCCGCACGTCCTCGTCGCGCGCGGCGTGCTCGAGAACGAGAACATCCTCCCCGATAGGTGCGCGCGTCAGTCCCTGTTCATTCGGCGCGGCGGCGAGCGAAGCCTGCAGGGCGCCGATCGAGGCAAAATCCAAGTCGGTATTGCGCCATTGCAGCAAACGGATCGGCTCGAAGTTGTGGCTTTCGAGGGCCTGCACCAATTCCGGTTCGAACGGATCGCAGCGTCCGGTCGTGCCGAACGTGCCGTCGCGCGTGGCGCGGCCGGCGCGGCCGGCGATCTGGGCGAGCTCGGCCGGATTGAGTTTGCGGAACTGATAACCGTCAAACTTCCGGTCGGACGCAAAGGCGACGTGATCGACGTCGAGATTGAGCCCCATGCCCACCGCGTCGGTCGCGACCAAATAGTCGACGTCCCCCGATTGGTAGAGCGCTACTTGTGCATTGCGCGTGCGCGGCGATAGCGCGCCTAGCACGACTGCTGCGCCCCCGCGCTGGCGGCGGATCAGTTCGGCGATGGCGTAGACTTCTTCTGCCGAGAAGGCGACGATGGCGGATCGACGCGGCAGCCGGGTAAGCTTTTTCTCGCCGGCGTAAGTGAGGGTCGAAAGCCGCGGCCGGCTGATCACGTGCGCGCCAGGCAACAGCTTCTCGACCATGGGCCGCACGGTCGCCGCACCCAGGACCAGCGTTTCCTCGCGCGCGCGGGCGTTGAGCATGCGGTCCGTGAAGACATGGCCGCGCTCGAAATCGGCGCCGAGCTGGACCTCGTCGATCGCCAGAAAGGCCACGTCGAGGCCGCGCGGCATGGCTTCGACAGTAGACACCCAGTAGCGCGGGTTTGGCGGCTTTATCTTCTCTTCGCCGGTGATCAGGGCAACCGCGTCCTTGCCTGCGCGATCGGCGACCTTGTTGTAGACCTCGCGCGCGAGCAGCCTTAGCGGCAGTCCGATGATGCCGGACGAATGCGCCAGCATGCGCTCGATGGCGAGATGGGTCTTTCCGGTATTGGTGGGTCCCAGCACGGCCGTGACCCCGGCACCGCGGGTTCGCGATGCGCGGGCAGGCTGTGGGGAAAAAGTGATGGCCATTACGCGTCCAGACTGATGGCTGACCCCTCAATCAGGACCTGCCACGCCTTCCCTGTATCACAATGCTACGACAAACATGCGCGCGGTTAAGCTTTAGAACGAGTCTGGAACGAATCGCGCCCGAATCACTGACTCAGGCGCTGTACAGCTTCGTTCACGGCGACATCTGGCAAGCTCTGACTGAGCGAACACAAGATGGAGTAGGAGACGCCCGATTCAAGGGGCTTTCCACCGCTCTATTCGTTAACGCGGTCATGGATTCGCATCGCGCCGAAGAGTCAAGCGCGACGTGATTCACTGCGTCTTCGAACCGTTTGCCGAGGCTCTGGTCGGAACTGGAATCGAGACGAATTCGGACGCCTCGAGCACGGCCTGGCCGATCGGCGTCGGGCCTTGGGCGCGGTATGGGACAAGGACCCGCGTTCCGGCAATCGGCGCAAGCCACACTTCCATATCGCGCTGCTTGGCGAGGTATTTGATCGCCGCGCGCGACGGGATATAGCCGGCCACCGGGGTAAAATACGCCGAGCAAACGACGACTGGACCGGCATAACCCTTGGTCGCCTTGACCTTGTCCATGCGCTTGAAGGCAAATTGCATGTCGTAGCGCAGGCGACCGTCGAAAATGGCCAGCGTGCGCTGACAGGCATCCGGCGACAGGAGCTCGCCATTGCCCGTCATGCGCACCATCGACGCCGTCATCGGATCAAAAACACCGTGTTGGTGGGCGTCCGTGAGTGGCACCCGCTCGGGGTCATCATCCTGCGGTGGGTCGACCTTCAAATCCTTCACATTGCCGTTGGAGATCGCGAACTGAATCACGTCAGTTTTTTTCCGAGAACCGATCGTTGCGGCATAAGTGGAAGACAAAGGCCGGCCACCATTGAGCGTACCGTGTGCGGTGCTTTCGCCTTGCCCCCCCGTAAACGCGCGCAATAGGCCGCTTGTCGAACCATTCGCGGTGGCTGTGTACTGCAGATCGGCAATTTCGATGGCCCAGGTGCCACTGCCGATCGGAATGCCGGCAATTGTCGCTGAATAACGGGCTTCCAGCCGCCCCTGTGCCGATGCCGGGGCGAGCGAGCCAACCGTGGCCAGGACCAGCGTCCCTGACGCCACCAACAAGCATCGTAGAGCTTGGCGCAAGACCTGATCCTTCCGCGCGTCGACACCAGCGGACGTTCCGTAGTCGGGCCCGATATTATCACCCGCGGCACAATCCGGCACAGAACAAGGCCTTGGTGCGCGGAGTGATGATCGCAGAGTTAATGCGGGACCGTGGACAGCGCACGTATGTCGTCGGCGCGGAATTCGTCGAATCTGTGTTCACGGCGCCGAAGGCCCCTCGGATGGCCTCTAAATCCGGCTAGATAGCGCTCAATCGCTTGGCTTGACGCCTTAAACCCCGCTCTCTATACGTCCGCGGTCTTAGCCCAGACGATTGATCTGAACCGGCGCCCTGGCACCGGTATTTTTCGAGGAATGAGCCATGTCCTGGCGTTGCGACCTGACCGGCAAGAAGCCACTGGTCGGTCATAAAGTAAGCCACTCCAACATCAAGACCAAGCGGCGGTTCCTGCCGAACCTGCGTAACGTGACGCTGATCTCTGACTCGCTCGGCCGCAAAATCCGTCTGCGGGTGTCGGCCAACGCGCTCAAGACCGTCGATCATCGCGGTGGGCTCGATGCTTTCCTGCTCAAGGCCAGGGACGCGGAACTCGCGCCGCGCGTGCTTGAACTCAAGCGCCAGATCCTGAAAAAGCGCGAAGCCTCGGTGGGCTGAACTTTTCGCGGCAGCGCAGTTAGTCGTCATGCCCGGCCTTGCGCCGGGCATCCACGTTTTTGGACCTTGCAAACTCGTAAGACGTGGATGGCAGCGAAAGTCGGGCCTGCCCGACTTTCGCATGTATTTAGTGAGCACAAGTCGGGTATACCCGACTTGTGGTGACTAGCCCGGCCATGACGCAGAGTTTCACTCTCCCACAATCGCAAACTGCAGCAGCAGGTTGCGTTGGATAACAGAAAAATTATCGTCCGATACAAGTGTGATGATGGTTTCACCGCCAGCAGCGCGATGCACGGCGATGCCTTCCATATTGTCGATCTGGTAACCGAGATCGGCCTCGATCATTGAACGTCCATCCGCCACGGCGTCCGCCTTGATATCGCTAAGCGGGACGCGGCGAATGCGCATCGCCACGCCGCGCGCCGGTGAGAAACGGCGCTCAAGCAACAACAGATCGCCGGGTGGAAGTATCGTGCAGTCGCTGACGTCGAAATCATCGGTGCGCCTTACGCTAAAGCGCATGACCAGGTCACCATCAAGCACGAACGAGCGTAGATTGCCGGCTGTGTCGAGGCTGCGTTCGGTAATTGCGATCAAACCAGCCCCCGGCATGCCCTGCGGCGTTGCCGCAAGGCACTCGAGACTTTTGTTATACGCTAAAGTCTTGAAGTCGGGCGGCACCGCAATCGGCTGTCCTCGCGCGCGCAAACCATCACGACGATAGTCAAAGCGCACGATCCGCTCGACACGCTCGATTCCGACGTAGAGCATGCCATCCCGCTCGGTGAGAGATTCGACATCGTACCAACCGCGCGCGGCCAGGGGCTTGCCGTCGGATCCCAGGATCGGCGCCATTTCAGCGTCTGCGATGCCGGTTGGCCTGCCGTCACGATAGACGATACGGCCACGCAGCCACGAGCCGCGATCCGTTATCGCGATAAACTGGCTGCCGTCCGGTTCGATATGAATGGCCGAGATGCCGCCGAATGCGGGATTGCTTGATGTGAGTACTAGCCCGCCGCGAAATTCCAAAGAGCCGAAACGCGTCAGCGACGAATCGCGATTGTCAAATGACGTGATGGGCGTCGCATCGATTCGTACGCGTATTGGCGCTGCGGGATAGCGCGACACATCGGCCAGGGCGAAGGAGCCGACGGCCAGCGCCGTCAAGAGCGCGCCGGCGACGAACCAGCGGCGGCGCGACTGCGTCAAGCGACGCGTCTCCGTGTGCGCGGGCCTGGCCGCTCTACGGCGGCATGTTCCTCGAACAGTTCGGCGAGCTTCTCTGTCATCGCGCCGCCAAGTTCCTCGGCGTCGACAATGGTAACCGCACGTCGGTAATAGCGGGTAACGTCGTGACCGATGCCGATGGCGATCAACTCAACCGGCGAGCGGGTCTCGATTTCCTCGATGACCCAGCGCAAATGACGCTCAAGATAGTTGCCCGGATTGACCGAAAGCGTGGAATCGTCGACCGGCGCTCCATCGGAAATCATCATCAGGATCTTGCGCTGTTCGGTGCGCGCCAAAAGACGCTTGTGCGCCCAGTCGAGCGCCTCGCCGTCGATGTTCTCTTTCAAAAGACCCTCGCGCATCATCAGGCCGAGATTTTTGCGCGCGCGCCTCCAGGGCGCATCTGCCGATTTATAGATAATGTGACGCAGGTCGTTGAGCCGGCCGGGATTCGCAGGCTTACCGGCCGTGAGCCAATGCTCGCGCGATTGCCCGCCCTTCCAGGCGCGCGTGGTGAAGCCAAGAATTTCGACTTTGACACCGCAGCGCTCGAGCGTGCGCGCGAGAATGTCGGCGCATGTCGCGGCGACGGTGATCGGCCGCCCTCGCATCGAGCCTGAATTGTCCAGCAAAAGCGTAACTACGGTATCGCGGAATTCGGTGTCTTTCTCGGCCTTGAACGAAAGCGGATGCAGCGGATCGATGACGATGCGTGAAAGCCGCGCCGGGTCGAGTTGGCCTTCCTCCAGATCGAATTCCCAGGATCTATTTTGCTGCGCCATCAAGCGCCGCTGGAGCCGATTGGCGAGCCGCGCGACCACGCCCTGCAAATTCGAAAGCTGCTTGTCCAGATAGCCTCTCAGCCGATCCAGCTCCTCAGCCTCGCATAAATCTTCAGCGGCAATAGTTTCATCGAATTTGGCGGTGAACGCGCGATAATCGGGGCCACGCGGTTCGTTGGCGCCGAATTGACGCGGCCGCTGCGGCTCGCCGGGCGTTTCGGCATCGCCCATGTCCGTGTCGTCGGCCATATCGGCGGTCGCGGCCTCGGCCGCTTCGGCAGCAGCATCCGGCATATCCTCGGAAGAGACCTGGCTGTCCTCCATGCTCATGCGCTGCATCTCGTCTGAATCGGCAGCTTCGCCCTCCTCGCCGGATTCCTGCTTGCGGCGGTCCTCCTCGCCCTCGTCCTCTTCCTCCTCGGAATCGTGGCTGCGGTCCTCGCCCATCTCGAGCGCGTCGAGCAGATCATGGATGACGTCGCCGAACTGGCGCTGGTCCTCGACCAGGCTTTCCAGCCGATCCAGATCGCGGCCGGCACGGTCCTCGATCAATGGACGCCACAGGTCAACCAGCTTCCTCGCCGCCGGCGGCGGCGCCATGCCGGTCAAGCGTTCGCGCACCATCATGGCCAGCGCATCTTCGATCGGGGCGTCAGCACGTTCGGTGATCTGGTCGAACTTGCCGCGATGGAAGCGCTCATCGAGCATGGCAGTAAGATTTTGGGCGACGCCATCCATGCGACGCGCGCCGATCGCTTCGACGCGCGCCTGCTCCACCGCCTCGAAGACCGCGCGCGCCTGCTGGCCGGCGGGCTGCAAGCGGCGATGCATGGCGGCATCATGGCAGGCCAGGCGCAATGCGATTGAATCGGCATGGCCGCGCACCACCGCGGCTTCCGCTTTGCCCAGTTTGCGTGGAGGTTCCGGCAGCCGCACTTTGCCGCCCATCATACCGGGCCGCTCCGCGGCGAAGGCAACCTCAAGCTCCGGCTTACGCGCAAGCGCACGCAGGCAGCCGGTGACCGCCCGCTTGAACGGCTCGGTCGGCGATTCCTTCGACGACGGCTTGCTTTTGATGTTGGAGGCCATGTGCTCTTCTCCCTCTCCCCGTTCTTACGGGGAGAGGGCCGGGGTAAGGGGCAATTGCGATGTCGACAAAACTGGCGAAGCCCCCTCACCCGGCTCGCTTCGCTCGCCGACCTCTCCCCGCAAGCGGGGAGAGGTAAAATTACGACAGCGCCACATTCACGGATGATTCCGGCAGCTCGACACCGAAGCAGCGCTGATAGAACTCGGCAACAATCGGCCGCTCCAGCTCATCGCATTTGTTCAGGAAGGTGAGCCGGAAGGCAAAGCCGACATCGTTGAAGATTTCGGAATTTTCCGCCCAGGTGATCACCGTGCGCGGACTCATCACCGTCGAGATGTCGCCGTTCATGAAGGCGTTGCGCGTCAAGTCGGCGACGCGCACCATCTTGTTGACGATGTCGCGGCCTTGCTCGTTGCGATAGTGCTTGGCCTTGGCCAGCACGATCTCGACTTCGTTGTCGTGCGGCAGATAGTTCAGGGTGGTGACGATCGACCAACGGTCCATCTGGCCCTGATTGATCTGCTGCGTGCCGTGATAGAGGCCCGACGTGTCGCCAAGGCCGACTGTATTGGCGGTGGCGAAAAGACGGAAAGCGGGATGCGGCTTGATGACCTTGCTCTGGTCGAGCAGCGTCAGCCGGCCGGACGCTTCCAACACGCGTTGGATGACGAACATCACGTCCGGGCGGCCGGCATCGTATTCGTCAAAGCAAAGCGCGACATTGTTCTGTAACGCCCAGGGCAGGATGCCTTCGCGGAATTCGGTGACCTGCTGGCCTTCCTTGATGACAATGGCGTCCTTGCCGATCAGGTCGATGCGGCTGATGTGGCTGTCGAGATTGACGCGCACGCAGGGCCAATTCAGCCGCGCCGCCACTTGCTCGATATGGGTCGACTTGCCGGTGCCGTGGTAGCCGGTGACCATCACGCGGCGGTTCTTCGCAAAGCCGGCGAGAATGGCGAGCGTGGTCGGCCGGTCAAAACGATAGTCCGCATCGACATCAGGCACGTGTTCATCGGCCTTCGAATAAGCCGGCACTTCCATATCGCTGTCGATACCGAACACCTGCCGGACCGACACTTTCATGTCTGGCAGGCCGGCAACTTCTTGCACTGCGGCAGTCATTGATCCTCCGTGACTTCGGAACGCCGAAGCCTCTATGCGGTCCGACTCGTACGGTCCGGCTGATGGCGGCGGCAACTTAGCAGAGGCTCTGGCGGCGAAAAACCCGCTGCTTCCGAATGGCACCATCAATTATTTCAATAAGATAGGTATACCGAGCCCTGTGCGAAAGGCGGGGCTGGGTTGTTCGGCGGCCTAATCAGTCCTCTCAGCCGAATCCGACCGATTTCAGGTAGTTGTACGATTGGATAATCTCCACCAGCCGGTCTTCGGTTGAGCGGTCGCCGCCATTGGCGTCCGGATGGTGGCGTTTCACAAGGTCCTTGAAACGGGTTTTC
>Ga0335082_10009356_pt1 | contig 10643 bp, 10 predicted proteins | sample Lox_Sample_41_FD_206718 | JGI IMG/M metagenome (GOLD analysis project Ga0335082, IMG submission 206718) | Soil microbial communities from Loxahatchee National Wildlife Refuge, Florida, United States - Lox_Sample_4.1 | ecosystem: Environmental > Terrestrial > Soil > Wetlands | place: USA...
GGTCGGTGAGCTCGGCATCGACTTCGTGGTGCTGGCCCGCTACATGCGCATCCTGTCGCCGGACCTGTGCGCCAAGATGACCGGCCGCATCATCAACATCCACCACTCCTTCCTGCCCAGCTTCAAAGGGGCCCGGCCGTACCATCAGGCTCACGCGCATGGCGTGAAGCTGATTGGCGCGACCGCGCACTACGTGACGGCCGACCTGGACGAGGGCCCGATCATCGAGCAGGAGGTCGCCCGGGTCGACCATTCCGACGGCCCGGAGGACCTCGCGGCCATCGGCCGCGACGCCGAGCGGGTCGCCCTCGCCCGCGCCGTGCGCTGGCACGCCGAGCACCGCGTCCTGCTCCACGGCCGCCGCACTGTCATCTTCCGCTGATCCGGGAGCCTGCGTCAGCACCGGCGAGCGCGGACACGGAAAAATCTGCACCTCACGGCCCGATAATCAGTGGATCACCTTCGCATCACGATTGCCGTCCGGGAGATCGTCCGTGTTCCAAATCATGCAGGCGCGGCTTAATCTGGCAACGTTTGCAATCAAGCCTGGATATGCCATGGCCGTGGAGGGCCGTGTACGGGGCCCGCGAGCTGTTGGCACCGTGTGGGGCATGGCGTCCCGGTAGTTTCCTCGCGAACGATCTTCGCCTAGCACACTGAGGAGGAGCAGGGTGGTGAGACACTTCCGCACGCGGACTTACGCCGCTGTCGCGGGCGCTGTGGCCCTGACCATGATGGCTGCCGCATGCAGTAGCTCATCGACGAGCGGTTCAGGTTCCAATACCACGGGACCGCAGGCGCTGGCTGCCGGCTTTCAGGCGGTAAACCCAGGTAGCGGAGCCCCGCAGCGCGGTGGCACGCTCAACGAGATCGGTGTTAGCGACGTCACCTACATGGACTACGACGTCGGCTACTACACCTTGGACTACCAGATGCTGCGCACGATGGTGCGCCAGCTCTACAGCTGGCCGGCGGTCCCTAACGCGAACAACCTCAAGCCCGCGCCCGACCTGGCCACCGCCATGCCGGTGGTCAGCGACAACGGCCTGAAGCAGACCGTGACCCTGCGCAGCGGAGTGATGTGGAACACGAACCCGCCGCGGCCGGTCACCGTTGCGGATGTCGTTCGCGGAATCAAGCGCGCGTGTAATCCCAGCCCGGTCAGCTTCGGCGGCATGGCGGACTTCGAGTCCACGATCAAGGGCCTCAGCACGTACTGCGCCGGCTACCCGGAAAAGGCGGCGAGCAGTGCCGCCGCGATGAAGCAGTACATCGAGGGCCACAACGTGTCCGGGATCACGACCTCGGGTAACAGCATCACGTTCACGCTGACCAGGCCAGCGGCGTGGCTGGTCGGCGCGATGACGCTGCCGCCGTTCGGCGCGGTGCCGATCGAGGCCGAGGACGGCCTGCCCGGCACCCCGGCCGTGTACAACCACATGTACTCCGACGGGCCCTACCAGCTTGTCTCGTACACGCCGAAGAAGCAGATGAAGTTCACGCGCAACCCGGTGTGGAAGGCGAGTACCGACCCGCTGCGCAAGGCGTACGTGGATGCGATCAACATCGACGAGACCGGCAACCAGACCACGATCTACCAGCAGATAGCAACAGGCTCCCCGGCGCTGGGGATGACCTGGGACTCCCTGCCGCCGCCTGCCAGTAACCCGGGCATGCTCAACCAGATCAAGTCCGGCAGCCACAACGTGAACCTGGGCGCCACCTACAGCTCCAACCCCTACCTGGTGTTCAACACGGTCTCGCCGAACAACGGGACCGCCCTCGGTAAGGTGGCGGTGCGCCAGGCCTTGTCTTACGGGATCGAGCGCAGCCAGCTGTCCAAGGTCCTCGGCGGCGCCACCACCAACCCACCGCTGACGCACATCCTCCCGGCCGGCATCGACGGCTCGCAGGACGTGCCCGCCGGTTACAACCCGTACCCGTACAGCCAGGACAAGGCCAAGTCCATGCTCACGGCCGCGGGTTTCACCGCGAGCCACCCGCTGCAGCTGAAGTTCCTGTACCGCAGCGACAGCCAGGGCAGCACGGCGGTGTTCAACAACATCTCCAGCCAGCTGAACGCGCTCGGCTCGGTGAAGGTGATCGGCGTGCCCACCAACCAGTCGGACTTCTACGCCAAGTACCTCATCGTCCCGAACGTGAAGGGCAACCCGTCGCCCGCCTACAAGGGCACCTGGGACCTGGCCAGCTCGGGCTGGGGTCCGGACTGGTACGGGAACGCGGCGCTGACCTACTTCAACCCGCTGTTCTCGAGCCCGGGCGGCTTCCCGGCCAACGGCGGCAGCAACTTCGGCTACTTCCAGAGCAGCGCCGTGAACAACCTGATCGACCAGGCGCTGAGCCAGCCCACTGAGGCTGAGGCTGACAAGTTCTGGGCGCAGGCCGATCAGCAGGTCATGAAGGAAGCGGCGATCTACCCGATCACCTCGCCGCTGCAGCTCAACGAGCACGCGCCGTACGTGCACAACGCGGTGTACATGACCCAGTACCAGCAGTTCGACGCGGCCAACGTCTGGCTGAGCCAGCCCGGCGGCAGCTGACCGCAGCGATAACCTTGTCGGCCGCCCCTATTTCGCGGGGCGGCCGACGAGGTACATTCAGGCTAAGCTTCCGGCCCAGCCAGCGACGATACCCGTTCTGTGCGGGCCAGTGACGGCACGGAAGGCGAGCTGCGTGGCCCTGCTTGAGGTAGAAGACCTGCGTGTGTCGTTCAATACACCGGACGGCGTCGTGCAGGCGGTGCGCGGAGTTTCCTACAACATCGAGGCCGGGCAGACCCTCGGCATCGTCGGTGAGTCCGGATCCGGAAAGAGTGTCTCCACCCAGACGATCATGGGCCTGACCAAGGGCGCGCGGATTTCGGGCCGGGCCGTGTTCGAGGGCCAGGACCTGCTGACCGCCAGCCCCGACCAGATGCGGGACATCCGCGGGGCCAAGGTCGGCATGATCTTCCAGGACCCGCTGTCCAGCCTGCACCCCTACTACACGGTCGGCTGGCAGATCGTCGAGATGATCAGGCTGCACGACGATATGAGCAAGGACCAGGCCATGAAGCGGGCGGTGGAACTGCTCCGGCTGGTCGGCATACCGCAGCCGGATCGGAGGGTCGACGACTACCCGCACCAGTTTTCCGGCGGCATGCGCCAGCGTGCGATGATCGCGATGGCGATGGCCTTGAACCCGGCGCTGCTCATCGCCGACGAGCCCACCACCGCGCTGGACGTGACCGTCCAGGCCCAGGTGCTCCGGGTGATCCGCCGCATGCAGGAGATATTCGGCACCGCGGTCATCCTGATCACTCATGACCTCGGCGTGATCGCCGATGTCGCCGACGAGGTCCTGGTGATGTACGGGGGCAAGGTGATGGAGCGCGCCGACCGGCGGACGCTGTTCTTCGCCAGCCATCACCCGTACACCGAGGGGCTCCTGCAGTCCATGCCCTCCTACGGCGGCGACCGCGAGCGGCTGCGGCCGATCCCGGGCCAGCCGCCGAGCCTGCTCGCCCCTCCGCCCGGCTGCCCGTTCGCGCCCCGCTGTGTCTACGTCATGGACAAGTGCGCGGAGATGCCCGCGCTCGACCCGGTGGGCGAGAAGCCTGGGCACCTCTCGGCCTGCTGGCTGCCGCACAACGAGGCCGATCGAGAGGCCGTCCGGCGCCGGGTGGCGCACGTCGAGCTGGCAAAGTCGGCTGGACCGGCGGGAGCGTGAGGACGAATATGGCAACCGGTGCTGCGAGCGAAGCCGACCCGGCACCCGCCGCGGCTGTGGCCGACGGCGATGACGTGCTGCTGCGCGCGGAAAACCTGGTCAAGTACTTCCCGATCAAAGGCACCGGGCTGTTTCAACAGAAGGAATACGTGCACGCCGTTGACGGCGTGAGCCTGTCGATCCGGCGCGGGCAGACGTTCGGCGTTGTCGGCGAGACCGGATGCGGCAAGTCGACCCTGGCCAGGTGTATCGCCAGGCTGCACGATGTCACCTCGGGCCGGATCATCTTCGACGGCCAGGACATCACCAAGCTCTCCCAGCGGACTATGCGGCCGTTGCGCCGCGAGATCCAGATGATCTTCCAGGACCCTATCGGCTCCCTGAACCCGCGCCGCCGGGTCGGGTCGATCATCGGGGATCCCTTCGCCATCCACAAGCTGGCCGCGGGCTCGGAGCGCAAGAAGCGCGTGCAGGAGCTGATGGAGCGGGTGGGGCTCAACCCGGAGCACTTCAACAGGTTCCCGGCGGAGTTCTCAGGCGGCCAGCGGCAGCGTATCGGGGTGGCCCGGGCGCTGGCCTTCCAGCCCAAGCTGATCATCTGCGATGAGCCAGTGTCGGCCCTCGACGTCTCCGTCCAGGCACAGGTCATCAACCTGCTCGCCGACCTGCAGACCGACTTCGGGCTCACCTACATTTTCATCGCGCACGACCTGTCCGTGGTTCGTCATGTCAGCAATTCCATCGGGGTCATGTACCTGGGCAAGGTGACGGAGATCGCGCCCGCGGAGGAGCTTTTCAGGGCCCCGCGTCATCCCTATACCGGTGCGCTGCTATCCGCGGTGCCCGTGCCCAACCCGGAGCTGTCCGACCAGCGGCAGCAGATCATCCTGGCCGGGGACGTGCCCTCGCCCGTCGCGCCGCCGTCCGGCTGCCGGTTCCACCCCCGGTGCCCCAAGGCCGCGCCGGTCTGCGTGGCCGAGGACCCGCCACTCGAGCCGCGCCTCGGCGACGGCCCCGAGCACCCGGCCGCCTGTCACCTGCCGATGGCGGAGGGCGAGAACCTCGCCGACTTCCGCCCCTCGATCTCCGAACAAGAGCGGGTCGTGGAGGTCGAAGGCAGCCTGCTGCCGGAAGGCGCCGAACCTGAGGACATTGCCGACGCGCTACCCGCGCGAGGGGAAGGAGGCACGCCATGAGCATGCCCGAGCTCAGGAGCGCCGGGACGTCCGAGGTCCTCGACGAGACCGGCGAGGCGGCGGTCAGCAGGAAGATAGAGGGACGGAGCCCCTGGCGCCTGGCCTACGAGCGGCTGCGGCATGACCGGGCGGCCAAAATCGCGCTCGGGACGATCCTGGTCATCGTGCTGCTGGCCATCCTGGCCCCGGTGTTCGCGAAAATCGTTGGTCACGGTCCCAACCAGCAGTTCATCGATATCGGACAGAACGCCAACGGCGGTCCCGTGCCGCCGAGTGGCACATTCTGGCTGGGCACGGACAACAACGGACGTGACCTGTTCATCAGGATCCTCTACGGCGCCCGGATTTCTCTCCTCGTGGGCGTGCTCGCCACCGGGATCAGCGTTGTCCTCGGCGTGCTGTTCGGCCTGACCGCCGGTTACATCGGCGGGTTCGTCGACACCGTCATCGCGCGCTTCATCGACGTGATGCTGTCGATCCCGTTCCTGATCCTCGCCATCTCCATCGCCTACATTTCCGGTCCGAGCCTCTGGCTGGTCATCGCCATTGTCGGCGTGCTCAGCTTCACCTACCCCGCCCGCATCGTCCGGGGCCAGGTGATCGCGATAAAAAGCAGAGAGTTCATCGAGGCGGCCAGGGCGCTGGGCGCGGGCCCGTGGCGGATTATGTTCATCGACCTGCTGCCGAACGTGATGGCCCAGGTCATCGTGTACGCCACGCTGCTGATCCCGCTGGCGATCGTGGCCGAGGCGTCGCTGTCGTTCCTCGGCGTGGGCGTGCCGCCTCCGACGGCCGACTGGGGGTCGATGATCAACGATGCGACCGGCTGGTACCAGTACGGGTACTGGTGGTTCCTGTTCTTCCCCTGCCTGGCCTTGCTGATCACCACGCTGGCCTTCAACATCTTCGGTGACAGCGTCCGCGACGCACTGGACCCGCGCGGCGCCGGAATCTACGTCTAGGAGACGTCGTGATCCGCTTTCTGGTGCGCAGGGTCGGGCAGTCCATCCTGGTGCTCTTTATCTCATCCGTCGTCGTGTTCGCGCTCTTCTTCGTCGGCCCCGGGCCGAGCCAGGTGGCGCGCACGTTCGCGGGCAGGCTCGGCACCGCCGCCAGGATCGCGCAGATCAAGCACGAGCTCCACCTCGACCAGCCGCTCTACCTGCAATACAGCCACTGGGCGTGGAACCTGCTGCACGGCAACTTCGGCTACGACTACTACAAGGGCCAGTCGGTTGGCTCGGTGATCGCCGCCGCCGCCCCGGCCACCATTTCCCTGGTTATCGGGGCCGCCATTATCTGGATCGTCTACGGCGTGTTCACCGGGGTCATCTCGGCGGTGCGGTCCCGGTCCCTGATGGACCGGGCTTTTACCGCGTCGGCGCTGTTCTTCTACTCCATGCCGACGTTTGTCCTCGGCTTGGCGCTGGTCTGGCTATTCGCCTACAAGCTCAGCCCGGTCACCACGTTCTTCCCGTTCCACGGGTATGTGCCCTTCACCACGGATCCGGGCGCGTGGTTCCAGCACCTTATCCTGCCCTGGCTCACCCTCGCCCTGGTGACGGCGGCCACCTATACCCGGCTGACCCGCTCGTCGATGCTCGAGGTACTGGGCGAGGACTACGTCAGGACCGCCCGGTCCAAGGGGATGAGCGAAAACCGCCTGATCACGAGGCACGCGCTGCGCGCGGCGCTCACCCCGGTGGTCACCCTGGCCGGCCTCGACATCGGTACCTCGCTCGGCGGAGTCCTCATCGTGGAGACGCTCTTCGGCGTAACCGGACTCGGCTGGACCGCCATCCAGGCGATCAACCAGCAGGACCTGCCCGTCATCCTGGGCATCGTGATCCTGGCCACGACCTTCGTCGTCGTCGCGAACCTGATCGTGGACATTCTCTACGCTGTGCTCGACCCGCGCGTCCGCTTGTACTGATCCGCCGTCCGGGGCGTCCTCTTGCCCTCAGGCCCGATGGTGCCGATACTCCATTCATGGGAGGGTCGACGGCGGACACGCCCACTACGCCCGAATCGCTCCGCGCCTCCGACGCCGAGCGGGATCACGCGGTCGGCGAGCTCAGGAACGAGTTCGCCGAGGGTCGGCTATCCCACGAGACCTTCATGTACCGCATGCAGAGCGCGCTGGACGCACGGCACCGCGGCCAGCTGGCCGGCCTGTTCACCGACCTGCCACCGCGTCGGCCTGCCGCCAGGAAGCTGATGGCCAGGATCCGGGCCCTGCTGCGGACTGAGCCGGCCGCCGGACCCTCGTACGAGCAGGCGCCCCTGCGAATCCCCCCGCCACCGCATGCCTGGCCGAGTCCGCCGGCGCCGCCGCCCGCCCACCCGGCGCCGCTGGCGTTCCCGCCCGGCAACGGGGTCAGGTTCACCATCGGCCGGACCCGGGACTGCGACCTGTGCCTGGCCGACCTGTCCGTATCCCGGATGCACGCGCTGCTGGTCCGGCGTGAGGACGGCTGGGTGCTCAGCGACCTGGGATCCCACAACGGCACCAGGCTGAACGGCTGGCTGGTCCGCGAGCCCGTCCAGGTGCGCGCGGGCGACCGGGTCGAGTTCGGCTCGATGGCGTTCATCATCCAGGACGGCCTGCCCGCGGCGCCCCCGCCCGCCGGCCAGGAAAAGGCAGAGGGACCAGGCCTGGCCGATTCGGGGCGCTAAGGGTAAAGGACGCGGAACCGGCTAGAGTCGGGAAGCGTGACAACGGTTCTCCTGGTCCGGCACGGGCTCACCGCGACGACCGGTCACGTGCTGACCGGGTGGACGCCCGGCATCCCGCTCGACGATCGCGGTCGGGCTCAGGCGGCGGCCCTGGCGGCCAGGCTGGCCCTCCTTCCGCTCGACGCCATCGTCAGCAGCCCGCTGGAACGCTGCCAGCAGACCGCGGCGGCGATCGCTGCTACCAGGGACGGCCAGCAGGTCATCACCGAGGACCGGGTCGGGGAGTGCCGCTACGGGGACTGGACCGGCCAGCCACTGAAGAAGCTGGCGCGCGAGCAGCTCTGGCGCGTGGTGCAGGCGCACCCGAGTGCGGTGACGTTCCCCGGGCCGGACGGAGAGTCCATGCCGGACATGCAGCACCGCGCGGTGGCCGCGGTCAGGGACTGGAATGCCAGGCTCGGAAAGGACGCTACCTATCTCATCTGCTCGCACGGAGATGTCATCAAGGCCATTGTCGCCGATAGCCTGGGTTTGCACCTTGACCAGTGCCAGCGGATCCAGGCCGATCCCTGCTCGCTGACCGTGATCAGGTACACGCCATTGCGGCCCTTCCTGGTCCGGATGAACGACAGAGGGGGTGGGGTGGACGACCTCATGCCACGTGCGGACGGGCACGTCCGCGCCGCGGTGCACAGTGATGCGGCGGTCGGCGGTGGCTCGGGCGGAGCCGATGCCGGCGAGCCGGCGAACGGGCGGCCGGAAATGGACACCGCCATGGTGAACGGTGCCAGCAGCATCCCGGCGGGCGCAGCTGCGACGAGTGGCCAGCCGTCGGCGGACACGCGAGGATAGGACTATGCCGGTGTATTTCTATGACCCGCCGGAAAGGTTCGTGGCCGGGGCGGTGGGCCAGCCTGGAGAGCGGATTTTCTACCTGCAGGCGACCTCGAGCGGCCGCGTGACCAGCGTCGTCCTGGAGAAGTTTCAGGTCAGCCTGCTGGCCGAACGCATCGACGAGCTCCTCGACGAGGTGCTCAGGCGCACCGGCGGATCGCCGGAGGTACCCGCCACCGCTCCCGCCGCGCTGCAGGACGACGCGCCTCTCGATCTTCCGCTGCTCGAGGACTTCCGCGTGGGCGCCATCGCCCTGGCCTGGGACGGAGATGGTGGCATGGTGGTCATCGAGGCACAGGAGGAATCGGACGAGCCGGTAGAGCCGCTGGCCGAGGACCTGCCCGCTGACGGACCCGGGGTGCTGCGGGTCCGGATCACGCCGGGCGCCGCCCGCGCTTTCGCCCAGCGCGCGGCCAAGATCGTGTCGGCGGGCCGGCCGCCGTGCCCGCTGTGCGGGCTGCCGCTGGACACCGAGGGGCACATCTGCCCGCGGCAGAACGGTCACCGCGCCAGCCATGCTTGAGCCGAAACGGTCCGCGCCCGACGATGAGGACGGCGAGCAGGCCACTCTCGACCTGCTCGCGAGCGGGACGCTGGAAATCGAGGGACGGCTGGTCGACGCGTCCAACGCGACGCTGTACTGCACGATCTGTCCCCCCCAAGGGGGGCCAGGGGGGTCTGGGGGGACGGGTAGTCCCCCCAGGCGCAGGGGGGGTCTGGGGGGGATCGTCCCCCCGGAAATAAACTGCGTCTACAAGCCGATCGCGGGGGAGCGGCCGCTGTGGGACTTCCCGATGGGCACGCTGGCCGGGCGGGAGGTCGCGGCCTACGTGGTGTCGCGCGCGGCCGGCTGGGACGTGGTTCCGCCGACGGTCATGCGGGACGGGCCATTCGGCCCGGGCATGTGCCAGCTGTGGATCGACCACGACACCGACATAGACCTGATCGGGCTGTCCCGCCGCACCGACCACGCGGGCCTGCGGGACATGGCCGTGTTCGACGCTGTGGTGAACAACGCCGACCGCAAGATCGGTCATCTGCTGCCGGTCACCGACGGACATCTGTACGGCTGTGACCACGGGGTGTGCTTTGCCGAGGACTACAAGCTGCGCACCGTGCTGTGGCAGTGGCGGGGCAAGACGTTGCCGAGGCGCTCACTGGAGGCGCTGCGCCGGCTGAACGCCCAGCTCAACGACGGCGGCCTGGAGGCCGAGCTGTCCTCGCTGCTGAGCGCGGACGAGATCGCCGCCACCAAGATCAGGGTCGAGACGCTGCTCAAGCACCGCGTGCACCCCTACCCCCCGGCCGACTGGCCCGCCGTCCCCTGGCCCCCGGTCTAAGGCGCCGGTCAGGTAGTCGGCCCGGTCACGGCGCGACACAGCGGAGTGTTTTGCACCCTTTTGTCCGATCTGGGCGGTGTCTCGACGTGGAGGATATGGCTTCGGTCGGCCCGGGCTGGCTCGCAACGCCCGTGCGCACGTGGTACATGAGCGGCTCCTGGTGCGATGCGGTGCGCCAAGAACGGGGTGGATTCGGGCTTCGGGGTGAGTTTTGTGCACTAGAGACCCCCAAAGCCTCCCGAAAGCCCGAATCCTCCCGGTAAAAAGCCGAAGGTCGTCGTGTAAGTAAGCGAATGCTGGCGCTCGTGAGGGTTCTGGACGTGATGCGGCCGCCGGTCGGACGGGCCGCGGACCTGCGGCACGCTCACCGTTGCGCGCAGCGCGGCTGGCTCGATCGTGTCCGAGCCGGCCAGCCTGGTCACCCCGGAGGGCAGCACCATCAGCACGCAGGAGACTCCTATTACCCCTGCCGCGTCCAGCAGGCGGATCAGCCGCCGGACAATCCGGGCGGTCATCCGTCAGATGCCGCCCGGGCCCGCAGACTCCCCGGCGCCCCCGTGCCGCCTGAAGTAGCGCTCGAACTCGCGGGCGATCGCGTCGCCGCTCGCTTCGGGCAGGTCCATCGCGTCCTTGGCCTCTTCCAGGGTGCGCACGTAGTCGGCGACCTCGGAGTCCTGCTGGGCGAGCTCGTCCACGCCGCGCTCCCAGGCGCGCGCCTCCTCGGGCAGGTCGGCCAGCGGCAACGGTACGTCCAGGATGTCCTCCACGCCGCGCAGCAGCGCCAGCGTGGCCTTCGGGCTCGGCGGCT
>Ga0335082_10009357_pt1 | contig 10643 bp, 9 predicted proteins | sample Lox_Sample_41_FD_206718 | JGI IMG/M metagenome (GOLD analysis project Ga0335082, IMG submission 206718) | Soil microbial communities from Loxahatchee National Wildlife Refuge, Florida, United States - Lox_Sample_4.1 | ecosystem: Environmental > Terrestrial > Soil > Wetlands | place: USA: Florida...
TCTCGCCGGTCATCGCAAGGTCCTGACGGACCGGGACGCCGGCCACCGCGGAGAGGAGCGCCATCGCCATCGTGATCCCCGCCGACGGGCCGTCCTTCGGGATCGCCCCCTCGGGCACGTGGACGTGGATGTCGCGTTGCTCGAAGAACTCCGCGGGCAGTGGGAGCTGCACCGCTCGGGCCCGCACGTACGAGAGCGCGGCGCGCGCCGACTCCTGCATGACGTCGCCGAGCTGGCCGGTCAGCGTCAGTGCGCCCTTCCCGCGCATCATGCTCACCTCGGTCGGGAGAATCTCCCCGCCGACCTCGGTCCAGGCGAGGCCCGTCGCGACGCCCACCTCACTGGTCTCGCCGGCGCGGGTGATCCGGAAGCGCGGCTTGCCGAGCAGCTCGCTGACGCGCTCCGGCGTGACCGTGAGGTCGGTCCCCTGCGCCGTCTTCTTCCGGAGCACCTCGCGGGCCAGCTTGCGGCACACCGAGGCGATCTCGCGCTCCAGGTTGCGCACCCCGGCCTCGCGCGTGTAGCGCTCCACCAGCAGGGCGACAGCGGGGTCGTCGAAGTGCACGCTGAACTTGGACAGCCCCTGCTGCTCGACCTGCTTCTTCACGAGGAACCGCTGGGCGATCTGCAGCTTCTCGACGTGGGTGTACCCCGAGAGGTGGATCGTCTCCATGCGGTCCTGGAGCGCCGGCGGGATCGTGTGGGTGACGTTGGCGGTGGCGATGAAGAACACCCGCGAGAGGTCGTACTCGACGTCGAGGTAGTGGTCGACGAACGCGTGGTTCTGCTCGGGGTCGAGCACCTCGAGGAGCGCCGCCGCCGGGTCGCCGCGGAAGTCGGCCCCCAGCTTGTCCACCTCGTCGAGCAGGAAGACGGGGTTGGTCGTGCCCGCCTTCTTCATCATCTGGATGATCTGGCCGGGGAACGCGCCGATGTACGTGCGCCGGTGCCCGCGCATCTCGGCCTCGTCGCGCACGCCGCCGAGCGAGAGGCGGACGAACTTGCGGCCGGTCGCGCGCGCGATCGACTTCGCGAGCGAGGTCTTCCCCACCCCCGGCGGGCCGACGAAGCAGAGGATCGTCCCCTTGGGCTTGACCACGAGCTGGCGTACGGCAAGGAACTCGAGGATGCGCTCCTTGACCTTCTCGAGCCCGTGGTGGTCCTCCTCGAGGACCCGCTCGGCGCGCTTGATGTCGCGGATCTCCCGGGTCGTCTTCTTCCACGGCACCGCGAGCAGCCAGTCGACGTAGTTGCGGGAGACCGTCGCCTCGGCCGACATCGGTGCCATCCCCTCGAGGCGCTTCAGCTCGGCGAGGGCCTTCTCCTTGACCTCCTTCGGCATCCCGGCGGCCTCGATCTTCTTGGCGAGCTCTTCGAACTCCTCCTTCGTGTCGGTGCGCCCGAGCTCCTCGTTGATCGCCTTGATCTTCTCGGAGAGGTAGTACTCGCGCTGCGCCTTCTCCATCTGCTTCTTGACCTTGGCGTTGAGGCGGCGGTCGATGTTGAGCTTCTCCACCTCGACGTCGAGGAGGTCGTTGAGGCGCTGCAGCCGCTCCAGGCTGTTCGCGACCTCGAGCAGCTTCTGCTTCTCGACCGTCGGGAGCGGGAGCGCAGCGGCCAGCGTGTCCGCGAACAGGTCGGGGTCGTCGGTGCGCAGCTCCGCGAGCACGCCCTCCACCCCGATCTGCTGCGAGAGCCGCGCGTACTGCTGGAAGAGGTTGGTGAGGTTCGCGAGGTAGCGGCTGACCTTCGCGTCGGCGACCGGCTGTGGCGGGATCAGCTCGACCCGGGCCTCGTAACCCCCGCCGGCGGTCTGGTTGAGCGTCGACAGGCGGCCGCGCACGATCCCCTCGACCCCGACCTTGATCGTCCCGTTCGGGAACGTCACGTGCTGGAGGATGGTCGCGACCACGCCGATCGCGTAGATGTCCGACTCCCCGGGCTCGTCGAGCTGCGGGTCGCGCTGGGCGACCAGGAAGATGCGCTTCTCGGTCTCGTCGAGGGCGCGCTGGAGCGCCGCCACCGACGCGGGACGCCCCACGACGAACGCGGACTTCATCCGCGGAAACACGACCATGTCGCGCAACGGCACGACCGGAAGCGTTTGAACGTGTGTTTCGCTCATGACGACCTCTCAAGAAACGTTGGGAACGTAAACGGAATCCGGCGCGGAGTGCGCCGCCCGAGGCGGCTTCAGCCCGCCTTGCGCATGGAGGCGAGCGGCGCGACCCGCCTTTCAACGACCTCGCGCGTGACCACGATCTCGGTGACGTCCGAGCGCGACGGCACCTGGTACATGATGTCGAGCATCAGCTCTTCGAGGATGATCTTCAAGCCGCGTGCGCCCACCTTGCGCGAGATCGCGTCGTCCGCGATCGCGGTGAGCGCGTCGTCGGTGAACCGCAGCTCGACCCCCTCGAAGGAGAGCATCGTCTCGTACTGCTTCACCAGCGAGTTCTTCGGCTCCGTCAGGATGCGGACGAGCGCCTCGCGGTCGAGCTCGTGCAGGTTCGCGACCACGGGAACGCGCCCTACGAACTCGGGGATCATACCGAACTTGATCAGATCCTCGGGGTGGGTCTGGGCGAGCAGCTCGGAGGCGGAGCGCTCCTCGGAGGTGAGGATGTGGGCCTGGAACCCCATCGACTTCTGGTTCAGCCGCCGGGCCACGATGTCCTCGAGCCCGACGAACGCCCCGCCGCAGATGAACAGGATGTTCGTCGTGTCGATCTGCAGGAACTCCTGGTGCGGGTGCTTGCGCCCGCCCTGGGGTGGGACGTTGGCCACGGTGCCCTCGAGGATCTTCAGCAGCGCCTGCTGGACCCCTTCGCCGGAGACGTCGCGCGTGATCGAGGGCGAGTCCTGCTTGCGGGCGATCTTGTCGATCTCGTCGATGTAGACGATCCCCCGCTCGGTGCGCTCCCGGTCCCCCTCCGCCGCCTGGTACAGGCGCAGCAGGATGTTCTCCACGTCCTCGCCGACGTACCCGGCCTCGGTCAGGGTCGTCGCGTCGACGATCGTGAACGGGACCTCGAGCATGCGTGCGAGCGTCTGCGCGAGCAGCGTTTTCCCGGTGCCGGTCGGGCCGATCAGCAGGATGTTGGACTTGGAGAGCTCGACGTCAGGGCGGGCGGAGTGCGACAGGTAGTCGATCCTGCGGTAGTGGTTGTAGACGGCAACCGCGAGCTTCTTCTTCGCCGGCTCTTGGCCGATCACGTACGAGTCGAGGAACTTGCGGATCTCCTCGGGTTTCGCGAGGGTGCGGCGCGACTCGCGCGCCTCGCGGGCGCGGTCCTCGGCGATGATGTCGAGGCAGATGTCGACGCACTCGTCGCAGATATACACGTTGGGGCCGGCGATCAGCTTGCGCACCTCGCGCTGCGACTTGTTGCAGAAGCTGCACCGCAGCAGTTCGGATGAGGTCTCGCGCGTCACCATGTCGCTGGCTCCATGGGCATTCTACACCAAGCCGTCGTAACGCTTTCGCGCACCGTCTATTCCCTGTGCTCGATCACCTTGTCGATGAGCCCGTAGCCGAGCGCATCGGCAGGCTCGAGGATGAAGTCGCGCTCGGTGTCCGTGAAGATGCGCTCGATCGGTTGGCCGGTGTGCCGCTGCAGGATCTCGTTCAGGCGCTGGCGCAGGCGGATGATGTCCTTCGCGTGGATGTCGATGTCCGTCGCCTGTCCGCCGAGGCCGTAGAGCAGCGGCTGGTGGAGCAGGACGCGGGCGTGCGGGAGCGCGAACCGCTTCCCCTTGGTTCCGCCGGCCAGGAGCACCGCCGCCATCGAGGCCGCCTGGCCCATGCAGATCGTCGCGACGTTCGGCTTCACGTACTGCATCGTGTCGTAGATCGCGAGCCCGGCGCTCACGGTGCCGCCGGGGGAGTTGATGTACAGGTAGATGTCCTTCTCGGGGCTCTCCGCCTCGAGGAACAGCATCTGGGCGATCACCACCGACGCCAGGTGGTCATCGATCGCATCGCCCAGGAAGATGACGTTGTCCTTGAGGAGGCGCGAGAAGATGTCGTACGCGCGCTCCCCCCGGCTGGTCTGCTCGACTACGACCGGTATCAGCATGGTTCGCTCACCCCCCCCGGGAACGGCCGACGGCCGCGCGACTCGCGCGTGCCCCTACGTCCCAGTCTCGCTGAATCGCCCAAGGACCTGGTCCACGGCGCGCTCGCGGCGGATCACGGCGGCCACACGCTCGAGCCCGCCGCTCTTGGCGAGGTTCCCGCGCAGCTCCGCGAAGGGCACCCCGATCCGCTGCGCCTGGTGTTGCACCTCGTGGTCGACGTCGCCGCCCGAGACCTCGATCGCCAGCGTGTCGGCCAGCGTGTCGAGGAACAACTCCGCGCGCAACCGCTTCTCCACGCGGCCCTTCATCTCCTGCTCGAGCTTGTCCCACTCGATCTTCGCCTCGTCGGGGTTGATCCCGCGCTGGGCGAGCGCTTGCGCGAACTCGAGCACTTCCTTCCGGGTGTCGTCGCGGACCACACCCTCCGGCAGGTCGACCGTCGAGCCGTCGGCGAGGTGGGCGATCAGTGCCTCCCGCCACGCGTCGCGGCGCCGCTCCGCCTTGCTCGCCCGCACCCGCTCGCGGACGCGCTCGCGCAGGACGTCGACCCCGGCGTCGAGTCCCAGCGACTTCGCGAACGCCTCGTCCAGCTCGGGGAGGCGCTTCCGGCGCAGGCTCTTGATCCGCACGCGGTACGCCACGCGCTTCCCCTTGCGCTCCTCGCCCCCCTCGTCCCCGATCGTGCGCCCGACCTCGACGTCGTCTCCGACTGCGCGCCCGCGGACCGCCGCGTCGATCTCCGGGTACACCTCGTCGCGGCCGACCTGAAACAGGGAGCGCTCCTCGTGGAACGGCTCGCCGTCGCCGTCGGGGAACTCCCCGTGGACCTCCGCCTCGACGAGCATCCCCTCCGCGACCGGCTCGCCTTCTACCGGCTCCCACGTCGCCTGGCGTTCCCGCAGCTGCTCCAGAGCCGCCGCGACCTCCTCGTCCGCCGGGGTCAGGTCGAACGCCGGAGGCTGGAACGAATCGGTGGGCGGAAGCTCGATCGTCGGGTACACCTCGAACTCAGCGTCGAGCTGGAACTCGCCCGAGTCGAGCCATTTCGACTCGCGAACCCCGAGCGGCGAGGCGGGCCGCAGCCTCTCTTCGCGTCTGGCTCGCTCCCACACGTCGCGCGTGAGGTGCTCTTCGAGGTCCTCCCGGATCGACCCAGCGAACCGCCGTTCGACCAGCGCGCGCGGGGCCCTCCCCTTGCGGAAACCGTCGATCCGCGCGGCCCGTGACCACTCGTCGACGACGTGTTCCCGTTCCGCACGCACCTCCTCCGCGCTCACGGTCGCCTTCAGGACGACCCGACACGGTGCGGTGCGCTCGATCTCGTAACTCATTCTGGCTCCTGATGGTGCGAAAGGGGGGACTCGAACCCCCATGGGCAGCGCCCACGAGATCCTAAGTCTCGCGCGTCTACCAGTTCCGCCACTTTCGCGGGACGGGGTTTGGTGAGCCGCGTAGGAGTCGAACCTACAACCTAGGGATTAAGAGTCCCTTGCTCTGCCAGTTGAGCTAGCGGCCCACCCGCTGCAGCGCATCATACCGTCGGAGCGCCGGTTGCGCAACCCCGGGGAAGATGCGGGGAATCCGGAGTTCGGGCCGCTCGGCACGCGTGCCGAGAACGCAGCGGACGGCCGTCACGACGTCGGACGGGTCGATCGCCTCGACGGCGCCCGTCCGCACCGGATCGGGTCGCACCACGACCGCGCCGCCGACCGGAGCGGTGCGCGCAGGATCGGTCGGGCCGAACAGCACGACGGTGGGGCAGCCGACCGCCGCAGCGAGGTGCGTGAGCCCGGAGTCGTTGCCGACCGCGGCGTCGCACGACGCGAGCAGCGCTGCGATCTCGTGGAGCGGCCACGCCGTCGGCACGACCACGGCGCACACCCGGCGCGCGAGTTCGAGGGCCATCGCCTCCTCGCCCGGCCCGACGAAGACAACGGGAGCCACCCCCTCGTCGGCCAGAGCGCCCGCGACCGTCGAGAAGCGAAGCAAGGGGTACCGCTTCGCGGCCAGGCCGCGGGACGCCGGGAGGATCGCCGCGGTTCTGGGCAGGTCCGCCAGGAGCGCTCGCTGGCGCACGCCGCCGCGCAGCAGGCGATCGGTAAGCAGGAGTCGGAACTCGCCGTCGGATGCGCCGCGCACCCCGAGGAGATCGAGCGCGCCGTCGAGGTCGTGACGCTGATGGAGCGTGTGTCGGACCGGGAATGCGATCAGTCCCAACGCCCTGGATCCTCGTCCCGCGCTGGCCAGGCGGACCGGCGCCCCGCTGCCGGCCAGGAGCAGCTTCGACCGGCTCGAGTGGCGCGCCGTGAGCGCCACGTCGAACCGGCCGGCCAGGTGCCTGCGCGCCCACACGAACCCCGCGGCAGCGGGCCTGGCGATCGCGTTCACGCCGAGCAGGCGCGCGAGCGGCGCGTGCGCCTGCGGCAGCAGGACGGTTGTCGTTCCTCTCCGGTTCGCGGCGCGGAGCGCGGTGACCGCGGGGAGGGCGTGTACGAAGTCGCCGAGCCAGTTGGGGAGATCGACGAGCAGGCGGGCCGGGAGCGCTGCCATGACTCGTCTACGAACGCGGCGGCCTGCGCGTCGGGGCCGCCCACGCGATCACCCGCTTGAGGAACGTGCCGTACGCATCCAGCGCGGCGACCAGCAGCCCGGCCGATCCGTCCAGGAAGCCGAGACGGATCGCGAACGCCCTGACGAACCTCCACGCCGCGTGCAGCACGGCCCCGGGCGCGGTCGATCCCTTCCCCGCGGCCGCGAGGTCCGCGGCTCCCCGCTGGGCGTAGTCGTGCAGCTTGGCGACATACTGTTCGACCGACCGCAGGGTGAGGTGCTCGAGCGCGCCGCCGACCCGTCCGACCGACGGCGCCGCGACGGCGCCGTGCACTGCACGGTCTTCGAAGCGCGCCCGACGCCGGTCGACGAGGCGCACGATCTCGTCGCTCCCCCAGTCGCCGAAGCGGAGCCGGCGGCCGAGTGCGAAGTTGCGGCGCCGGACGGCGTACGCCGCGCACGCGGGTGCCGCGATCGTCCGGTCGATGGCCTCGCGCAGCTCCACGGTCACGCGCTCGTCGGCGTCGAGCACGAGCACCCAGTCGTTGCCGCACCGGTCCAGCCCCCAGTTGCTCTGGGCGGCGCTCGACTCGAAGGGGTGCTCGAGCACGCGGGCGCCGCTCCCGGCGGCGACATCACGCGTGCGGTCGGTCGTGCGCGGGTCCACGACCACCACGATCTCCGAGGCCCACCCCGTGACACTCGCGAGCGCGGCGGGGAGCTGCTCCTCTTCGTCGTAGGCCGAGATCAGCACCGTGAGCCCGGGGCTCACTCGCGCGCACCCTCCTCGACCCGCAGACGCCGGACCGCGAGGGCCCTGCCGGTCCCCTCGTCCACGTCGATCAGCGCCCCGCACAGGGCGCCGCCCCGGGTCGCGGGCTCGAGCGCCCTGGGTGTGGCGAGGAGGAACCGCTCCAGCACGGCCTGCGGCTTGAACCCGATGATGCCCTCGTACGGGCCCGTCATCCCGACGTCGGTCATCGCCGCGGTGCCGTTCGGGAGGATGCGCTCGTCGGCGGTCTGGACGTGGGTGTGCGTGCCCAGGACGGCGCTCGCCCTGCCGTCGAGGTGCCAGGCCATCGCCTGCTTCTCCGAGGTCGCCTCCGCGTGGAAGTCGAAGATCCTGACCGCCGCCTGGCCGCCGACCTCGGCGAGAATCCGGTCCGCGGCGAGAAACGGGCTCTCCATCGGGGTCATGAACGTCAACCCCTGAATGTTGATGACCGCGACCGGGACGCCGGCCTTGGACGAGACGACGCAGCTGCCCCTCCCCGGGTTCCCGGCCGGGTAGTTCGCGGGCCGGAGCAGCCGCGGCTCGGCGTCGAGCAGCTCCGCGGTCTCCTTCTTGTCCCAGATGTGGTTCCCCGAGGTGAAGACGTCGACCGGGAGCCTCTTCAGCTCGTCCCACACCGGCCCGGTGAGGCCGAAGCCGCCCGCCGCGTTCTCGATGTTGACCACCGTGATCTCGGCCTTGTGCTCCGCCTGGATCCGGCGGAGCCGCTCCGAGAGCAGACGTCGCCCGACCTTCCCCACCACGTCTCCCACGAACAGCACACGGATCATCGCGCAACCCCCGGCGTGATCGCCGCGGACAGCATACACGGCGCCCGCCGCGCCGACCTACGGCGTCTGCAACGGCACCGGCGGGCGGTCGTCGCCGACCCCCGCCAGACGGGCGAGCGCGGCGGGGTCGAGCAGCGTCGCGTTCGGCCCCTCGACGCGCATGACGCCGTCCGCGGCGAACCGGCGGAACGTCCGGGACAGCACTTCCGGCGCGGTGCCGCAGAGTGCGGCGATCAGCCGCTTCGGTTCCGCGAGGCGGATGTGGGCCCCCCGCACCGGAGCGCCGCCCGCGCGTGCGAACGCGGACCACAGGTACGCCGCGACGCGCTCCTCCACGGTGTGCAGCGCCAGACCCTCCACGAGGTCGGCGAGCCGGCGCAGCCAACCGGACATGGAGGCGAGGAGCGCGAGCGCCACCTCCGGCCGGCGCCTCAGGAGGTCGAGGAGGGCCGCGCGGTCGAGCGTCGCGAGCACCCCGTCTTCGAGAGCCGTGGTCGCCGCAGGGAAGACGCCCGGACCGAAGACGGCGGCCTCCGCGAACGACGCAGGCCCGCGGACGACGTGGAGCACCTGCTCCCGCCCGTCGGGGCCCGTGCGTGCCAGCTTCACCTTCCCCGAGAGCAGCAGCGGCAACGAGGCGGCCCGGTCGCCCTCCGAGAAGACCAGCTCGCCCTGGCTCACCCGCCGGACGCCGCACAGGCCGGCGATCTCCTCCAGAAGGGCGGGCGGAAGAGCGGCAAACAGCGGGATCCTGCGCAGCGCCGCGGCGAGCTCCAGCCCCATGAGCGCATTGTGCCAGACACGGCGCTTGACGGGCGAGTGCACACCCCGGACAATGTCCGGAGGACTTGCGCACGGGGGGTGCAATGGCCGCAGATCGACAGGGACCGTTGATCTCACGACGAGGCGCTCTGAACTGGCTGCTCGGGACTTCGATCGGAGCGACGCTGGCGGCGGCGCTGTACCCGGTATTCCGCTTCGTCATCCCGCCCGAGGTCGCCGAGGCGCCGGTCAACCGCGTGCTCGCCGGCAAGCTCTCGGAGTTGCCGGCGAACTCGGGGAAGATCTTCCGGTTCGGCTCGAAACCCGGAGTCCTGGTGCGGACCGCGACCGGAGAGGTCCGCGCGTTCTCCGCCGTGTGCACGCACCTCAACTGCACCGTGCAGTATCGCCCCGACTTCCAGCACATCTGGTGCGCCTGCCACAACGGGCACTACGACCTCCAGGGCAAGAACATCGCGGGTCCGCCGCCGCGGCCGCTCGACGCATACAAGGTGGACATCGCCGGTGACGACGTGTACGTCACCAAGGGAGCGTGAGCGATGCGCGCGCTTGACAATCTCTGGAAGGCCCTGGACGAGAGGTTCGAGCTCGCGCCCCTCGTGGAGTTCGCGACCCATAAGGAGGTGCCGCGGCACCGCCACTCGTGGGCGTACTACTTCGGCGGGCTGACGCTGTTCTTCTTCCTCGTGCAGATCAGCACGGGCATCCTGCTCCTCCTGTACTACCGGCCGACCTCGGAGGCGGCGTTCGAGAGCGTGCAGTTCATCGTCACGCGCGTCCCATTCGGGTGGCTGGTCCGCTCGGTGCACTCGTGGTCCGCGAACCTGATGATCCTCTCGGCGTTCGCCCATATGTTCTCGGTGTACTTCATGGGCTCGTACCTCAAGCCACGCGAGGTGACGTGGTGGAGCGGGTTCGCGCTGCTCGGTCTCGCGATGGGGTTCGGGTTCTCCGGCTACCTGCTGCCCTGGAACGAGCTCTCGTTCTTCGCCACCAGGATCGGCACCGACATGGTCAGCAAGGTCCCGTTCGCCGGCGCGTGGCTCCTGAAGTTCCTGCGCGGTGGCGACGAGGTGACGGGCGCGACCCTGACGCGCTTCTTCGGGTTCCACGTCGCGGTGCTCCCGATGATCACCACCGCGGTGCTCGGCCTCCACCTCGCGCTCATCCAGCGCCAGGGGATGCACGTCCCGGAGCACCTGGCCGACGAGGCGAAGTCGCGCAAGCCGATCCCGTTCGTTCCGAACTTCATGCTCCGGGAGAGCGTAGTGTGGCTCGGCGGCCTCGCCGCGCTCGCGGCGCTCGGGGCGTTCTTCCCGTGGGAGCTCGGCACCAAGGCGGACCCGTTCGCCGCCGCCCCCGCGGGGATCCACCCCGAGTGGTACTTCCTGTTCATGTTCGAGACGCTGAAGCTGATCCCCGCCCATGTGCTCGGGATCGAGGGAGAGCTGCTGGGGCTCGCGGTGTTCGGGCTCGGAGGCCTCGTCTGGTTCCTCGTCCCGGTTCTCGACCGCGGGAGCCGAACGGGTCATCGCACGCGTCTCTTCCTGGTGTTCGGATGGCTCGTGCTCGCGTACATCGTCTCGTTCACCGTGGCGTCCATGGCGGGGGTGTTCCAATGATCGACCGCGCACTGACCGTTGCCTCCGCTCTCGCCCTCGCCGCCG
>Ga0335082_10009358_pt1 | contig 10642 bp, 9 predicted proteins | sample Lox_Sample_41_FD_206718 | JGI IMG/M metagenome (GOLD analysis project Ga0335082, IMG submission 206718) | Soil microbial communities from Loxahatchee National Wildlife Refuge, Florida, United States - Lox_Sample_4.1 | ecosystem: Environmental > Terrestrial > Soil > Wetlands | place: USA: Florida...
GCTTTGCTCTTGAGAGGAACGGCGGTGAAATTGAGGCCTTCGATGCTGTCGATGGTGAAGCTACTTCCAGGGCTGGTGGGCAACCGATGCCAGTTGACCGTGCAATAGTGGCTCAGCACATTGAATAGTGGGTTGCCCGTGGTCAAATCCTCCCGAACCATGTCCGTGCACCAGATCTGCAGCGGCTGACCTTCGCGGAGCATCAGGAGGCCGGTGGTATGGTCGATCTGCCCATCCATGAGCGTGATCGCCTTGATGCCGGTGTCGCGGATGGCGCGCGCCGGCTGCAGCGCCGGAAAGGACTTGAGCTGGGTCAAAACGTCCGGCGAGGCATTGAACAAGACCCAATCAGTACCGTTCACGCCCACACAGATGGAAGATTGCGTGCGCGCCTGAGCGCGGATCGTCCCTTTGCGCACGCCATCGCAATTGCGGCAATTACAGTTCCACTGCGGAAAACCGCCGCCTGCCCCCGCTCCGAGAACGCGAACTCGCATCGTAAGCCTTAAAAAGGTGCATCGGGCCAAAACAACGAAAGCCCCGAGGTGGGGCTTTCGTCTAGCCCGCAAAAAGAAACTTAGCGGTTGGCGATGTACATCGTCACTTCGAAGCCGAAGCGCATTTCGGTGAATTCAGGCTTGGTCCACATATGTCTTCTCCAGAAATGATAAAGTTTGATTGATTTGCGGCCGGGAACAACCGCTTGTTGAACCCTACCGACCTCAATGCACCCGCGGAAAACCGCCCCAGGCACCTTGACCGGTAAAGTCGGGACCATTCTCGGTCAACGCCGAGTCCGACTCCCACAAAAAAATCAGCAAATGCGGCTCATGATTTTCATGAGTTTGGCGAAAGAAATTCGCCAAATCGCCGTTGTCTTAGCGTAGCAACCATGTCCACCATCACTGCAGACGGGGTAGTGTTCTTCGATCCGCTACCGGAGCCGTGGCATCGCAACAGAGCCGCGGGGTGGGCGCTCGCCATCTCGCTCTTCGTGCATGCCCTGGCGGTCGCGTTTCTACCCGGTCTTCGTGCGCCGCAGCCGCAACCCAAGGTGCTGACCGTCGAGTTGGCGCCCAAGCCCGCACAGCAGCATGCCAGCGCGCCGCAGCAGGCGAGCGCACCGCAACCTGCCGAAAAACCAGCGCCCGCAAAAGCAGCGCCGCCGGCCAAGGCGGCGCCCAAACCAGCGCCGAAGCAACCGGTCGCGAAGCCCAGCGCGCAGAAGCCCTTCCAGCGGCAGGATCTGCAACCTGCTCCGCTGGCCGCGGAGGTGCCGCGCCCCTCGCAAGTCGAGCCACGGCCCAGGCTGGCCCCTGTACCCAGCGCTGCACCGAATCTCGCGCCCAACCCCGAGGCTGCGCCTCCAACGATCGCGCGCACCGACGCGCGCCCTGCGCCGCAGTCGCAGACTGCGCCGCAGCCCAGAGCCGAGCCGGTGCCCGATCTGCGCTCGTCACAACGCCCGGAGCCGAGCGTTCAGCAGCGCCAGGAAATACGTCCGGAACCCAAAGTTCCGGTGCAGGCTGACCCGCGCCCGTTGGCACCCGAGCCACGCACAATCGCACGAGCCGAGCCGCGTGTGGCATCGGTGCCAACGCCACGCAACGAAACCGTGCCGCCTCCGCAGTTGCAGCGACCGCAGTCAGCTGAGCCGCCGCCGCAGTCGCGTCCTGAGCCCGCTGTGGTTCCCAGGATCGAGCCGCCACGCGCCGCGCGTACGGATACGCGCAGTGACTTGAAGCCCCAGGTGCGCGCAGAGCCGAGCGTTGTTGCACGAGCCCCGAGCGTTCCTGAGATTGCACAGCCCGACGCGCCGCCTGTTGCGCCGCGCGCTGAGACCCTGACCGAGCCGCGCCCGGAACAGAAGCGCCCGGAGGCGAAGCCGCAGGCTAAGCCGGAGCCGGCCCCGGTTGCGCGCGCGCAGCCGCGACCCGAACCGCCGCGCAGCGAACTGCATCCGCTGCCGCCGGAGACGCTCACCGAGCCGCGCCCGGAGCAGAAGCGCCTGGAGGCGAAGCCGCAGGCTAAGCCGGAGCCGGCCCCGGTTGCGCGCGCGCAGCCGCGACCCGAACCGCCGCGCAGCGAACTGCATCCGCTGCCGCCGTCGGCCGAGCCGCCGCCGCAACAGCCACAATTGCAGGCGCGAGCGGAGCCTAGACCACCGCCGACAGTTGCGCGGGCTCCTGAGGCACGGCCGCAGCCCAAGATGGAGCCGGCTGCCGAGCCTGCCACGGCACTGAGCGTCCCCTCCGCGCCCGGGGCACCGGCGACGCCTGGTCAGCTGCGTCCGGAGGCGGGGCCTTCGGTCAATCAACCGGTCGCCATCGCGCCGTTGCCTGAAGCGCCCAAGCGGAAGAAGACCGATGACAACGACGCGCTGTCGCGTTTTGCCCTGGAGATCGCTCGTCAACTCGGCAAGGACATGCACCCTCAGGAGTACCCAGCTCGTGCGCGCGCAGAAGGAGCAGGCGGGACGGCGCAGATGCTATTGCGCATTGGCGCCGATGGAAAATTGGTCGATGTTTCAGTGGCGGACACCAGCGGGCACGATGAGCTCGATCAATATGCGGTAGAGAAACTCACCCGGCTTCGAATGCCGCGCGTGCCTGCGGAATTTCGCGGGCGCGCTTTTACCATACAGATCCCCGTCACGTTCGCTGTACAGAAGACCAAGAGATAGCGAGCTCGTTGCGCAGGACGATCGGCCATGTCAGACGCATTGTTCCCCGTTCTCGAACCCTACATGGCTGACTGGCTTGACGTGGGCGAGGGACATCGCATCCGCTTCGAGGACTGCGGACAACGTGACGGCGTGCCAGCGTTGTTCCTGCACGGTGGCCCCGGCAGCAGCATCGGTCCGCATCACCGTCGCTTCTTCGATCCCGCGTCCTATCGTATCGTGCTGAGCGATCAGCGCGGCTGCGGGCAGTCGACCCCGGTGGGCGCGCTCGCCGGCAACACGCTGGAGTACCTGGTACGCGACATCGAGCACCTCCGCGAGCACCTGCGCATCGAGCGCTGGATGCTGTTCGGCGGCAGCTGGGGCAGCACGCTGGCGCTGGCTTATGCCCAGGCGCATCCGCAGCGGGTGAGCGGTCTCGTACTGCGCGGGTTGTTTCTCGGCAGCGATGAAGAGGTGCAATGGTTTCTCACCGGACTCGCGTGCTTTCTGCCCGAAGCGTGGAGCCGGTTCGCTCTCGAGGCGGCGGACAAATCGGCGAGCGGGCTGCTGCGGGACTATGAGCGGCGCGTGCAGGCCGGCGACGAAGCGGCGGCGGCCCGCTGGACCGCCTGGGAGAGCGCGGTCATGGCGGTCGGCGAAGGGCCGTCCCCGGCCGCCGCAGCTGCGTCCGTGCCAGCGTTGGCTCGCGTGCGCGTGCAGTTACACTACCTGGTGCACAGCTGCTTTCTCGCCTCCGACCAGCTGCTGAAGGGGCTCGCGGTGATGCAGCACCTGCCGGCGATCCTGGTTCAGGGTCGTCGTGATTTGGTCTGCCCGCCGCTCACCGCGTACACTGTAGCGCAGCACTGGAGCGCAGCGGAACTGCGGATCGTCGAAGACGGCGGTCACTCGGCGATGCACCCGAGCATGGCGCGCGCTCTTACCCAGGCGACACAGGATATCAAGCGGCGGTTGCTTTCGACATGAGCTTGCGCTTTCGCATCAACCTCATCATCACGTTGCTGATCGTGATGTTCTCGCTGGTCACGGCCAAGATCGTCCTCGACGACGCGCGCCGTCAGATCCGTGAGGAAATGGAGGCGGGCACCAAGGTCACGTTGCAACTGCTGAGCACGGTGCTGTACAGCAGCCAGTTCGTGCCGCCCTCGGAGAATGAGCCAAATGGCGTTCTGCTGGGATTTCTCAGGCAGCTGGGACGTGTGCGGGCCAATGAGATCCGTATGTACGCACGGGACGGAACGCTGCTCTATACGTCTCCACCGCCGGTGTACAAAGCCGGACGTTCCGCGCCGCACTGGTTCGCGCAACTGGTGGCGCCGCGCACGCAGCAGGTCAACCTCAACGTGAAGGGCGGCAGCATCGTGATCACGCCGGATCCTTCGCGCTCCATTCTCGACGCGTGGGACGACATGAGGAATCTGATCTGGCTTGCCCTGGGGTTCCTGGTGCTGGTCAATAGCGTGGTGTTCTGGCTGCTTGGACGCTCGTTGCGACCAGTGGGCACGATTCTGCGCGGGTTGTCGCAGATGGAGCGCGGCCAGCTCGACGCGCGCCTGCCGGGGTTTTCGCTGCCGGAGTTCGACGCGATCGGGCACACCTTCAATCGCATGGCCGGCGCACTGGAAGAAAGCCACGCGGAAAACATGCGGCTCGCGCTGGTTGCCAAGCAATCGTCGGACGCCATCATGATCCACGACCTGGCCGGCAATATCTCGTTCTGGAATCCGGCTGCGGAGCGCCTGTTCGGATATCGGCCCCTGGACATCGTCGGGCAATCCGCCACGCTGCTTACGGTGCCCGGCCAGGAAGACGAAGTGGCGGCGAACCTGGAGAAGATCCGCGACCGGCGCTTGGTGGAAAACCTGGATACGCAGCGCTTGACGCGCGACGGCCGTGTGATCGACGTTGCGCTGTCTGCCGCGCCCCTGATCGACCCGGCATCAGGTGAGGTCATGGGTGAGATCTGCGGCATGCGCGACATCACGGAGCATCGCAAGGCGCAACAGACCGCACGCGAGCTGGAGCAAAATCGCCGGCTGACACAGCTCATTCAAACACGGCTCGAGGAAGAACGTCGCGCGATCGCGCGTGAGCTCCACGATGAGCTCGGTCAGTGCGTTACAGCGATCAAGACGATCGGAGCAGCGATCGCCAATCGCACCAAGGAGAGCGCCAGTGAGATCCACGCGAGCGCCCAGACCATCGTCAACGTTGCGAGTCACATCTACGACGTGGTGCATGGAATCATCCGTCAATTGCGTCCCAGCGCGCTCGATCACCTGGGGCTGCGCGAGGCGGTGGAAGATCTGGTGAACATCTGGCGCGGCCGTCATCCGGAAATCGCTTGCGATCTTTTGTTTCGTGGTGCAGTCGATGGCTTGGGCGAAGCGATCAACATCACGGTGTACCGCCTGATCCAGGAGTGTCTAACCAATGTCCTGCGCCACGCGCAGGCAACCCGCACCGAGATCGAAGTGCAACGCGGCGACGCTGTTCTGCGGGTCAGCGTCTCGGACAATGGCAAGGGGCTGGGTGAGCGCAACGAGGGTGACAGCGAGCGCTTCGGCTTGATGGGTATGCGCGAGCGCGTCCAGGCCTTGGGCGGCGAGTTTGAGTTGCAATCGCGCCCCGGTGCGGGCCTGATCGTGATTGCCACGATCCCGGTGCATGAGATCGAGCCGCACGAGGCCGGCCACGACGACATCCCGGTTGCCGCTCGATGAGCCAGAACCGCATCCGCGTCATGCTGGTCGACGACCACGCCGTGGTCCGCATGGGCTTTCGTCTTCTGCTGCAGGGGGCGGCGGACATTGAAGTGGTGGGCGAGGCGGAAAGCGGGGAGGAAGCGGTGCGCAGCTTCGCCGAGATCAAGCCAGATGTCATCGTGATGGATATTGCCATGCCTGGCATCGGTGGGCTCGAGGCCATCGATCGCATTCATGCGCGCGACCCGCAAGCCCGCATCCTGGTGTTGTCTGCGCACGAGGACGCCATGCATGCGCGCCGCGTCATGAAATCCGGGGCGGCCGGTTACCTCACCAAGCGCAGCGCCGCTGAGGAGTTGATCCAGGCGATTCACCAGGTCGCGCTCGGCAAGACCTACCTGGAACCGTCGATCGCGCAGCAGCTGGCGATGCAACAGCTGAATGGGCAGAACAGCCCGGTCGATATGTTGAGCGAGAAGGAATTCAAGGTCTTCCTGGCGCTGGCAAAGGGCCAGTCGGTGGCCGAGATCGCCGAAATCATGTCGCTCAGCCCGCGCACCGTCGGCACGCATCTTTATAATATCAAACAGAAACTCGGTGCTTCGAACTCCGCTGAGCTGGCGATCATCGCGATCCGTGCCGGCCTTCTCGCGCCGTAGCCGCGCCCCCAATCTAATGAAAATCATGAGGTCGATTTCAGCGTTTTTCGCTGGCTTGGGAGCGGCTGGTTTAAGAGAATAGATCCCGCGTGAACGTACCGCACCGACCGAAACCACCTTAAGGAGATTGACTATGTGGACCAAACCTGAATTCACCGAAATGCGCTTTGGCTTCGAAGTAACGATGTACATCTACAATCGCTAATCGCGCCCGTAGAGCTTAAGGATTCAAGGAAGGGGCCGCCAAACAGGCGGCCCCTTTTCATTTCGTATCGTGTCGCGCTTCGCCTAATCATTGTCCGGCGCGGCGTTGCTACCGGTGACTTTCGCCCCGCCGAAGGCGTAGCGCACTCCGATCCAGATGGCCCGCGGCGCTGCGACCGTGCTCTCACCGAGAAACAGCGCGCCTTCTACCGCGTGGCTGTCGCGGCTGCGAGAGTAATCGAGCTGATGACGCAGGCGAGCGGCTTCCAGTGCACGGTCGATACCGAGCAGAAGCTCGTCCAAGTCGATCGGCTTCTTCAGGTAGTCGGCCGCACCTTGCCTCATTGCACGGACCGCGTCATCCAACGGACGAGGTGCTAGTGATCAAGCCGGTAGGACAATGGTCACACGCGTGCCCGTGCCCCGAGGCGGACTCGAATCGCACAGTGGCGCCGTGCACGTCGAACACCTTGACGGCGAATGGAATGCCCAGGCCGGTGCGCCATCGCGCGAATACTGGCGAGCGGATTACGGATGTTGTGGGCCACGACCGGAACCAGCGCTGCCAGCGTAGCCTGCTTCTCCGCGCGCACCAGCGACGCGCGGCTTTCCGCGAGCTCCTGTGCCATACGATTGACCGATTGCGCGAGACTCTGCAGTCGCGGGCGCCGACCTGCGGCACGCGGTGATCGAGCTTGCCGCGGCTGATCATTTCAGTCGCCTGCTGCACCGAGTAGAGCGGCTCGATGATGACTCGGCGCAGCACCCATGGGGAGCTCAACAGCAATGCTACCGCGCCCACGATCGGGAGCGACAGCAGGAGCGCGGAGATCCAGACCAGCGCAGCGCGACGCTGCTGCAGCGCTAACTGCTCTAGCGTGAGTTGATTCTCGATCTCGGCGAAGGCCGCTTCATAGCTCTGCAGCGAGCCGCGCTCCAGCTCGCCCTCCAGGAGCGTCCGCCGCTGCGCGAGCGAGTAGTTCGGCCAGTTCTCGATCAGCCCGTCGGTGTGCGAACGGATATCGCCATAAGTCCGTCCCAGACGTTGGATCCCTTCCCGCTCGATCGCCGTATCAGCGAGCTTGGTGAGCATGGCGAGCCTCGATTCGACTTCCTGCTGGTGCGCGCGGTACTGCGCCGGTGCATCCGGATCGTCGAGGAAGAGCGCGTCGAACACCTCCTTCATCTGCCGGTACAGGCTGCCTCGCATCCCCTGAGTCTCTTCCACCAGCGAATCGATGCGTACCGACTCGCGCGAGGCCTGTTGCCACAGGTATAAGCCAGTGCCACCGATCGCTACGGTGATCAGAACGAGCAGCAGCGCACCCAAAGCGTAGGCGAGCGCCAGCTTGCGTAATGGCAGCGCGGACAGATGCATTCGATGTCGCGGCTCGATTTCCTGAGGCATCGTGGTTGGCTCGCCACCGGGTTTTCCGGTGTACTATTGACGACTCGAAGGACTCGGGGTCACAAATGGAGAACGCCAAGAACATCGAGCGCTACAACAATGTAGCCATTGCGCTGCACTGGTTGGTCGCTGTCGGTGTGTTCGTCATGATCGGACTGGGGTGGTACATGACGGACATCCCGAAGGGCACACCGGCGCGTGCCTTTTTCTACAACCTGCACAAGTCGATCGGGGTTACCTTAGGCATTATCGTACTGATCCGCGCTTTTTGGCGTTGGCAACATCCACCGCCCCCGTTGCCCTCGGGGACCGCGAGCTGGGTAGTCAACGCGGCCAAACTGAGCCATACGCTGCTGTATGCGCTGCTGATCTTCCAGCCCGTAGTTGGATTCATCGCGTCGAACTTCACCAAGTATGGCGTCACGTATTTCGGCCTGTTCAAGATCGGCCCGTTTTTTTCGGAGAATAAGACGCTCTATGACTTGTTCCAGGGGTTTCACGAGGCGGGGGCTGCGGTGCTGGTGGCCGTGATCGTCATCCACATCGCCGGCGCGCTCAAGCACTTGATGATCGACAAAGACGGTGTGTTCCACCGCATGATCCCAGGCGGCCGGGTTTGATGCCAAACGCACCCGCGCTTGTATCAAGATGCGCGGCGCGCGCTGCGAGTGTACAGAAAGCCCCCGACGATCACGGTGATGAGAGCGAGCTGCAGGGCGATGCCTTGTAGATTGGGATAGATTCCCAGCAGCGGCACGGACGGGAATGTAATCGGATTGGAAGAGAGCTTGCCGGCGCTTTGCAGCGCGGCGATGCCTTGCCCTGCGAACACCACCGCCATAATCGCGAGCAGCACCGAACTTGCCCCGAAGAAAAGCCCCAGAGGCAAGCGCACGGAAAAGCGGGCGATCAGCCAGGCGATCACGATGAGGGCTGCGGTGCCAACCCCGAACCCGGCCAGTACGGCGGTTTGCGCGCTGCCTTCGGACTCCAGCCATAGCGCTTGATAGAACAGCACCGTCTCGAATACTTCGCGATAGACGGCGAAGAACGATACCAGCGCGAAGCCGAATAAGGTCCCGCCTTTGACGGCGGTGCTGATCTGGCCGCGAATGAAGTCGCTCCACTTCGCAGCATTGGCTTTGTTGTGCAGCCAGAACCCCACATACAACAGCAATCCTGCCGAGACCAGCGCGGTAACGCCCTCGGTTACCTCGCGCTGAGCGCCGGTGATGGCGATGAGCTTGCTTGATACGAGCCACGTCGCTCCCCCCAGCAGCAGGGCGACGATCCAGCCTCCGTGCAAAAACGGCAACCCGTCACGGCGCCCGGTGCGTGTTAGAAATGCCGCCATGGCTGCGAGCACCAGGATGGCCTCCAGTCCTTCGCGCAACACGATGACGAGCGAGCTCAAAAACGTGGCGGTGGCCGAAACGGAGGGACCGGCCAGCCGCTGCTGCGCTTCACCGAGCAGGCGGATCGCGGATGCGAATTTTGCGGCTACCGCCTCCGCAGACTGCGTCTGCTTGAGCGCATTGCGGTACTCCATCATGGCCGATTCAATGCGCGTACGCAGTTCATGGTCGCGGCTGTCCAGGTTTGCTTCGGCCAGTTCGAATCCCTCCAGATACGCGTTCACGGCGAGCTGATACGCCTCGTCCGGCTGACCGGCCTGGTAGCGCCGAAAGCTTTCCTGCAACGTGGCCATTGCATACGCGACAGGCGATGCTGATGCCGCGCCAGTCTGTAAGGGGTTCGCCCGCAGGTACGCGAGCACATCTTCGGCAGCTTTATCTGTGTTGCGCGCCCCAATGGGAGTGGTCGTCACTACCGCGGCAATGTCGGGAAACACGTTACGGGCTTCCCCGCGCTCCCACGCTTCCGCGCCGCGTCCGCGTTGGGCATCGGAGGAGGCGAACCGGCTCACGTAGAAAGCGAGTTGCCAGCGCTGTTCCGGTGTGAGCGCCGAGAACGCGGGCATCGCTGTGCCGTTCACGCCCAGTGTGATGGTGTTGTACAAGGCGAATACGCTGCGCCCGGACTGACGGGTTATGTCGGTGAAGTCGGTGGGTGCCGGCTGCAGGTTTGTGGACTGCGGTCCCTTGCCGTTACCGGTGACGCCGTGGCAGACCGCACAATTTTCCGCGTACGTTGCGCCCGCCGTGCGCAGGTCCGGCGCATGGCGCGGGGCTACTTCGACGTTGTATGCCGCGATGACATCGCGCTGGAGCTGCTGCGCCTCATTGCTCACCGCGGCGCCGTCCGCCTTCGCCTCGATCGACTTGAGGAGATGTGCCGCCTGCTGCGCATATCGGTCGCGTCCGGGGTTGGCCGGCAAACTGCGAATCGCCCGCTCGATCTGTCCTGCGAACTCGACCTGTTCTGCGTATTCCGACGTGTTGACGATCTTTCCGTCTTTGACGAACTGGGGGTATTCGACGGCGACGTAGTCCAGCAGATGCAGGACCGTCTGCGGGCTGCTTTGCGTCGTATCGCCGCCCGCAGCGCTCCATGCTGCCGACGGAACGGTCAGGATCAGCATTAGGAGGAAGGCGCGTAACGTGGTGTTCATAAGCAGGGGCAAGGCCGTTGGCTCGTTGAATAGGAATTATATGCATTACGTTGTCGGTTGTCCCGATCTTGTCTCAGATGCCACCATTACGCAAATGAGAAGCACTCCCGCCATTGTATTTCCGACCGTTGCAGATTCGCATCTTTGCCCCCGCCCGGACTTGATTTAGATCAAATCGATCAAGGTCATGAGGCCTGAATATGCTGCAGCTCCGCGCAGGCCGGGCTCAAGAAGACCAGGCGTCGCGCCGAAGATTGCGCCAGGACTCCGGGTCCAGGTTAATATTGACAATCATTCTCATTATGGTGTAGCCTGCTGTAATCATCTCCCAAAAGGTACAGGCGTGTTCATCTGCATCTGTAATGGCGTAACGGAAAAGCAGATCCGCGACGCGGTGCATTCCGGCGC
>Ga0335082_10009359_pt1 | contig 10642 bp, 9 predicted proteins | sample Lox_Sample_41_FD_206718 | JGI IMG/M metagenome (GOLD analysis project Ga0335082, IMG submission 206718) | Soil microbial communities from Loxahatchee National Wildlife Refuge, Florida, United States - Lox_Sample_4.1 | ecosystem: Environmental > Terrestrial > Soil > Wetlands | place: USA: Florida...
GCCGTCAACAAGGTGCTGGGCAACATCTCCGCGATCACACCTCATGCGATCACCCGGCGGGCCGGCGCGGTCGTACTGAAGCGCGCGACGCACTGACGCGCGCGATCAGCCCGCTACGAACCGGTACACGACGCCGTCGCGCGATACCGCGTACAGCTCACCGTTCAAGTCTTGGCCGAACGAGGTGAGCTGATCAACCGTCGGACCGAGATCCTTCTGTTGCGTGACACGACCGTTGGTCAACACCGCGCCAGTGACGTTCGCGCGGCAGTCGTCGCCGAAGAGGTACACGCCGCGCAGCTTCGGCACCGCGCTGCCGCGGTACACGTAGCCGCCGATGATCGCGCAATAACCGCTGTTGTGTGACTTCTCCATCACGGGATCGACTGCGCCCGCGGGTTTCGCGCCCTTGTACGGATGCAAGCCTTCGCGCTGGCTCCAGCCGTAGTTCACGCCTGCGGTGCCGGCGCGGACCCAGTCGATCTCCTCGTAGAGGTCCTGGCCGACGTCGCCGATCCACATGTCGCCGAGGGTGCGGTCGAACGAGAAGCGCCACGGGTTGCGCAGCCCGTACGCCCAGATCTCCGGCTTCGCGCCGGCGTGGTGGACGAACGGGTTCGACGACGGCACGGAGTAGGGCGCGCTCCCGGCTTTGTAAGGGCTGATGCGCAAGATCTTGCCGAGCCACGTGCCGAGGTTCTGGCCGTTGTTGTTCGGGTCGCCGCCGCTCCCCCCGTCGCCGAGGCCGATGTAGAGCATGCCGTCGTTGCCGAAGATCAGCTCGCCGCCGTTGTGGTTCGGGTACGGCTGCGCCTGGTAGAGGACCTGGCGGCGAGTCGATGCCTTCGCGACGGTGCCCTGCATCTGGTACTCGTCGACGTGGGTGTTGCCGCTCGGGTCGGTGTAGTCGACATACAGCCTCGTGCCGTCGGGTGAGAACGCGATGCCGAGCACACCCTGCTCGTTGCCGTGCGAGACGGAGAGCGACAGGGTCGGCGTCGCGAGCACGTGACCGTTCTGCACCGCGACGACCTTGCCGGTCTGTTGCGCGACGTACATCGTCGAGTCGTTCTTCCGCCACGCGAGCGCTACCGGCGAGTCGAGCCCGGTGACCACCGTGTTCAGCTTGATGCGCACGCTCGCGAGATTCGGTGGCGGCGCAGGTGCGGCGGTGGTGGGCGGCGACGTCGGCGGCGGCACGAAGATTGGCGCGGGCGTCGTGGTCTCCGGGCTCGTGGTCGCCGCGGGCGACGTCGCGCGCGTCGTGCTCGTGCGCGCCGTAGTGGTGGTGGTCTTGGCCTTGGTCTCGGCCTTGGCCTTGGTCTTCTTCGTGTGGCCGGCGCGGGCCGTCGACGACGTGTTGTCGCCGGCTTGCATGGAGCTCGACGTCGTCGACGACGTGTTCAGCGTGCGCGCGTGCGAGCCGCCGCAGGCGGCCACGAGTGCGAACACGATTCCGCAGACAAGCGTCCGTTGCGCCATCACCTAGACGATCGGCTCTTGAACCGCTGAGCTGAGCGTCAGCCCGCCACGAGCCGGTAGATCGTGCCCGTTCGCGAGACCGCGTACAGCTCGCCGTCGTGATCCTCACCGAACGTCGTGAGCTGGTCGACGGTCGGTCCGAGATCACGCTGGTCGACGACCCGTCCGTCTTGCTGGACGACGCCCACGAGCTGCGGCCGGCAGTCATCGCCGAACACGTACACGCCGCGTAGCGCGGGAATCGCGCGTCCGCGGTACACGTAGCCGCCGACGATGGCGCACGCGCCCGTGGAGTGCGCCACTTCGAGCAACGGATCACGCGCGCCCGCCGGCTCAGCTCCTTTGAACGCGTGGAAACCTTCGCGCGCGCTCCATCCGAAGTTGAGACCTTTCTCGCCCGCGCGCACGTAGTCGATCTCCTCGTACGTGTCCTGGCCGACGTCGCCGATCCAGAGGTCACCGGTCGCGCGATCGAAGGAGAAGCGCCAGGGGTTGCGCAATCCCCACATGTAGGTCTCGGGGCGGTAGCCCGCCCGCCCGACGAACGGATTGTCGGCGGGGATCGTGTACGGAAATCCACCGGCCGGGTCGATACGCAGGATCTTCGACAGCAACGTGTTGGTGGTCTGGCCGAGGTTGTCGGGGTCGTCCTCGAAGCCGCCGTCGCCGAGCCCGATGTAGAGCATGCCGTCGGGGCCGAACGTCACCTCGCCGCCCTTGTGATTGTTCGACGGCTGCTCCACCAAGAGCACGGCGCGTCGCGACGCGGGATCGGCCAGGTCGCCCTTCATCTTGTACTCGTCGACGCGCGTGTCGTTGTTCGCGAGCGTCTCGTCGACGTACAGCTTCGTGCCGTCGGGTGAGAACGTGAGGCCGAGCAGTCCTTCTTCGTTCGCGTGCGACAAGCCCGACAGCGTGAGCACCGGTGTGGCGATCACGTGACCGTCGGTATCGACGATCCGCACGTCGCCGCGTTGTTCGGCGACGTAGATGCGATCGTCATTGCGTCGCCAGGCGAGCGCCACCGGGCTCGCGAGCCCCGTAGCCGCCGTCGCCAGCGTGATGTTCACAGTCGCGAGATCGGGCAAGTTCGTCGGCGTCGTCGCAACCGTCGTGGTTGTCGGTGCCGGGCTCGTCGACGCCGAGATCGTCGGTTGCGGATTCGGTGTCGTCGACGATCGCGAGCTCGAACACGCGACGCCGAACGCGCTGAGCACGGCGACCGCGATGCATGTGCTCGCGCGAGACATCGGTGCAGGCTAGGTCCGGAGCCGGGACGCGTGTGCGCGCGTCGCTACGATGCGCAGCGATGAAGTACCTCGTGTTCGTCCCCGACGGTTGCGCCGACGTTCCGCTCACGGAGCTCGACGGCCGGACGCCGCTCGAAGCCGCGCGCATGCCGCGCCTCGCCGCGCTCGCGGCGCGCGGTGAGGTCGGACGGGCCGCGGTGATTCCGCCCGGGCTGCCACCGGGAAGCGACGTGGGGAACATGGCGATCCTCGGCTTCGATCCGGCGCAGTACCACACCGGTCGGGCGCCGATCGAGGCCGCGGCGATGGGTGTCGAGCTCGGGCCCGACGAGGTCGCGTACCGCTGCAACCTCGTCACGCTCTCCGACGACGACCCGCCGGTCATGGTCGATTTCGCGGCCGGTCACCCGACCAATCAGCAGAGCCACGTGATCGTGGCCGCGCTCGACGAGGCGCTCGGCGCGGGCCGCGACGGCGTGCGCTTCCATCCGGGCGTGGAGTACCGCCATCTGTGTGTCGTGCCGCGCGCGTGGGCCGACGCCGATTGCACGCCACCGCACGATCTCACCGGTCAACGCGCCGTGTTCCCGGCGGGCGCGTCGTCGCCGCAGTTGCGCGCCCTGATGGACGCGTCGCGCGACATCGTGCGTACGGCCGCGCGTCAGGTCGGATCGTCGGCGACGCAGATCTGGTTGTGGGGCCAAGGTGTGAAACCCGCGCTGCCGTCGTTCGCAAAGACGTACGGCGTGCACGGTCGGATGTCGTCGGCGGTCGATCTCGTCGTCGGCCTCGGTGTGCTCACCGGTATCGACGTCGTCGACGTGCCGGGCGCAACCGCAGGCTTCGACAACGATTACCGCGCACAAGCCGACGCGTGCATTCGTTCACTCGAAGATCACGATCTGTTCGTCTTGCACGTCGAAGCAACCGACGAAGCCGGCCACCAAGGACGCGCCGACATCAAAGTCGACGCGTTGGAACGGTGGGACGCCGACATCATCGCGCCCGTGCTCGACGCGCTCGACGCGCGCGGCGACGACTACCGCATCTTGTTGATGCCCGACCACGCGACACCGTGCACGACGAAGACGCACAGCGCCGACACGGTGCCGTATCTCTTGTTCGACTCCCGGCACGCGGGAGCGGGTGGCTCGTACACGGAACCTGCGACCGCGGCCTGCGAACCGGTTCCCGGCCACGGCCTCATGGCTCGGCTCGTGACCGGAGAGGCCGCCCCGGGCGGCCGGGGATAACGCTTCAGGAATGGATGCGGGCAGCCGACTGTTGAGGAGAGAGGTGCGCCTGGGCCCGTGAGGGTATAAGGTGTTACCGATCCCTCGAGACCCCGCTGCAAGCGATCTCGCCGAGACCATCTTGTGGCCGGGGATCGGATTCCCTCACTTTTCTCCGGAGCGCGTTGCTGCGAAGAGAAGTCTGTCAGTCTTCCGAGGGAACGCCGGCGTCATTGCGGAATCCCGCGCGTCGGCATTTGGAAACCTGATTCACACTCCGGCCTGCGTGCGTTACCGCGGGTCGGGAGGAGTACGACATGAGCGAGACCTTTGACCGTTCCCAACTGGACGGCAAGGACCGAGAACAGCTCTCCGAGATCGCGAGCGCCATGGGCGTGAAGTCGATCAGCCGGATGCGCAAGGCCGACCTCGTCGAGGCGATCGTCGGCGCGGCGGGCGCCAACGGCGCGGGAGAGACGAAGTCGAAGAAAGTGCGTTCGACGGCGCGCGCCGGCGACGACGACTTCGCGTCGATCGCGGACGAGGAGAACGCGCTGGCGAGCGCCGGCACCACGGCCGGCGACGAGATGGCCCTGATCCGGCCGCGGCGCCGCACCGCTCCCGCCGCCGGCGCGAACGGCAGCAACGGCGAGGGCGACACGAGCGCGTCCACCACGGCCACCACCACGACCACGACCACGAGTGGCGACGAGGGTGGCGGTGGGGGCGGTACGCAGACGCAATCCCGCCCGCACGACCAGCAATGGCGCGACGACGACGCCCAGGGCAACCGCCGCCGGCGTCGCCGGCGCGGCCGCGACCGCGAACGGGGTGGCGGTGGCGGTGGCGGTGAGCAACAGCGCGACCGCGGCGATCGCAACGACGACTACAGCGGCGAGCAGATCGACATCGAAGGTTTGCTCGACCTGCGCGACGAGGGTTACGGCTTCTTGCGCGCGTCGGGTTACCTGGCGGGTCGCAACGACGCGTACGTATCGGCGTCGCAGGTTCGCCGGTTCAACCTGCGCAAGGGCGACTACGTGAAGGGCGCGACCCGTCCGCCCGCGAGCAGCGAGAAGTACCCCGCACTCGTGCGCGTCGATCTGATCAACGGGATGACGCCTGATGAGGCGAGGCTGCGTCCGCGGTTCGAGGATCTCACCCCGCTGTTCCCCGACTCGAAGCTTCGCCTCGAGCTCGACAGCGATCCCGGGGAGATCACCGGCCGAATCATCGATCTGATCTCGCCGATCGGCAAAGGTCAGCGCGGCATGATCGTGTCGCCGCCGAAGGCGGGCAAGACCACGATCATCAAGCAGATCGTGTACTCGATCGAGCGGAACAATCCCGAGTGTCACGTGATCGTGCTGCTCGTCGACGAGCGTCCCGAAGAGGTCACCGACATGCGCCGGCACGTGTTGCGCGCCGACGTCGTCGCCTCGACGTTCGACCGTCCGTCCGACGAGCACTGCCACATTGCGGAGCTCACCATCGAGCGGGCGAAGCGGCTCGTCGAGCTCGGTACCGATGTGGTGATCATCCTCGACGGCATCACGCGGCTGGCGCGGGCCTACAACCTGGCGGCGCCGGCATCGGGCCGGATCATGTCGGGTGGTATCGACGCCGGTGCGCTGTACCCGCCGAAGAAGTTCTTCGGTGCGGCCCGCAACGTCGAAGAGGGCGGCTCGCTGACGATCCTCGCCACCGCGCTCGTCGAGACGAACTCGAAGATGGACGAGCACATCTTCGAAGAGTTCAAGGGCACCGGCAACATGGAGATTCGCCTCGACCGCCGTACGGCCGACCGCCGGATCTACCCGGCCATCGACGTCGAGCAGTCGAGCACCCGGCACGAGGAGCTGCTCTTCGACCGCCGCGATCTGCAGCAGGTGTGGAAGCTGCGTCGAGTGCTCAGCGCGCTCGAAGGCAGTTCGCAGGGTCTGGAGCTGCTCATCGACAAGCTGCGCAGCACCAAGAGCAACAGCGAGTTCCTCACCGAGATCGCCAAGGCGCCGGTGGGAATGGGCACGTGATCGGCCCGGTTAGATCCGCTCCGATCGCCCAATAGACTGGATACACCATGAAGGCTGATATTCACCCCGACTACGTCGAGTGCAAGGTCCACTGCTCGTGTGGCAACGAGTTCGTGACCCGCTCGACGATGCCGACGCTGCGCGTCGAGCTGTGCTCCGAGTGCCATCCCTTCTATACGGGCAAGCAAAAGCTCGTCGACACGGGTGGCCGCGTCGAGCGCTTCCAGCGTCGAGCGGCGAAGGCCAAGAAGAAGTAGGTACCCGTCCTATGGCGACGCCCGAGCCGCGCTACATGGGCGGACAGGCCGTGCTCGAAGGCGTCATGATGCGCGGCGCGCAGACGTGGGCCATCGCCGTGCGCGATCCCGAGGGCGCGATCAAGGTCGACGTGCGCACCGTGCCCGGCTGGGCCGAGCGTTACCGCAACATCCCGCTCGTGCGGGGGGTCACCACGCTCGCCGAATCCCTCGGTCTGGGTTATCGCGCGCTGACCTGGTCGGCGAACCAGCAGGTGCCCGAAGAAGAACAGGTGTCGGAGACCGCGATGGGATGGGCGGTCGGCGTCGCGGTCGTGGTGTTCAGCGCGTTGTTCATCGTGATCCCCGTGCTCGCGGGGAACTCATTGCGGCACTTGTTCCACGGATCGTTCCCGGTCGTCGAGGGTCTCGTGCGACTCGCGCTGTTCGTTGCGTACTTGCTGTTGATCGGCAACCTGCGCGACATCAAGCGCGTGTTCCAGTATCACGGCGCCGAGCACAAGGCGATCGCTGCATACGAGAACGACGTCGAGCTCACTCCCGAGACCGCGCAGCAGTTCTCGACCGCGCACGTGCGATGCGGTACGAACTTCCTGCTGACCGTCATGGTGATTGCGATCATCGTCTACTCGGTGATCCCGCGCCCGAACCTGTTCTTCGTGATCGGCTCGCGTCTCGTGCTCGTCCCGGTGATCGCGGGTTTGAGCTACGAGGTGATCCGCGTCGCCGCAAAGAACATCCACCGCGGGTGGGTGCGCGCGCTCATGCGGCCCGGGCTGTGGTTGCAGAAGCTCACGACGCGCCAGCCCGACCTCGATCAGCTGGAGGTCGCGATCGCGTCGCTGCGGGCCGTGATGTCGGCGGAGCAGCTCGCCGAGGTCGACGCCCGGGCCGGCCAGCGCGTCCCGCGCATCGCGCCCGCGGTCTAGGAACCCGTTCGATTCGCAGGGGTGGTGGCGGCCCAGGCCGCCACCGTCGCCTGGAGTGCGGCGGTTTCGAGCGCGATGAACGTTGCGTCGTGCGCGGCGTCGCCGTGGTCGAGCCAGTCGAGCACCGCATCGACGAGATGGTCGAACAGCGTTTGCGCGGCCCATTCCGCGACTGACGGCGCGACGCGCGGCGCGACCACCTCACGTGCCGCGCCCACGGCGATGTCGCGGAGATGAAGCGCGTAGTCGGCGAACTGCGGCTCGCGCGCCGCGTGCCGCCATAACAGCCGGAAGCCGTCGGGCCACTCGCGCGCGACGCCGAGCAATGCCCGCGTCGTGCCGCCGGCTTGGAGCCCGGTCGCGACGTTGGCGAGGAACAGTTCGACCTGCCGTTCGAAGACGCGTTCCAGCACGGAGCGGTACAGCGTCTCCTTCGCGCCGAAGTGCCGGTACACGATCAGCTTGGTGACGCCCGCAGTCGCGGCAATCTCGTCCATCGAGGTGGCGGCGTAGCCGGCGTGCGCGAAGGCCGCGGCGGCGGCCTGCAGCACGGCTTCCCGGCGAGCGGGATCGCGGCGGGGCTCGGCGACGGCCATGGACAGAGTGTAACTCTTGCGTTTACACTTCGGGGCGTGAGCAATCTGCAGCTGCACTGGACTGAACGCGACCTCCTCGCGGATGCCGACTGGGCCGAGCCGTTGATCGCCGGGGGCGTGCGGTGTCATGGCGGATTCACGGATGCGGGGGAGTACGTCTCCCCGCGCACGCGTAATCGTGTGCCCGCGATCGCCGCGTGGCAGCAGTCGCACCGCGAGCAATTCGGCGTCGACATCGTCGACGCGCCGCTCGAGCTGTGGCCCGAGGTGTTCCCGAACGTCGCGCAAACGAAGTACCTGCTGCGCGAGGGCGTGCGCGAGCCGACGATCGCGGCGTTGACGCGCATCGGCACGGTCGAAGGCTTCGGTTCGATGATCCGCGCCGTTGCCGTCGACGACATGCAGCAGCACTTCGCCGAGAGCATCGACGGCACCGCGATCGCGCACCTGCAAGCAGGACTGTTCGAAGCGCACGCGCGCGACGAGGCCGGCTGGGAAGAGGAAGCCGGCCACAAGCAGATGTGGTTCGCGGCGCGCGACATCGCGTTCGAGTCGCCGGTCACCGACGACATGACCGATCAGATGCTCGTGCGGATGGGCATCGTGCCGGCCGACGGCAAGCCGCTGTCGCCCGAGGAGATGCGCGCGGCCGCCGAAGCGATGCGCAAGTTCTCCGACCTCGACCTCTCGCTCGAGATGATGATCCGCCGGATGGTCGGCCTCATGTTCATCGAAGTGTCGGCGTTCCACACGTTCGCGTGGGCCGAGGAGGTGCTGCGCGACACTGATCTCGTCGCGGGTGACGGCGCAGCCGCCGACCTCGTGAGCTACATCCGGGCCGACGAGACGCCGCACGTGGAATATCTCCGCACCGCGATCACCGAGATGCGCGACCGCACATTCGTCGGCGCATCGGGCCGCGCGATCGCAGGGACGGCGGTGATCGGCACGCTCTGGGACGCTGCGCTCGAGCTCTCGCTCGGGCCGAACCGAGAGAACTTCGTGCGCACCGCGCGGGCCGAGCTCGACCACGCGCTCGCGGGGAATCCCCGGCGCGCCCAAATTCTCGAAGGCTTCGAGGCCCTCGGTACCGCGGAGCAGGCAGCATGAAGTTCGGCATCTTCTACGAGCACCAGCTGCCCCGGCCGTGGACGGACGAGTCGGAGTACCGCCTCATCCAGGACGCGCTGGAACAGATCGAATACGCCGACCGCATCGGCATCGACTACGTGTGGGAGGTCGAGCACCACTTCCTCGAGGAGTACTCGCATTCGAGCGCGCCCGAAGTGTTCCTTGCGGCCGCGTCGCAACGCACCAAGAACATTCGTCTCGGGCACGGCATCGTGCAGACGCCGCCGCCGTTCAACCACCCCGCGCGCGTTGCCGAGCGCATCGCGATGCTGGATCTGGTGAGCGGCGGTCGGGCCGACTTCGGTACGGGGGAGTCGTCGTCGGAGGCGGAGCTCGGCGGGTTCATGATCGATCCCGATCGCAAGCGTGCGATGTGGGAAGAAGGATTACGTGTCGCGGTGCGGTGCATGACCGAGGCGCCGTTCACCGGGCACTCGGGCGAGTTCGTCACGATGCCGCCGCGGAATGTCGTGCCCAAGCCACGGCAGAAGCCGCACCCGCCGTTGTGGGTTGCGTGTAGCCGCCGCGACACGATCCACCTCGCCGCGCAGAAGGCGATCGGCGCACTCGCGTTCGCGTTCGTCGACCCTGAAGAGGCGAAGTACTGGATCGACGACTATTACTCGACGCTCGAGTCGCAGGGGGTGCCGATCGGCGACGCGGTGAACGCGAACGTCGCGTGCGTCACGACGTTCATGTGCCATACCGATGAGGACGAGGCGTTGCGGCGCGGCCTCGAAGGTGCGAACTTCTTCGGCTATTCGCTCGCGCACTACTACGTGTTCGGCCGCCACCAGCCCGCGGTCACGAACGTGTGGGAGGAGTTCCAGACCCGTCGCGCCGAGCAGGGCTACGACCCCGAAGCGGTCGCGGCGGCGGCCGAGAACCAGGACCGGCTCGGGGCCAAGGTCGTCGAGCAAGGCGTCGGTGGGTTGCGGGGCGCGGTCGGTACGCCGGAGCAACTGCGCGAATACCTCGCGCGCTATGAAGACGCGGGCGTCGACCAAGTGATCTTCTGCTTCCAAGCCGGCAAGAACCGCCACGAGCACATCATGGAGGCGCTCGAGCTGTTCGGCCGCGAGGTGCTGCCGGAGTTCAAGGAGCGCGACGCGGCTTCGGTGCGAGAGAAGGACCAAAGGCTCGCGCCGATCATCGACACGGTGATGGCGCGTAAACCTGCGGAGGATCACCCGCCGTTGCCGTCGGAGGATTACGAGTTCCCCGCGATCCCGCGCGCGATGGCCGACCGGTTCGGCAACGACCAGTTCCACCAGATGCTCGACCAGTTCGCGGAACAGACCGCAATCGGTCCCGGCGGCATCGAGGGCTTGATCAACAGTCGTTAGGTCAGCCGTCTTTGCAGCCGCGGCCTGGCACGTAATCGTTGTGGGCCGTGTCCCACGTCCACTTGCCGTGCGGGGGCGGGTTCACGGCGTCGTAGTACGTGAGCTTCGCGCCGCTCAGTAGTGACACCGATGGAGTTGCGAGCGTGCGCGCGATCGCGGGTGCGTCGTTCCCTGACGGCGCGTGGAAGTTGTTCGCCACGTAGCCGTTGACTCCAGTGTGAAAGGTTTCAGCTTCGGTCGCGCTCCAGCAGGGCCTGAATACGAGATTCAGGCCGCGGTTGCCGTCGGCGCGGGTGCGTTGACCGTGTCCGGCGCAGGTGCAGAGCTCGGCGGCGTCGGTTCGCTCGGAGCGCTGACGACGACAGGTGCCGCGGGCGCCGGAGCGG
>Ga0335082_10009360_pt1 | contig 10641 bp, 8 predicted proteins | sample Lox_Sample_41_FD_206718 | JGI IMG/M metagenome (GOLD analysis project Ga0335082, IMG submission 206718) | Soil microbial communities from Loxahatchee National Wildlife Refuge, Florida, United States - Lox_Sample_4.1 | ecosystem: Environmental > Terrestrial > Soil > Wetlands | place: USA: Florida...
TTGCTGGGCGAGCTGCTGGTGCGGACCTACCACGAGTCGCAAAACAAACCGGTATACCGGGTCGCCGAAGTCCTGCGCTCCGGCGGTCAGGAGGCGTGAGAAGTCGCAAGCTGCCCTCTCCCACGCGGAACAGATGCGCGGGAGAGGGCAGCTTCCAATGCTCTCATCGGCATTGCGCCATTGAGACTGAGAGGTCGGTGCGAGGCGCGTTGACTTGGCGCCGGGGCGCCGCTATACGCTAAGCCCTGGTACTACGGGGTGTGATAGGAAGGGTCTGCGAAGGCAATGCTGCCTCCAGGCCCTTTTTTGCACCGGCATGAGGAGGAATTGTGAAGGTCTGCGTCGTCGGCACGGGCTATGTCGGACTGGTGGCCGGGACTTGCTTTGCCGAGAGTGGCAATGACGTGGTCTGCGTCGACATCGACGCGGAGAAGGTGGCGCGGCTGCGTCAGGGTGTCGTGCCGATCTACGAGCCGGGGCTCGAGGAACTCGTCAAGCGCAACGTCGCTGAGGGCCGGCTGTCGTTCACGACCGAGCTGCCCGCTGCGGCACGCCAGTCGTTGGTCTGCTTCATCGCCGTGGGCACGCCGCCCGGACAGGACGGCGGCGCGGACCTCGCCGCGGTCATCCGTGTCGCCGCCGAGATTGCCGAGGCGATGGACGGCTACCGCGTAATCGTCGACAAGAGCACCGTGCCGGTCGGCACCGCGGAGCGTGTACGGCAAGTCGTGGCGTCGCGCACGGGTCACCCGTTCGACGTGGTCTCGAACCCCGAGTTCTTGAAGGAAGGAGCCGCTGTCGAGGATTTCACGAAGCCGGACCGCGTGGTCATCGGCAGCGACAGTCCGCGCGCGATCGATCTCATGAAGGAGTTGTACAGCCCGTTCGTCCGCACGGAGCGGCCGATCGTCGTGATGAGCGCGGCGAGCGCCGAGATGACCAAGTATTGCGCCAACGCCATGCTGGCGGCGCGCATCTCGCTGATGAACGAGTTCGCCAACCTGTGCGAGCGTGTCGGCGCCGATGTCGACGACGTGCGCCGCGGCGTGGGTTTCGACCTGCGCATCGGCCACCACTTCCTCTTTCCGGGAGTCGGTTACGGCGGCTCGTGCTTTCCGAAGGACGTGAAGGCGGTGATTCGCAGCGCCGACGAGCAGGGGCTCGACTTCCGCATGCTGCGGGCGGCCGAGGAGGTCAACGAACGGCAGAAGCGCACGCTGGTCGACAAGGTGATGGCGCACTTCGGCGAATACCTGCGCGGCATGCGCTTCGCGATCTGGGGCCTGGCATTCAAGCCGCGCACGGATGACATGCGCGAAGCGCCGGCGATCACGGTAATCGACGCGCTGCTCAAAGCCGGCGCCGAGATCCATGCGCATGATCCGGAGGCGCTCAACGAGGCACGCCGGATCTTCGGCGACCGCATCCACTATCACCGCGTCAACTACGACGCGCTTCAGGGTGCCGACGCGCTACTGGTGATCACCGAGTGGAACGAGTTCCGCCGTCCGGACTTCCAGCGCATGCAGCAGCTCATGAAACGGCCGGTCGTGTTCGACGGCCGCAACATCTACGACCCGAACGAGATGCGCGAGTTGGGGTTCATCTACTACTCCGTCGGCCGGCGTCCGGTGAGACCGTGATGAACCAGTCGAGAGTCCAGAGTCGAGAGCCGACAGCAAGGGGGGACGCGCCGACGGATTCTCGAGCGTTGTTTCTCAGCTCTCAACTGTCGATTGCTAACTGTCAACGCGACGGGGAACGTCGCTGATGTCCCGTATTCTCATCACCGGCGGCGCCGGATTCATTGGGTCGCATCTCGTCGACCGCCTGCTCGCTGACCAGCACACGGTCATAGCGCTCGACAACCTGTTCACCGGTCACTTGCGCAACATCAGCCACCTCGTTGGCCACGACCGCTTCAAGTTCATCAAGCATGACGTTACGGAGTACACCTACGTCGAGGGCAAGCTCGACGCGATTCTGCACTTCGCGTCGTTGCCGAGCCCGGTCGACTACCTGCGCGAGCCGATCAAGACGTTGAAAGTCGGTGCGCTCGGGACGCACAAGGCGCTCGGTCTGGCGCGCGCCCACAACGCCATGTTCCTGCTGGCGTCAACCTCTGAAGTCTACGGTGATCCACGCGTGCATCCGCAGCCGGAGTCCTACTGGGGCAACGTCAATCCCATCGGCCCGCGCGGTGTCTACGACGAGTCGAAGCGCTTCGCCGAAGCGATGACCATGGCGTACCATCGCTACCACGGCATCGACACGCGCATCTGTCGCATCTTCAACACCTACGGTCCGCGCATGCGCGTCGACGATGGCCGCGTGGTGACCAACTTCATCGCCCAGGCGTTGCGCGGTCAGCCGCTCACGGTGTACGACGACGGCTCGCGCACGCGCAGCTTCTGCTATGTCGCCGACCTGGTGGAGGGCATCGTCCGCTTGCTGGCGTCGAGGGAGATCGAACCGGTGAATCTGGGCAATCCACGTGAGATGACCGTGCTCGAATTTGCCAATACGGTGCGGCATCTGGTGGGCAGCAACGCGGAGATCGTCTTCGTCTCCCCCAAGGATGAGCGCACGAAGGACGACCCGAATACCCGCCAGCCCGACATCACGCGGGCGCGACAGATCCTTCACTGGGAGCCCCAAGTGAGCCTGGAGGACGGTTTGCGGCGTACGATCGACTACTTCCGTACGCTCTTCGCGGCGGAGAAGGTATGAGAATCCTCATCAGCGGTGGAGCGGGGTTCATTGGGTCGCACGTGACGGATGCTTTCGTCGCGGCCGGACATCACGTGTCGGTGATCGACGATCTGTCGTCGGGCAGGCGCGAGAACCTCAACCCGCAAGCGACCTTCTATCATCTCGATGTGCAGGACCCGGGGGTGGCCGAGGTCATGCGGCGCGAGCGCCCCGAGGTGTTGTGTCACCACGCCGCGCAAATGGATGTGCGGCGCTCGGTGGCGGACCCGGTCTTCGATGCCAAGGTCAATCTGGTGGGCCTGCTCAACCTCATGGAGCACGGCCGTGTCAACGGCCTGCAGCGCGTCCTCTTCGCGTCGACGGGCGGTGCGATCTACGGCGAGCAGGACGTCTATCCGGCGCCGGAGACGCATAAGACGGAGCCGATCAGCCCGTACGGTGTCGCCAAGCTGGCCACCGAGCGCTACCTGTTCTTCTACTCGGTTGCGTACGGCATCTCGTACGCGGCGTTGCGCTATGCCAACGTGTACGGCCCGCGCCAGAACCCGCACGGGGAAGCGGGTGTGGTGGCGATCTTTGCAGAGAAGCTGCTGCGCGGCGAGCCGCCGGTGATCAACGGCGACGGCAAACAGACGCGCGACTACGTGTACGTCGGCGATCTGGTGCGCGCGAACCTGGCAGCGCTGACCTCCGATTTCACGGGTGCCGTCAATCTCGGTACCGGCATTGAGACCGACGTCAACGCGATCTTCCAGCACCTGCGGACGCTGTCTGGGTCGACGGCTCCCGAGCAGCACGGCCCGGCGAAGCCGGGCGAGCAGCGGCGCAGCGTGATCGACAACAGTCTGGCGCAACGCGTTTTGGGTTGGCGTCCGGAAGTAAGCCTGCAGGACGGCCTGCGTGAGACGCTAGCCTTTTTCCGTGCCCGTCTGGCGACAAAGGCGTAGACGAGCCCCGCTGTGCATGAGTCTGTCGCACATCCGTAACTTTTCGATCATCGCGCACATCGACCACGGCAAGTCGACGCTCGCGGATCGCCTGCTCGAATATACCGGTACCATCACCGAACGTGAGCGCACCGCGCAGATCCTCGACAGCATGGATCTGGAGCGCGAGCGCGGGATTACCATCAAGGCCAGCGCCGTCCGCCTGCGCTACAAGGCACGCGACGGCCAGGAGTACATCCTCAACCTGATCGACACGCCGGGCCACGTCGACTTCACCTACGAGGTGTCACGCAGCCTGGCGGCATGCGAAGGCGCCTTGCTGGTGGTCGACGCGGTGCAGGGGGTCGAAGCGCAAACCGTCGCCAACGTGTACCTGGCGCTCGACAACGACCTGGCAATCCTGCCGGTGCTCAACAAGATCGATTTGCCGGGTGCTGATCCGGAGCGCGTCAAGCAGGAGATCGAAGAGATCATCGGCCTGGACACTGCGCAGGCGGTGCTCGCCAGCGCCAAGGAAGGGCGGGGCACCGAGGAAGTGCTGGAAGGCATTGTGGAGCACTTCCCACCACCGCGCGGCGATGCCAGCCAGCCGCTGCGGGCGCTGATCTTCGACAGCTGGTTCGACTCGTACAATGGTGTCGTGGTCGTCGTCCGCGTCTTCGACGGCGGCGTCCGCAAGGGCAGCCGCATCCTGATGGTAGCCGGCGGCAAGTCATACGAGGTGCTGCGCGTCGGCGTGTTCAGCCCGCGTCTGCAGGAGACGGAGAGCCTCGGCCCGGGCGAGGTCGGCTTCATCATGGCCGGCATCAAGGAAGTGCACGAGACCAAGATCGGCGACACGATCACCGAAGCCGAGCGGCCGACCACGCAACCGCTGCCCGGATTCAAAGCCGTGAAGCCGATGGTGTTCAGCGGGCTCTATCCGGCCGACACGGCGCAGTACGGTCCGCTGCGCGACGCCGTCGAGAAGCTGCGTCTCAACGACGCATCGTTTACCTACGAGCCGGAGAATTCGGTGGCCCTGGGGTTCGGGTTCCGTTGCGGCTTCCTCGGCTTGTTGCACATGGAGATCATTCGCGAACGGCTGGAGCGTGAGTTTGGCCTCAGCCTCATCACCACCGCGCCGACCGTGGCATACCGCGTCACCACGGTGAGCGGCGATACGCTGATCGTCGACAGCCCGGCGAAGCTGCCGCCGGTACAGGACATCGCGACCATCGAGGAACCCCTCATCCTCGCCACAATTCACTTGCCCGAAAGCTACCTCGGTGGTGTGCTGAAGCTGTGCGAAGAGAAGCGCGGCCGCCAACGCGAACTGAAGTACCTCGGCCGCGGCCGTGTCATGCTCACCTATGAGTTGCCACTCAACGAGATCGTGCTGGACTTTTACGACCGCCTCAAATCAGTCAGCAAGGGGTACGCGTCGCTCGACTACGACTTCTTGGACATGCAACCGGCCGAGCTGGTGAAGCTCGACATCCGCATCAATGGCGATCCTGTCGATGCATTGTCGCTCATCGTCCATCGCGAGCGCGCCTACCCGCGCGGCCGTGAGCTGGCCGAAAAGATGAAGGAGCTGATTCCGCGGCAGATGTTCGAGGTCGTCATCCAAGCCTCCATCGGCAGCAAGGTCATTGCGCGCGAGACCGTCAAGGCGTTGCGCAAGAACGTCACGGCGAAGTGTTACGGCGGCGACATCACGCGCAAGCGCAAGCTGCTCGAGCGGCAGAAGGAGGGCAAGAAACGCATGAAGCAGGTGGGCCGGGTGGAGATCCCGCAGGAGGCGTTTCTCGCTGTGCTCAAAGTCGAAGCGTAGCCCTGTCGGGCCGAATCGTCTATCATCGCGCGCCAATATGTTGCCACGGACCGGATTCAGGTGGAGCGCCTAGGGGCCGCGATCGAGTAGGGTGGGGGGACGTGATGGAAGGGAGGAAAGGAGTAATGCGGACACTTGGGATTGGCGCGATGATTGTGATCATCGCGGCGGCGGCGACCGCTCAGACACCGGTGTTTCAAAGTGCATCGCGGTACGGCTTACCGGGCTCGGTAACCGACACCTTCTACCTGAGCACGCTGATCACGGCCGACATCGGCTCACCGGATGGCCCTCTGGACGACATCCCTGACGTCATCACGGCGAACACCAACCAGCAGGCGCCGGTCGAGTTCGGCGACGGCCATGGCGGCTTCGTCACAGGTCCCAACATACTGCTGAAGACCATCCCCTCGGCGATTGTGTTGGCGGACTTCGACGGCGACAACACACCTGATCTGCTCGTTGGCGACTCGCGCACGGTGCGCTTTCTGAAGGGCAACGGCGACGGATCGTTCCAGAAGCCGGACGCGGCGATGCCCGCCGGCCTTGGGGTCGCTGCAATCCTCGCTACCGACCTGGACGGCAACCACAAGATGGACGCGATCGTCGTGAACGACCACGACCAGTTGCCGGGCGCCGATGGCGACGTCCTGGTTCTGCTCGGCAACGGTGACGGGACGTTCACAGCCGGTGCTACGTTCGCCACGGGTGTGGGGAGCGAGTCAGCCGCCCTTGGCGATTTCAACAATGATGGCAAGACCGACGTAGCAGTCGCAAATGCCGGATCGGGTGACGTAAATATTCTGCTCGGCGATGGGACGGGCAACTTCACTTACGGGCAGGTGCCGAAAGTCGGTGCTGGAACCCCAGAGCCGGTGGCGATTGCGACGGCTGATCTCAACAGCGACCACCGGCTCGATCTGATCGTGTTGAACCGCAACACGGACAGCATCGCGGTGCTGAACGGCCAAGGTGGTGGGAAGTTCGGGGTGGCGAACGCCTTTTCGAGCGGCAGCGCGGGTAGCGCGCCGATCAGCCTGGCGCTCGCCGACATGAATTCCGATCACAAGGTGGACGTGATCGTCGCCAACAGCCGAAGCAACGATGCCAGCGTTCTCCTCGGCGATGGGCATGGCAACTTCGGTCCGCCGCGTGCTTTCGTCTCCGATGTCGAGCCGCAAGCGGTTGCCGCCCTCGACGTCAATAGCGACAACATTCCGGACGTGGTGACGGTGAACCGGGGCAGCGCCGCGCAGAACCTCGGCGTGCTCCTGGGAAACGGGGACGGTTCGCTCAAGGGGGTCGAGGATGTAATCACGCAACCCGGTCCGACTGGGGTGGCAGTGGGCGACGTGAACAACGATGGCTTAGCAGACCTCGTCGTGTCCGAGTTGCCACCGCAGCAGTCGAGCAGCGGCGGGAGCGTGCTGATTATGCGAGCCGACCAGGTCGGCGGGTTCGCGCCGCCGACGATGCTGCAGACAACAGGCGACGCAGTCGCAGTGGCAACTGGAGATTTCAACGCCGATGAACGGCTCGACATCGCGGTGCTGAACAAGTCTACGAACAATGTCTCTGTGTTCCTCGGCGCCGCCAATGGCTTCGGTGCGTTGCATGACTATCCCGTGAGTGCAGGAGCATCGGCGCTAACGGCGGCGGATTTCAACCGCGATGGCCGCGCCGACCTGGCCGTGGTGCGGCAGGGAAGTGGGTCCACCGGCGCGGTCGAAGTTCTGCTCGCCAATGCGGACGGGAGCTTCCGCACTGCCATGCCGTTCCCCGTTGGGATGGGTCCCGTGGCGATAGACTCTGCCGACTTCGACAAGGACGGCAAACGCGACTTGGTCGTCGCCGACAGCTCGTCGAGCGAGGTGTCGGTGCTTCTCGGCAATGGCGACGGAACGTTCAAGCCGGCGACCTCCATCTCTAGCCCCGGCGGACCGCGGGGAATCACGGCTGCTGACTTTGACCGCGACGGGGCAGACGATTTTGCGGTCGCCGTCGCGATGAATTCGAATGTGACCGTCTTTTGGGGAAACGGGCAGGGCGGCTTCTCGATGGGACCGCAGCTCGGTGTGGGTGTCAGTGCCTCGGCGGTCGTGGCACGTGACGTCAGCGGCGACCTCTTCCCCGACATCCTCGTGACCGACCAGTCGTCGAATGTGCTCTCGGCGTTCTACTACCGACCCGACTTTCCGCGACAGTTCGGCCATGAGAGCCGCTTCGACGACATCACGGTCAGTCGCGGACCGATGGCGGTTGCGGCTGCGGACGTGGACGGCGACGGGCGCTACGACGGCATCGCGGCGAATGCTTTGGTCGCCGGGAGCGTTTCCGTGCTCGCGAATATCGGTGCGACGGCGGTGCTGCGCGGCGACGCCAATGACGATCATCGGGTGACTGCTGCCGATAGCCTCGCAGTGATTCGCGAGCTTGCCGACAGCAACGGCCGGCGCGTAGAGGACGTCCAGGTCGGCGCCGGTACGTACCCAGCCGGCGCGGGCGTCGACGCCAACGGTGACGGATTCGTCACGCCGCAGGACCTCGTGGCGACGGCACACGAGCTATTCCCGGGACTGTGACTCATGGCCACTGAAGCGCAGCTCCAGGGTGATCTCCAGGCCGCGATGAAGGCGCGCGCCATGGAGAGGGTGTACATCCTGCGCGGACTGATCACCGCCATCAAGAATCTCAAGGTCGAAAGGCAGATCGGCGAGGTGCCCGAGGCCGACATTGCTCTGCTGGTGCGCAAGGAGATCAACAAGCGCACCGAGGCGGCGGAGTTCGCGCGCAAGGCCGGCCGACAGGAGTTGGTTGAACAGAACGAGCGCGAAACGGCCGTGCTGCAAGCCTATCTGCCACAGCAACTCAGCGCCAGTGCACTCGAAGAGGTCATCAAGGCGCTAGCTGCTGAGTTGGGGACAACCCAGATCGGGCCGCTGATGGCGAAGCTGCGCGAACGCCACGCTGGGCAGTTCGACGGCAAGCAGGCGAGTGACCTGATCCGCAAGCTGGCCTGACCCAGCGCGACGCCTCGTCTCGCGCGTCCGTCATCGCCGGCTGCACTACGCGATTGACTTGAAGATGCCCCTGGGTGAGACTCCCTCGCAGTTCTGGGATTTCCGAGCCGCGAAACGGAGGAGGATGTCGTCATGAGAAGGGCATCTGTCGCTGTCGCGTTCTGCACCCTGAGCAGCCTCGTTGCGATCCACCCAGCTCAGGCGACATTTCACATCATGGTCATCGAGCAAGTGTTCACCGGTCTCGAGCAGGCGCCACACGCCCAGTATGTGATGCTGCGGATGCAGGCTCTGTTGCAGACAGCGGTCTTTAGCCAACCCTTCCCGGTGTTTGATGCGGCGGGAAACTCCCTCGGGACATTTGCGGCATTCTGTGCCAACCGCACCGCTTGCAGCCTTCCGAAGGCGAGTCCGGCGTGTGCTGCAAACGACTGTCCGACCCCCCTTGACGCCAACAACCGCAACGTCCTCGCGGCGACGCCCTGGGCGCAAGATCTGTTTTGCGTCACCGCTGATTTGCTGGCGACCGGTGTGCTGCCCTATCCAAACGGGCGGGCCTGCTTCGGTGACTGCGACCTGCGCACGGACTGCGGCTCGGGACCGGTCGACTGTGTAGCGTACGGGAGCTTCACGGGCGACAATGCTCCCTTCGGCAGCCCGGCGATGGCGCCGATGCTGGGCGAAGCCCTGGTGGCGGATCCGTTGCGTCAGAACCAGTTCCTGAAGCCGAATGACCCGCTCCTCGACAACTCGAAAGGGTTCAGCGTAGGTATGCCCGCGCCCGTCAATTTCCACGGCGACGTCGGTGCGATAGATGGCGTGGCCGGGGACCCGGAAGGCAGCGGCGTGGCGGACGCCGGCGACGTTGGCGCCGAGGTCGGCGTGCTGTTCAGAGCGGATCGTCGCTGCAGCCTACCCGCGGCGCAACGCGGCGCCGACGCCAATTTCGACACGCGTGTGAGCGCCGCGGACGTGATCGCCACAGTCCGCATCGTCACCACCGCTGCCGTCGCTGAACCACCAGCCGCAGAACGTGAAACGTAACCGCCGGCAAATGTAGACGGCCGGCAACGTGACCGGTAGGCTTACGGATTCTCCAGGTGGATTAGGCAGCTTTACGCGACTTCTGGCGTGCAGACGGGTTGAAGCGGCCACGCCAGGTTGCCTGCCATTGACGTCCAGGACCCTCAGGCACTGGTACTTCTTCGGGGTGCTCAACCTCGTAGATGCGCTTCAGCAGCGCTTTCGGGTCGGTCCACCGACCAAGGTTGCGCAGGATGGGCGACTTTGGCTCCCATGCACTAACGGTTTTCCCCCCGATCTTGATGCGGACCTCGCGGATAGCATCGTTCTTCTTCATGGCCCCCATTATGGACATGGTGACTCCATGATTCAACCCCAATTCCGCTCAGGATTCATGCAGTCGGCGCCTATGAATTGACGCCATCCGGCCCAAGCAGTAGGCTCGCAGGACGTGAGGTAGACGAATGAGCGGGCGATTTGTCGGGAAAGTTGCAGTAGTAACGGGCGCAGCGTCCGGGATTGGTGCTGCAACAGCACGGCGTTTCGGTCAAGAGGGCGCCTCCCTGGTGCTGGCGGACCTGAACGAATCGCAGGGAGGGAGCCTGGCCGCGGAGTTGGCCAGAGAAGGCGCCCGCGCGGCCTTCGTGCGCACCGACGTCAGCGACCCAGAGCAGGTCGAGGCACTCATGCAGGCTGCCGTCGACCGCTATGGGGCGCTGCATATCGTATTCAACAATGCCGGTATCGGCGCCTACGGCAAGGCTCCGGATCTTGACGTTGCGCTGTGGCAGCAGGTCATTGCGGTTGATTTACACTCGGTCTTCTACGGATGCCGTGCCGCCATCCCCCGGTTGCGTGCGACGGGCGGCGGGGTGATCATCAATACGGCGTCGATCTCCGGACTGTTCGGCGATTACGGGCTGGCCGCGTACAACGCGGCGAAGGGTGGCGTCGTGAATCTCACTCGTACGGTCGCTATTGATCACGCCCGCGAGGGCATCCGGGTGAATGCCGTCTGCCCAGGTCCGATCGGCACACCGCTCCTCAACCCCTTGCTGGCGGCACCCGGGGCGCAAGACGAGTACAACAAGTTGGTACCGATGGGCAGGGTGGGGCGCGCGGA
>Ga0335082_10009362_pt1 | contig 10641 bp, 7 predicted proteins | sample Lox_Sample_41_FD_206718 | JGI IMG/M metagenome (GOLD analysis project Ga0335082, IMG submission 206718) | Soil microbial communities from Loxahatchee National Wildlife Refuge, Florida, United States - Lox_Sample_4.1 | ecosystem: Environmental > Terrestrial > Soil > Wetlands | place: USA: Florida...
GCGGAACAGGTACTCGCCGAGGGCCTGCACGTACATGTAGGCGGGCCCGGGATGGTTGAAGTGCTCGCGCGAGTAGTTGCCGGCGAGCAGGGTGAAGTGCTTGGCCTGCTCGATCAGGATCGAGTTGGCGCCGCCATCACCCTGCTCGTACAGGCGGGCGGTGAACAGGAACCGGTTGCGCACGCAGAGCAGGGCGAACAGCACAATGAAGGGAATCGCCCACACCCACCAGGGACGCCGTCCCGGCACCGCGTCCATGGCGGCACCGCTGGTAACGGCGGTATCCGAATCCGGTCCGGTGATCCCGGCCGCCTTCACCTGCTCGCCGTCGGCCGTCTTGCTCAGATGGTTCCCGCCTTCACGGCCGCGTCGATCCAGGGGATCACCTCGTCGAGCATCTCCTCGAGCGTGGTGGTGGCCTCGAAGCCGAGTATCTTCTTGGCCTTGTCGGTATCGGGCACCCGGCGCTGGACGTCGTATTCGAACGGGTCGTCGTGGACGAGGCGCAGCGGGACGCCCTCGCCCTTGACCTTGCGCCAGATGAGCTCGGCCAGCTGCCGCACGGTCGTGCTCTCCGCCGTGGACAGGTTGAAGTCCTCGTTGAGGGCGTCCTCGTGCTGCATCGCCGTCACCACGCCGACCGCGAGGTCGCCGCCGTAGGTGTAATGCCGCACCTGCTCCCCCGAGCCGAGAATGTGCAGCGGATCCTGGCCCTTGAGGACCTTCTGCACCAGGTCGGGCACCACGTGGCTCATGGCGAGCTGGACGTTTCCTGACAGGATCTCCTGGTCCCCCAGGGCCCGGGTCTCGCCGATGCCCACGCAGTTGAACGGCCGGACGAGCGTGTAGGGAAGCCGGTACTGGTCCCACGCCGCCCTGGCGAAGTACTCCACCGCCAGCTTCTGGAATCCGTAGGACGACAGCGGCGGCGGGATCTCCCGCTGCTGTCCCTCGTAGGACGGCCACTCGTCGGCGCTCTCGAAGACCATCGAGGAGGACAGGTAGGTGACCTTGCGCAGCCGGCTGTCCCGGTGCGCGGCGATCGCGGCGTCACAGGACGCGGCGATGATCCGCTCGTTGGTCGCGAGCAGGTCATAGGCGTAGGCGTGGAAGTACGAGATCCCGCCGATCATCGCCGCGCCGGCGATGAAGTGGTCGCAGTCGGCCAGCAGTTCGGTCATCAGGCCGACGTCCCTGGCGTCGCCCTGGACCAGCCGGTAGCGCGGATTGTCGTCGTAGGACTTCCTGACCTTCCCGTACTTGGAGAAGTTGTCCAGGCCTATCACCGCGTAGCCGCGATTGAGCAGTTCCTCCACCACGTACCCGCCGATGAAGCCAGCCGATCCGCTGACTAGCACCTGCTCCATCAATCCTCCTGCCTTCTCGGTTGGTCCGGCCGCTGGCCGGCGCTGCGGGCCCGGACCTGATCGGGAGTCAGCCGCGGCCCGAACGCGAACCGGTACCAGCGGACGTAGCTGGGCACCCACTTGGCGACCTTGAAGTTCGACACTCCCGCCTGCCGGTCCAGCCAGATGGTCGGTATCTCCGCTACCGGCAGGCGCAGCCGCTTGGCCTTGGCCGTCAATTCGATTCCGATTTCGAACCCGTCCCTGGAGTCGATTCCGACCTGACGGACGAATTCGGTCGAGTAGGCCTTGAACGAGTTGGTCGCGTCCCTGGTGCCGACGTGAGCGAGCGTCCGCAGCGAGCGGCCCGCCAGCCGGGACAGCGTCCCCTTGAGCAGGGGACCGCCGACCTGCTGGCCGCCCGGCATGTAGCGGGACGCGGCGGCCACCGCGACCCCTCGCTCGACCAGCCGGACCAGTTCGTCGATCTGCCTGGCGTCATCGCAGCCATCCGCCATGGTCACCACGACCACGGGCGCGGTCGCGGCGTCGATGCCGAACCTGATGGCGTTGGCCGGTCCCCGGCCGTAGGTGCTGACCAGGCACCTCAGCCGGGGTTCCTTCTGCGCGTACTCCTCGGCCACCCGGACCGTGGTGTCGTCGGGAAAGTCGACGACCACCAGCACTTCCGACGGCAGCCGGACCGACTCGAACAGCCGGTCAAGCACGCTGATGACCTGCTCGCCCTCGTTGTAGGCGGGTACGACCACCGAGACCCGAGGGCGCTCGGTCATACGCGGACCCCGTTCCCCAGGACATCCCAGATGTCGGCGGCGGGCTTGTCCGTCACCAGGCCCCGGTACTCCGGATGCGGCGCCCCCACCACGAGGAGGTCCGACCGGGCGAGCACCTCCTCCAGCGGCAGCAGGCCGGGGTCGGCGGTCACGTACGGGTCGGTGCACAGCACCTCGGCGGCCTTGAACGCCAGGATCCGCTTGAGCTTGTAGGAAAGGCTCGACCTGATGTCGTCCGAACCCGCCTTGAACGCCATGCCCAGGATCCCGACGGTCATCGACGCCAGGTCGAACCGTTCCTCCAGCCGGTGCACCACGTAAAGCGGCAGGCCCTCGTTGACCGCCATCGCCGCGTGCCCGAGCGGGAAGTTGTTGTGGTTGAAGGCCGCGAGCTGCATGGTGTCCTTGAACAGGCAGGGCCCGGCAGCAAAGCCCGCGGCGGGCATGTCCGCGGCCCGCGGGTAGTCCTCGGCCAGCCCGCGCCGGATCCGGTCGAAGTCCAGGCCCTGCTCGTTCGCCATCATGTAGAGCTGGTTGGCGGTGGCGAACTTGATGTAGCGCCACACGTTGGTGAACAGCTTCGCCAGCTCCGCCTCTTCCGGCGACATCACCACGAGCTTGCTGGTCAGCCTGCCGAACAGCGCCGACGCCCGCTTCATCCCGGCCGGCGTGCGGGACGAGACGATCTGCGGAAGCTCGAACAACTCGGTCATCGCCTTGCCCTCGGCGATCCGCTCCGGGCAGAAGGCGACATCTATCTGCAGTCCCAGCCCGGCCATCATCTTTTCCACCAGCGCCGTCACCCCGGGAAACACGGTGCTGCGCAGGATGAGAAGCTGGCCGTCCCGCAAGAAGTCGCAGCAGCCGCGGAGCGCCCTGGTGATCGCCATCTGGTTCGGGTTCAGGTGCTCATCCACCGGCGTGCCGATGACCACCACCACGTGCTCCGCCGTGGCCACGATGGCAGGCTCGGCCGAGGCCTCCAGACGCCCGGCGGCCAGCGCGCGGTGCAGCATCTCATCCGCGCCGGGCTCGGCGAACGGCATCTGACCCGAGTTCACGCGGCTGACGGCAGCCTCGCTCACGTCATAGATGGCTACCTTGGCACCCCGGTCGGCGAACGCGAGCGCGAGAGGCAGGCCCACGTGCCCGCATCCCCCGATGACAACCACATCCCGGTCGCCCTGGTCTCGGCCGCCCTGGTCTCGGCCGACCTGATCTGGCACATTGGTCACCGTTTATACCTCCGGCTTGTACGGCAGGCCTCCGGAGCCCTGGAGGCACCGTGCAAGGCCCCCCCTGTCACGTGTCTGGCGCTTTACCTTACCGCCATGGCCGGCTGATTACGGGCCCTGTTATCCCCCTGTCGCCGCCAGCCGCCCCGTCGTTATGGAGTGTGTTAAGAGTGTGTTAACAGCAATTCCCGGGAACCCGGCATGGGGCGTCGCCGTTCTTCCGGGGACGGCCGGGCGCCGCTTACGGTAAGCTCACGCCGCGATAAGAGCACGGCGGTGATTCTGGCCTGAGGCCCCGCCCTTCACGAGGATTGCACCATTGCCTGGTCATGACCACCTGTCGGCCCGCGCACGGGCCACGGAGCCGGTCATGCCGGACGGCGGGGAAACCGCCAGGCCAGAGGACGCTCCGGCCGCCACCAGCAGCGGCGCGGCCGACGCGCGGCCGTCCCGGTCGCTGGCGTCGAGGACGGACCGGCCCGCCGTGGCCGCACTGATCGCCCTGCTCGCCGCGCTCGCGTTCACGCTGGCCCGCTGGCAGACCTGGGCGCACGGCAGGATCAGCCGGTTCATCCTGGTCGGCCGGCACTTCGCCGCGCCGTCCCAGCTGCCGCACGGGATGCCGGTGGCGAAGACCTACGGCTACGACGGGCAGTTCTTCTACCGGCTGGCGCTCAACCCGTTCAACTTCCACCACACCGCGTACGGCATCACCATGGACCGGCCCTACCGGTACATGCGGATCGGGTATCCGGTGCTCACCTGGCTGGTCTCGCTGGGCCAGCACTCCCTGGTCCCGGTCATGCTGGTCGCCGTCAACGTCGCCGCCATCGGCGCCCTTGGTTACCTGGGCGGCGTGTTCGCCGCCCGCGGGGGGCGGCACGCGCTGGCCGGGCTGCTGCTGCCCGGGTACTTCGGCCTCATCACCAGCCTGTCCCGGGACACCGCCGAGCCGCTCGCCGCCGTCCTCCTGCTGGCCGGGCTGCTCGCGGTCCGGGACCGCCGCCCTGTCCTGGCCGCCGCGCTCCTGGCGTACGGCGCGCTGACCAGGGAGACGGTCATGGTCGCCGTGGCCGCCATCGCCATCGTGCGGGTCACTGGCATCCTGCGCGGCCGGACCCGGGCGGGCCGCGACGACCTGGCCTGGGTCGTGCCGGCCGTGGCCTTCGCGGCCTGGCAGGTGGTGGTGAAGGCCGCGACCGGGAGCATCCCGCTGCTCGCCGACGGCGGACGGAACGCGGGCGCGCCGTTCATCGCCCCGCTCGAGGCGCTGAGGCACAATCTCGGCCATATCCACCTGCACCAGTTCGAGCAGTACGACCTGTGGTTCCTGGAGCTGGCCATCCTGGTCCTGTTCTCGGTGGCGGCGCTGCTCTGCCTCCGGCCGACCAGCGCGCCGGGGCACGAGCGGCTGGCCTTCATCCTCTACCTGGTCGAGATCTGCGTGGTCACGCCGAGCACCTGGAACAGCCTGGACGCCGACATGAGGTCGTTCATCGAGGTGTACCTGCTGGCCGTGATCATCCTGCTGGGAACGCCCCGGCGGATCTTCCCGTCCTGGCTGCTCCCCTCGCTGGCGGCGCTGACGCTGCCCGCCCTGGTCGTGATCACGCAGCGCAGGCTCACCGGCTCGTGACGGCCCGCTAAGCGCCCGGGATGTCCTTCAGCAGGTTCTTGTTCCAGACCAGGATGGTGTACGGGCCGGTGTGGTACGTCCGGTCCGGGACGCCGAAGTACTTCCTGATGAGCTGGACCGGCTCCCAGTGCGAGAAGAAGCCCGGCTGGCTGTCCAGCACGACGAAGTTGGCGTAGTGCCGCCCGGGGTCGTACCAGCCGACGTCGGACATCCACAGGTCTTTCCGCAGGGTGTACTGCATGAGGGCGCGGACCCGGACGCGGTCGCCGCCCTCGACCGTAACGCTGCTGCTGGTCCAGTAGCCGCTGAGCCCGTAGGTGAGATGATGCCTGGCCAGCCAGGACGCGAGGCCGGTGTTGGCCGGCGGGGCTGATGGCCGGGTGAGCTCGTAGCCGAACCCGGCGGTGTAGCCGGCCAGCACCGCGATCCCGGCGGCGTAGGCGGCGACCCTGATCACCCGGCGGAACCTGCTTTCCCTGGCCGCCCCGGCCGGCCTGACCGCCCGGACAAGCACCCGCGCCGCCAGCGCCGCGCCGAAGGGCACGATGACGGCGACCTCGTGGGCGGCCTGGTCCGCGGCGTTGGTGAGCAGGTAGAGCACCACGTTGAGCACGATCGCGGCGGCGAGCACCTGGTCGACCAGGCTGACGGCGAAGAACCGCCGGAACACCCGGACCAGGGCCCAGCCGACCAGGAGCACGCTGGCCATGTGCAGGAACGCCAGGGCGAGCCAGGTGCCGCTGAGCCCGGCGTAGTTCGCGCCGAAGATCGTGAGCAGCTTCCACCCGACCTGCCAGTTGTTGTGCAGGTAGTGCCAGGGGGTGAAGTAGAACCCCAGCCGGTTCACGGTGTAGCCGCCCGCGGCGCTGATCAGGTTGTTGGCCACCCAGGCGAGCCCGGTCGCGGCCACCGTGGCGGCGCCGAGCGCCAGGTCGTACCACTGCCCGGCGAGCCTGCTGGTCCAGCGGCCGCCGGCGGTCACGAAGCCCCGGATGACCCGCGCGGCGCAGACCGCCCCCAGCGGCCCGGCCCCGACCACGTACACGATGGGGTCCGCGACCAGCACCCAGGCGAGCAGCACCGCGGTCAGCACCGGCACGTACCCAAGGGGGGTCCGGGCCAGGGGGGTACGGGGGGGCGGGGAGCCCCCCCGTGACCGGGGGGTTCCGGGGGGTCGCCCCCCCGGGCTAACACGGTCGAGCAGCAGCCAGATCAGCAGCAGCGGGGCCGCGGTGCCGATGTGCCCGACCGACAGGTCCAGGGCGAAGACGCCGAGGCCGAGCTGCGGGGCCAGCATGATGCCCGCCGCGATCAGGGTTCTGGCCACGGCCGCGCGTCCCGACGAGCCGCTGCGGGCCAGCGCCACGGCGAGCAGGAACACCAGCGTGTAGGTCATCGCCGCAGCCACGTGGGCCGTCTGCATGTGCAGCCCGAGGAAGCTTTCCAGCAGGGCGTACTGCGGGAGCTCGGTCGGGAAGAACGAGACGTCCGACATGTGCCAGCCGGGCAGCAGCAGGTGGCCATGCAGCAGGTCCCAGCCCATCAGCAGGATGTTCGCGCTGTCCGAGTTGAGCGGATACGTCTCGGAAAGCCGCAGGTAAGCCGCGAACAGGAGCGCGCCGGCCAGCAGGTAGGCGGCTGGCCCGGCCCAGCGCCTCCGGACGCCAGAACCGCCCTCGTGCTCCCCGGGCCCGGCCGGCGAAGCCGGGGCTTCTACCGTATGGGGCTCAGCGCCGGCCCGCAGTCCGCCCACGGAAAGGGAAGCTTAGCCGGTCAACCTGAAGCCAGCCTTAAGCAGGGGGACGGGGTTGGCTGGAGTCACCAGCTGGTCGCGATGTACTTCGTCTCGGTGAATTCCAGCAGGCCCTCGTGCGCGCCCTCACGGCCGATGCCGGACTGCTTCACGCCGCCGAACGGCGCCGCCGGGTCGGACACGAGCCCGCGGTTGAGGCCGACCATGCCGGCCTCGAGGGCCTCGCTGACCCGCAGGCCGCGGCTCAGGTCCCGGGTGTAGACGTAGGAGACCAGGCCGAACTCGGTGCCGTTGGCCCAGCGGACGGCGTCGTCCTCGGCGGTGAACCGGACCACGGGCGCCACCGGCCCGAAGATCTCGGTGCCGAGGATGCCGGCGCCCGACGGCACCTGGTCGATGACGGTCGGCTGGTAGAAGTAACCACGCCGTTCCGGCACCCGCCCGCCGGTGACCACCTTGCCGCCGGCCGCGGTCGCGGACTCGACGAGTTCGGCCACCTTGGACCGGGTCGGCTCGTTGACCAGCGGGCCCACGTCGGTGCCCTCGTCCAGGCCCGGGCCGACCTTCATGGCGTCCAGGCGGGCGGCGAACTTGCGGTTGAACTCGCCGGCGACCGCCTCGTGCACGTAGAAGCGGTTGGCGGCGGTGCAGGCCTCGCCGCCGTTGCGCATCTTGGCGATCAGCGCGCCCTCGATGGCGGCGTCGATGTCCGCGTCCTCGAAGATGATGAAGGGCGCGTTGCCGCCCAGTTCCATCGAGGTGTTCACCACGGTGTCGGCCGCCTCGCGCAGCAGGATCCGGCCTACCTCGGTGGAGCCGGTGAACGAGAGCTTGCGGACCCGCGGGTCGTTCAGCATCGCCGAGACGACCGCGCCCGACTTCCGCGACGGCAGCACGTTGACCACGCCGTCCGGCACGCCGGCCTCGGCCAGCAGGCTGGCGATGGCCAGCGCGGTGAGCGGGGTCTCCGAGGCCGGCTTGAGCACGACCGTGCAGCCGGCCGCCAGCGCGGGGCCGATCTTGCGGGTGGCCATCGCGGCCGGGAAGTTCCACGGGGTGACCAGCACCGAGACGCCGACCGGCTGGCGCATGACCAGGATCTTGTTCGCCCCGGAGGGCGCTGTCATCAGCACGCCTTCCATCCGGACCGCCTCTTCGGCGTACCAGCGGAAGAACTCGGCCGAGTAGGCCGCCTCGGCCCGCGCGTCACGCAGCGCCTTGCCGTTCTCGGCGACCATCAGCCGGGCCAGCGACTCCGCGTGCTTGGTCATCAGCTCGAAGGTCCGGCGCAGGCATTCGGCGCGCTGCCGCGGCGGCGTCGCGGCCCAGCCGGCCAGCGCGTCCTGGGCCGCGCCGACCGCGTCGAGCGCGTCATCCACGGTCCCTTCGGCCACCTCGGTCAGGGCGTCCTCGGTGGCCGGGTCGATCACCGGCAGCGTGCCACCGCCCCGCCCGCCGGTCCATTCCCCGCCGATCAGCAGCCGGGTGGGTACGTCGATGCCAGTCAGTTCGGCCAGGTTGGCGCTCATGCTGCGGACCTTTCCCGCCCTTACAGGGCTTTGCTCACCGTCTCGACGATCCTATCCACCGAGGGCAGCACGTGATCTTCGAGCCTGTCCGCCGCGGGCAGCGGGATGTGCGGGGTGGTGATGCGGATGGCCGGGCCGGTGAGCGCGCCCCACGCCTCCTCGGCCACGATCGAGACGATCTCCGCCCCCCAGCCGCACAGCCGCGGGTTCTCCTCCACGGTGAACAGCCGGCCGGTCCTGGCCGCCTCGGCCAGGATCGTCCGCGTGTCCAGCGGCACCAGCGACCGCACGTCCACGACCGTGGCCTCGATGCCGTCCTCGGCGGACAGCTTCTCCGCCGCCGCCACCGCCCGGGGCACCATCGCGGCCAGCGCGAGGATCGTCGCGTCCCCGCCCTGCCGCAGCACGCTGGCCCGGCCGAGCTCGTCGGTGATCTCGCCGTCCGGCACCTCGCCCTTGGTCGGGTACAGGCCCTTGTGCTCGAAGAAGATGACCGGGTCCGGATCCCGGACGGCCGCGGCCAGCAGCCCGATGACGTCCCGCGGGCTGGACGGGGCGACGACCTTCAGGCCGGGTACCGCCATGGCCCAGTTCTCCACCGACTGCGAATGCTGGGCGCCGAACCGCAGCCCGGCCCCGTTGGCGCAGCGCACCACGAGCGGCAGCTCGACCTGGCCGTCGGACATGTACCTGCTCTTGGCCATCTCGTTGGCGATCAGGTCCCAGCAGACCGCGAAGAAGTCGCTGAACATGATCTCGGCGATGGGCCGCAGGCCGGTCATCGCGGCGCCCATCGCGGCGCCCAGGATGGCCTGCTCGCTGATCGGGGTGTCGCGGACCCGCTTCGGGCCGAACTGCTCGAGCAGGCCCGGGGTGGCCTTGAACACGCCGCCGGCCGCGGCGACATCCTCGCCGAGGAAGACCACGCTGGGATCCCGTTGCATTTCCTGGGCGATACCGCGGGTAACCGCGTCACGGTAAGTGATAGCTGTCACGTCAGTCCGTTCGGTAAAAAGGATTTTGACCTTAGTTCCGCCAGGCGTGCCCGCCGTCGGCCCACACGTTCGTGCCGGCCAGCTCGAGGCGGGGCTGGGGGCCGGCCTTGGCCTCCTCCGTGGCCCGGTCCACCGCCTCCCTGGCGTTCGCCTCGATCGCGTCGAGGGCGGTTTCGTCGACGCCGCGGCCGGTGAGGACCGCGCGGTAGGCGGGCAGCGGGTCCCGGGCCAGCCATTCCTTCACCTCGGTGTCGGGGCGGTACTTGCCCGGATCGGCGCGGGAGTGGCCGCCGTGCCGGTAGGTGAGCGCCTCGATGAGCGCCGGGCCGCCGCCGTCCCTGGCGCGGCCGAGCGCGGCCAGCGCCACCTCGTAGACCGCCTCCACGTCGTTGCCGTCCACCACCACCGGGTCGAGCCCGTAGGAGGCGGCGCGGTCCGCGGCGGGCCTGGGCACCGCGGTCACCGAGCTGATCGGGGTGTACTCCATGTACTGGTTGTTCTCGCAGATGAAGATCACCGGCAGCTGCCACACGGCGGCCAGGTTGAGCGCCTCGTGGAAGGCGCCGATGTTCGTCGCCCCGTCGCCGAGGAAGCAGACCGTGACCTGCCTGGTGCCGCGGTAGAGCGCCGACCAGGCCGAGCCGTTGGCGATGACCAGCTGCGCGCCGATGATGGCGTAGGCACCGAGGATGCCGCGCGAGGTGTCGAGCAGGTGCATGGAGCCGCCCTTGCCGTGCATGAGGCCGTTCTCCCGGCCGAGCAGCTCGGCCATCACCTGCGTCATCGGGGTGCCCCGGGCCAGCACGTGGTTGTGCCCGCGGTAGGTGACGAACATGTAGTCGTCGTCGTTCATGGCCTGCGACACGCCCGCCGCGATCGCCTCCTGGCCGGTGCCGAGGTGCGTCGTCCCCTTGACCAGGTTCTGCATGAACAGGTCGTAGGCGCGCTTTTCGAACAGCCGGATCTCGGTCATCTTCCGGTACAGCTCGAGCGCGGTGGCTTCTGGAATCGCGGTGTTCATTTCCGGCACGTGACCGCCTTGTCAGTAGGGGTTGGTGACGTACAGGTCCTGGGCGGGGAACTTGGTCAGGATCTCGATCCCGTTGGGGCCGACCACGACCTCTTCCTCGATCCTGGCGGCCGAGTGCCCGTCGGTGGCCGGGCAGTAGGTCTCCAGCGCGAACACCATGCCCTCCTTGATCTCCATCGGGGCGTCGAGCGAGGTGAGCCGCGAGATGATCGGCCGCTCGTGCAGCGCGAGCCCGAGCCCGTGCCCGAACAGCAGGCCGAACGCCGTCTTCTCGTCCGCCAGCCCGATCTCCTGCGCGGTCGGCCACAGCCGGGCCACCTGGT
>Ga0335082_10009363_pt1 | contig 10641 bp, 10 predicted proteins | sample Lox_Sample_41_FD_206718 | JGI IMG/M metagenome (GOLD analysis project Ga0335082, IMG submission 206718) | Soil microbial communities from Loxahatchee National Wildlife Refuge, Florida, United States - Lox_Sample_4.1 | ecosystem: Environmental > Terrestrial > Soil > Wetlands | place: USA...
CATCAGGATGAACGACGCCGTTCGCAGGATGGTGGAAGCGGAGCGCCAGCTCCAGCTCACCGGGTCGCGATGATCTCCTCGAAGGCGGCCAGGTAGGCGCGGGCCGTCTTCTTCCAGTCGTAGACCCGTGGCACGCGCTGTGCCGCGAGCCGGGCCGCCGCGGTCGCCTCCTCGCGATGGGCGAGCACCCAGGCGATCTGGTCGGCGAGGGTCGCGGGATCCTTCGGGTCGAACGTGCGGACGATGCCGCCCAGCAGCCGGTTCTGCTCCTCGAACGGCGGAATGCTGGAGAGGAGCACGGGGCAGCCGGCCAGCATGGCCTCGAGGCCGGGGAGGCCGAAGCCCTCGTACGAGGACGGGCAGACGAACAGCGTGGCCATGTGGAAGAGCGCCTGCATGTCCGCATCGCTGACATAGCCCAGCGCGAAGAAGTCGATTCCCGGCTGGAGGCCGCCGCGGACGAGGGTCTCGCGGACGTCGTCGACGTAGGTCCTGCGGACGCTCGGCGGCCTCTCGCCCGCGAGCTGCGAGGAGTTGGGCCCGACGAAGACGATCGGGAGGAGCAGGCCGCGGGTCCGGAGGTTTGCCAGCGCCTCGACGGCCGCAAGCTGGTTCTTGTGCGGCGCGATCCAGCCCGTCACGATCGCGAACTCGGATGGGAGCCGGTGGCGCCTGCGGAGCGCCTCGATGTCCCCGCGGGTCGGCGGCTCCCGGCCCACGTCCACGCCGAGGGGGACGACCCGTGCCTTCGACGCATGGGCCGGATAGAAATGCCGGAGCTCGGCCTCGACCGCGTGACTGGAGAGGAGAAGGCGGTCCGACCGTTCCAGCCACGTGAGCATCGCCTCCTCGTGAAACCGCCGCGCCCGTGTTCCGTCCGCCACGAAGTGCTTGAAGTTGAAGTCCTGAGGGGTGGTGGCCACGGGCCCGTGCAGCGGCGGAACCGACATCCAGAACGGGTAGGTGAAGTAGAGGAGGTCGAACCGCTCGCTCGCCCTGGAGACGAGCGCGGCGCGTTCCCCCAGGTAGGCTCGCCAGGCCCTGGGGCCCACGGACCGGAGCGTGCGAGCGGCGAGCGAGAGCGGGATGCGGGTCGTTCGCAGCCCGAGGATCCCCTGGAAGTTCGCGAGCGGGTCGATCGCGCGCGAGAGGGCGTTCGCCTCCCCGAGCCATTCCACCCGGACGTTCGATCCCGTCAGCTCGGACGGCCAGTCGCAGCGGAGGTGGGCGGAGTTGTACCGGCTGAGGAGGAAGGTGATGTCCCAGTCGCGCGCCTCCGGGATGTCGAGGAATGCGCGCGCCAGTCCACGAAGGACGCGCTCGACGCCACCCGCGCTCATGAGGTACTCGACGATCGCCACGCGCCGCACGGTCTCCGTATACGGCACGAGAGCGGGTGGGTACAACGCGAAGCGTCGCCGGACGGTGCTGGCCGGACGCCCGAGTGCCAGACCGCCCCGAGCACCGGCTGCGTCTTGCTGCGTGTCGGGGCTCGTGTCAGTCTGGTTCGCCCGTGCGGCCGTGCGACGAGATGGAGAGGTCGAGGTAGGAGCTTCGGAGCGGCGCTCGATGTCGAGGATGGAAACCGACCGAACGGACCAAGACGAGCGAGCCGACGAGACGATCTCCTCCGCCGAGATCATCGAACGCGTGCGTGCCGTCGTGGAGGAGCGGCGGCGTCGCGGCTCCTGGTCGACGGGGCCCCAGGGACTGGACCCCCAGCCGGACCGCGTCGAGGGATCGGACGCGTTTCCCTGGCGCAGACCGGAAGGGACGGGGTGGCCGGTGGGTTTCGCCTTCGTCAACGACTTCGTCGAGCTCCCGGGCGACGAGCGTTTCCTGACGTTCTGCTACCACGCTCTGCTCCGGCGGCATCCCCGAGACCCGGAGTTGCAGCGCTGGCTCCGGCGCATGTCCGGCGGGTGGCCGCGGCTCGCGGTGTTGCTCGCGATACGCGAATCCGGCGAAGGGCGAGCGCGCGGGATTCGCCTTCGTGGCTTCTGGCGACGCTTCTTCCGCGACCTCGCGCATCGCGCCCGCCGGGCGCTGCGCCGGCGAGAGAGTCGGCCGTGAGCGTCGCCTCGAAGCCCGACGGCCCGGCGTCCGCGGCGACGTTCCGGAAGCCGCTGGTCTCCATCTGCGTCACGACCTACAACCGCGCCGCATGGCTGGAGCACACGCTCCCGCTGGTCCTGGGACAGACCCGTCCGTACCCAGACCTCGTCGAGGTGGTCGTGTGCGACAACGCCTCGACCGATCACACCCCCGCCGTGGTGGACCGCCTCCGGGGAAGTCCCAACCTGCGCGCCCACCGGAACGAGTACAACGTGGGGATGCTCGGGAACCTCGCCGTGAGCGCGGCGCAGGCGCGAGGCCGGTTCGTCTGGGTGATCGGAGACGACGATCTGCTGGTGGAGGGCGCCGTCGAGCGCGTTCTGTCGGCCATCGCCCTTCACCCGGACGTCGAGCTCCTCTACCTGAACTATGCGTACACGCGCTTCGACCGCCCCCAGGACCTCACGTCCGTGGACGAGGTGATCCAGGGTGCCGTCCGGACCTCGACCGCGGCTCGCGACGAGTACACGCCCCGGATCCGCACCATCAGCACCAAGTCCGACAACTGCTTCACGGCGATCTACTGCCTGGTCTTCCGCGAGGACCGGGCTCGTGCGGCGTACGGCCAGGACACGAGCGGTCCGCCATTCTCCACCCTGGCGACCTGCGTTCCCACCACGCAGTACGTCGTCGAGCAGATGTTCGATCGCCCCGGCTACTGGATGGCGGACCCGTGCGTCGTCGTGAACATGAACGTCTCGTGGATGCGCTACGCGGCGCCATTCATCCTGGAGCGCTTCCCCGAAGTCTTCGATCGGATGGAGGCGCGCGGCGCCGACCGCGCGGAGGTGGACGCCCTTCGCTCAAGGCACGTTCCGCAGCTCCTTCACTGGGTGTCGGAGGTCTACCTGGGGCAGCAGGGCGAACATCGCGGCTCGTTCTCGATGGAGCGGCTGGTGAGGCGCTTCGGGCACCTCGAGGCGTTCCGGAGGCAATGGCCCGCGATGCGCGCCGTGTACGCGAGGGCCCGCGGTACCGGGAGCGTCGAGGGCGGCGCGCTCGCGCCCGAGCAGCTCGACGCACTCGTGGCCTCCGCCGGCCGGGGAGGCCGCCGTTGACCTCGCCGCGCCTCGAGGCGCGAATGGGTCCGGCGCCGCGTTCGCCACGTCGAGGGGCGCGCCGCGATCTTGCTGCCACCCCGCGGCGTGTGCCAGCATGCCCGGACGGTTCTTCCGCGCCGTCAGGCGCCCGGCTCCGTGCGGCGGCTCGCCACTCCGGCGAGTGACCGGTCGGCGACACGCACGGCAGGCCGCGACACGAAGACCTCGACACGAGCCACCATGCACCTCATCCACAGGACGTCTTGCCGGGTCTGCGCCTCCCGGGCGCTGACCAAGGTGATCGATCTCGGCGAGCAGTATCTCCAGGGGTCGTTCGTCAAGCCGGGCAAGGAATCGCCGCCCATGCGGCAGATTCCCACCATCCTGGTCCGGTGCGATCCGACGCGGGACGAGGACGCATGCGGCCTGCTACAGATGGAGCACTCGGTCCCTCCGACCATCCTCTACTCGGCGTACTGGTATCGCTCAGGGACCAATCGGACGATGCGCGATCACCTGAAGGGCATCGCCGACGAGGCCGCGGCGATGGTCGAGAAGCGGGACGCGCGCGCCCTCGACATCGGCTGCAACGACGGCACGCTGCTCGCGGGCTACCCGCCGGCGTTTTCGAAATTCGGGATCGATCCGTCCGACGTCGCCCAGGAGGTGAAGGGCGACATCACGGTCGTCCAGGACACGTTCCCGTCGGAACAGCTCGAGCAGCGAACCCAGGGGCAGGCGTTCGACGTCATCACGTCCATCGCCATGTTCTACGACCTGGAGGATCCGGTCGGGTTCGTGCGGAGCATCAAGCGGTCGCTGGCGCGCGATGGCGTCTGGATCTTCGAGATGTCGTACATGCCGACCATGCTGCGGATGAACTCCTACGACACGATCTGCCACGAGCACCTCGAGTACTACAGCCTCGCGGTCATCGAGAAGATCCTGGGCCGCGCCGGCATGAAGGTGGTCCGGGTCGGCCTGAACGACATCAACGGCGGGAGCATCCGGTGCTACGCCGCACACGCCGAGAACTTCCGCTTCACGCGCAAGGACTACGGTCGGTCGCTGGAGGGCCTCCGGCAGGAGGAGTTCGACCTGGCGCTGGACACCGATCGCCCCTACCGGAACTTCCAGGAGCGGATCAACGTCCACCGGGAGGAGTTGACGTCGCTGCTGCGCAAGCTGAAGGCCGAGGGCAAGCGCATCCACATCTACGGCGCGTCCACCAAGGGGAACACGATCCTCCAGTGGTGCGGGATCGACCGGTTCATCATCGACTACGCCGCCGACCGGAACCCCGACAAACACGGCGCGCGCACGCTCGGGACCGACATTCCCATCATCGGCGAGGAGGCGTCGCGCGCGATGAAGCCCGACTACTACCTGGTACTCCCCTGGCACTTCAAGAAGGAGTTCCTGGAGCGCGAGCGGGACACCCTGGCGACCGGAACGCGCATGATCTTTCCGCTGCCGACCATCGAGGTGGTCGGGATCGGGTAGCCGCGTCCGGCCACGGCGGATGAACGCCCTGATCTTCGGCGCCAGCGGGCAGGACGGTCACTACCTCTCGGAGGCGTGCCGGGCGAGGGGAGTCACGCCCATCGGCGTGTCGCGCACGGGTTCGCCCGTGCGCGGCGACGTCTCCGACTTCGACCAGGTCCGCACGCTGGTCCGCCAGCACACGCCGGCGTACGTATTCCAGCTCGCGGCAGCCTCGACGACCCGGCACGAGGCGCTGTTCGAGAACCACGCGACCATCTCGACGGGCGCGCTGAACGTCCTCGAAGCCGTCCGGCTCCACTGCCCGGACGCGCGCGTGTTCCTCGCCGGGAGCGGCCTCCAGTTCGTGAACACCGGTGAACCGATCTCGGAGCGCGCTCCGTTCGAGGCGTCGAGCCCTTACGCCGTCGCACGCATCCAGTCGGTCCACGCGGCGCGCTACTACCGTTCGCTCGGCATCAAGGTCTACGTCGGCTACCTTTTCCATCACGAGAGCCCGCGGAGGAAGCCCGAACACGTCAGCAAGATGATCGCGCTCGCGGCGCTGCGCATCGCGGCAGGGGATCCGGCCCCCCTGGTGGTGGGAAGCCTCGACGTGGAGAAGGAATGGACCTTCGCTGGCGACGTCGCGCGCGCGATGTTCACCCTCGTGAGCCAGGACACCGTCTTCGAGGCGGCGATCGGATCCGGGCTCGCGCGCACGATCCGCGCCTGGACCGAGCGCTGCTTCTCGCTCCTGGGGATGGACTGGCAGGAGCACGTGCGGACGCGGGACGGCTACGTCCCGGAGTACCGGCGGCTCGTGTCGGATCCGGCCACCATTCGCGGCCTGGGATGGGAGCCGACGGTCGGGTTCGACGATCTCGCCGAGCTCATGGTTCGCGCAGGCGCTTGAAGACGCGCCAGCGCGAGCGGATGTTGCGCTCGTATATCGCGAGATGGCGGGCAGCGATGTCGGGCCAGGCGGGCGCGACGAGAGCGGGCGGATCCGCCGGGCCCCGGTGCCCGGCGTAGCGCTCAAGTGCCTGCTTCAGGTCGCCCCTGTCCCCTGGGCGCGCGTAGTAAGTGTTGGCGTCGGCGTCGAATCCGTGGCGTTCCGTGCTCGTGGTCAGGACGAACGTGCCCTGCAGAATGGCGGCGTGCAGCGAGGTGTTCCAGCTCCCACCTCCGTTCCGGAACGGAAGCACGACGGCATCGGCGGCCGCCAGGGTGCAGGCCACGTCGGCGGGTGACAGGAAACCGGTCACCGTCACCCGGCCGGCGAATGGCGGCTCGGCGATCCGGCGCAGGAGCGCGCGCTGGTAGGGATCCGAGTCGTTCGGCTCGCCGATCAGGATCAGGTGGTGCCGGTGGACGTCCATGATCTGCAGCGCGTCGTCGATGCCCTTGTGCTCCAGAAGGAAGCCGAAGAACGCCAGGAGGACGGAGGCGCCCTGCGCGTAGCGCCGGCGCCAGGCGGCGCGATCGGAGTCCGAAAGCGTCGCGCGCGGGATCGTCGACGCATTCGGGATCAGGTGGATGCGCTTCATTGCCGTCAGGGACTGGTGCCACAGCGCCATGTGGTGCCGGTAGCCCGGGCGGACCACGATGACGTCGCCCGGTGGCAGCCCGAGCGAGAGGACGCGCCAGAAAGGGCCATCGACGACGGGGAAGTACTCGTGCCATGTCTGGACGACGGGGAGCCCAGCCAGCGGCAGGAGTACGGGAAGGCGCGGCGCGAGGTTTCCCCGGTAGCCCTGAGTCGGCAGCTGGACGTGAACGACGTCGGGCTGCCAGCGCCGGACGACGTCCCTCACTGCCGGGAGCTCGTCGCCGGCCCAGGTCCGGATGCACGGGAACATCTCGCAGCGGTCCCGCGCCCCGGCCGGACCCGCCTCGACGCTGGTGAGCACGGCGACGTCCACGCTGCGGGCGAGCTCGTGCGCGAGCGAGCGGGTGTAGTCGCCGACCCCGCAGGTCATGGGCGGGAACGACCCCGTGACGAGCAGCACGCGCATCACGCGCGGCGCTTCTTCAGCGCCAACCAGGCGAACGTGTAGTCGCGATCCGCGCAGTGGATCGTCGGCTCGCCCGCCTCGAGGGCGAGGGTTCCTTCCGGCGCGAATCCGTAGTCCGCGGCGAGGGCAACCAGGGCGCCCAGCTCGTCGCGCGAGAAGATCCGCCAGTCCATCCCGAAGAACTTCTGGTTCGAGGTGTCGATCTTCTCGGGCCAGTAGTCGACGGACGCGACGAAGCTGCCGCCGGGAGCGAGTATCCGCGAGAGCTCGGTCAGCAGGGCCGGCCCTTCGAATCCGTGCTCGATGACGGAGATCGCCGTGACCACGTCGAAGCTGTCCTCCGGGAACGGCGTGTGCAGGAAGTTCCCGACCTCGTAGCGGATGGCCTCGGCGAGCGGCATGTCGCGGATCGCGGGGTTCAGGTCCACGCCGGTGAGCCGTTCGAACCCCAGCCGGTGGAGGACGCAGAGAACCTCTGAGTTGAACGCTCCGATGTCCAGCACCCGCGCTGACCTGGGGTAGGCGCGCTCGAGGTACTCGACGGTGCGGAGCACGTCCCAGCTCTTGACGGCGTCGCCGAGGGTCCTTCGCCCGGTACCGAGCAGGCGCTGCCAGCGGCTTCGCCGCCCGATCTCCAGCGCGAGGCAGGAGATGCCCCGATCGAGGAGTCGCGACCGGCTGGAGTCGATGTCCTCCTTCGCCTTCAACACCTCAACCGACACCCGGCACCTCCGGTTCCAGAGTTCCAAGATCCCAGCCGAGCATGGGACGGACGGCCCCCGGCCACGCGCCCGCGTACGGGCCCCGTACCCCGTCACCCCCGCTGCGGTCCACCACCGTGAACGCCACCGCTTCTTTCTCGATCGCGTGCACGGTGACGCGCCGGTAACTGGACACCGCCGCGTTGACGGTGACGAGCCCCTCCGCGAGGAAGTTCCCCGGGATCAGACAGGTGCTGCGTACCAGGCCCCGGGCACGCGGCCCGGAGCGCCAGGCTTCGGTGGTGAAGTCGTTGGTGGCGAACAGGCACGTACCCTCCTCGTTGAAGAGGTGAAGGCTCACCGAGCCCTGCATCTCGGGCCGGAGATTCCAGAAGTCCACCTCGATCCGCACCGGGCGGCGGATGTCGATCTCGGGAGCCGGCGCTCCGGTCTCGTCCAGGACGCGCACGGCGCGCAGCCTCGCCACTTCGTCGCCGGGGGCCTCGGAGGGCGAGCGCCACTCCCGGATCGCGGCACCGTGGATCGCCCCGCCGTGCAGGTATCCATGAACCACCTCGGTGGCGCGCCCGTCCGCGACGACTGCCCCCTTGTCGAGGAGGATCGCGCGCGAGCAGAGGCGCCTGACGGCGGCCATGTCGTGCGACACGAAGATGACGGTTCGCCCTGCCGCCCCAACCTGCTCCATCTTGTTGAGGCAGCGCCGCTGGAACTCCGCGTCGCCGACCGCCAGGACCTCGTCGACGAAGAGGATCCGCGTGTCGAGGTGCGCAGCCACCGCGAACGCGAGCCGCATGTACATGCCGCTCGAGTAGTGCTTCGCGGGCGTGTCGATGAAGGTCTCCATCCCGGCGAACGCCACGATCTCGTCGAACCGGCGGAGCACGTCCGCGCGGCGCATACCGAGGATCGCGCCGTTCAGGAAGACGTTCTCGCGTCCGGTCAGCTCCGGGTGGAAGCCCGTCCCGACCTCGAGGAGGGCGCCCATCGTCCCCCAGATGGCGGCGCTGCCCTCCGTCGGCTCCGTCACGTTCGCCAGGATCTTGAGGAGGGTGCTCTTCCCTGCGCCGTTCCGGCCGATGAGCCCCACCGCCTCGCCGGCCCGGACCTCGAACGAGACGTCCTTGAGCGCCCAGAAGATCCGCGGCTCGGATCGCAAGGGCGCGGGTGTCCTCCGGAACCAGCGCCCCGTCATGCGCGCGATGTCGGCGAGCGAGTCCGTCAGCGTGGCGTATGCAGGACCTGCTCCGCGGATGCGGTAACGTTTCCCGAGCTTCTCCACCTGGATCGTGACCGGGGCCATGCGCGTCAGATGATGTCGGCGAAGGTCCGCTCCGCCCTGCGGAAGTAGAACAGGCCGGAGACGAGCAGGAAGGCGGACGCCGCGACGGACACCGCCAGGAGACTCTCGGACGGCCGGGCGGTTCCCAGGAGCGCCCAGCGGAAGCCCTCGGTCACCCCGGCCATCGGGTTGAGGCCGAGCAGCGGCCGCCAGCGCTCGGGGATCATGCTCGCCGGGTACACGACGGGCGTCGCGAAGAACCAGAGTTGGGTGAGGAAGGGCAGAACGGCGCGGATGTCGCGGTAGCGCACGTGCAGAGTGGCGAGCCACAGGCCGACGCCGAGCGCCGAGACGAGCGCGAGGAGCGAGAGCGGCAGGAGGAGCGCGATCCGCCACCCGAACCCGACGCGGTAGAAGGCCACCGCCGCGAGGACGATGACGAGGGAGACCAGGAAGTCCAGGACGCCAGCGCCGATGGACGCGATGGGGATGATGACGCGCGGGAAATACACCTTGCTGAGGATGTGCCGGTTCTCGACGAGGCTGTTGCTGGACTGCTGCAGCGCGTACGCGAAGAGCTGCCAGGGGACGAGCCCGGCGAGCGCGAAGAGCGCGTAGGGGGCGCCGTCGGACGGGAGCTTGCCGAGGCGTCCGAAGAGCACCGTGAAGATGGCGGTGGCCGTGAGCGGCTGGAGGATGGCCCACGCGACCCCGAGCAACGTCTGGCGGTAGCGCAGCTGGATGTCCCGCAGCCCCATCAGGAACACCAGGTCGCGGTGACGCCAGAGCTGCACCAGATCGAGCGGCGCCCAGCCGGAGGTCGGGCGGATGACGCGCGTCGGAGGGGGCGAGAAGGTGGCCTCGCGCGCCCGCCCGACATCTCGTTCCGCGGGCAACTGGAGACCTTCGGTGGCCATCGTCGAAGTAACCCGTTTACCACAAACTCCGGGGGCTTGCGCGATGCGGCGGGCAGATCCGACTTCAGTCCTCCGCCTTCGACACCAGCGATAAGTCCGGCCACGTGGGCCTTCCAGGAGCGCAGGCTCGACGACGTCCGGCCGAACAGGTCGTGGGCTATACTCCGCGCCCACCATGCTGAAACCGGCCCTCCAGCGGCTGGCCGGCCTCGCCGGCTACGAGATCTTCCGGAAGCGGTCCACGGTGCCGGTGTCCCAGCGCGCCGGGACCGTCGCGGAGCTGGAGGCGCTCTACCGCCGCTTCGTCTTCCCGGACCTGCCGGCCCGCCCCGGCCGCGACGACCTCATCGCGCGGCTGGAGGGGACGAGCGCGGGCGAGGCCATCCACATCGTGGAGTACCTGCACCGCTCGCTCGGCGTCGCGGGCGACGTCTGCGAGTTCGGCGTGGCCCAGGGCGCCACGTCCGCGCTCCTCGCGACCGAGATCGCGGACGGAGGGAAGCAGCTCTGGCTCTTCGACTCGTTCGAGGGCCTGCCGCGCCCGACCGAGAAGGACGTCCTCCTCGACGACATCTTCAACCTCGGGTCGATGGAGCGGTACGAGGGGCAGATGGCGGTGGCGCAGGCCGAGGTCGTCGGTCGCCTGCGCGCCGTCGCCTTCCCCGACGCGCGGGTGAACATCGTCCCGGGGTTCATCGAGAAGACCATCCTCAGCCCGAGACTGCCCGACCAGGTGTGCTTCGCGTACGTGGACTTCGACCTCTACGAGCCCATCCGCGTGGCGCTCGGGTTCCTCGACCGCGTCGTCCCGCCGGGCGGTCACGTGCTGGTGGACGACTACGGCTGGTTCTCGGCCGGCGCGAAGACCGCGGTGGACGAGTTCGTGGCGGTGGCAGGTGCGCGGTGGCGGACGATCCCCGCGGCGCCGGATTCGGGGCACTTCGCGATCCTGGCCCGGACCTAGCGCATGGCGGCGAGCAGCGCCTCGTCCTCGGGGCCGGTGCGGCGCCCGGCGGCGAGCCGGTAGAGCGCCCGGTACCGCCGCGCGACGCCCTCCCAGGTCTCCGA
>Ga0335082_10009364_pt1 | contig 10640 bp, 13 predicted proteins | sample Lox_Sample_41_FD_206718 | JGI IMG/M metagenome (GOLD analysis project Ga0335082, IMG submission 206718) | Soil microbial communities from Loxahatchee National Wildlife Refuge, Florida, United States - Lox_Sample_4.1 | ecosystem: Environmental > Terrestrial > Soil > Wetlands | place: USA...
CGACGAAACCGCGTTCCGCAGCCTCTACCGCCGGCACACGCCGCGGCTGCTGCAAGTGGCGCTGCGCCTGCTGGCGGGCGACGAGACGGAGGCCGAGGACGTGGTACAGGACACCTGGATCAAGGCCGTGGAGAAGCTGGAGACCTTCCGCTGGGAGTCGGAGCTGAGCACCTGGCTGCACGCCATCGCGCTGAACGTGTCGCGCGAGGCGCTGCGGCGGCGCGGCGGCCGGCGCGAGGTCGAGTGGCCGGAAGACGACCTGCCCGCCCCGGCGCCGCCCCCGGAGCGGCTCGAGGCCGTGGACCTCGAGCGTGCCATCGCGGCGCTGCCGTCGGGCTACCGGACCGTGCTCGTGCTCCACGACGTCGAGGGCCACACGCACGAGCGCATCGCCGAGCAGCTCGGCGTGACGCCGGGCACCACCAAGTCGCAGCTGTTCCGGGCGCGGCGCGCGGTCCGCGCGCTGCTCGCCCCCGAAGCCGGAGGACGTGCCACATGAACGAACCCGACGATCTCACCCCGGCCGAACGGCGCGCCCTGGAGGCGCTCCCCCGCGAACGCGCCCCGCGCGCGGAGCTGGAAGACCGCGTGGTCGCGGCGCTGCAGCGGCGGGGCCTGTTGCCGATCCCGCTGGCCGTGCGCACCGGGCGGCGCCACGTGCTGCCCTGGCTGGTGGGCGCCGTCGCGGCCTCGCTCGCCCTGTTCGCCGGCGGATTCGCCGCCGGCCAGTACCTCGGCGCGCGGAGCGGCGCGGCCGCCGCGCTGTCGGGGGTGCAGGCCTCGCGCGGCACGCCGGCCCAGGTCGCGGCGCACGCCGAGCGCATCGGCACGCTGTACGTGGAGGCGCTCGCGGCCCTCAACCACCTGACCGATTCGACCGACGCGTCGACCCGGGCCAAGGCGCGCCAGGCGGCGCTCGCGGCCCTGGGGGCCGTGGCGGGCGAAGTCTCCCATCTGGCACCCGACGACCCGCTCGCGGCCGCGGTGCTGAGAGGTTTGAACGAGCGGACACAGGAGCAGCGGCCGGCGCCGTCCGCCCGGTCCGTGGTGTGGTTCTGAACCCCGGAGGCAGGAGCATGTTGCGTCACATCATCGCGCTGGGCGCCCTGGCGGCCATCACCGCGCCGGCGACGGCCCAGGTGGACACGAGCCGCGACGGCCGGCGGTACAGCTTCACCAGCAGTTCCCGGGAGGGCTGGCTGGGGATCGGGATTTCGTGCAGCCGCTGCACCCTGTCGTCGTCGGACGACGGCGAAGAGCGCCAGTGGACGTTCTCGGAGCCGCCGCTGGTCTTCTCCGTGGACCGCAACGGCCCGGCCGACAAGGCGGCCCTCCGGACCGGCGACACCCTCGTGGCGATCGACGGCCTGGCGTTCACCTCGGCACAAGGGGGAAGCGCGTTCGCCAACATCCGTCCCGGCCAGAACCTGCGGCTGACCTACCGGCGGGGCGGCACGGAGCGGACGGTGCGCCTCATCGCCATGCGACACCCGGCCGACACCCGGGAAATGGAGTTCGCCATGCAGGCCCTTCGTCGCGCGCAGGAAAGCTACGACCGCCAGCTCCTGCTGTCGCGCGGGGAGATGGAGCGCTCGGGGCGCGAGCTGGACCGGGTGCGGGCACAGCTGGAGCAGATGGCGCGGGAGCAGGCGAACTCGGGCCTCGACTCCGCGCGGCAGGACCAACTGCGGCGCGCGCTCGAGCGGCAGGCGAGCGCGTTGGATCGCATCCTCGAGGAGCGCCGGGCGCTGGAAGCCCGCGCCGAGTCGGAGGATGCCCTGGTCCCGGCCATGCCCCCGATGGCAGCTGTACCCCCGACGGCCGCGGTACCCGCTATGCCGGCCATGCCCCCGATGGCAGCGGTGCCGCCCGTGGCCGCCGTGCCGGCGATGCCGCCCATGTCGTACCGCGAACATCGCGAGTTCGGACCGGTGCGCTACACCGGCCGGATCGGCGACGTGGTGATCGAGGCGCGCGGTCCGGGTGGGCTGACCGCGACGGAGGTGTCCGAGGGAGAGGTGCTGCTGTCCTCGGGCGACCTCAGCGTGCGGCTGACGCTGAGGCCGCGCGCCCCCGCGAGGCCGGTCGCGCCCAAGGCGGCCCGGCCGCCGGCACCCGCCCGCCCGCCGAGGGACTAGGCAAGAACGCCACCGGGCCCGGCGCGAGGCCGGGCCCGGTCTTCACGGCCTGCGCGCGTCAGCGCGCGAGCCTGACCTGCTGCATGAAGGTCTGATTGTCCCAGAACAGGTATTCCTCGTCCATCACACCGTTCGTCCAGTGCCCCACCGTGCACATCGTCAGCTTGAAGGCCTTGCCGGTCGGCGGGATGGACTTGCCGTTGGGCAGCGGCATCGGCTTGGTGAACGTGCCCTCGAAAATCCCCACGACGCTGGTCCACTCGCCCGACGCGATCTTGATGGGGTGCTTCCGGATCCGGGTGTCGGGCGCGTACACGAACATCGCCTTCAGGTCCTCGATGTGCTTCTCGATGCCCTTGGTCTGATGCCCGTCGGGCCAGTGCACCACGACGTCCTGGGAGTGGCTCTCGTGCAGCCGGAGCCCAAGTGTGGCGCGCCTCCATCACCGTCTCTACCTCGTCGTCCGGCTTGGCGTCGGCTCCGCCAGCCGATAGAGGACCACCGCTCCATCATCCTCGCCCAGCGCGTGCCGCCCCGAAGGCGAGAGGAGCCACAGGGTGCCCGGCAACCGGTCGCGCGCAACCCCGGCCTTGAGGTCGATGAGCAGCGAGCCGTTGAAGGCCCGCGCCAGGTTCGCCGTCCAGCCGCTCAGCAGGAACGACGTGAACGGTCGCGGCCGGCCGCTCCTCCAGTCCCAGACCTCCATCGCATTCCAGCCCTCAATGGCAATCGGTCGCGGGCGAAAGTGTCAGCGTGGGCAGCCAAATGCATGCGGAGCATCGAGCCCGCCTCCGACTGGGAGGCCAGTCGCGCGGCGGGGCGCCGTCCCACCTCCCGGCTCTCCGTCGCCTGCTTGCACAACCGCGCCGCCTCCGGCTGCAAGCTCGCCAGCTCGGGCCGCGGGGACCCCGCCCCCTCTCCGAAGCGTTCCGCATGCAGGGCCTCCCAGGCGAGAGGCGGAGGCTGTGGAGCGCCTCGCGAGCAGGCCGCGGCGAGCACCACCAGCGCCCACCCCGCGCTCCAAATCGGCGGGCGACTGGTCAGCCGACTACCGCGCCTGGTTGCGGGGGTGACGTCGGGATCAACGATCCGCGCCATGATGTGAGATAGGGGCTGCCGGCGGGCCCGCGAATCCACCCTCCGCGGATTGCCGACGAACCGGGTCGGGTTGTCTTCCGGAGCCACAGACGGCGCGCCAGGATCGCGGGCGGCGCCCGCGTGCAACGCTAGACCGCCCCTTGGCCGACCGGCGCCAGCCGGGCGGTGAAGTGCGGGAGCACGGGGGCCCGGGACACGATCCTGAGCCCCCGCACCGCGTCGCGTTGCCGCAGGATCTGCCCGCACACGCTCACGACGTGGTCGAGGTGCGCGTCCGTGTAGACCCGTCTCGGCACCGCCAACCGGACCAGCTCCAGCTCCGGCCAGGCCCACGCCCCGGTGGCCTCGTCGAGCTTGCCGAGCATCAGCCCGCCGATCTCCACGCCGCGCACGCCCCCCTCGAGGTACAGCGCGCAGGTCAGCGCCTGAGCCGGGAATTCGTGCTGGGGGATGTGCGGCAGGAACCGCCGCGCGTCGAGGTACACGCCGTGGCCACCCACCGGCAGCACGATCGGGACGCCCGCGGCCCGCAGCGCCTCGCCGAACCGGCGCACCTGCCCCACCCGGTGCTCGAGGTACCGCTCGTCCAGCACCTCGTCGAGGCCGATGGCGATGGCCTCGAGGTCGCGGCCCGCCAGCCCGCCGTAGGTGGTGAACCCCTCGATCAGGATGAGCATGTTCGACAGCCGGGTCGCGAGGTCGTCGTCGTTGGTGGCGATGAACCCGCCGATGTTCACCAGGCCGTCCTTCTTGGCCGACATCGTGCACCCGTCGCCCAGCGCGAAGAAGGCGCGCGCGATCTCCTCGACCGACCTGGCGGCGCACTCGCTGTCGCGCTGCTTGCAGAACCACGCGTTCTCGGCGAACCGGCAGGCGTCGAAGAACAGCGGGATGCCGTGCTTCCGGCACCAGTCGCTGACCTGGCGGGCGTTGCCGAGGGACACCGGCTGCCCGCCCCCGGAGTTGTTGGTGATGGTGAGCATCACCAGCGGGACCCGCTCCTTCCCGACCTCGGCGAAGACCCGCTCGAGCTTGGCCACGTCGAGGTTGCCCTTGAACGGGTGCTCCGCCGTGACGTCGTAGGCCGCGTCGATCACGCAGTCCACCGGCACGCCGAGGTTGTGCTCCACGTTGGCGCGGGTGGTGTCGAAGTGGATGTTGTTGGGCACCCGGTCGCCCGGCTTCACCACCGTGGTGAACAGCAGGTTCTCGGCCACCCGCCCCTGGTGGGTCGGGATGACGTGCCGGTAGCCGGTGATCCGCCGCACCACCCGCTCGAGGTCGAAGTAGTTGCGGCTGCCCGCGTAGGACTCGTCGCCGAGCATGATGCCGGACCACTGCCGGTCGCTCATCGCGGACGTGCCGGAGTCGGTCAGCAGGTCGATCGTGATCAGGGAGGCGGGCACGTTGAACAGGTTGTAGCCCGCCGCGGCCAGGGCCTGGGCCCGCTCGGCGCGGGTCGTGAAGGCGATGGGCTCGACGACCTTGATCTTGAACGGTTCCATGGCTCAGGAGGCGGGGGCGCCCGCGGGCGCCGCGCCGCGCAACACGCGTTCGAGCCACGGCTCGACGTCGCGGAAGACCCGCGCGCGCCGCGGCTCGTTGAAGATCTCGTGGTAGAAGCCGTCGTACGTCTTCACCGTCAGGTCGCCGGCGAGCGAGCGGGCGAACGCCTCGCTCGCCGCCCGGGAGACGATGCGGTCGTCGCCCGCCAGGAGCAGCAGCAGCGGGACGCGGATGTGCCGGCCCTCGGCCAGCACGGCGGCCTGGGCCACCTGGATCTCGCGGTACGCCCGCGGCGTCATCACCCGGTGGTAGAGCGGGTCGCTCTTCGCGGCCTGGCCGATCGCGGGGTCGGTCGAGAGGTAGGCGAGGTCCAGGCCCGTCGCCACCGGGAGCGCGGGCAGCACCTCGACCAGCGCGCGCGCCACCGCCCGCTTCCACGCGGGCACGCGCATCGCGACGGCGAGGAACGGGCTCGAGACGATCGCGCCGGCGAGGCCCTCGGGCTCCGTCTCCAGGTAGCGGAGCGCGACCGTGCCGCCGAACGAGTGGCCGAGCAGCACCTGGGGGCCGCCGTGCTCGAGCGCCGCGAGCCGGCGCAGCGCCGCCAGGTCGGACAGGAACTGCGCGAACCGCGACATGTGGCCGCGCTTGCCCGGCGAGCGCCCGTGCCCGCGCTGGTCCAGCGCGTACACGGCGAGCCCGCGCTCCGCGAGCCAGCCGGCCAGCTCGGCGTATCGCCCGCTGTGGTCCCCGAAGCCGTGCAGCAGGATCACGGTGCCGCGCGGACGGCCCGCCGGCACGGCCCGCCGGAGCGCGAGCCGGGCGCCGTCGGCGGCGGTCCAGAACTCGACGTCGCCGGTGAACGCCGTGGCTAGTCCCCTCCCCGCAGCGACCGTCGCAGCGCGTCCAGCGCGGCCTGCGCCGCGCGCCGCCGCACCACCTCGCGCTCGCCCGGAAACACGTAGGAGAACGCGCGCACCTGGCCGCCGACCAGCACGCCGATCCAGGTGGTGCCGACCGGCTTGATCGCCGTGCCGCCGTCGGGGCCGGCGATCCCGGTCACCGACGCGGCCGCCTCGGCGCCGAGCGCCTTGGCGACCCCGAACGCCATCTCCCGCGCCACCGCCTCGCTCACCGCGCCGTGCACGGCGAGGCTGTCGGCCGAGACGCCCAGCATCCCGAGCTTCACGTCGTTGTCGTACGCGACGACCCCGCCCACGAAGCTGCGCGAGCTGCCGGGCACGGCGGTGATCCGCGCGCCCAGCAGGCCGCCGGTGCAGGACTCCGCCACCGCCAGGCGCGTCTGGCGCCGCTCCAGCTCCGCCAGCACGATCGCGGCCAGGTCGTCGTCGCCCTCGCCGTAGCAGTGGGAGCCCAGCAGCGCGCGCAGCGCGCCGGCGGCCCCGGCCAGCGCGCGCTGCGCCGCCTCGGCCCCGAGTCCCCAGGCGGTGAGCCGGAGGTCGGTGCCCTCCGGGCCGGGAAGCCACGCCAGCGTCAGGTGCTCGCCCAGGATCCGGGTCGGGTCGCCGACGCGGTCGGCGAGCGCCGACTCCGAGATGCCGGTGGTGCGCAGCGTGTGCGACAGGATGGCCTCGTCGCCGCCGGGCGCGGCCGGCACCGGCCCGCGGCCGCCCGCCCCAGCGGCGCCGGGGCGGCCCGGCGGCGCGGCGCCGCGCGCGCGCCGCTCCAGCAGCCGCGGGATCACCTCCTGCTCGAGCAGCCCCCGCATCTCCGCGGGCACACCCGGCAGCAGGAACGCGACGCGGCCCGGGCCGTCCTCGAGCATGAGGCCCGGCGCCGTGCCCCAGCGATTGGGCAGCACCGTGGCGCCGCGGGGGACGTCGGCCTGGCGGCGGTTGGCCTCGGGCATCGGGCCGCGGCCGAGCCGCGCGAACCGCTCCTCGAGGGCCGCCAGGATCGCGGGATCTCGCACCAGCGCGCGGCCCAGCAGCGCGGCGACGGCGTCGCGGGTGAGGTCGTCGCGGGTCGGCCCGAGGCCGCCGGTGACGATCACGGCGCCGCTCCGCTCCAGGGCCGCCGCGACCGCGTCGCGGATGGCCGCCGCGTCGTCGCCGACCGTGGCCCGCCGGGTCACCCGGATCCCGGCCGCCGCGAGCGCGCGGCCGGCGACGGCGCCGTTCGAATCGACCGTGAACCCGAGCAGCAGCTCGGTGCCGACGGTCAGGATCTCGCAGTCCACGGCTACCGCGCCGAAGCGCGGAACAGCGCGCGGTACTTGACCAGGTAGACGACGAAGGAGTAGACGGTCAGCACGACGGCGAGGCCGAGGGTGACGGCGACGAACGCGCCGTGGAACTCGTCCCACGCGTTGCGCAGCCGGCCGGTGAGGCCGGTCTTGACCAGGTAGTCCCTCCACGCGAACCACGCGATCGTCGCGCCGATGAAGACGTACTGGAGGATGGCCTTGAGCTTCCCCTCCCGGCCGGCCGGGATCACCACGCCGCGCCGCTTGGCCTCCCAGCGCATCATGGTCATCAGCAACTCACGGCCCACCAGGATCACCGCGACCCACAGCGGCAGGCTGCCCCACCAGGGGATGCCGTACAGCACGGTCGGGTGGCGGGTGATCCAGTAGATCGGCACCAGGGTGGCGATCAGGAGCGCCTTGTCGGCGGCGGGGTCGAGCAGCTTGCCGAGGTCGGTGACCTGCTGGCTCCGGCGCGCGAGGTAGCCGTCGACCACGTCGCTGACGGCGGCGGCGACGAAGATGACGAACGCGATGACCTTCGGCCAGTAGCCCTCGATGAACGGCAGGAGCGCGATCACCGGCGCCAGTCCGATCCGCGCCAGGGTCAGGACGTTCGGCAGGGTCCACATGCCGGGCTCAGCCCAGCGACTTCAGGACCAGCTTGCTGACGGCCTTGAGCGTTTCGAAGACTCCGTCGCCCGTGATCGCCACCGCCTCGTAGGCCGGGGCGCGCTCGATCCACTCCCCGGTGGGGAGCTGCCACACCAGGTACTCGCCGGCCCAGTTGGCGTCGGGCGTGACCTGCTGGCGGTCCGGGTTGGCGAGGGGCCAGCCGGGATTGAGGCCGGCCTGGAGGTCCTTGACCGGCGAGGCGTTGGGCAGGTCGCGCTTGTTGTACTGGATCACGAACGGGAGCTTGGTCAGGTCGTACCCGTACTCGGCCATGTTGTCGTACAGGTTCTGCATCGACTCGATGTTCGCCTCCATCCGCTCGACCTGGCTGTCGGCGACGAACACGATGCCGTCCACGCCCTTGAGGATCAGCTTGCGGCTGGCGTTGTAGTACACCTGGCCCGGGACGGTGTAGAGGTGGAACCGGGTCTTGAAGCCGCGAATGGTGCCGAGGTCCACCGGCAGGAAGTCGAAGAACAGCGTGCGTTCGGTTTCGGTCGCCAGCGAGATCAGCTTGCCGCGGGTGTTGGGCTGCACCTTGCCGTACACGTGCTCGAGGTTGGTGGTCTTGCCGCCGAGCCCCGGGCCGTAGTAAACGAGCTTGCAGTTGATCTCGCGCGAGGCATAGTTGATCATCGACATGGCGCGAGCCCTCTGCGGTCAGTCCCCGAACAGCTTGTCGATCTCATCTTCCGCCTCTTTGGTGCCGAACCCCTCGACCCGCGCGCTCTGCGCGCCGGACCGGTTGAACATGTCCTCGAACACCTTGGTGAGGGTTTCGACCGTTCCCTTGACCTTGAGGCGCACCAGCCCGAGGGTGGTGCGGCTGTCGAACAGCGCCACCAGGATCACGCGGCGCGCGACGTCGGCGAGGTACATCGACTCCTTCTCGCCCTGGTGGAACAGGGAGGAAAACTCGTGCTCGCCGATCATCTTGGCGAGCTGGTCGTTGGCGCTGAAGTCGGCGGCCGTGAGCGAGGCGAAGGCCTGCGGGTCGAACTGGGGCGGCTCCCCGACGTTCGCCACCACCTGGCCGTTGCGATCGACCAGGATCAGGCTCTTCACGTTGGTCTCCCGCAGCAGGCCGTTCAGGTGCTCGGTGATGGCCCGGGAGTCTTCTTCGCGGAACGACCAGCTCGACGCACCCGGCATCCGTGCTCCGCTCAGGAGAGTTGCGCTTCCATCCGGCGGACGATGCTCTCGGCCCGGCGCCGGAGGGCGGGATGGACCTCCCAGGCGAGGTAGTCGCGCAGCACCTGCACCGCCTCCACGCCCGGGTGCCCGCTCAAATACCCCAACGCCGCCAGACGGCGCAAGGGGCGGGCGCTGAACAGCGCGCTGCGCCACTTCCCCATCGAGCGCTGCGCCAGGACCGCGCCGGCGACGAACCCGAGCGCCGCCGCGGAGACGAACCACAGCCCGCGGCGCCTCATGCGCCGGGGAACTGGCGGCGCGCCGTGAACGCCTGCGCGATGGTCTCGCCGTCGGCGTACTCCAGCTCGCCGCCGACCGGCAGCCCGCGCGCCAGCCGGGTCACCGCGAGGTCCGGCGTCCGCGCGCGCAGGGCGCGCTCCACGTAGTGCGCCGTCGCCTCCCCCTCCACCGACGGATTGGTCGCCACGATGATTTCCCGCACCGCCGCGCCGTTGGCGAGGCGCGCGAGCAGCGACCCGACGTTCAGCCGGTCGGGGCCCACGCCGTCCAGCGGCGAGAGGCGCCCGCCCAGCACGTGGTAGCGCCCCCGGTACTCCCCGGCCCGCTCGATCGCGGCCACGTCCGACGCTTCCTCGACCACGCAGATCAGCCCCGCGTCGCGCCGCGGATCGGTGCAGATGGCGCAGGGATCCGACTCCGTGAGGTCCCCGCACACCGAGCAGGCGCGGACCCGCTCGCCGAGCGCGGCCACGGCGCGGGCCAGCCGCGCGGACTCCTCGCGAGGCTGCTTGAGCAGGAAGTACGTCAGGCGCTGCGCCGTCTTGCGGCCGATTCCCGGGAGCTTCGCGAATTCGGCGACCAGCTCCTCGATGGCGGACACGACTACAGCGAGAACGGCAGCGGGAACGGGAGGACGCTCTGGACTTTCTTGATCTCGTCCTGCGCCATCTCCGCCGCCCGCTTCTGCACCTCCGCCACCGCGGCCACGACCAGGTCCTCGAGCATCTCGACGTCGCCCCCCAGCAGGCTGGGGTCGATGTGCACTTCCCGCACCTGGCCCCGGCCGTCGGCCGTCACCGTGACCATGCCGCCGCCCGCCGAGCCCGTCACGGTGCGCTGCGCCAGCTCGCTCTGGATGGCGGCCAAGCGCCCCTGCATCTGCTGCCCAAACTGCAGGAGCGCACGAAGATCGGTCATTGGAGGAAACCTAGAACCCGGCTCTGCCCGGGGCAAGCCTACTCGAGAAGCTCCAAGTCCAAGCTGTCTATGGCGCTATCGAGCGTCGCGTCCTTCCCGCGCAGGGCCCTCAGGCGCTCGGCCTTGGCCCCCGTGGCGGTGACCCGCTGAGCCGAAGGACGCGCCGGCGCCTCGCGCACCGCCGGGCTCGCCGGGGCGGCGGCCGGGCGGGGATCCGCCCCGGGGCCCGGCGCCACTGACGGCGCCTCCCCGGTGACGACCCGGACCGGGGTGCCGAGGACCCGTCCGATGATCGATTCGATCGACGGGCGCCCGCGGCTCAGCCCCTCGCCGGTCATCGGGTTGCCGCCCCTGGCGTGGATGTGGACCGCGGTGCCGTCACACGCCACCGGCTCGGCGTCCTCGAGCGCGTTCGCCAGCATCGGCTTCTCGGCCCGGGCGGCCGCGACGACGCTCGGCCACGCGCCGCGGAGGGAATCGAGCGTGACCGGGCCGCCGGGCGCCGCCGCGCGCGGCGGCGCCGGGGCCGACGAGGAGGTCAGAGGCGGTCCGGGTGCCGCCGGCGCGGCGGGCGGCTCGCGCACGGCGGAGGCCGGCGGGCCTGACGGTGCCCGATCGCGCATCGTGACGGGCCGCGAAGTCGTGGGGGGCGGGGCCTGCCGACT
>Ga0335082_10009368_pt1 | contig 10637 bp, 8 predicted proteins | sample Lox_Sample_41_FD_206718 | JGI IMG/M metagenome (GOLD analysis project Ga0335082, IMG submission 206718) | Soil microbial communities from Loxahatchee National Wildlife Refuge, Florida, United States - Lox_Sample_4.1 | ecosystem: Environmental > Terrestrial > Soil > Wetlands | place: USA: Florida...
CTTCGGGGATGCGCCGGCCGCCAAAGAAAATCAGCACCACAGCCAGAACGATAAGCCAGTGAAAGATACTAAACTCACCCATGAACTACCTCCGCCACCTTGTTGGCGTCCCGGCTGCCTTGCATTCACGTCAAAGTCGGGTTCTTCCCCGGCCGGAGCCTCGTTTGAGCAATCCCCTAGAGAATAACACGCTCGTCGCCCGCCCGGCGCGTCAACCTGAGCCGGTCCAGGTGCTCCAGCAGCGGGATGGCGTATTTTCGGGTGATCCCCGTTAACTCCTTGAACGCCGGCACGCTGATCCTTTCGCCTTTTGTTTTCTTATAATGCGCCAGCAATTGCTGCAGCCGCTCCAGTGCTTCGTGATGGAAGATCAGCTCCGCTGAAAGGCGGATTAGCGCTTTCTCCCGCAGCAAGATCTGGAGCAGTTTTTCCGCCCGTGTTTTCTCTATCTTCAACTGCGCCAAAACCTCGTTTACCGAGGGCACTGCGAGCCCCGCTTTCGCGAAGGCTTGCACGATTTGGTCTCTCGCGCGGATCTCTTCCGCTGTCAGCGTAATTTCTACGCCGGCTTTCTTTACGAATTCTCCCTGCAGTGCCAGCTTCTTCTGGTCAACCAGCGCCTGCAACGCGGCGGAGAACGATTCCGGCCGCACTCGGCGGCCCAGACTCGCTTTCAGTTCCTCGCGCGTGACGCCGGGAAGCAGCGGATCTTCCTTGTGGAAGCGCTCCACTTTCGCCAGCAGCTGTTTCCCGATTTCGGAGAAGCGCGCCTCGCTCACCAAAAGCAACGGTTCGTTCGCAACCAGGCGTACGATGTGCTGCTGCGCAAGAGCTTTGGCCGCTGCCTGAAGCTCCGGCATCACCCAGCCTGTCCGGACAGTGATCTCTTCCGCGGAGATTCCCAAGACATTCCGCTCAGCCATGGCGCGGAGAATCTCCTCGTGTGAGCCCGTCTCCAATTTTTCCAGGAATTGCGCGCGGCCCGCATCTTTCGGCGAAAAACGTCGCGACAATGGGTCCAGCACCATGCCGCCGCCAATCGTCACCACCGGCGAAAATTGCCGGACGATGAAGCGGTCGCCCCGCACCAGCACGGCGTCGTCTTGCAGGCGAAGCTGGGCAACCGCGGGTTGACCGGCGCGGAGTTCCCGCACGCCGAGAAGATAGACCTCCGCAATCGTCTCGAGCGTCCCCGCATGCAAATGCACGCGCGCGCGGTTTTTCAATAACGGTGCGCCGGGCAGAAGCTCCAGGCGAACATCCGCGCGGCGTGTGGGACGCAAGCGGGCTTTCGCCGAAAGCACCATTCCTCGTTGCACGGCGCCGTGCTCCACACCCGCGAGATTCACGGCTGTTCGCTGCCCGGCCTCGGCGCGCTCCACGCCTTTGCCGCCGGTCTGCAAGCCGCGCACCCGGAGGAGTTTTCCCTCCGGCAGAAGTTCCACTTCATCACCGACGCTGACTTGCCCGGAAAGAAGCGTGCCGGTGACCACCGTGCCGAATCCTTTGACCGCGAACGAACGATCGATGGGAAGCCGGAAATAGCGCGCCGTGTCTTTCGCTTTCACTTCGTTCGCGGCCACGCGCATCGCCGCCTTCAATTCCGCAAGTCCTTGTCGCGTTTTCGCGCTCACCTCGAGGATCGGCGCCTTCGCGAGAAAAGTTTCTTTGACAAACTCCTCGATTTCCAGGCGCGCCAGCGCGCGCGTATCGCCGTCCGCAAGGTCGCACTTCGTCAAGACAATGACGCCCCGCTGCACGCCCAGCAGGCGGCAAATGTCGAAATGCTCGCGCGTTTGCGGCTTGATGGCCTCATCCGCCGCGATCACCAGCAGCACCAGATCAATTCCCGAAGCGCCCGCCAGCATGTTTTTAACGAAACGCTCGTGACCCGGCACATCCACAAACCCGTAGCGGACACCGTTTTCTTCCAGAAAAGCGAAGCCCAGGTCAATCGTGATGCCCCGGCGCTTTTCTTCTTCCAGCCGGTCGGGATGCGTGCCCGTCAGCGCCTCAATCAAGGTGGATTTGCCGTGATCGATGTGTCCGGCGGTGCCGACGATGACATGTTTCATGGAGGAATTCGACTTACTTCGCGCTGGCGATTTCGTCGACGATTTCCTGGGCCGCGCCGCGCGGGTCCGCCGCCGCCAGAATCGGCCTGCCGACCACGATGAAGTCCGCCCCGGCTTTGATCGCCTCTCGGGGTGTCGCGGTGCGCGCCTGATCATCGGTCTTGAGGTCCGCGCTTCTAGGACGCACCCCGGGCGTCACAATCAGAAAATCCCGCCCGCAGGCTTTGCGAATGGACTTGGCTTCCTGCACCGAAGCCACCACGCCATCCACGCCGGCCTTCTGCGAGAGCTTCGCGAGTTTCACCACCCGCGTCTTTGGCGGTCCGCCGATGCCCACTTCGCGCACGGTCTTGGAATCCATGCTGGTCAGCAATGTCACGGCCAGCAGCCGCGTGCGGTCCGCGCCCATCGGGACTCCCGCGCTTACGGCCTGCGCGGCGGCCTGCATCATCACGGTTCCACCCAGCGCGTGCACGTTCACCAGTTGCACATTCGGCAGAGCCGCCGCGCCCAGAACCGCTCCGGCGACGGTATTCGGAATGTCGTGATATTTCAGATCGAGAAAAATGTCGGCGTTGAGCTTGGCAATTTGCCGCACCGCTTCCGGCCCCGCCGCGGTGAAAAGCTGGCTGCCGACCTTGAACATGCCCACCAGGTCGGCAATCTTCTCAGCGAATTTCAGCGCGGTGGATAGGGAATCGAAATCGAGCGCGACAATCAGGCTGCTGCGTGGATGGGCGTCAAAGGTCAAGGTCGGGGGCGCACCCGAAAGTCCTTAGTTTTGGCTGGCGTCGCCCCGGGTCCGCTTCGGCGGCAGCTGCATCAATTCCAGCCGCACCTGGCTGACTCCGGAGTTGATCAAACCGATCTTCCGGGCTACGCGATAGGATACATCAATTTCGCGCCCTTCTTGATAGGGACCCCGGTCATTTATGCGCACAACCTCAAACTTCCCGTTCCGGGTGTTGACGATGCGGACCCAGGAACCAAAGGGAAGGTTCGGATGCGCGGCCGTGAGGGATTCGGCGTTGAAGTGTTCGCCATTGGCGGTCTTTCGGCCGTTAAACTCAGGCCCATACCAACTGGCGTTTCCAGTCCACACCTTAATTGGCTTTACCGGCTCGCTCTTCAAAGCCACAAGGGGTGCTTCCATCGCCGGGGCAATCAGGAACATCAGCGGCACCCAGCGAATCGCGGCCCATGCTACAAAGAGTGGTCGTCTCATAGTGTGTTCTTTTCGCTACAAAAACTAAAAAAGTGTATCAAAAAAACCGCATTATGTCAACCGTTTTCTGTTTGGAATCTTCCGATTAACTCACTGAAAGTAAATAGATTAGCAGCGGAAAGGGCCTCCGGAAGCCTTCCTACAATCGCCTCACTGGCCGTCGGGTCAGAAAAACTGGCCGTCCCGACCTGTACTGCCGACGCGCCGACGCTCATATAATCAAGCACATCTTCTGCCGTTTCCACTCCTCCCAAGCCGACAATCGGAATCTTCACAGCCTTGCATACCTCCCAAACCAGCTTCAAAGTGATCGGCTTGATGGCGGGACCGGAAAGCCCCCCTGTCAGGTTGCCGAGACGCGACCTCTGCCTCCTAAAATCAATGGCCATAGCGGGATACGTGTTCGCTACCGTGAGGGCATCGGCTCCCGCGGCTTCTGCTGCCCGCCCGATTAGCCCAATATCCGTAACCAGCGGCATTAACTTTACCCAGAGAGGCCGATTCTGTGCCGCCTTCCTCGCTCCCGAAACGACCTCTTCTACCAACTCCGGGTCGCTTCCGAACTGCATCCCGCCCTTTTTTACGTTGGGGCAGGAAATATTTAGCTCGTATGCCGATATACCTTCGGCCTGCTCGAGCCTCTGGATGACCTCGACATAGTCGTCCTGGCAGTATCCAAAGACGTTGACGATGACGTGAGTGTTGTATTTCCGCAACAGTGGCAGTTTGTCCTGGACGAACGCTTCCACTCCCACGTTCTGCAACCCCACGGCGTTGAGCATGCCGGAGGGGGTTTCACAAAGCCGGGGGGCCGGGGCTCCGTCGATCGGCTCCCTGGAAATACCCTTGGTCACAAAGCCACCGAGGCAATTCAGGTCGACGAGGTGGGCGAACTCCAAGCCGTACCCGAAGGTTCCGCTGGCAGCGATGACGGGATTAGTAAGGCGCAGGGCGCCAACCCGTACACTGAGGTCAACGCGGTCCGTAGGATTCACTGTCCGGCAGGATAACACGAAGGTCAGAGGGCGATTCTGTGACCGATCGCCCCGATAGTGGAAGGTTTGTGGATAACTGGGACGCCCCCGGAAGCGCGCCTTTTCGAGTGTAAGCCCCGGACCCCTTACGCAGGGAACCGCGGCAAAGCCTGTTCGATCGCGAAATCACCCACACGGGGCCAGCGCCTACTTTTTCTCCGCCTTTTTCAGCGCTTCCGAAAGCACGCGGCCCTCGCGCGTGGCCAGTGTCACGCCGGTGAGCGCGGCGAAGGTCGGCGCGATATCCGCGGGTGTCACGGCTGCAAAATATTCACCAGGCTGGATTCCGAAACCCATGAAGAAAATCGGTACCCGCTGATCGTAATTGTACGGTGTGCCGTGGCTCGTGCCGGTCGGTCCGTTCTTGGCCTCCGGCGAGTATTCCGTCAGCCAATACGGCTTCTGCAACACATAAAGGTCGCCGCTTCGCCCTGCAAAATAGTTGAGCACGGCGGCCCTTCGAACCGCCGAAATCGGCGTGGTGCCATTGCTCAGATCCTCGGCCCGGTAAACGGCAGCGACCCCGGGCGTGTTGGTGATGGTGTCCAACACCGCTTTCATCGCCGCCGGGTCGGTCTTCAGCCGGCCGTAGATTCCCTCGGAAAAATAAACCTCGTTCCCGCTTACATGTGCAACCACGGGCCGCGCATAATTGAACGGTTCGAGCGCCTTTTCGATCCGCTCCTGCAGTTCCGACAGGATCAGCACCCCAGTGTCCACCCCGGTCCGCCGCATGTCCGACGGGATCGGCGCCACGCCGTGGTCCGCGCTCAGCGCCACCACGTAATTTCCGGCGCCCACCTTTTTGTCGAGGAAGGTGAACAGTTCCCCCAAATCCTTGTCGAGCCGCACCAGGATGTCCTGAATCTCCCAGCTTCGCGGCCCGAACGCGTGGCCCACATAATCCACCGAGGAATAGCTCACACCTAGAAAGTCGGTGCCACCGCTTTTCCCTAAGCCCAAGGCATCTATCTCCGATTCGGCCAGGTGCGTCAGGTAGGTATCGGCGAAGGGACTCGTGGTCCACTGTTCGTAGTACGCCTCATCCGGAGTCGTGCTCCCCTCTTTCCCGCGCAGCGGATGCGGGAATGTCCCCGTCCAGCCTTCCGGAACACTGGCGCCTTCCGCTGACTGGTCGTAAAGATAAGCGGCTTGCGGCAGGGAGAGTGTCCAGGTCTTTCCGTAGTCCTCCGCGGGCGGGTGCGCCTTCGCGAACTGCTCCACAAACGGCACGGAACCATAGGTGGAAGAAGTCACCAGGGCCCCGGAAGAATCGATCCAGGTGACCGCATCCGCCTTGTGGCCGGCCATGGTAATGGCGGCGCGCGCCTTTGCCGATACCGTTACAATGCGCGTGGCTGCGCCCGTCTGAAATTTCAATTCCTCGGCGAAAGAGGGGATTTGCATCCGCCACGCCGAATCGCCGCCCTTGGTAGTGCCGCCCGCATACGCCGTATTCTTCGCGTTCGGGTCCGAGGTGCAGGTCACCATTTTCTGCTGCTCGCGGTCCCACCAGGCATTCGCCACCATGCCGTGGCTCGCCGGAAACGCACCCGTAGAAATCGTCGCATGCCCGACGCACGTCTCGGTCGCAGCGTAGGGATACGCCGCCTCGCGAAACCATGCGCCTTCGCTCAGCAACCGCTTCAGACCGCCATTCCATTGGCCGCGAAACTTGTCGACGTAATCGCCGCGCATCTGGTCCACCACGATCAACACCACCAGTTTGGGCCTCGCGGGCTTCTCCGTCTTCTTGATCGCCGCGGTTTTCGGCGCCTGGGCGTTCCCCGCGCCGACCACGAGCCACGCACTCGCAAACAGCAGTGCCAGTGATTTTCGCAACAACGCCTTTGAGAAACTCTGCATCCGCATGGCTTTCTCCCTCGCAAAATTGGCAAAAGTCTAACACGCTGGCGGGATTCCCCGCGTGAATCCCTTTTCCGATTGCCCGGCACACTTCTTCTGTTGCCGACTTGTGCTAGCATTACGCGGACATGCGAATCGTCGAAAAATCACAACTAATGTCCGCGGCCGAAATTGACCGCACGCTGCAGCGTCTGGCTCACCAGATCGTGGAAAAAAGCGGAGGCACCAAGAGCCTTGCGCTTATCGGCATCCGGCGCCGCGGGGTTCCCCTGGCCGAGCGCATTGCCCGCGCCATGCGCGGCATTGATGGCGTGGAAGTTCCGGTGGGGACACTGGATATCACGCTCTATCGCGACGATCTTTCCAAAGTCGCCCCGCAGGCTGTCTTGCAATCCTCCGATATTTCCTTCGGCGTCGACAGCATGGACCTCGTGCTGGTGGACGACGTCCTTTATACCGGCCGTACCATCCGCGCCGCCATGAACGGCCTCTTCGATCTCGGGCGCCCCAAGCGCGTTTCGCTCTGCGTGTTGATTGACCGGGGCCATCGCGAGATGCCCATCGAAGCGCAGTATGTCGGCCGCGCGGTGCAAACCAGCGACACTGAAATCATCGAAGTCCGCCTTACCGAGATCGACCACGAGGAGCGCGTGGTCCTCGTCGACCGCCTGGATTAAATTCGCCTGGATTTTGCAAGGGTTGCGGCCAGTTCGCCAATTCGCAGTGGCCGCTCTTTCTTGAATCCCGCTCGCTGCCAGGCGCTCTCCGCTCACGATTCTTCCTCTAACCGATATCCACTATTTGCGTCTCCCCGCGCATCGCGTAAAATGAACTCGCAGACGAGGCGCGCTCCACCTCGCGTGTAATCGAGCGTTCATTTGACCTATCGCTTTCGCGACCTCCTGGCTCTCGAACCGCTCTCCGCGGACGAACTCACTTTTTTTCTTGATCAAGCCAAGCCATTCCAGGAGATTCAGCGTCACCCTCTGAAGAAACTCGCGACGCTGCGCGGCAAAACCGTCGCGTTGGCGTTTTTCGAAAACTCCACGCGCACGCGCCTCAGCTTTGCCACCGCCGCCTCTCGCCTGGGCGCGGACACGATGAATCTTCAGGCCGAGGCTTCCAGCCTGAAGAAGGGCGAAACCCTGCTCGATACCGCCAACAACCTGAACGCCATGCGCCCGGACTGCTTTGTGATGCGCCACGCTTCGTCCGGCGCCGCCGATTTCGTGGCGCGCCATCTGGAAATTCCGGTTGTCAATGCTGGAGATGGCACGCATGAGCATCCCTCGCAGGGCCTGCTCGATGCCCTGACCATCCGCGATCGCCTCGGCCATTTGAACAATCTGAATGTCACCATACTCGGCGACATCGCGCACTCCCGCGTGGCGCGCTCGAACATCCATCTCCTCGGCAAATTCGGTTGCCGCTTCACGCTCTGCGGTCCGGCCATGTGGGTGCCGCGTGAACTCGAAAAAATTGGCCCGCCGGGCACGCCGATCCGCTGCGTCTATCGCGTCGAAGAAGCTCTCGAGGATGCCGACGTCATCATCGTCCTGCGTGTGCAGACCGAACGCCTCCACGAGCCCTCTCTTTCCCAAAACGATTACATCCTTCTTTACCAGCTCAACACCGAGCGCATGAAGCTCGCCAAACCCGACGCCCTGATTCTCCATCCCGGCCCCATCAATCGCGGCACCGAAATCACGCCGGAAGTCGCCGACGGCCCGCAGTCCGCCGTTCTCGAACAGGTCACCAACGGCGTCGCCACCCGTATGGCGATTCTCTATCTCCTGATGGCGGGCGCAACGGAAGGCACACACCCCGCTCTCGAAGGAAAAACGGACTTGAAAACCAAGGAATCCGCGCATGCTTCTGATTAAGAACGGCCGTGTCCTCGACCCGGCATCGAAGACCGACGCGGTCCGCGACATTCTTCTCGACAGAGAAACCATCGCAGAAATCGGCGCGCCCGGAAGCATTTCCCGCGCCGGCGCAGCGGAAGTCTTCGACGCCACCGGCCTGATCGTCGCTCCCGGGTTCATCGATATGCATGTCCATCTGCGCGAGCCCGGCCAGGAAAACTCCGAAACCATCGAAACCGGCACCCGCGCCGCCGCCCGCGGCGGATTTACCGCGGTCTGCTGCATGCCCAACACCAAGCCCGTCAACGACAATGCTTCGATCACCACCTTCATCGTCGACCGCGCCAAGGCTCACGGCCACGCCCGCGTCTGGCCCATCGGCGCCGCCAGCGTCGGCAGCAAAGGCGAAGCCATTTCCGACATAGGGGCCATGCGCGAAGCGGGAATCGTTGCCGTTTCCGACGACGGCAAGCCCATCGCCACGGCCAAACTCGCACGACAAATCATGGACTATTGCCGCAGCCTCGAGCTCCCGGTGATCGAACATGCCGAGGATGTCTCCCTGGCCGCCGGCGCCGTCATGCGCGAAGGCATCGCCTCCACGCGTCTGGGTCTTCCCGGCATGCCCGCCGCGGCGGAGTCGGTCTGCGTCGCTCGCGACGTGCAGATCGCCGAACTGACCGGCGCGCGCCTGCACATTGCGCACCTCTCCGCGAAGGCCTCGCTCGAACAGGTGCGCTTCGCCAAGAAGAACGGCCTGCGGGTCACGTGCGAGGTCACGCCGCACCACTTCACGCTGATTGATGAAGACGTGACGTACGACTCGCGCTTCAAGATGAATCCGCCGCTGGCCGCGCGTGAAGACCGCGAAGCGCTGCTCGCCGGCCTCGCCGACGGCACCGTGGACGCCATCGCCACCGACCACGCTCCGCACGAGCCTGCCATCAAGGACGTGGAGTTCGACAAAGCTCCCTTCGGCATCCTCGGATTCGATACCGCCATCGGCCTGACTCTCGAGCAACTGGTGCATACCGGCCGCATTCCGCTGATGCGCATGGTGGAGCTCTTCACCACTGGTCCGGCGCGCGTGCTCGGCAAGCAACGCAAGCTGGCCCCCGGCGAACCTGCCGACGTCACCATTTTTTCCCTGGATCGCCCCTGGACCTACAACGTCAAGGAAAGCGCCAGCAAATCGCGCAATTCGCCCTTTGACGGACGCGCGTTCCAGGGCGGTCCGGTTGCCGCCATTGTCGCCGGCAAATTCGCTCATAAGCCCTAGCGAAACAAATTCCGCATTGGGGATGAGTGCACAGACTTTTTGTCTAGGCGATTTCTACGTCACCTATCAGCAATTACTCTTCTCGCGCCCTGCGCCCAAATCTGCTTTCCCTGCCGCTACACTAAAAGGAAGCGACACCATGCCGCGCAGGTTCACAAATCGTCTGCCAATGCTCGTCCTGGCTTTGTTTCTGGCGGTTGCCGCGCCCTGCGCGCAACAATTCGAACACATCCTTGACTTCCACAGCGACGTCACGCTGCAGGACGATTCCTCGCTCCTGGTCACGGAAACCATCACCGTTTATTGCGCCGGGTATCAGATCAAGCACGGCATCTATCGCGATTTCCCCACCACGTACAAAGACCCGTTCAACGAGCGTTACGTTGTCGGCTTCCAGATGCTTTCCGCCACGCGCGACGCGCAACCCGAAACCTTCCGCGTGCAGGACCAGTTCAACGGCAAGCGCATCTTCCTCGGCAATCCCAACGTTTTCGTGCCGCGCGGACGCCACATCTACACCATCACCTACACCACCAACCGGCAACTCGGCTTTTACAAGGACCACGACGAATTATTCTGGAACGCCACCGGAAACGGTTGGCCGTTCACCATCGACCACGCCGGCGCTACCGTGCACCTGCCGGCGAGCATTCCTGCTGACAAAGTGACACTCTCCGGCTTTACGGGGCCGCAAGGCTCGCGCGAAGCGAAACTCACCACCGAAACCGAAGACGGGGCTTTCGAATTCCAGGCCACCACGCTGTTGCCGCCACGCAACGGCCTCAGCGTTCTGCTGATGTGGCCCAAAGGCTATATCGCCGAGCCTACGAATTCGCAGAAGCTGGAGTTTTTCTTCCACGACAATCGCGACGCGCTTCTTTTGGCTTCCGGCTTTCTGGTTACCCTTCTCTACTACCTCATCGCCTGGTCCGCCGTCGGCCGCGACCCTGCCCGCGGCGTCATCATGGCCGTTTATGAGCCACCCTCGAATCTTTCGCCTGCCGCCATGCGTTACCTGATGCGGATGGGCTACGACAATAAGACGTTCACTGCCGCCATTCTGGATATGGCGGTTCGCGGTTATATCAAAATCTCCGAGCAGGCGGGCCGGTACACGCTGACGCGAACCGGCGTCGATGACCGGGTCCTCACCCCCGACGAAAAACAGATTGCCTCATCCCTTTTTCTGCTCCAGCCGCAACTGGTTCTGGAACAGACCAACCACACCCTGATTCACGCCGCCATGTTGGCGGTAAAACGCTGGCTGAAAACGGCCGAGCAGAGGATCTACTT
>Ga0335082_10009369_pt1 | contig 10637 bp, 10 predicted proteins | sample Lox_Sample_41_FD_206718 | JGI IMG/M metagenome (GOLD analysis project Ga0335082, IMG submission 206718) | Soil microbial communities from Loxahatchee National Wildlife Refuge, Florida, United States - Lox_Sample_4.1 | ecosystem: Environmental > Terrestrial > Soil > Wetlands | place: USA...
GAATGTCCTTGAGCAGGAAGGGGACACCGTGAAAGGCGCCGGTGCCGCCGCGCGCGGCGCCGAGCCGCGCCGCGGTCTCGCGTCCCTGCTCGTACATCTTGTAGATCACCGCGTTGAGTTGCGGGTTGTGCTTCTCGATGCGGGCGATGGCTGCTTCCGCCAGCTCGGCGGGCGTCACCTCACCCTTCCTCACCAGCTCGGCGAGCCCGAGGCCGTCGTAGCGGGCGTATTCGGCGAATGACATCGTCTCCTCCTGCAAGCTGTCAGCGATCAGCGGTCAGCTATCAGCCCCGAAGGCCAATGTCGAAGCCCTGTCGGCGCGCCGGCGCATCTCGGCGAGCAGGCTTGCCACTGCGGGCGCGGCTGGCCGCCGTGTTCCCAGTCGGTGCGCGCGTGCTCGCGCCAGTGATCGAAGAACTCCGGATGCTCGCGCTCGAGCGGCGCGATCTCGCGCGCGATGAAATCGTCGAGCGCATCCAACGTGCGCTGGATGTCCGCCGGAATCGTGAAGTCCAGGCGCTCTCCCTCTTTCCTTCGGCGCCCGATCTGTATCATGGCCCGGATCGCGGCGCACGAACCGTCCCGCCGCACGACCGGCGGACGGCCGGTGTCGAAGGAGTGCTCGAGCTTGCGGGCTCCCTTCTTGCGTTGCTCGGTGTAGACTGGCGGTGGGCGCCGACCGTCCGATCGGCATGCTGGGATGAACACTCGCGAAGGAGGACGCAAACGATGAGGGCAAGACGAGCGTGGAATGCGGTGATCGGGGTAGTAGTGCTCGGCGGTTTCGCGGCGCTGCCGGTGCACGCGGGCGCGACGAAGTGTACGCTGACGTTCAATCTGTCGGGTTGGTCGGCGTTTTACCAGACGGCGAAGGGCGCCGGTTCGATCAGCTGCGACAACGGTCAGTCGGCGCGGGTGTCGATTGTATCGAAGGGCGGCGGGCTGACCTTCGGAAAATCGAAGATCGTCAACGGCAAGGGCACGTTTTCGGGGGTTGGCAGCATCGAAGAGCTGTTCGGCACCTACGCGAGTGCGGACGCGCATGCCGGCGCGGGCGAATCGTCGCGCGCGCAGGTGGTGACCATGGGCTCGGTGTCGCTGGCGCTCTCGGGTACGGGGAAGGGCGTCGACATCGGCTTCGGCTTCGGCAAGTTCACCATCGAGAAGCGCTAGCCCGGTCGCCAGGAGAGACCCAAGCGGCGACGCCGTCGGCTCGAAGAGCCCATGGACCCGATCCTCCTTGGCCTGGCGGCTGCAGCCGCGGCTACGAAGGGCACCAAGGCCGCCTGCGCGGCCTCCGCACATCTCCCCTCTATGAGCGGATCTCATTCTGACGGCGGGGTTGGGGGAGCCGCCGCAGGGTGGCTTGGGCGCCTGTTGTTGCAGCGGCTTCAGCCGCCGGGTCAGCCTCAGGTGCATGGGCAGGAACCGCCTTCTCCCGGTAGCGTTTCGAAGGGCACCCGCCGGCGTCTGTGTGCAAAGCCCATCGCCCCTGCCGTGCCGGATCACAGCGGCAGCTTGCGCGTCTTCGGATCCTCGTCCTCGGTGCACTCGTCACCTTCGGACTCGTCGGTGAGGAAGTCGCGGACCTGCGCCGCAGTCGGGAGGACCTCGTCATTGCGGCGCCGATGCCGCTGCGCCTCGATGCTCACCAGGCGCGGCATGAGCGTGTCGAGGTCCTGCCACATGGTGACGTCGTCATGCTGCGCCGCGCGGATGTACTCGCGGCTCGCCGTCCAGTAGTTCGCCATCGGCCAGTAGAACTGGTACCAGACCATCTCCTCGTCGAGCGCACCGCGCTGCACCAGCAGGGCGACGTGGTCGAAGAAGTCGAGCACCGCGTCGACGTCCTGGGTCGGGTGCCCATCGAGCAGGGCGGTGGCGGCGGCGCCGCGGGCTTCGCCCATGCCTTCCGAATTCCACTGCTCGTCGAGGCGCCACAGCGCATCGAGCGCCGTGCTGTAGAGGATGCGTTGGCTGTCTTGGCGGACGGTGCGGACGACCAGCAGCGTGGTGCCGAGCGCGAGCACTGCGGCGAGGCTCGCGGCGAGGGCGGCGACGGCGCTCCAGTTGATGCTGCCCTGTGAATCGCGGTGCACGCTTCAGCCGCTACCATTCGCACCGAGCGGCGGCAAGCCGGCGCGTCAGGCGCGCTGCTCGCCACCGGCGGCGACGTGCTTCGCCCAGGGATAGTCGGGCTTGCCGCTGGGCGAGCGGCGGATCTGCTCGACGAGGTGCAGCTCGCGCGGCACCTTGAAGCTGGCAATGCGCCTCCGGCAATGCGCCGCCAGCTCTTCCAACGTCGGTCGCTGTCCCGGCCGCGGTTGAATGATGGCGGCGACCCGACTGCCCCAACGTTCGTCCGGAACGCCGACGACGAGGGCGTCGAACACCGCGGGGTGCGACTTGAGCGCGCCCTCGACCTCCTCGGGATAGATCTTCTCGCCGCCGGAGTTGATGCACACCGAGCCGCGGCCCATGACGACGATGCTGCCGTCCGCCTCGACGGTGGCGTAGTCGCCCGGGACCGCCCAGCGCCGGCCCTCGAGCTGGACGAACGTCGCGGCGCTCTTCTCCGGGTCCTTGTAGTAGCCGAGCGGCACGTTGCCACCGCGCGCCAGCCTGCCCACGATGCCGGAGCCCGGCTGCACCCGCACGCCGTTCTCGTCGAACACTGCGACGTCGCGGCCGGGCGTGACGCGCAGATGCTGGTGCTGCGCCGGTTGAGTCAAGGTCTCTTTGTTGATCGACGCCATGCCCGTGAACCCCTGCTCCGAGGAGCCGACGGCGTCGAAGAGCATGACGTTCGGGAAGTGCTCGAGGTACTGCAGCTTCACCGAGGGGGAGAAGATCGCGGCGGTGCTGGAGATGACCATGAGCGAGGAGAGGTCGTAGCTCACGCCGGGCTCGTGCAACGCCTCGATCAGCGGGCGCGCCATGGCGTCGCCGGTCAGAGCGATGGTGTTGACCTTTTCGCGCTCGATCATGCGCCACACCTTGTGCGGCTCGAAGCTGCCGCTCCACAGCACGATCTTGGTGCCGACGAACAGCGGGCCGAGCACGGCCCATTGCGCCGCGCCGTGCATCAAGGGCGCCAGCGGTGCCATCGTGAGGTAGTAGTCGCTGATCTTGTTGGTGAGATCCTCCGGGCGCTGCGCCGGTTCTTTGGTGACATGATCGATGCCGCCGCCGAGCGTGAAGATCACATCCGGCTGGCGCCACATCACGCCCTTCGGTCTTCCGGTGGTGCCGCCGGTGTAGAGGACATAGAGATCGTCGGGCGAGCGCGGCGCGAAGTCGCGGGCCGGCGAGCCTTGAGCCTGCGCCCGATCGTAGGGTACCGACCCGAGCGCCGCGCCATCCACCCCGCTGCCGTCGTCGATGGCAATGCAGTGCCGCAGCAGCGGCACTCGATCGCGCACAGTGGCGATGCGCGGCGCGAACTGCGCGTCGTGCACTAGGGCGACGAGATCGGCGTTGTCGAAGATGTACAGCAGCTCCTCCTCGACGTAGCGGTAGTTGACGTTGATCGGCACGGCGCGGATCTTGTACGCGGCGAGCATCGCCTCGATCCAGCGTGCGCTGTTGAACCCGTAGATGCCGATGTGCTGGCCGGCTCCGATGCCGAGCGACTGGAGGTAGTGGGCCATGCGGTTGGCGCGCGCATCGAGCTGTGCGTACGTCCGCCGATCCTCGCCGCACACCAGGATCTCGCGGTCGGGCACCCGATCCGCCGCCGCTTCCACCAGATCCGCTACATTGAACTCCATCGTTCACCCTACCGTCGATTCACGCCGGCTCCGCCGCCAGCAATGCGCCCAGCCGCGCGAGCTGCGGGGTGGCGGCCCCGAGCGTGTTTTCGATCTGCTTCACCCAGAGAAAATAGCGGTGGATCGGATAGTCGACGTCGATGCTGATGCCGCCGTGAATGTGCAGGGCCGCGTGTCCGATGCGGCTGCCGCCTTCCGCAGCCCAGTACTTGGCGGTGGCGATCTCCTTTGCCGACGGCATGTCGTCGTTGAGGCGGGTCGCCGCCTGCCACATGGTCAGACCCACCGCCTCGTTGTCGATGAAAGAATCAGCCATCCGCTGCCCCACGGCTTGGAACATCGCAATGGGCTTGTCGAACTGCTTGCGGTTCGACGCGTACTCGGCGGTGAGGCGCACCGCTTCCTGACACGCGCCGGCGGCGATGGCGCACAAGCCGACCGTGGTGCGGTTCAGAATCCACTCGAGGATCTCGGCGCCCTGCGCGATCGAGCCCAGCAAGGCGTCCGTGGCCACCAGAACCTGGGCGAGCTCCATGTGGGAGTGGGCCTCCCAGTTCGTCGTCTCCTGTTGCGCGAGGCTGACACCCGGCGCCTGCGGATCGACGAGGAAGATACCGACCCTGCCGTCAGGGAGTCGGGCCGGCACCAGCACGGCGGCGGCGCGGTGCGCCATCGGCACCGCGACCTTGACGCCGCTGAGGTGCCACCCTGTACCGTCCGGCGTCGCCGTTGTCGTCGGCGCATGTGCGTCGGTGCCGAGCTCGGTGAGCGCCGCGCTGAGCAGGGTATCGCCCCGCACGACGCCCGGCAGGTAGCGCTGTTGCTGCTCGGCCGACCCGAAGCGCGCCAGCGGCATGGCGGCGGAGACGATGGTCGAGACCAGCGGCAGCATGGCGACGCGCTTGCCCTGTTGCTCGAGCAACAAACAGATCTCTACGAAGCCGCCGCCGCTGCCGCCGACACTCTCCGGCAACGCAGCGCCGAGCAATCCTGCTTTTGCGAGCGCCGCCCACAACTCGCGATCGTAGCGCTCATCGCTGCGCTCGACCGCCTTCAGTCGTTCGAGCGCGCACGTGTCGGTGAGTATCTGCGCCGCCAAGTCCGCCAGCGCCCGTTGTTCATCCGTCAGCGAAAAATCCATCTAAGCCTCCAACCCCTAACACCCTAACAGCGCAACACCCTAACACCCTGTTGTTAGAATCGCGGCTGCACCGGCATGCCGAGCCCGAACAGCGCGATCAGGTCACGCTGCATCTCGTTGGTGCCACCGCCGAAGGTGAGGATGTGAATCGAGCGCAGGAAGAACCCGACGCGGCCGCGAATGGCGGCGTCGGGTGAGCCGCCGCGGAAGGTGCCGGCCGGCCCGAGGATCTCCAGCATGGCGCGACAGGCTTCGAGGTAGAACTCGGTGCCGAACACCTTGATGGTCGACGCGTGCGCGGGGTTGAGCGGCTGGCCTTGCTCGGCGCCCCAAGCCACCTTGAAGTTCATCAGCCGCAGGAAGTCGAGGCGGGCGTGGATGCGCGCAATGTTGAGCTGCACCCAGGGCTGATCGATGACCCGGCGGCCGTCGGCGAGCTTGGTTTCCTTCGCCCACCGCACGACCTCTTCGAAGGTGCCCTCGATCATGCCCGAGCTGCACAAGGTCACGCGCTCGTGGTTGAGCTGGTTGACGATCAGCTTCCAGCCGCCGTTGAGCTTGCCGACCAGGTTCGAGACCGGCACGCGCACGTCGTCGTAGAAGGTCTGGTTGGTGTTCATCTCGCCCATGTTCTTGATCGGCACGACGCGCACCCCGGGCGTCTCACGCGGCACGATGATCATCGAGATGCCCTTGTGCTTCGGGGCCTCGGGGTCGGTGCGCACCGCCAACCAGATGTAGTCGGCGTCGGTGGCCAGGCTGGTGAAGATCTTCTGCCCGTTGATCACCCAGAAGTCGCCGTCGCGCACCGCTTTGCACTGCAGCGAGGCGAGATCGGTACCGGCGCTCGGCTCGGTGTAGCCGATGGCGAAGTGAATCTCGCCGCGCAGGATCTTCGGCAGGAAGAACTGCTTCTGCTCCTCGGTGCCGAACTGCATGATCGTCGGCGCCACCGAGTTCACCGTCAGCATGGGCACCGGGGCGCCGGCACGCATCGATTCGTCGAAGAAGATGAACTGCTCGATCGGCGTCATGCCGCGGCCGCCGTACTCCTTGGGCCAGCCGATGCCGAGCCACCCGTCGGCGCCCATTTGCCGCACGACCTTGCGCACGATGGGCCCGACGCCCTCGCTGCGCGACACCTCGTCGCGGACTTCCGGCGTCAGCAGCCGCTGATAATATTGCCGCAACTCCTGGCGCAAGGCCTCGTGCTGGGGGCTGTACGCGAGCTTCATCTCGACCTCCCGATCAACGAACGAACGTTCATTTAGGCGAATGCAGGGCGATTGTCGAGCCAGCGATGTCCAGGGCCACTGCAATATCGCTGACAGAGCCTCGATACGCCGCCAGAGGAAGGCGGCTACTCGGCTCGAACGGTTGTCCGGATTCACCAAGGCCGTTCGCCCCGAGTAACGGCCCGTCCTCGGGCCGTGTATCGAGGGGCACTCTGGGCGGCGATACGTCCGCAGGCTCAGATCACGCCGTCGCGCTCCAGCGCGGCCAGCTCGGCCTCGGACATACCCAACCACTCGCGGTAGACGGCGCCGTTGTCGGCGCCGCGGCCGCGGCCGAGGTGGCGGATGCGGCCGGGGTCGTTACCACGCAAGGGTGCCGGCGCCGCGGTGGTCAACCTTCCGGCATCGGGATCATCGATCTCGAGGAGATTGCCGCGCGCCCGAAAGTGGGGGTTGGCGGCGACGCGCAGCAAGCCGTCGACGCCAGCCAGCGACACGTTCGCACCATTGAACGCCTCCACCACGACATCCAGCGAGCGCGCGCCGATCCAGGCGCCGATGATCGCATCGAGCGCGTCGACGTTCGCCACACGCGCCCGGTTGTCGCGAAAGCGCGGGTCGTCGCACAGCTCGGGCCGCTCGATGACGTGCAGCAGCCGGCGCACGAGATCGTCCGTCCCCGCCGTCAACGCCACCCATTCGCCGTCGGCGGTGCGGTAGGTGTTGCGCGGCGCCACCGCCGGAAAACGGTTGCCGTGACGTCCCGGCTCCTCACCGTCACGCACCGCCACCGTGATGCGTTGCGACAGCAGAGCGAGCAGCGGCTCGTACATGGCCACGTCGAACGACTCGCCGGCTCGTTTGCCGCCGCCCGCATCGCGGGCGTACAGTCCCATCAACGCCGCGATGATCCCCTGCACGACGCCCAGGTAGTCGCCGAGGCCAACCGGCGACAGCGTCGGCGGCGCATCGGCCGGACCGGTGAGCGCCGCCAGTCCGCTCATGGCTTCGGCCAAGGTGCCGGAGCCGGATCGCTCGGCCCATGGGCCGGTCGTGCCGTACGCGGTGAGGTTCACCGTCACCAGGCGAGGATGCCGCGTGCGCAGCGGTTCGGGGTCGAGCCCCCATTTGAGCAGCCGCTCCCGGTTCAGCGCACACACCAGCAGATCGGCGCGCACCAGCATGCGGTCAAGCAGCGCACGCCCGGCCGGCTTGGTGAGATCGAGCGTGACGCACTGCTTGTTGCGGTTCACCAGCTTCCACTGCAACGCCGCCCCGCGGCGGTCGACCAGTTGGCGCAGCGCGTCGCCGCGCGGATGCTCGACCTTGATCACCCGCGCTCCGAAGTCACCGAAGAAGGCGGCGATCTGCGGGGCCGCCGCCAGCGTCGCGATGTCGATGACCGTCAATTTGCGGAACGGCATGCCGCAGGCCTAAACCGGGCAACGCCGCGATTCAAGCGGCGCCGCTGCGGTTCTTGCGCACGGCCCGTGAATGGACCATGGATCGGGGCACAGCGAGGAGGAGGATATGGCAGAGTTCAGTCGAGCCGAGATCGAGGCGGCGTGGCGTCATCGCATGGCCCTGCAGGACAGCAACGACTGGGAAGGGTTTGGAAAGACCTTCACCGAGGATGCCGCGTACCTCGAGCATCACTACGGGCTGTTCGAAGGTCGCGACAACATCCTCGCCTGGCTGGTGCCGGTGATGGAGCACTGCAAGGAGTGGACGTTTCCGGTCGAGTGGGTGAACATCGACGGCAATCGTGTCGTGCACAAGTGGCTGAACCGCTTGCCGGGGCGGCGGCCGGATGGCTCATACTATCAGTTTGCCGGCATCACAGTGATGGAGTACGCCGGCAACGGCATGTTCTCGTTTCAGGAGGACATGTACAACCGCGACGAGACCGACAAGGTGCTGGCGGAGTGGGACGCGGCGCACGTGAAATAGATAACGTCCCTCGACGCCGTCCTGGCGTTGGTCAGTCGAAATACATTGATCCACCGCAGGCCCTCCGTCGTTGCAGCTACGCCCACGCGAGCACCAGCGCCGGTACCAGCAGCCACCACGCGACATTCGCCGCAACGGCCTCCAAGTCTCGCTGCGATCATTGGAACTGTCCTGGCCACCGGATTTGGCTATTGGGTCACGCTGGCACTAACCAAAGCCGTCGGCGAGAGCGGCGTCCTACCTCCAGTGGTGTCGGCGTGGGCCGCGAACGCGATCTTCGTTGCGGTGGCGATCATCCTCCCCCGCTTATGTGTTGCTGCACATAAGCGCGGTTATGTGGCGGACCCAGTTATGTGGCGTAGGGGCTGAGGCGGGCTGAGCTTCATTCAAGGGTTTCCTTCCCAACTCAACATAAGTCGGACTGCACGGAGTCCCGAGATGTCAGACTTTCCGTGCCGGCGCAGCTGCTTGGCCGCCAGCATCACGCTGGAGTCGCGGGTTTCGAACAGGTAGGTCGAGGTATGCAGGATGATGGAACAGAGACGACGAGTCTTCCCGTGGGCTTCGAGCGCTTCCATCGCCGGGCGTTCGTCAACTACCAGCTCAACCGTGCCCACGCGCTTGGTTATGCGGAACGCGATGAGCTGCGCGAAGCCGCTACAAAAATTCGGTCGCGCGAGGACTGTGTGGCCGTATTCGAGTCGCTGTCGGCCACGGCCGAACGGGAGGGGCGGCTCCGAAACGCCACGAGCTACCTCCGCATAGCCGAGTTCTTTACCCCGCCGCGATCGCTGGAGAAGGTGCCTCGTTATCTTCGCTACCGACAGCTCTTCGATGCCGCGTTCGGGAACACCGGCGCGGTGCGCCATCAAGTTCCCTACGCCGCCGCTGCCTTGCCCGCCTACCGCTATCCGGCGATCGGCCCGCACCGAGGGAGCGTGCTCGTTCATGGCGGATTCGACTCTCTCATCGAGGAGTTCTTCGCCATCTGGGAACGCATCGCCGCAGTGGGTTTCGACGTCATCGCCTTCGAGGGTCCAGGCCAAGGCGGAGCACGGGCACTCGGCGGGCTCACCTTCGACCACGATTGGGAGAAGCCGGTCGCGGCGGTACTCAACCACTTTGGGCTCCAGACAGCGGGATTGGTCGGGATCTCCATGGGCGGTTACTGGGCGCTACGCGCGGCGGGACGTGAACCGCGCATTGATCGCGTCGTGTCATGGCCGCCGGTTTACGACTGGCTTTACCGCGTTCCTCGGCCGCTGCGCGGCGCTACGCGGGCGATGCTGCGTCACCGACGCTTCATGCGCTGGAATGTACGTGTGCGTACGCGCTTGGTGCCGATGCTGCGACAGGTGGTCGACCAGGCACTGTACCTGGTCGCCGGCGACGATCCGATGGATGCGGTCGACTGGTTCCTCGGGATGAACGCGACCCACCTAGGGAGTGAACGCATCACACAGGACGTCCTTTTGCTGTGCGGCGAGCACGACGCCTTCCAGCCCCCCGCGCTTGCCCGCGCGCAGGCTGCGGCGCTAACGGCCGCGCACTCGGTGACTGTGCGTACGTTCACGAAGGACGAGCAGGCCGACCAGCACTGCCAGATGGGCAACCTCAACCTTGCGTGCCAGGTGCTGACGGCGTGGCTACGCGACACGGGTGCCCGCGGCGCGAGCAGCTGATCTCCCTCGGAGATTTTCCTCCCGACGCAACATAAATCGGCCTACACGGGGGCAACAAATTCCCCAAGAGGAGGTCGTCCATGTTCGAGAAGTTTTTCGGGAAACTCTCCGCCGTCGTGCATCACAAGGCCGCGCCATACGCTGCCGAGCGCGAGCGATTCTTGGAGCATTGCATCCAGCAAGGTTACACACGGGACTGGATCAAGGCGGTGGCGGCAAGGCTGCTCGTTGCGGCGTACGAGCTCCACACTCACGGAGGGCTTCGAGCAAGCCCAGAAGACATCGAGGCCGCGGCAGATCGGGTGCAGCAGCTTCGGTCGGATCTCGATCTGTCGTCGGCACTCGTCGGGCCAGAGCGATACGATGATCTGCATGTACTCCCAGTATCGATGCGAGCTGCGGCCCAATCGGTAGCAGCCGCGTCTTGAAGAATTTCGTGTTCCGAACCATGAGGGATTTTGCGCAAAGGTCCACATCATCTGTGGTCAGCGAGAGAGCTTCGCTCAGCCGCAACCCGGTACCGTAGAGAAGCAGGATCAAGGTTCGCAGGGTTTGAGGCTGCATCCCCGGGCGCTGGCCATTGCCGAGCCGCACGTTCAGCGTGGCCGTCTCGTCTCAATCGCCTTTTTCCTGGACCGTTGGGGAAGCGCCATCGCGCGGTACACTGCGGAACGTTACTTCAGGATCATTCGTGACCGCATCGGTCTCAAGCGTCGCGACGGCGCGTACTTTCAACCGCGCCTGCACGATCTACGGCACACCTTCGCCGTTCATCGACTCGTGGCCTGGTATCGGTCTGGTGCCGACGTGCAACGGCTGCTGCCGCAGCTCTCGACCTATCTCGGTCACGTCGGTCTGG
>Ga0335082_10009370_pt1 | contig 10636 bp, 16 predicted proteins | sample Lox_Sample_41_FD_206718 | JGI IMG/M metagenome (GOLD analysis project Ga0335082, IMG submission 206718) | Soil microbial communities from Loxahatchee National Wildlife Refuge, Florida, United States - Lox_Sample_4.1 | ecosystem: Environmental > Terrestrial > Soil > Wetlands | place: USA...
GTGGTTCACCGAGCGGTAGACATTCAGCCGCGGACGCTCGGTGGTACCTGCCAGCGTCTTGCGAATGCGGCTGTGTACCTTCTGCCGTGTCTTGTCTTTGGAAACTTTTCCAATCATCTCTATTAGCTCTCAGCTGTCAGCTCTCAGCCGTCAGCATTCTTACATCTTGTCATCCTGAGCGGAGCGAAGGACCGGCTTTCGCTTGCTCGACATCCAGCGCTTCTGCTGGAATTCACTTGTCTCGCGACATTTCGCCGCGTGCCGCCCCTGAAGAGGCTCGGTTCATTTGGGCACCTGACCCAGCGCTGAAGAGGCCGTTACGAAACTCGATTTTCCCGAACATTTGGTGAGGACAAATGGTCAACAATTGGCACCGAAACGCTCTAATCGAATTTAAATGCGACGTTTTTTTCAAAATGTTCAAACTCCGCGAGTTTCGTAACAGCCTCTGAAGCGCTGGGCTAAGTTCTGTCGTCCCTTCGGGACTGGTACGTTCGCCCTCGCAACTCTTCGCAATTTGCCAAATCGGTCGAACTCCCGGCAAAACTAATTGCTAACTGCTAGCTGCTACTTCGCCCCCGTCTTGCCGACCTTCTTCTTCAGGCGCTCGCCGGTATAGCGCACGCCCTTGTTCTTGTACGGATCGGGCGGACGCAGGGCGCGCATTTCCGCCGCGACAAAGCCCACCTTCTGGCGGTCGATACCGCTGACCGTCAAGTGCGTCTGCTTGGGATCGATCGCCACTTCGATGCCGGTGGGCAGGGGATACTCGATCGGGTGCGAATACCCCAGCGTGAATACGACGATACCCTTACCCTTCAACTCGGCGCGATAGCCGATGCCGACGATGTCCAGCTCTTTCGACCAGCCCTTGGTCACGCCTTCGACCGAGTTGCTGACCAGAGCGCGTACCAGCCCATGAACCGCCGCTTTGGAATCGTCCTCGCGAACCACGTGCAGCGTGCCGTCTTTCTGCTCCAGCTTCACGCCACCCGGCATATGGGTGACGACTTCGCCCTTCGGTCCCTTCACCTTTACGGTATTGCCCTCAACTGCGTAGGTGACGCCCTTGGGCAGCGGGATCGGCTTTTTTCCAATTCTCGACATGTTGTGCTCTCAACCAAGCTGTCAGCTTTCAGCTGTCAGCCATCAGTTCTAAACTTTCGCTGGACCACCGGCTGTCACGCATGGCATCGGCCGCTTTTACTGACAGCTGACAGCCCTTAATAAATCTCGCAGAGGACTTCGCCGCCGACGCGTTCTTTGCGCGCCTGCCGGCCGGTCATCACGCCCTTGGGAGTGGTGAGGATGTTGATCCCCAGCCCGCCCAGCACTCGCGGAATCTCGCCATGGCCAACGTATACCCGGCAGCCAGGACGCGAGACGCGCTTCAGTTGCGAAATCGGCGAAGTGTTGCTGCCGTCATACTTCAGGTACATGCGCAGCAGCTTGCGGCCTTCTTCGTCGGTCGCCTTGTAGTTCGTGATGTAGCCCTCTTCCTTCAGAATGCGGGCCATCTCCAGCTTCAGTTTGGAGAGGGGGACGTCCACCTTCTGATGGCGGGCATTGATGGCGTTGCGCACCCGCGCCAGGAAGTCTGCGACCGGATCGGTCATGCTCATGCTCGATATCTCCTAATTACGTCGCCCGTTCGCTTCTCGGTCCGGAGTTGCCTATCTCCGGGGCTCCCAATCTCGCGCTCCTTATGCACGGGATTGGGCTGAGAAGAACCAGCCGCGACGGATTACTACAGTTGTCGGTTGTCAGTGATCAGTTGTCAGTTTTCGCCGTGCCTACGACTGCGCGGCTGTCTCTACTTTCATTGCCAAATCGCCCGAACGCCGTGGCTTCTTCTGACAACGGACAACCGACAACTGACAACTGCTTTCCTACCAGGACGACTTCGAAACCCCAGGAATCTCGCCCTTCAACGCCAGCGAACGGAAGCACAAGCGGCAGATGCCGAACTTGCGCAGATACGCGCGCGGACGCCCGCAAATCTTGCAGCGGTTGTGCTGCCGGGTGGAGAACTTGGGCTTCTTGTTCGCCTTGGCTACATGTGATGTTCTGGCCATTGGTTCCTTTATTCCCGGCACTCACGTGCCGGGCTACGATTGTTTCGCCCTTCCGGCTTCTGCTAGTAGCTAATTGCTAATTGCTAACTACTGCCTGAATGGCATTCCCATGTGCGTCAGCAGGGCGCGCGCCTGATCGTCGCTACCAGCCGAGGTCACAATGGTGATGTTCATGCCCTTCAGCTTCTCCACCTTCGAGTAATCAATCTCGGGGAAGATCAGCTGATCGCGCACGCCCAAGGTGAAGTTGCCGCGGCCATCGAACGACTTGGTCGGCACACCACGGAAGTCACGCACGCGGGGCAGGGCAACGTTCACCAGGCGATCGAAGAACTCGTACATGCGGTCGCCGCGCAGCGTGACCATCACGCCGATAGGCATGCCTTCGCGGACCTTGAAGGCCGCGATGGACTTGCGTGCTTTGGTGACCACCGGCTTCTGCCCGGTAATCAGTCCGATTTCCGTCGCTGCCGGGTCAATGACTTTGGCGTTCTGCGTCGCCTCCCCCACGCCCATATTGACGACAATCTTTTCCAGCCGGGGAGCTGCCATCGGATTCTCGATGCCCAGCTCCTTCATCACCGCTGGGCGAACTTCTTTGTAGTAGCGGTCGCGCAGTCGCGCAGTCGCGCGATTGCTTGCCTTCGGGCGCGCCGGCTTGCCTTCGTGCTCGGCAGCAGCTTCCACCTGATCCGGCTTTGCCTTCTTCCCCTGCTGCTGGGGCTTTTTGTCGCCCTGCGGCTTTTGCTTCTTCTCGTCTGCCATTTCTTACGTTCTACCTTTCTCACGGTCTCGGCTCGGGCCGTTTCGTGAGGTCGTCAATTTGGGTGCCATCCCCACGGGACTCCGGTTTCTTTTTGGCCACCCTACCCAGCGCTGAAGCGCTAGGCTAAGCTCTTTCGTCCCTTCGGGACTGATGCGTTCCGAGTCCCGAACCGTTCGCAAGCCAGCAATCGCTTGTTTGAGCTAGTTGCTAGTTGCTAGTCACTTCTTTATTTCTCCAGCGTATTCCCGCAGCTCTTGCACACGCGTACGTGGCGGTCGCCGCGCTTCTCGTGTGCCAGGCGCACCGGGCGCTTGCAGGAGTTGCAAACCAGCGCCACATTGCTGATGGAGATCGCGCTCTCCTGGTCGGCGATTCCGCCCTTGATATTGCGCTGCGGGTTCGGCCGCACGTGCTTCTTCACCATCATCACGTGCTCGACCAATACCTTGCCCTCGCGCGGAATCACGCGCAATACCCGGCCTTCCTTGCCTTTGTCGCGTCCGGTGATCACCCGCACATTGTCGTTGCGGCGGATGTCTACGATTTTGTGAACTCTTTCCATTGTGAAACCCCAGTAACTAGCAACTAGCAACTAGCAGCTAGCAAAGAACCTTTCGTCTTCTTCCCTAATCAGCTTCGGGCCAACCGCCGGTGATCTTGCAACACCCTACAATCAGCAGTGCACAAACTAATTGCTAGTTGCTAATTGCTAGCTGCTATAAGACTTCCGGCGCCAGCGAAACAATCTTCAAAAACCTCTTCTCGCGCAGCTCGCGGGCTACCGGACCGAAAACGCGCGTGCCTACCGGCTCGCCGGTTTCGTTAATCAGCACTGCCGCATTCTGGTCGAAGCGGATGTAAGTCCCGTCGCGGCGGCGATGCTCCTTGCGCGTGCGCACGATGACGGCCTTTACCACGGTGCCTTTCTTCGCAGTGCCGTCCGGCGCGGCTTCCTTGACCGCAGCGGTAATCACATCGCCCAACCCGGCCACCAGTCCGGTCGCGCCGCCCAGCGGCAGGATCATCTGCAGCTTGCGCGCGCCGGAGTTGTCGGCGACGTCGAGCATGGTTCTCATCATCACTGCCATATCAATTTCTCCCCCACCCAATATTTGGGTGCCCCATCCTACCGGAGGCGAAGCCGAGGTAGGGTGGGTGGAAAACCTTTACGCCGTCTGTTCTTCGCCCGCGACTTCGCCCGGAACCAGCGCCGCGCGCTGCACGATGTCCTTCAACTGCCAGCGCTTCAGCTTGGACAGGGGACGGGTTTCCTCGATCTGGACCCAGTCGCCCAGCCGGGCGGTGCCGTTTTCATCGTGGGCGTAAAACTTCTTACTGCGTGCCACCACGCGCTTGTAGTACGGGTGCGCCTTCTGGCGCCGGACCTCAACCACGATGGTCTTGGCCATCTTGGTCGACACCACCTTCCCGATCAGCGTCTTGCGATGGCTAACCTTGCTCGTTTCCGTTGCCGTCGTTTCGGCCATGGCTTATTCTTTCTCCGTCGCAGCCGTCTTCGATTTGGCCGCCTTCTTTGCTTTCACCGGCGTTGCGTTCTGCGGAGCCGGGGCCGGCGTGGCCTGAACCGCGCCATTGCCGCCGCCGATCTGCTTCTCGCGTTGCACCGTGTTGATGCGAGCGATGTCCTTGCGCAGGTCGCGGATCTTCTTCAGGCTCTCGGTCTGGCCCATCTTCAACTGAAACTTCAGCTTGAAGAGCTGGTCCGCGAGTTCGCGCTGCTGGTGCGCCAGTTCGGTGTCGGTGAGGTTGCGAATCTTCTCGATGTTCATTTCAAATCCAGTTGTCGGTTGTCAGTTGTCGGTTGTCCGTTTCGGCCCCGACCTGCAACTGCACCGCTTTGGCTATCTGCTTCGCCAGCCATCGTTCATGTCGCCGTCTTCTTCTTTCTGACAACTGACAACCGACAACTGACAACGTTCTTTAATGCACGCCTGCGCGCGCCACGAACTTGGTGCGTAGCCCCAGCTTGTGCGAGGCCAGGCGCATAGCTTCGGCGGCCTCGGTCATCGACACGCCTTCCATCTCAAACAGAATCTTGCCGGGACGCACCACTGCTACCCAGTGATCGGGAGCGCCCTTGCCCTTCCCCATACGGGTTTCAGCCGGCTTCTTAGTCACGGGCTTATCCGGGAACAGGCGAATCCAGATCTTGCCGCCCCGCTTGATGAAGCGCGTCATGGCGACACGGCTGGCTTCGATCTGGCGGTCGGTGATCCAACCCGGCTCCATAACCTTCAGGCCGAAGTCGCCGAACGACAGCTCGCCGCCGCGCCACGCCTTGCCTGCCATACGTCCCCGCTGCTGCTTGCGGTACTTAATTTTCTTTGGCATCAACATAAGAAGTTCTCAGTTGTCGGTGGCCAGTTGTCGGTCAACAGCCACCAACGCAATCCGTTCTCATCGCGATTGCCCATCGCCGGTTTCACCGACAACCGACAACTGACAACCGACAACTTGCTCCTAGAACGCTCCTACGCCCTGCGGCTCGCGCCGCTTCTCGCGGAAGACCTCGCCCTTGTACACCCAGCACTTCACGCCGATGACGCCATACGTGGTCTTGGCTTCCGCAAAGCCGTAATCGATGTCGGCGCGCAGCGTGTGCAGCGGCAGGCGTCCCTGGAGATACCATTCCGAACGTGCGATTTCGTTGCCGTTCAGGCGGCCGCTGACGCGCACCTTGATGCCTTTGCAGCCGAAGCGCAGCGCCGAATCAACGGCCTTACGCATGGCGCGGCGGAAGCCGACACGCTTCTCCAGCTGCAGCGCGATGTTCTCGGCCACCAGTTGCGCGTCCAGCTCAGGCTTGTGCACTTCCTGGATGTCGACGTAGACGTCGCGATTGGTGCGCTTCTGGAGCTCTTGCTTCAGCTTGTCGATCTCAGCGCCCTTGCGGCCGATGATGATGCCCGGACGCGCAGTGCGGATGATGATGCGTAACTTGTTGCCCGGACGCTCAATCTCGATCGAGCTGACGCCCGCCGACTTGAGCTTCTCCTTCAGCTCGGCCTTCAGCTTGACGTCTTCCAGCAGCAGCTTGTCGTAGTCGCGCTCGACAAACCAGCGCGAGCGCCACGGCTTGGTGATGCCAAGCCGGAATCCGTATGGATGGACCTTCTGTCCCATAGTGTCGCTTCTTCTCCGCGGCGCTTGCTCGCAGGCATCGCCGCTACTTAATCTTGGTCGATCCTTCGCCGCTCCTCGTTCGCCGTTTGCGAACTCGGATCGCTCAGGACAGCCGCCGCGGGCTCAGACGCCCGCGAAGGGCGCAGCTACTTCTTGCCGCCCGTCTTCTTGCCCGCAAACTTCTTCGCCGGAGCCTTTTTCTTCGCCGACTTTTTCGCCGGAGCCTTCTTTTTCGCCGGAGCCTTCCTGGCCGCTTTCTTCTTTTGAGCTGGAGCCGCCTCGCCGACCGTCGTCGCCAGCTCCGCCTTGCCGTTCGCCGAAACCTTCTCCGCCAGCGCGATCTCCAGGTGCGAGATACGCCGCTGATAGCGGTAAGCGCGTCCCATTGGCGCCGGACGAATGCGCTTCATGCGCGGTCCTTCGTTGGCAATCGCCCGCTTCACGTACAAGCGGTCGAGATCGACATCGAGGGCCTTCTCGGCGCTCAGATAGTTGGCGTTCTCCACTGCCGAGCGCAGCAGCTTGTACAGCGCCGGCGCGATGCCCTGCTTGGCAAAGCGCAGCGTGTCCAGCGCCTCTTCCACGCCGCGTCCCTTGATCAGGTCCAGCACCAGGCGGGCCTTCTGCGGCGAGACGCGCACGTAATTCAGTTTGGCGGTGAATTCCATGTTGTCTCCTTAGCGCGCAGCCTTGGCTGCCGTCTCGGTCGCGGCCTTGACCGAGTGGCCCTTGAAGTTGCGGGTCATGCTGAACTCGCCCAGCTTGTGTCCCACCATGTTTTCGGTGATGTACACCGGGATGAACTTCTTGCCGTTATGTACCGCGAGCGTGTGTCCCACCATCTCCGGGATCACGGTTGAGCGGCGTGACCAGGTGCGCACCACTTTCTTTTCGTTGCGCGCATTCATGTCCTCAATCTTGGCCACGAGGTACGAATCAATAAACGGCCCCTTCTTGGTCGAACGTGCCATATCGTCTCAGTCCTACTTCTTGGTGCGGCTCACGATTAACTTATCGGTCCGCTTGTTGTTGCGCGTCTTATAGCCGCGGGTGGGCTGGCCCCACGGAGTCACAGGATGACGTCCGCCACTGGTCTTGCCCTCGCCGCCGCCATGCGGGTGGTCAACCGGGTTCATGGTCACGCCGCGATTGACCGGGCGGCGTCCTAACCAGCGCGTGCGCCCTGCCTTGCCGATGGAAATGTTTTCATGATCGAGGTTGCCCACCTGGCCAACCGTCGCCATGCAGTCCACCAGCACGCGGCGGGTCTCGCCGGATGGCAGCTTCAGTAAGGCGTAATCGCCTTCCTTGGCAACCAGCTGCGCTTGCGCTCCGGCGGAGCGCGCCATCTGCGCTCCCTTGCCCGGCTTCAGCTCGATGTTGTGCACCGTGGTGCCGGGAGGAATGTTGCGCAAGGGCAGGGCATTGCCTACCAGAATGTCGGACTCCGGACCGCTGACGACCTTAGCGCCAACCCTCAGCCCGACGGGGTAAACGATGTAGCGCTTCTCGCCGTCGGCGTAGTTGAGCAGCGCAATGCGCGCCGAACGGTTCGGGTCGTACTCGATCGAGGCGACGGTGGCGGGAATGCCGAACTTGTCGCGCTTGAAGTCGATGATGCGCAGCTTGCGCTTGTGTCCGCCGCCCCGGTGCCAGATGGTCAGGTCGCCGGAATTGCGGCGTCCGCCGGACCGCTTCTTGGGCTCCGTCAGCGGCTTGTACGGCCGGCTGGTCGTCAGATCGTCGTTGACGGTCGTGGTGGTGAACCGCCGCGTCGGAGTCACCGGTCTGTATGTCTTGATTGCCATGTTTCTACTCGCTAAACGCCATTCGCTCTTCGCTAGCTGTCAGCTATCAGCCGTCAGCTCTCAGTAAAACCTGCTCTTCTCTAGTTGCTAGTTGCTAATTGCTAATTGCTAGTTGCTAGAGATTCTCCGCGTACTCGGGCATCTTCTCCCCCGCTTTCAGCTTCACGTACGCTTTCTTCCAGTCGGGGCGATAGCCCACGAACTTGCCCCGGCGGCGCTCCTTGCCGGTGAAGTTGGCGGTGCGGACCGAGTCCACCTTCACCTTGAAGATGGCCTGCACAGCCTGCTTGATCTCGTGCTTCGAAGCGCTGCACGCAACTTCGAAAACCAGCGTGCCTTCGGCTTCCTTCACGCCGAGACCTTTTTCGGTGATCACGGGCTTGCGAATCGTCTGATATGCCGACTTCATCAGGCCACCTCCGCCTTACGCTGACGGGGTTCCCGGGACGCGCCGTCTTTGCGCGTGCCGGGGTGTTTCGGCGCCGAGGCCTTCAGCGACTCCTGCAGCCTCTCCAGCGCCGGCCGCGAAAACACCGCACTGTCGTAACGCAGCAGGTGATAGGGATGCACCTGGTTGCCCGCGATCAGCTCTACACCCTTCAGGTTGCGCGAGCTGAGATGCAGGTTCTTGTTGTCGGCGCCGTCTTCCACCAGCAGGGTCTTGCCCTTGGCGTTGATCTTGTCCAGCGCTTGGCGGAAGTTCTTGGTCTTCACTTCCTGCAGTTCGAAGCTCTCGACCACTACCAGCTTGCCGTCGGCCTGCTTCGCCGCCAGCGCCGAGCGCAGCGCGCCCAGCAGCTTCTTGCGCGGGAAGGCGTAGTCATAGGAGCGGGGCTGCGGTCCATGGACCGTGCCGCCGTGCCGCCAGAGTGGGGAACGGATCGACGCGACGCGCGCCCGGCCCGTACCCTTCTGCTTCCACAGCTTCTTGCCCGAACCGCTGACCAGTGCGCGGTTCTTGGTGGCATGGGTTCCGGCGCGCTGTCCGGCGCGGTAATGCTTTACCGCTTCCCACAGCAGGTCTTCGTTGATCGCGCCGAAAACTTCATCGGCCAGGTCCAACGTGCCCACCTTCTCGCCACCGAGATTTACTACATCAATCGTCGCCATTTTCTTTTCCAGTTAGCCGTCAGCCACTTGATCCGGTTCTCGGCTTTTAGCTCTTGGCCTTTGGCTAGTTGCTAATTGCTAATTGCTAGCTACTTCTTCTTCGCCGCCTGGCGCTTCGAAGCCTTCAACGGATCGACCGTGCCGGCGCCGCTGAATCCGCGGCGCTCTCTGGGCGGCTTCTTGGCCTTGCTGATCACCACGTATCCGTCCTTGGGACCAGGCACCGCGCCTTCCACCACCAGCAGGTTCTCGTCGCGATCCACCCCCAGCACGCGTAGGTTGCGGGTCGTGACCCGGTCAACGCCCATGTGTCCCGCCATGCGCATGCCTTTGAACACGCGCGACGGGAACGCCGACGACCCGATCGAACCAGTAATCTGGAACATCGATCCGTGCGACGCGGCGCCACCGCCAAAGTGGTGGCGCTTGACTACTCCGGCAAAGCCGCGTCCCTTGCTGGTCGCCACCACATCGACGAACTTCTCGCCGTCGAACAGGTCAACCAGGACCTTGTCGCCCACCTTCACGCCGTCGCCTTCTTTCGTACCGTCGACCACGATGGCAACTTCCTTCAAGAAGCGCATCGGCGGTAGATTGTTCTTCTTGAAGTGCCCCAGCATCGGCTTGCTCAGCCGCGACTCCTTCACAAACTCGACCAGGCCGATCTGGGCGGCATCGTAGCCGTCCTTAGTGACCGTCTTGCGCTGCGTGACAATGCACGGGCCCGCCTGCAGCACCGTTACCGGGCGAACATCGCCCTTGTCATCGAACAGCTGCGTCATGCCGATTTTCTTACCTAAAATTCCGTTGACTGCCATGGTTTCCTCGTAACTCCGCTTCCTGGTGTCCGGCTTGTTTGCGCCGGGGACTTGCGTCGCGGAAGCTTTGTTTATCGCTCTTCGCTATTCGCCGTTCGCTATTCGCCAGAGGTCTGTCGCAGTCTCTGGCGAATGGCGAAAGGCGAATGGCGAATGGCGTCTCTACTTGTGTTCCTTCCCGAACGCTTTGATCTCCACGTCCACGCCGGCGGGAAGCTCCAGCTTCATCAGCGCGTCCACCGTCTGCTGCGTGGGCTCGAGGATGTCGAGCAGGCGCTTGTGCGTGCGGATCTCGAATTGCTCGCGCGACTTCTTGTCTACGTGGGGTGAGCGGAGCACGGTGTACTTGTTCTTCACCGTGGGCAGCGGTATGGGGCCTGCAATCTGCGCCCCGGTGCGCCGCGCCGTGTCCACGATCTCGCCGGTGGACTGGTCAAGCACGCGATAGTCATACGCCTTCAGTCGGATCCGGATTCGTTCTTTGCCAATCACGTTAGTTTCTCTCAAAGATCTTGTGCTGGGGCTTTTGCGTCTCCGCAATCTGCCCTGCGGCTCTTGCCGCGGTTGATAATCGGGTGGCCCACATATGCCATCTTTTGGCATATGTGAGATCCCAAAACTCTGGGTGCCCCATTCCGGCATCTTTTGCCGGGGTGGGGGTTCTCAAACTTCGGGTGCTCCACTCGCGTCCGGGTGGCCTACATATCCCTTCTGTTGGGATATGTGGGATTCCGAGAACTACGCGATGATCTCGGTGATCGTGCCCGCGCCGACGGTGCGTCCGCCTTCGCGAATTGCGAAGCGCAGGCCCTTCTCCATCGCCACCGGCGTAATCAGCTCGATCTCCAAACTCACGTTGTCGCCCGGCATCACCATCTCGGTGCCTGCCGGCAGCGTCGCCACGCCGGTTACGTC
>Ga0335082_10009371_pt1 | contig 10636 bp, 10 predicted proteins | sample Lox_Sample_41_FD_206718 | JGI IMG/M metagenome (GOLD analysis project Ga0335082, IMG submission 206718) | Soil microbial communities from Loxahatchee National Wildlife Refuge, Florida, United States - Lox_Sample_4.1 | ecosystem: Environmental > Terrestrial > Soil > Wetlands | place: USA...
AGTAGGGCGGCCGATTCTGTTGCCGTTCCGGATTTTTGCTCTCGAGGAATCCAATGAAACCAGCCATCGAGACACCTGCCGGTGTCTCTACCGATCCCTATAACAAGACCGTATGCTGTCTGCGTTGTGAGCAGAAACTGCAGCGCTACCAATTGATGCGTGCGAGCCTGGCTCCTGGGGCAGGACACGCGATTTTGTCGTGCCCACGGTGCGGCCACGTGGAGTTTGTGGCGGATTCGAGTCCGCTGTTGCAGCATCTGGAGTTGGTTGCCGTGGATACCGGGGATGGGGACTAGTTGATTTGTGGGACGCCCGCTGGCCCGCTGCGTACTTCAGCGTTGATCTTTCGCCCCTACGGGGCTTCCTCACATTCCAAAACATTGCCCACGGCTTGCGCCGTGGGCTGCACTCTTCCGCCGCTTCGCGGCTCGGGCGCGCCTGTTAGAACGGAATGTCTTCGTCGGTGATGGGGCCGGAGCCGGCTGGTTCGGGTTCCGGGACACGCTGATCGAAGTTGTTGCCGCTTGCTGAGGCGCCGCGCGAACTGCCCGAATAGTCTCCTCCGCCACCGCCTTCTCCGCGTCCGCCGAGCAGGATCATGTCACTGGCGACTACTTCGGTCATGTATTTCTTCTGGCCGGTCTGCTTGTCGTCCCAGGAACGGGTTTGCAGGCGTCCTTCGATGTAGACCTTGCCGCCCTTCTTGAGATACTCGCCGGCGATTTCCGCCATGCGCTGCCAGAGCACGACGTTGTGCCACTCGGTGCGGTCCTGCCACTCGCCGCCTTTGTCTTTGAAGCGCTCGTTGGTGGCGATCGTGATCTTGGCCACGGGTGTACCTTGTGGCGTGTACTTGATCTCGGGATCTTTGCCCAGGTTGCCGATCAACTGAACGCGGTTCAGACTTCTGCCAGCCATATTCAAGCTCCTTCGTAGGGGTTCACTATAGCAGAATGGGGCCGGTGGAGATTGTGTTGGGACTCACTGAATGCGGGCGGAGTGTCATTTTGGGCCGGGGTTCTCTGTTCCTCTTCACTGCCTTGGTGCTGCGAGCTTTCGTAAGGTCCCTCAGCGGGCTTACCGCCCGCTTCAGGATGACAAAGTAATGATTAGCGTTTGACCAGGAATGGATTGGTCTCGCGCTCTTCGCCGATTGTTGTCAAATCGCCGTGGCCTGGAACCACTACCGTGTCGTCTGGTAGCGCCAGCACCGTGGTGTGAAGGGAGCGCATGATTTTCTGCATGTCGCCGCCCGGCAGATCTGTGCGGCCGATCGAACCGGCAAATAAGGTATCGCCAGCGATGAGTTTCTTCTCCGGCTGGAAGTAGAGGCAGATGCTGCCTTCGGTGTGGCCGGGTGTATGGAGGATTTGCGCTGTGTGCGATCCGGCGGACACAGTTTCTCCAGTGGTGATGCTGCGATCGATTTCGACTTTGTCCGGCCTGGGTATGCCAATCCACGCAGCCTGTACGTCCATGATCTTCAGCAAATCGTAATCATTCTGGTTGAGCAGGATGGGCGCGCCCGTCGCGGCGCGGAGTTTCATCGCTCCGCCGACGTGATCGATGTGCGCGTGCGTGATCACGATTTGCTTGACCTGCAGGCTGTGCGTGCGCACGATCGCAAGGATGTCTTCGATCTCGTCGCCTGGATCGATCACCATGGCCTCGTGCGTCGTCTCGTCGCCGATGATCGAGCAGTTGCATTGCAGAGGGCCGACGGGAAGGATCTCGTGAATCATGGACGTATTGTACCGACTGGCGGAAAATTCTTTTGCCACGGATTGACGCGGATATTCACGGATCAAACCCTACCGGGCATGGTTGTATCTGTGCAAATCCGTGTTGATCCGTGGATAGGATTCGGCGGACTTGCCGGGCAGGTGCAGTCGGGTGGACAATACGGCCAACGCTTGGGGGAGGTTCTATTGGCCAAATATCGTCAACCTGGATATCAAGACAACGATCGGGAGGCGCGCCCGTCCGAGACGCGGAAGAAGTCGCCACCGCCGGAACGCAAGAGTGGTCCGCCACGTTGGGATCATGCGATGGGGCCGAAGCCGGTGAATTTGCCAGGAACTCGTGCGGTATCGCGTTGCGCACAGTGTGGAACTGTTCTACAGGGAGCGGCGAGCTCGGGAGAAGGGCAGTGTCCGAAATGCGGGTTTGCTCTGCACTCGTGCAAGCAGTGCACGTATTTCGATCCGGGCAGCCGATTTGAGTGCATGCAGCCGGTGCAGGTGCGAATCGCGAAGAAGGATGAACGCAACGACTGCTCGCTCTACGAGATTCGCGTGACACGCGAAAAGGAAACGTCCACTCCGGCCAGCCTTCGGCCTAACGATGCGCGCGCGGCGTTTGAGAATCTGTTCAAGAAATAGAAGGTCAGGCGTCAGGCTGCCGGCGTCAGGCTTCAGGAAAACCTCGTACCACAGAGTTCACAGAGGAACACAGGAACCACTTCCGCTGCGATCCAGCTTCTGTCCTGTCCCGATGTCGCCTTCCTGACGCCTCGCGCCTGACGCCCGCCGCCTGCTTTTACGGTTTTTGCGTGGGCCTCAGCAGAACCTCACTCGCGAATGACTGCGGCGCCTGCGTCACCAGCATGCCTACGACGTGCGCGACATCGTCAGGCTGCAGCATTTTGTTGGGATCTTTTCCGGTGTGGGGGCTAAGCTCCGTTTCGACGGATCCTGGGCAGACCACCGACACGCGGATATTATGCCCGCGCAACTCTTCTGCTACCGAGTAAGTCAGACCATTCAATCCCCATTTCGAAGCGGCGTAAGCTGCGCCGTTCGGCAATGCGTTCTTTCCCGCGAGTGAAGAAATATTCACGATGTGTCCGGAATAGGCTCGAATCATCAGAGGACTGAATGCGCGAATGGCGTAATAGACGCCGCGCAGATTCGTATTCAGGATGCGGTCCCAATCTTCGGGCGGCAGGTTGTGGAGGGGGTCTTTGAATCCGCCGATGCCTGCATTATTTACCAGTATGTCGAGGCGGCCGAATGTGCTATCAACGCGAGCGGCGGCATATTCGAGTTGGTGGAGAATCGTAACGTCGCAGGGGATGACTTCGGTTTTTCCGCCGGAGTCAGCGATGGCGCGGGCGGTCTCGTCGAGTGAAGTTTGCGTACGTCCACAGAGAACAGCGGTGGCGCCAAGTGCGGCTAGTTTTCGGGCGATCGCTGCTCCAATCCCCCGTCCAGCTCCAGTAACAACTGCGACCTGTCCGGCAATGGGTTGCCTGGTGTCCATAAGAAAAGCGTTCTCCTAGGATTGAGATTCGGAGCAGGGGCACGTACGGAAAACATCCGTCATCTCTGCTATGCGCATCTTAACAATAAAGAGGAGGTCGAATGGGAAGTCGCTTGCCTTCGGCAGGAGAGGTACTTATAATCCGGCCAGCCGGGAAAAAGGGTCAGCGCCTCATCGTTCCAGCCAGGTTAACGCCCCCTCCTTCCCCGGGCCGCCTGCCAGGAAGCCCCGGCATTCCAAAGCAGGATCTGATCGCACTGTGGTCCAGACGGAATGCAGTCCAGATTTGAAGAACAAAATTCCAAAATAGTCATTTCCCGATCGTTTAAGGAGCCATACTGATGAAAAAGATTCTGCTAGCGGTTGTGCTTGGGGTAACGGTGGTCGCGGTAGCACAGGATGCTGCGCAGCCAGCTCAGGGACAATCGACGCAGGCGCAGGCATCCGGGTCGCAAGCGCCAGTGATTAAGGATCCAGCCGAGTACAACGCGTACGTCGCAGCGGTGCAGCAGAAGGACGCGAATGCCAAGATCAGTGGCCTGGAGGCCTTTCTCACGCAGTATCCGAACAGCGTCATGAAGAACCAGGCGCTCGAACTCCTGATGGGAACGTATCAGCAGGCTGGCAACATGCAGAAGACCACCGACACTGCGACGAAGCTAGTTGCGTCAGACGCGTGCAACATGCGCGCGTTGGCCCTGTTGGCGTATCTCGGCCGCATCCGCGCACAAGGTGGCGATCCGAACGCTCTTCAGCTGCTGGCCGACGCGAAGAAATACGGCGAGCAGGGAATGGAATGCTGGCCGAAAGTGACTGATCCGGAAATCACGAAGATGAAGGACCAGATGACCAACATCTTCCAGTCAGCGATCGGAATTGCGGATTATCAGAACAAGGATTACGCCGGAGCTATCGCGAATTTGAAGCCTGCCGTTGATGCGAACCCGCAAGAGTTCAGCCTGGTTTACCCGCTTGCGCTGGCATACTGGCCTGATCCGAAAGTTCCGGGCACACCGGAAAACAGCCGAAATGCGATTTGGTACGCGGCCCGCGCCTCGGCGGTTGCGCCCGCGCAAGCGCAAGCTCAGATCGAGAAGTATGCGAAATCGCTGTACAGAAGGTTCCATGGAGACGAAGAGGGCTGGCCGGAGCTGCTGGCGAAGGCGAAAGCCGGAACCACACCGCCCGCAGATCTGGAAACGATGATCAAGCCTGCGCCAACCCCGGCCGAGCAGGCGCATGACATGGTCCAGAAGACCGCGCCGGACAAGATGGACTTCGCGCAGTGGGAGTTCGTTCTCACGAATGGAAGCCAGGAAGATAAGGACGCCGTCTGGAATGTGATCAAAGGCAAAGCCGTGCAGATGGTCGGCAAGGTCATCAGCACCGAACCGGATACATTCATGATTGCGGGGAGCTCCGATGATATCGACGCCAACACGCCGGACATCACCTTGAAATTTGAGGACAAGGTGCCCGTCAAGATGGTCCCCAAGAGTGGTTCCGACAACTTCCAGTTTCAAGGGGAGCCGGCATCCTACACATCCACTCCTTTCATGATGGTCATGGAAAAGGGACGCCTGCTGAATGCCCCAAAACCGCCGGCAGCGAAGGCGCCAGTGCATCGCAAGCCAGCGGCTCAGTAACCAACTTGTAAGAGATAGTTGAGGGCAGCCCTGCGGGGCTGCCCTTGCTGTTTGCGGTAGAAACCCCACAACCGTGCGTCAAAGAATTGCGCGTGAGAACGCCACCGGACGAAATTCGTCCGGAGCGCATGACTGGTTCGGAGGTAAAACGAAATCGGAGTCTGGCTAACGGACGATCTTCTTCTCGTACGAAACTGGGCGGGCGCTGCGGGGCGGACGCTTGACGCCATCGCGCAGCTGGCGAACATCAATCTTGAGTTCGGTGATGGTACGGCTCAGCGTATTGCGGTGCATGCCCAACTCTCGGGCTGCACGGCACTGGTTGCCCCGGTTCTCCTGCAGAACAGTAAGGATGAAGCGTTTCTTGAATTCCCGCACACCTTCGGAATAGAGGATGTTGCTGCGGTACATTTGGAGAACGAGGGCTTCCAGTTGATCTTTCACGGTGTGTCTCTTTCTGTATGAGAATTTGTTCGTACACCGCAGCCTATTTCGGCGGTGAAGCTGGGGAACCATTGAGCTTGTGGGGGGCCTGATGCAGTAGGTCGAGTCCCTGATAGAAACGAGCCCGCAAATCCGCAGGAGCCAGCCAGATTGCTGCGCGCCCGACCACGAGAAAATAGGGCGCCATTTGTGAATTCTGCAGCAACTTGGAAGCCGGCTCAAACGCCGTCATTCCCATCAGGATCACTGCCACCATCAGCCCGCCCCTGAGCAACCCCAACACCCCGCCTAGGAAGCGGTCAAAACCGCTGAGTCCGGCTTCTTTCATGATCCAACGGGCCACCCTGGCGGCAAGGCCGAACAGGAGCACGATGACGAAAAAGATGATCAGAAAACCGAGAATCTCAGCCAACCACGGGTTCTTAAAAAAACTTTCAAACCACTCTGCGAGGCGACGGTACTGCCACGCAGCTACGATATAACCGACGATCAGCCCGGCCGTCGTGAGAGCTTCGGAAAAAAAGCCCTGCATGGCGGCTGTGATGATGCTGAAAAGCACAATTGCACAAATAAACCAGTCCACCACGGCCATGCTCATAGAGCGTGCTCACTTATGACCGTGTCCACCTCGCGGTCACACATCAAGCTTGTGTCCCGTCAGCTGGCGGTAAGCCTCGAGATACTTTTCACTGGTGCGACGCGCCACTTCCGGCGGAAGACCCGGGGCGGGTGGCTGCTTGTTCCAATGAATTTCCTCGAGGTAATCGCGAACATACTGCTTGTCGTAAGAATCCTGCGCACGTCCGGGAGCGTACTTGTCGGCAGGCCAGAAGCGCGAAGAATCCGGGGTCAGAACTTCATCGGCCAGGGTGATGCCTTGGGCGGTTTGTCCGAACTCAAACTTAGTGTCCGCGATGATGATGCCGCGTTCGCGTGCGTACGCGGCAGCCTTCTGGTAGACGCGAAGGGCGAGATCGCGCAGACGGTTGGCGGTTTCCAATCCGACAATCTCAGACATCTGATCGAACGAGATATTCTCATCGTGCCCCGAAGTGGCCTTTGTCGAGGGCGTGAAGATAGGTTCGGGGAGTTGCTCGGACTCCTTCAGGCCGGCAGGCAGCGTGATGCCTGAAACCTTGCCGGATGCCTTGTACTCCTTCCAGCCGGAGCCGGAGATATATCCGCGCACGATGCACTCGACCGGGAAGATTTCAGCACGCCGCACGAGCATGGAACGTCCACGAAGCTGGTCGGCATACTTACGCACGGGGCCGGGATACTTGTCGACGTCGGCGGTGATGAGGTGATTGGGCACAACATCGCGGAGGAAGTCGAACCAGAATAGAGAAATCTGGTTGAGCACGCGGCCTTTGTGCGGAATGCCAGTTGCCAGGATGTAATCGAACGCGGAAATGCGGTCGCTGGCTACGAAAAGAAGCTGATGTTCATCAACGTTGTAGACGTCACGAACCTTGCCGCTGGCCTTCAGTTGGAGATCGGGAAAATCGGTACGCAACAGAACGGAATCTAGAAGTTCGGGGCTCATGTTGAAATTTTACAGGCTAGAGGCGAGGCGTATTCTAGCTGGTCAGAAAAAAATGTCAACGATTCTCGTCACAGCGGGCCGCGCCATCGTGCGCCGCCCGGCCTGAAAAAGATTGACAGGGAAGGAGATCGCCGAGAACGGGCGCGGAAGGTGGTTTTCCGGCGACTCTGGATTGTGGAAAAGCTGAGGATGGGAGTGGATAACGTGGAGTGAATTAGCCGGACTAGGAGTGTTTCGGCCAGCGATGGGCCCCATGAAAAACACGTAATACTTCGACAGTGTCCTGCCGTACTCGATACGGAATGATGTACGGAGTACCGGGCACAACAAGTTCACGTGTCCCCATCACGCGTCCTGGTCTTCCGATGGCTGGATACCGTTTGAGGTTTTCTACGGTGCGCTGAATCGTAGTGACGATTCGGGCCGCGGCAGGGGGTTTATCGTGTGCAATGTATTCAGCTTCCGCGTCGAGGTTGGCCAAGGCAGCGCGAAGCCACTTAACGCGCACGCCGCGTCCACTTCCTAAGTGTTCGCTGGACGTCGCTTTCGGTGGCGAAATCTCCGCGATCGGCTTCTTCCAGAGCCTTTTTCGTTTCGCCAATTTGCCAATTATTCAGTTCGACGTACTCCCGAATCGCTTCTGCTGCGACAAAGGAGCGACTCCGACTGGTGGCTCGAGAAAGGCGATCAAGCTGCTGTTTGAGTTTCGGGTCGAGGCGAAGAGTCAGTACGGAAGAGCCAGCCATGCACATCTCCTGTATACATTGTCCATCACATGTATACGTAGTTGCGCAGAGGCTTACGCCTGAACTCCGAACCGCACCGAAACTAGCTTCGAAACGCCCGGCTCCTGCATGGTCACGCCGTAGAGCACTGGCGCGATACTCATCGTCTTCTTGCTGTGGGTGATCAGCACAAACTGGGTCTGTACGCTCATTTCTTTCACGAGTTCGGTGAAGCGGCCGACGTTGGCTTCATCGAGCGGGGCGTCGACTTCGTCGAGGATGCAGAACGGGCTCGGCGCGTACTGGAAGATGCCGACCAGCAAGGCCAGGGCGGTGAGTGCTTTCTCACCACCGGAGAGCAGCAGTACGCTCTGCAGGCGCTTGCCGGGAGGTGAGGCGACTACGTCGATTCCGCTCTCGGCGCTGTTCTCTTCATCGGTGAGCTTCATGAAGGCGTGTCCGCCGCCGAAGAGTTTCTTGAACGTCGCCTGGAAGTTCTCGTTGATCTTGGAGAAAGCCTCTTCAAACTTCTGGCGTGATATCTGGTCGATCTCTTTGATCGTAGCAATGGTGTTCTCGATGGACGAGATCAGGTCTTTGCGTTGGGTTTCGAGGAAGGCATGACGCTCGGCAGTCTCTTTGTATTCTTCGAGCGCCATCATGTTGACGGGTCCCATGGCATCGAGCTTGGTGCGCATGTCGCGATAGAGTTGGTCTTCGCTCGCGAGTTGCTCGGCCGTGAAGATGGTGAGGGTGGTGTCGGCGACGAGTGCGGCACGCTCCACGCCCAATTCGTTCAGGCAGGTTTCGGACATGTGCTGCGCGTCGGACTGCAGTTTCGCGGCGGCTGCCGAAAGCTCTCCACGGCGGTCCCGAGCCTGATCCAGCAACTGCCGGCTCGTGTGAAGCAGGCTATCAATTTCGGCAAGCCGGGCGCGGAGTTGTTCGGTTTCGAACTGCAGCAGGCCTTCGCGCGTCTGGGCCGCGTTTCGTTCGGCGTCGAGGTCGGCAGCTTGCTGCGCTAATTGTTCATTCTCGGATTCCCGCTGCAGTTTCTCCGCGGCGGCGCCTTCGATCTGTGAAGTGAGCGCGTACACCCGCTCTCCCATTTCGATGAATAGGGATTCGATGCGTTGCAGCACGGCGGCCGCTGAGCGATGACGCTCTTCGAGGGTCGCGACACGGGCCGCGTGTTGAGACGTGGTCTGGGCCGATTCTTCCCGGCGGAGCCGAAGTGCTGTAAGCGATTCCTGTCCGGATGCGATCTGCTGTTCGAGCTCGGCGCGACGCAGTTCGAGAACTTCGATTTCCGATTGCCGCGCGCACAGGATGCCTTCCTGCTCAGCGCGTTCCGCAGCCAGCCGTCCCAACTCGAGTTGCGCAACGTTGAGGCGTTCGCTGACGCGTGACATCTCAGAATCAAGTTGCTGCAGCATGTGGCTCGACGTCATCACCTGATGCTCGGCCTCGCGCTTTTCGCCTTCCAGCCGTTCGAGCAGGGAAGTGAGGTCCTTGATTTCGTGACCCAGAGTAAGCACGCGTGTTTCTTCTTCCCGCAGAGCACGCTCCAGATCCTCAAGCTGACGGAGAACCTCGCGCAGCTCGCGCTTCATTGAAAGCGGGCCTTCAGAGCGCTGCTTGCCACCAGTCACCGTAACGTTGTGGAAGCACTCACCAGCCTGGGAGAGGAAGAAGGCGTCGGGATTTTCCAGGGCCAAGCCGCGAGCGACGTCCGATTCGGGCACGATATAACCATCGCGCAGCTTCGGGAGAATGACCTCCAGCGATCGGCCGAAACCATTGAGCACGCGGATGGCATGTTTCAGCGGGACAATCTGCGCTGCAGGGGGCGCGGAGTGCGCGGCCTCGTTAAGCACGAAAGAAAATTTTGCTTGGGCGTCTTCTGGATGGACCAGGAACGTGGCGCGTCCGTCGACATCGGTGCGTAACATGCGCAGGCCTTCGTCGGCGGCGTCCCACGATTTGACGACGATGTAGTTCAGTTCGTCGCGCAGGAAGTCTTCGACGACTCGTTCGTAGCGCGGCTCAACTTCCAGGAAATCGGCCAGCACGCCCACCGGGGCGCGGCCGCTCTGCATGACACCGGACTGAAACAGGCGGCGCACAGATTCCGTAGAGTATCCGTGTTCGGCGATGACGGCTTCGAGAGAACCCTTCTTGCCGAGTGCGGTGGCAAACTCGGCACGCAGGACGTCGAGGTTGGTTTTGGCCTGGGTTTCTTCCAGCTTCTTCTTTTCAATCAGACGGCGCAGCTGACTAATTTCTTCCGCGATTCCTGCCGCACGCTGCGTGATGGTTTCGAATTCCAGCGCAAGCTGGCCGCGTTGTCCGCCGAAAGCCTCGACTTGCGTATTGGCAGTCGAGATCTCCGCTTCGAGACGACGGGCTTCGCGCTCGGCGCCTGCGAGGCGTTCTTCTGCTTGGGCTAATTGATTCCGCAGTCGCGACGAGGCGGAAACCGTGTCGAAGATCAGGACGCGCGATTCCTCCTGCTGGCGTTCGATTTCGGCGAGGCTGGCGGCAGCGGTGGTAGCATCCTGCTGACACAGTGCGAGGGCACTTTGCGCGGCGGCGACCTCCGCGGCTGCAGATTCCAGCATCTGGCGATTGGATTCCCGCTCGGCCTCGAGCGCCGTCAGGCGATGATGGGCCTGCGCGAGTTCGGCTTCCGCTGATGCCGAACGAACCAGCAACTCGGCGCAGCGTTCTTCATTGTGACGGCGACGGGCATGGGCGCGGTCGATCTCGAGCGCGATCTGGCTGATGCGTTCGCGGTTCTCGCGCAATTCGGTCTCGATGGAGTATCCGCGCTGTGTGCGCTCGCCATGCTCAGCTTCCAGTTGATTCACTTCCTCTGAGCGATGCCGCATCTCTTCGGCTAAAGCGTTGAGCTGAGCATCGAGCTCGGCGCTTTCCTGTTCGATCGCGGCAAACTTGCTTGCGAGTACTACGCGCAGTTTGGCGCGCATTTCGTCGCGCAAGCGAGCGTAGCG
>Ga0335082_10009372_pt1 | contig 10635 bp, 13 predicted proteins | sample Lox_Sample_41_FD_206718 | JGI IMG/M metagenome (GOLD analysis project Ga0335082, IMG submission 206718) | Soil microbial communities from Loxahatchee National Wildlife Refuge, Florida, United States - Lox_Sample_4.1 | ecosystem: Environmental > Terrestrial > Soil > Wetlands | place: USA...
AGCGCATTGTGGTAGACGATGAGCCCGCCGAGCGCCCCCACCGCGAGCACCCCGGCGATGAGCCACGCCAGCAGCCGTGCGCGCAGCGAGCTCATGGCGCCGGCCGCACGCGGTAGCCGACGCCGCGTACGGTGAGGATGAAGTCCGCGCCGAGCTTCTTGCGCAGGCCGTGCACGTGCACCTCGATCGCGTTGCTCTCGACCTCCTCGCCCCAGCCGTACAGGCGCTCCTCGAGCTGGGCGCGCGAGAGGATGGTGCCCGGGCGCTCCATGAGCAGCTGCAGCAGCGCGAACTCGCGCGGCGAGAGCGCCACTTCCGCGCCCGCGCGCGTCACGCGGTGCTCGGCCGGGTCGAGCCGCACCCCGAGGTGCTCGAGTCCCGCGGCGCTGCGCCCGGCGCGGCGGCGCAGCAGGGCGCGGATGCGGGCGGCGAGCTCCTGCGGGTCGAAGGGCTTGATGAGGTAGTCGTCCGCGCCGGCATCCAGGCCCGCGACGCGATCGGCGATGGCGTCGCGGGCGGTGATGATGAGCACCGGCAGCGTCAGCCCGCGCGCGCGCTGCGCCTTCAACAGCGTGAGTCCGTCGCGACCGGGGAGCCCCAGGTCGAGCAGCACGAGCTCGAAGGGCTCGCTCGCGAGCACCGCCTCGGCGGCACGCGCCTCGCGCACCCAGTCGACCGCGAAGCCCTCGCGCTTCAGTCCCGCGCGGATGGCCTCGCCGATCATCGGGTCGTCCTCGATCAGCAGCAGTCGCATGGCCTGCAAAGTATGATCAATCGCCGCCGCCCCCGCAGGGAGCCTGGCTTGCCGGAGCCCGCCGAACGCCTCATCCGCGATGCCGCCACCCTCGGGGTGAGCCTGAGTGCCGCCGACGCGGCCCGGCTCCTGGGCCTCGCCGCGGAGCTCGAGCGCTGGAACCGCACCTACAATCTCACGGCCATCACGAGGCCGGAGGAGGTGCTCACCCATCACCTGCTGGACAGCCTCGCCGTGCAGGCGGACCTCGCCGGCATCCGCATCGCGGACGTCGGCACCGGGGCGGGGTTCCCGGGACTGCCGCTGGCGCTGGTCAATCCCGCTCGCCAGTTCACCCTCATCGACTCCAACGGCAAGAAGGTGCGTTTCGTGGCCCACGCCGCGCGCACCCTCGGCCTTGCCAACGTCGAGGCGGTGCAGGCGCGCGCCGAGGCCCTGAAGCCTGCGGTCCCCTTCGACACCGTGCTGGCGAGGGCGTTCGCACCGCTCCCGGAGCTCACCGCGGCGGTGGCCGGGCTGTGCGGCCCGCAGACGCGCCTCCTCGCCATGAAGGGGCGCTGGCCGGCCGAGGAGATCGCAGCGCTCCGGGAACCCTGGCGCATCGAGCGCACCCGCGAGCTCAAGGTGCCGGGGCTCAACGAGGCGCGCTGCCTCATCGTGCTGCGCCGCTAGAGGGCGCAGCGCCCTCAGCCCTCCTGCAGCGGCAGCGCCGTGGTCTCCTTGATCACGGCGAGCGCGATGGAGGAGTTCACCGACTGCACGCCGGGGAAGCGCGAGAGGTGATCGAGGAAGAACGCCTCGTAGGCCTTGATGTCGCGGCAGGCGATGCGCAGCAGGAAGTCAGTCTCCCCCATGAGGGTGTAGCACTCGAGGATCTCCGGGTGCGCACGTACCGCCTGCTCGAAGCGCAGCAGCGCATCGCGCCCGTGACCGGCGACCTTCACGTGCGAGAACACCATGACCGAGAGACCGAGCTTCTCGCGATCCAGGAGCGCCACGCGCTTGCGGATCACCCCGGCCTCCTCGAGCCGCCCGACCCGGCGCCAGCTGGTCGAGGGGGTGAGATTCAGCCGCTCGGCCACCTGGGCGGCCGAGAAGTCCCCGTGCTCCTGCAGGAGCTTCAGGATTTTGAGGTCCGTCCGGTCGAGCTCAGGATGCAATGGATCTCCCACAAAAACGCCATACCTTGAGAGATATATTTCACAATATGCCGTGAAATCGCAAGTAATGTGACGTTCGCTGCAGGCCGCGCGCGTAGGCTTGAGGCTGGCTTCGTTTTAGCCCCACCGGGCCTGAGGCGACTGCGATGGAAATCTTCGACATGCGCGAGTTCGACGGCCACGAGCAGGTCGTCTTCGGTCACGACGCCGCCACGGGGATGCGCGCCATCGTCGCGCTGCACTCCACGGCCCTGGGGCCCGCCGCCGGCGGCTGCCGGCTGTGGCCGTACACGAGCACCGCGGAAGCGGTCGCGGACGTGCTGCGCCTGTCGCGCGGCATGAGCTACAAGAACGCGATGGCGGAGCTCTCGCTCGGCGGCGGCAAGGCCGTGCTCATCGGCGAGCCGCGCCGCAAGACGCCGGAGCTGTTCGAGGCCTTCGGCCGCTTCGTCGACTCGCTCGGCGGCCGCTACGTCACCGCCGAGGACGTCGGCACGACGACCGCCGACATGGCCCAGGTCGCTCGCGCCACCCGCTACGTGGCAGGGCTCGGGCGCGCACCGGGCGAGGCGGGCGGGGATCCGGGCCCGAAGACGGCGCTCGGGGTGTTCCTCGGCATCCGCGCGGCCGTGAAGTTCCGCCTCGGACGCGGTGAGCTTGCCGGCACGAGCGTCGCCGTGCAGGGCGCCGGTGGTGTCGGGTATCACCTGTGCGGGCTGCTCGCGCGCGCGGGGGCGCTTCTTAAGGTCGCCGACGTGCGCAGCGCGGCGGTGCAGCGGGTCTGCGAGGAGTTCGGCGCCGAGCCGATCGGCACCGAAGATGTCCTCGGGGCGCAGGTCGACGTGCTCGCCCCCTGCGCGCTCGGGGCGGTGCTGGACGCGCAGTCCATCCCGCGGCTGCGTGCCCGCGTCGTGGCGGGCGCGGCCAACAACCAGCTGGCGCAGGGCGAGGACGGGCAGGCCCTGAGCGCCGCCGGGATCCTCTACGCGCCGGATTACGTCATCAACGCCGGTGGCATCATCAGCGTGGCGCGCGAGTACCGCGGCGGGGCCACCGAGGCCCAGGTCATCGCGGACATCCAGGGGATCCCGATGCGGCTGACCGAGATCTTCGAGCGTGCCCGGCGCGAGAACCGCAGCACCGCCGCCGTCGCCGACCAGATGGCCCGCGAGCGCCTGAACCCCCGCAAAGCGCGCCTCGTGGCCTGAAAACCGGCCCCGCGCACCTCCCGTGCGCCGGGGCGGGCGCGCGCGGGCGAGTGAAGTACACTGTGCCCATGAAGCGCGTGATCGCCATCGCGAACCAGAAGGGCGGCGTCGGCAAGACCACGACAGCAGTGAACCTCGCGGCCTCGCTGGCCGCCACGCGCCGCCGGGTCCTGCTCATGGACCTCGATCCCCAGGGCAACGCCACCATGGGCTGCGGCCTGGACAAGTCCAAGCTCAGCGTCAGTTCCTGCGAGGTGCTGCTCGGGGAAGCCGAGCTCGCCCAGGCGCTGGTGCAGGTGGAGCAGAGCGGCTTCACGCTCCTGCCCGCCAACCAGGACCTCACCGCCGCCGAGGTGCGGCTGCTGTCGCTGCCGATCGGGCGCGAGATCAAGCTGCGCCACGCGCTGCAGCCGAAGCGCGAGGACTTCGACGTCATCATCATCGACTGCCCGCCGGCTCTGAACATGCTCACGGTGAATGCGCTGGTGGCCGCCGACAGCGTCCTGATCCCGATGCAGTGCGAGTACTACGCGCTCGAGGGGCTGTCGGCGCTGCTGAGCACCATCGAGCAGATCCGCGTGGCGGCGAATCCGACGCTTGCGATCGAGGGTGTGCTGCGCACCATGTACGACCCGCGCAACAACCTCGCCAACGAGGTCAGCAACCAGCTGCTTGCGCACTTCGGGGAGGCCGTGTTCCGCACCGTGATCCCGCGCAACATCCGCCTCGCCGAGGCCCCCTCCTTCGGCAAGCCGGCGTTGTTCCACGACAAGGAATCGCGCGGCGCGCTGGCCTACCTCGCACTCGTCGGGGAGATGATCCGCCGCGAGGAAGTGGCCGCCGGCGGCGCGGTGCGCCCGCCGGTCCCTGCTGCGACGCCCGCGCCGGCCAACGGCAACGGCAACGGCGCGGCCGAGCACGCCGCGGCGGGCGAGCCCGGCTCCGCGCCGGCCCACGATGCGCCGGCGGCCGCGGATGCCATGACCAAGGATAATTGACGATGAGAAAACCCAGCCTCGGGCGCGGACTCGCCGATCTTCTCGGGCAGAGCCGCCCGCAGCTCATGCCCCAGGCCGCGCCCGCTGCGCCGCCGGCGCCGCCCACCGAGGAGCTCGCGAGGCTGCCGCTCGACCTGCTGCAGCGCGGCCGCTACCAGCCGCGGATCGACATGCGCACCGAGACCCTCGCCGAGCTGGCCGAATCCATCAAGGCGCAGGGCGTGGTGCAGCCGATCGTGGTGCGCCCGCTCGAGGGCGACGGCCCGGTGCTGCGCTACGAGATCATCGCCGGCGAGCGGCGCTGGCGCGCCGCGCAGATGGCGGGCCTGAGCGAGATCCCGGCCGTCATCCGCCAGGTGCCCGACGAGGCCGCCATCGCCATGGCGCTCATCGAGAACATCCAGCGCGAGAACTTGAATCCGCTCGAGGAGGCGCGCGCGCTCGAGCGGCTGATCAGCGAGTTCGGGCTCACGCACCAGCAGGCGGCGGACGCCGTCGGCCGCTCGCGCGCCGGGGTCAGCAATCTGCTGCGCCTGCTCGAGCTCGCCCCCGAGGTGTGCGAACTCCTCGAGCAGCGCGCGCTCGAGATGGGGCACGCGCGTGCCCTGCTCGCCCTCGAGCAGCGCCGGCGCCAGGTGGAGGTCGCGACCCTGGTGGCGAAGAAGGGACTGTCGGTGCGCGAGACCGAGGCGCTGGTGCGGCGCCTGCAGGCGCCCGCGGCGGCGGCCGCCGACGGCGCCGCGGCGGGGCGCGATCCCAACGTCGAGCGCCTGGAGCAGGACCTGGCCGAGAAGCTCGGCGCGCGGGTCGCGATCCAGCACGCCGCCTCAGGCAAGGGCCGCCTGGTTGTCACCTACAACAGCCTGGACGAGCTCGACGGCATCCTCGCGCACATCCAGTAGCGGCGCGCGGGCGGAGTCTCTATAATCCCGCGGCTTTTTTGCCGTCGGGCCTAAGTGCCTGAACGGCCGAAGTAATGTAGGCCGCTTGCGCTGGTGCTCACGCGCAAGAACCAAGGCTGTTTTGAGCCCCTGCTGCAGGGACTTATATAAGGTGTCGGCGATCGATCTGCCCCATGCGCGGCGGCTGGCTTATGGCGTCGTGCTGGCTCAGGCGGCGGTCGCCGCGGCCGCGGCATCCGCGGCCTGGGCGCTCGCCGACCGCCGGGCGGCGCTCTCGGCGCTCCTCGGCGGTGGCATCGCCACGCTCGGGAGCCTGGTGATGGCGGGCATCGTGCTCGCGCGGGCGAGCGTCGCGGCGCCGCAACGCGCACTCGCGATGTTTTTTGTGGGCGAGGTGGTGAAAGTCGCCCTCGTCATCACCATGTTTGTGGTGGTGCTGAAGACGGTGAACGTCACGCCGCTGGCGATGCTCGGCGCGTTCGCCGCCACGCTGGTCGTGTATTGGGTCGCACTGATCGCCACGCTGCCCACCGTTCGCGGTGTGCAGCGCGGCGCGTAGTTTGGGGAACTGGGACTTAAGCGCGCATGGCAGCAGCAGAAAACGCCACCGGTGGCGTCAACGAGTACATCAAGCATCACCTCACGTTTCTGACCAACCGTGATGCGCACGGCATCATCGATTTCTCGGTCATCAACTACGATTCCGTCTTCTTCTCGGTCACGCTCGCTCTCTTGTTCGCCGGCGCGTTCTACTTCGCCGCGCGCCGCGCCACCGCCGGCTTCCCCGGGCGCTTCCAGAGTTTCGTCGAGCTCCTGGTCGAGACCGTCAACAAGAACGTCACCGACAGCTACCACGGCACCAGCAAGCTGATCGCGCCACTGGCGCTCACCATCTTCTGCTGGGTGTTCCTGTTCAACGCCATGGACGTGCTGCCGGTGGATCTGCTGCCCTACCTGGCGCGTCACCTCGGGGTCGAGCACCTGAAGATCGTGCCGAGCACCGACCTCAACGTCACCTTCGCGCTCGCGCTCACCGTCTTCGTGCTGATCCTCTTCTACAGCATCAAGATGAAGGGCCTCGGCGGCTTCCTCGCGGAGCTGACGCTGCAGCCCTTCCAGAGCAGCAACAAGATCGTCAAGGTGCTGCTGGTACCGGCCAACTTCCTGCTCGAGATCGTGCCGCTGCTGGCGCGTCCGATCTCCCTCTCGCTGCGTCTCTACGGCAACCTGTTCGCCGGCGAGATGATCTTCCTCCTGCTCGCGGTGCTCTCGCTCAAGGGCGTCGAGCAGCTCGGCCACTTCAGCGGCTGGGTGTTCGTGATCCTGCAGTTCCTGCTCGCCTTCGTGTGGGCGGTGTTCCACCTGCTGGTGATCACGCTGCAGGCCTTCATTTTCATGGTGCTGACCATCGTCTACCTGTCGATGGCCAGCGAGCATCACTGAGTTTTCGACTACGCAACTGGGTTTTCTCTAGGAGACTTTGATGGAACTTGCACACGTTCAGGGCATGACGGTCCTCGCCGTCGGCATCATCTTCGGCATGGGCGCGCTCGGCACCGCGATCGGCTTCGGCCTGCTCGGCGGCCGCTTCCTCGAGGGTGCGGCGCGGCAGCCGGAGCTCGCGCCGATGCTGCAGGTGAAGATGTTCATCGTCGCGGCCCTCGTCGACGCGGTCGCCATGATCGGCATCGGTTTCGCGCTGTTCTTCACCTTCGCGAACCCGTTCACGGCCGGGCTCACGCACTAACGACGCAGCCCGCGGCGCCGCTTAGGAGAGGACCGTGAACATCAATCTCACGCTCATCGTGCAGATGCTCGTGTTCGTCGTGCTCATCTGGTTCACGATGAAGTTCGTGTGGCCGATGATCCTCGGGCCGATGGAGGAGCGCGAGCGCAAGATCGCGCACGGTCTCGCCGCCGCGGAGAAGGGCGAGCAGACCCTGTCGGAGGCCCGCGGCAACGCCGAGGTGATCATCCGCGAGGCGCGCGAGCGCGCCATGCAGATCATCGACCAGGCGCAGCACCGCGCCAACGAGATCGTCGAGGAGGCGCGCGGCAGCGCCACGAGCGAGGGCGCGCGCCTGCTGGCCGCGGCGCGCCAGCAGATCGAGCTGGATGCGACGCGTGCGCGCGAGAGCCTGCGGCGCGAGGTCGCTGGCATCGCCGTCGGCGCCGCCTCCAAGCTGCTCGGGCGCGAGATCGACGCCCGCGCGCACGCCGACCTGCTGGACCAGCTCGCGACGCAGATCTAGAGGGATCGCACACCGCCATGGCCGACAAGCTCACCATCGCGCGCCCCTATGCCCGCGCCGCCTTCGAGGAGGCCAGCGGCGAGAACCGCCTCACCCAGTGGTCGGACTCGCTCAAGGTCGCAGCGGAGGTGGTGCAGGATGAGCGCGTGCACAACCTGCTCGGCAACCCGATGGTCACCCCGGCCGAGCTGGCGCAGCTGCTGATCGACATCGCCGGTCCCGCCCTCGGTGAGCACGGCGCCAACTTCGTGCGCACGCTCGCCGCGAACCGCCGCCTCGCCTACCTGCCGGAGATCTCCGCGCAGTTCGAGGCGCTGAAGGACGCGGCGCAGGGAGTGGCGGACGTCAGCGTGACTTCGGCCGCCGCCATCGACGGGGCGCAGCAGCAGAAGCTCGCGGCCGCGCTCGAGCGGCGCCTGAAGCGCAAGGTACGGCTGCACTGCGCGGTCGATCCCGCGCTCATCGGCGGGGCGATCCTGCGCGCCGGCGACCTGGTGATCGACGGCTCGGTGAGCACGCGCCTGGCGCGCATCGCCTACGAGCTGACCGCCTGACGCACAACCCGGATTTTTCGAGAGAGAACGCACATGGCCATCAAGGCAACCGAGATCAGCGACCTGATCAAACAGCGGATCGAGAACTTCAAGTCCGTCACCGAGGCGCGCAACGTCGGCACGATCGTGTCGGTCACCGACGGCATCACGCGCATCCACGGGCTGGCGGATGCGCGCTACGGCGAGATGCTCGAGTTCCCCGGCAACACCTTCGGGCTGGCGCTCAACCTCGAGCAGGACTCGGTGGGCGCGGTGGTGCTCGGCGAGTACAAGCACCTGCGGGAAGGCGACACCGTCAAGACCACCAACCGCATCCTCGAGGTGCCGGTGGGACCGGAGCTGCTCGGCCGCGTGGTGGATGCGCTCGGTGCGCCGATCGATGGCAAGGGCCCGATCAAGGCCACGCGCACCGCGCCGATCGAGCGCGTGGCTCCGGGCGTCATCTACCGCAAGTCGGTGAGCCAGCCGGTGCAGACCGGCTACAAGGCCATCGACTCGATGGTGCCGATCGGCCGCGGCCAGCGCGAGCTGATCATCGGCGACCGCCAGACCGGCAAGACCGCGCTCGCCATCGACACCATCATCAACCAGAAGTCTTCGGGCATTAAGTGCATCTACGTCGCGATCGGCCAGAAGCAGTCGACCATCGCCAACGTGGTGCGCAAGCTCGAGGAGCACGGCGCGCTCGCCCACACCGTGGTGGTGGCGGCCTCGGCCTCGACCCCGGCCGCCATGCAGTACATCGCCGCCTACTCGGGCGTGACCATGGGCGAGTACTTCATGGACAAAGGCGAGGACGCGCTCATTATCTATGACGACCTCTCCAAGCAGGCCGTCGCCTACCGCCAGATCTCGCTGCTGCTGCGCCGCCCGCCGGGCCGCGAGGCCTTCCCCGGGGACGTGTTCTACCTGCACTCGCGCCTGCTCGAGCGCAGCGCGCGCGTCAACGAGGAATACGTCACCATGGTCAGCAAGGGCAAGGTGACCGGCAAGACCGGTTCCCTCACCGGGCTGCCGATCATCGAGACCCAGGCGGGCGACGTCACGGCCTTCGTGCCGACCAACGTCATCTCCATCACCGACGGGCAGATCTTCCTCGAGACCGACCTGTTCAACGCCGGCATCCGCCCGGCCATGAACGCCGGCATCTCGGTGTCGCGCGTCGGTGGCGCGGCGCAGACCGACATCATCAAGAAGCTCGGCGGCGGCATCCGCCTGGCGCTGGCGCAGTACCGCGAGCTGGCGGCGTTCTCGCAGTTCGCCTCCGACCTCGATGAGGCCACCCGCCGGCAGCTCGAGCGCGGCCAGCGCGTCACCGAAGTGATGAAGCAGAAGCAGTACGCCCCCATGTCGGTCGCGGAGATGGCGCTGTCGATCTACGCCGTCAACAACGGCTACATGGACAAGGTCGAGCTGAAGAAGATCGTGGCCTTCGAGGCGGCGCTGCAGTCCTTCGCGCACTCCAACTACAAGGCCATGCTCGATGCCATCAACGCGACGCCGAAGCTCTCCAAGGAGACCGAGGCGCAGCTGAAGAAGTGCATCGAGGACTTCATCGCCACCGGTACCTACTAAGGAAGCGCCTCGAGGCCCCGCCATGCCCGGCACCAAGGAAATCCGCTCCAAGATCGCGAGTGTCAAGAGCACTCAGAAGATCACCAAGGCCATGCAGATGGTGGCCACGAGCAAGATGCGCCGCGCGCAGGAGCGCATGCGGCTCGCGCGCCCGTACGCCGCCAAGATGCGCAACGTCATCGGCCACCTGACGCAGGCCAACCCGGACTACCACCACCCCTTCCTGGTGACCCGCGAACCGAAGGCCGTCGGCATCATCGTCATCTCGACCGACCGCGGACTCGCCGGCGCGCTCAATGCCAACGTCTTCAAGCAGGCGCTGATGCTCGCGCGCGAGTGGCACGGCAAGGGGGCGCAGGTGAGCCTGTGCCTGATCGGCACCAAGGGGCTGAACTTCTTCCGCCGCCTCAACATGCCGATCCTCGCCAACGTCGCCGGCCTCGGCGACCGGCCGCACATCAAGGACCTGATCGGCACCGTCAAGGTGATGCTGGATGCCTACCGCGAGGGCAGGATCGATCGGCTCTTCCTGGTGAGCGCGCAGTTCGTGAACACCATGACGCAGAAGCCGGACGTCTCGCAGCTGCTGCCGGTGGAGGCGCTCGACCTCGAGGGCCTGCAGGAGCACTGGGACTACCTCTACGAGCCGGACGCCGCCGGCATCCTCGATGGGCTGCTGATGCGCTACATCGAGTCGCAGGTCTACCGCGGCGCGGTCGAGAACGTGGCTTCCGAGATGGCCGCGCGCATGGTCGCCATGAAGGCGGCCTCCGACAACGCCGGCAAGCTGATCCAAGAGTTGCAACTGATCTACAACAAGGCCCGCCAGGCCGCGATCACGAAGGAGCTTTCGGAGATCGTGGGTGGTGCGGCTGCGGTTTGAGGAACGACACCATGGCCACTCCCGCTGAGGGACACATTACCCAGATCATCGGCGCCGTCATCGACGTCGAGTTTCCGCGCGAAGGCATCCCGCGGGTCTACGAGGCACTCAAGCTCAAGGACGTGGACCTGACGCTCGAGGTGCAGCAGCAGCTCGGCGACGGCGTCGTGCGCACCATCGCCATGGGCTCCTCCGAGGGCCTGAAGCGCGGCCTGGCGGTGACCGCCACCGGCGCGCCGATCTCGGTGCCGGTCGGCGGCGGTACGCTCGGGCGCATCATGGACGTGCTCGGGCACCCGCAGGACAACCGCGGCCCGGTCAAGGCGACTGAGTCGCTGCCGATCCACCG
>Ga0335082_10009373_pt1 | contig 10634 bp, 12 predicted proteins | sample Lox_Sample_41_FD_206718 | JGI IMG/M metagenome (GOLD analysis project Ga0335082, IMG submission 206718) | Soil microbial communities from Loxahatchee National Wildlife Refuge, Florida, United States - Lox_Sample_4.1 | ecosystem: Environmental > Terrestrial > Soil > Wetlands | place: USA...
CGCGGCGCTCCCCCCGCGCCCAACGCTCCGGAGCTCTTCTTCATGTACACGCATCCCGAGTTCGAAGCTCCGACCGGCAAGTACGATTGGCTGAACCGCGGAATGTTCATCGGGACGCTCGGTGCGCGGCGTGACACGAAGAACCAGGTGCTCATCCGAGTCTTCGAGCTGACATGAGCCGCACGACCATGTGAAGGCCCAGGACTCAGCTGACACTTCGGCACCCTTCCCGCTCCCCGGGGGGATGAGATGAAACGCCCCCCCTCTTTGGCACCGATCCGAATCACAAGCGCTGGCGAGACGGCCACGCCTGCATCAAGAAGCCCTAAAGTGCGCGCGCGATAAGAACGGCTTCGCTATCTTGCTCCCATGAGCTGGCCGTCGTAGCTCTCTTGTGATCGGTAGCTCAGTAGTTCGAGCGAGTAAGCGTCGGGAAAATGCGCTTCATGGGCGCCTGCTCCTGGCGAAGTATCTCCGATACGCTCCGCCAGACGGAATAGCAACGAATGTGCATTGAGATCTCCTCAAGCAAATCGCTGGCCGAATCGGCTTGCTCGACATCATATTGAACGTCCGCTGTGGTGATTCCGTCTCCACAACAAATGCAATGTGAGATTCCGTCTCCGGATCCGCCGTAGACTCGATGCTTCGGCGCGCAACTCGGCGGTTCGCCGCTTAAGATTCGCTGGCGTATTTCTTCTTCGATCGGACGCTCACGTTCCTTCATTGCGGCCTCCGAACGGGAAGGGAGTGGCGCGACGATTGCGAACCTGTCGACTAACGTCGGCACGGAAAGTTCCAGAGTGCGAAAGTTTAACCAGCAGCGCAGCACCAACTGCATTCGACGCGATCGGCCTGTGAGCAGTTGTCGGCAGGAGTCTTGGGCTTTTCAGGCGCAAGTCGTTCACTGATTGGGTGCGCCGGCGGTGCAAACCAGTAATTTGCCGGTAAGTTCCACAGGTGAGTTGCTCACTGCCACCCGGGGCATCGCCTCGCTTCACCGAGCAACGGTCGCCATGCGGGCGCATCGCAGCAACTCCGCCACCGTCATCACAGTCATGACGCCTCCGAACACTGCACCTGCGTCGCTCCAGGTCGGGTGAAGCGAGCCGAGCGCGACGAGGAGCGTGGTGGAGGCGGCAGGAGGGTGGTTTGCGCGTAGTCCCAGTTCGAGCGCGGAGGCCACGAACACGGATATGACCGCGGCGCCGATACGCGCCCAGCTAAGCTCGTGCACGCTAAACACCGACGGTGCGTACGCAATCCCGAATGCGAATACGAACGCGCAGCCGCTCGCAAACCCGAGCGCGTGACCGACGAACACATTGTACGGTCTCGCCGACGGCTGGGTGGGCAAGTGGACGATGAGCGCGGCGCTCGGCCCTAGGCTCGCAAACAGGAACAGCTTGTGAACTGCCAAGGCGATTGCGCCGGCAGCCAACAGCGGCATGGCGGTGCCGAGCGGGACCCAGATCCAGGGAGATATGGCCACCCTTTGCCACGAGGAGCAGGATGGGGTTGGGGACATGACCTGTGCTCGAGTCAAAGCCGACGACGACCGATCAGCCAGCATGTGGCGTGCCCTGCCCGTGCAGTCTGCGCATCGGAACTCTAAGTGTGTTCAGCGGTCCTATGTTGAATGACCGCACACGAGTTCATGCGCGGATGACGTGCACGCGTCCTCGCTCCTCGCTCGCTCACCACGCCACTCGAATTGCGCGATGCCTTAGGGAACTGTGCGCGCAGCGGGGCATTCGTCTGTGAGGATCACATACAAAGGAGTGTCGTCCATGCACCACGCGAATCAATTCGGCTTCTTACCTCTCGTTGCCTCCGGTCTTCTGCTCGCTGCTGGGCTCGGGCTCTCCACGGGCTCCCAGGCAGCCGATCAGGGCGCAATCCCCTCGCCGACGAGCGATGCCGCCAAATCAGCCGAGGGCCGCGTCAACGCCGCCGTTCCGGTCGTGAAGCAGATGCGCCACGACCCACATCTTGCTCAGCTGCTCGATCGCGCGCAGGGCGTCTTTATCATTCCGCATTACGGCAAGGGCGCCGCCATTGTCGGCGGCCAGGGCGGCGGCGGCGTCATGCTCGAGCGGCACGCCAGCGGATGGAGCGATCCAGCGTTCTACAGCATCGGCGGCGCTAGCTTTGGTGCACAGATCGGAGGCGAAGGTGGCTCTATCGCCATGCTGCTGATGAGCGACAAGGCGATGAGAAAATTTGCTAACAGCAACTCGACATGGTCACTCAACGCGAACGCGGGACTCACCGTGGTCACCTACTCCGGCAAAGCGCAGGCGCAGAGCGGCGAAGGCGATGTGATCCTGTGGTCCAATACCAATGGTCTCTTTGGCGGGGCCTCAGTCAGCGTGACCGATATCTCGCCCGATCAGAATATGGACTATGCGTACTATCAACGCCGCGAGGGCACTAACCAGATCCTGAGCAGCACTACGGCGGCTCCGCAAGCCGCTCCACTGCGTGAGGCCCTGCAAACCCGGCTCGCGCAGCGCTAACTGTGAGCAGCCGCCACAAGCCGGTGTGTCCGGTTGCGAAGACGGTACTGTAACCGTTGAACGAGAAGACCTGCGCGCGCGACTAAGGAGACGAGCGTGCTCAGGGACGTGAGGCGCCGCCCGGGAGAGTGACGTTGCGGTGGCGAGCACCTACGGCGGCAGCCCCACGTTCGTGTTCCGCGACCGGTGAGCCGTCCCGCCCGACATAGCGCGCGCAGAGTTTGGGGTTCAGCATCGCTCGAGCCGATGTGCCCGAGGGGACCGGCGTCAAGGGACGGGTGGATTTCGACAGACTGGAAGCAGTTCTGCATTCGACGCCGCGAGCTGGGGGCTGTCCTTTGAGCTTGTCAATCCATGCGTCGAAGATCGCTCGTGTGAGTCCTGCTCCCCTCTACGCGACCACGAGACGCCAACGTCATCGAACACCACCCGCGTTCACTCTGTGCTCTTTGTTGCAGCGGCCTTGGGCGAGCTTGCCGAGGCCGATGCTGCAGATCGCCGTGGGCGCACTTGGCAACCGCCTCGGCCCATTGGACCCTGCAGCGCATCGGCACGGAAGTGATTGAGCGCGCGCCAACCGTTTCCGGGCGCACCCGTTCGAACATTCGACGCCATCCATCTGCCCTCGTTGCTTGCTCGTCGCTCGCTCGATCGCAGGATTGACATCGCTCGGACGCGCGCGTGAGAAGCGCAGCTGCTCGGAAAAAGGCGCGATACATGTCGGCATCGTTAGCCCTCATCCGGAACATTCCGACCGCGTGCCGGAGCAGAAACTGAGCAAGTGCTGGCGGGCGCCTGATCGCACTCATAAACTGCTGCTCCCGTTATCACAGGCGTGACATAGCCCCGCCGGGACCGCGTTCAGTGGCGAGACGGGGCAATAGCAAAGCCGGTCACGCCCTCCCAAGTGCAGAGTTCGTGCGCCAGTAGGGCCGGCGAGGTGGCGCGCGATCGCTCCAGCGTCACTGCCCCAAACCTCCAGACGGACATCTGATCAGCGCAGGTAATCGTTAAGCTTTCGCGCAACAGCTGATAGCCGCGCGCTTCCGCAGCAGCGACCAACTGCTCGAAGCTTGGAGCGGTGCCCACTCGAAAGGTGAGCGAGACGTCCAAGGTGGCTCGTCCGGGTAGCTTCGCCTCCACGTTTCGCAGTAGCGACATCGACATCATGCAAAGCGCAGCAAGAAGCACCGCGGCCCCATAGAAGCCCACCCCGAGCAATACGCCGATGGCGGCCACCGCCCAGATGGATGCGGCAGTTGTCAGGCCACTGATCGTGAAACCGTCTTTCATGATGACGCCACCACAAAGGAAGCCGATGCCAGAGACGATACCCTGCACGAGCCGCGTCGGGTCCACGCTCACGGCAGTTGCACTGCCGCCGTACCAGAGGTGCGCGTAGCCAACGAAGACTGTCAACGCGGCGGACGCCATACACACGAGTCCATAGACACGTATGCCAGCAGCCCGCCCCTTATACGTACGTTCATAGCCGACCAGGATGCCGAGAATGAGGGCGGCAATAAGGTGCACGCCCATGCTGACATTTGCGGCAACAAGCTCTCCTGTCCAGTAGTGCTGAAAGGTGTGCACAGGGTACTAGCGCCCGGTTTGTACGCATGTAACTGGGCAGGGCGCGACCTGCCAGATGTCCGAGGCATATTCTGCAATTGTTCGGTCACTGGAAAAGCGACCCGAGGCGGCGACATTAAGGATCGCTGTATGCGCCCAGGCATGCGAATTGCGATACAGTTCGACCAGCTTTGCGTCCGCCTCGAGATAGGAGCGCAGGTCCGCCAGGTGCATGTAGTGGTCACGACCGTTAAGGAGCATGTCCTGCAGGGGGTCGAATACGCCGCGCTCCAAGCGGCTAAAGTGGTTTGAAAAGATGAGGTCCAGTGCGTCCCTCACTTCCGGCTCGTTGTCGTAGTGCCAACGAGGGCTGTACCAATCTCGGCTTTCTGCCACCTGCGACGCGGTGAGACCGAAGAGAAACATGTTCTCCTCACCGGCTGCTTTGGCCATCTCGATCGTGGCCCCGTCGCGTGTTCCGAGAGTAAGCGCACCGTTGAGCATGAATTTCATGTTGCTCGTGCCGCTGGCCTCGTAACCCGCTGTCGAAATCTGATTCGAAACGTCGGCCGCCGCGATCAGACCCTCCGCCATCGACACGTCGTACTCAGGCAAGAACCACACTTTCATGAGGTCGGCAACCGCCGGATCGGTGTTGATGGCTTCGGCGACATTGTTGATGAGCTTGATGATTAGCTTCGCGATTCGATAAGCCGGCGCGGCCTTCCCGGCGAAGAAGAACGTTCTTGGTACGACATCAAGGTGCGGATTCGCGCGCAGCCGGTTATATAGCACGATGATACGCAGCACATTCAGCAGTTGACGCTTGTACTCGTGAATGCGCTTCACTTGGCAATCGAACACCGTGGTCGGATCGACGATAATGCCGCCGGTACTCTTGAGCCAGTGGGCAAAGTGGCCCTTGGCGGTGCGTTTCGCGCGCAGGAAGGCCGCGCGGAAGGTCGGATCAGCGGCCAGCGGCCGGAGCTTGGCGAGCTCGTCAAGGTCCGTTATCCAACCCTCGCCTATCGCCTGTGAAATTGCATCGCTGAGAGCCGGGTTTGCAAGGCGCAGCCAGCGCCGCGGTGTGATGCCATTGGTTTTGTTGTTGAAGCGCTCAGGAAATATCTCGGCGAGATCCTTGACCGTGGTGGTCCGCAAGAGCTCCGAGTGCAGCGCCGCCACTCCGTTGGTGCTATGTGAGCCGACGATCGCGAGGTTTGCCATGCGCACGTACTGTACAGCGCCCTCCTCGATCAGACTGACACTGGCCACGCGCCTCTCATCGCCTGGAAACCGAGCACGGACCTCGGCCAGGAACCGCCGGTTGATCTCCAGAATGATCTCGAGGTGTCGCGGTAACAGCAGCGCGAACGATTCCAGGGGCCACTTTTCCAGCGCTTCTGGAAGCAGTGTGTGATTGGTATAGGCTAGCGTTCGAAGCACCAGATTCCAGGCCGCGTCCCAATCGAGGTGGGCCTCATCGAGCAGCAGCCGCATAAGCTCCGGCACCGCGAGCGCCGGGTGCGTGTCGTTAAGCTGAATTGCTACCTTTTCGGGCAAGCGACTCCAGTCGGGGTTCCCTAACCGGAAACGCCGAATGAGATCGGCGAGCGAGCAGGCGACGAGAAAGTACTCCTGCACGAACCGCAGCAGTTGACCGCGCATGTTGGAATCGTTCGGGTAGAGCACACGCGTCAGCGATTCGGCCGCCAGAGTTTCCGTCAGCGCGGCAACAAAGTCGCCGGCACTGAAGCGGTGGAAGTCAAAATCCTGGGAAGCCCCCGCGCTCCAGAGCCGCAGGGTGTTAATGTTCTGGCCGCCGTAGCCAACGACCGGTCGATCATGGGGTATACCGATGAGCGAGCATGGCCGACCGGGTAGCAGCTCGAGGTTGCCTTCCCGCAGCGTGAAGGAGCAGCCGAACTTCACCTCGACCCGCTCATCCGGTCGGGGGACCTCCCAAGGATCGGGACGCTGCAGCCAGCGATCGGGCCGCTCCTGTTGCCAGCCATCCTGAATGGACTGAGTGAACATGCCGTACTCATAGCGCAATCCATAGCCCATGGCGGGCAGCTGCAGCGTAGCCATCGAGTCGAGAAAACACGCCGCGAGCCGTCCGAGACCGCCGTTTCCCAATCCAGGGTTCGGTTCCGATTCCAGAACGCTGAGCCAGTCGATGTGTTTTCGTATGACGGTATCTTCTGCAACTTGTTGCAGCAGCAGATTTATCACATTGTTCGCCAGTGATCGGCCAATCAGGTACTCCATGGACAGGTAGTAGATGCGCTTCGGATTGCGTTCCGCATAGGTGTTTGTGGTCAGCACCCAGCGCTGCGACAGCACATCCCTTACCGACAGCGCAAATGTCTCAAATTGATCGCGCAGCTGCGCGGCAGAGGGGTCGATGACCTTATCGAATATCAGGCGGCGCTCGTAGAAGGTATTCTCTGAGCCCGAGAACTGGATGGGTCCGCAGCCGTATTGCGCCAGCGGGTCCGGTGCGGCGGCCGTTGGTTTGAAAGTCAACCTCGACATAGATCGTTGCTCCATCTGGATCTCCTATCCAGAAACATTGATAGAGGTCACGAGCGCACTGCGCACGTGGCGCTTTTGCTGCCAAAGGAGATGCAGAGCGAGTGCCTGCTCCAAGGAATCTGCCGTAGGCCCCGCGGGACAAACCCGCGCAGCTCCCCTCACGTTGACCTGGTCGGCGCGTCGACGGCCTCCAGGCAGGCGTCGTGAGCCATTCTGGCCAGCGACGTAGTACGGACCATAGCGTTTCCAGCACCGAGCAACGAGCTCTGCCAAGGCTGTATGGACCAGGTTCAAGTCTTCGTTCATCGCGCACCTGCATCCGCAAGCTGAACATCCCTCCGGGGACACTCAATCTGCTGATCCGCTATTCTGGTTCGCTTCATAGCTGGCTCGGCGACTGCGATCGCGCTCATCGTCTCGTCCAATGTGGTCCACAGCCGACCGCTCTGGGCGCAGCGCGCGCCGTAGTTAAAAAGCGCCCGCATCGTGGATGCGCGGAAGTCCGCAGATCCGTATTTTGGATAGTCAAATGGCACATAGGTGGATTTCACCGACATGCGGTACTTCTCGGCGAACTGATTGACCGCGACGACCTGCGCTCTCGACAAATGCTTCAGAGCCGCGGAAAACGTGCGGGAAACAATGGATCCGAGCTGGTACCGAGTCGTCTCTGGCGCATCCATGATCTGTCCGTTGATCAACACGTAGACGCGTGCACCATCCAGACTCCCGGGATCGAGTTGCGCAAAGTAGGCAGCCACGGGAGCAACAAACAACGCAGTCGATGCGTTGCCATCGACGTGCATTTCGTCGTAAGAAACGCCTCCTTCCTGAACGTGGATGAGCACGGGTGAGAAAACGCCCGGAATGCTCGCCGAGGCTACCAACACGTCCCGGAACAGCTGGCGACCTGCCTCACCACCATGTTCCGCAATTGCCCCTAGATCCCAGATCACCGTCTCTTCCTTGTCCAAATCGGTTGTGGCTACCCAAAGAATCCGTCCCTTTGCCGCTTCCCGGGCCACGGCCCGAACAAGCTCATTTGTAACGTAGCGGTCGACCAGTGCCGTGAGAGCGGCGCTGCGGCGAGAAGCACCGAACGGCAGCTCGATGAGTCCACGCAAACTCATCTGCTCGCCGCCGCCGCTTGTGAAGGCCTCGGTGAGTTGTGTGTCCCACTCAGAACCCAAAAACGCGAACGGCGCGATGAGCGCACCGGTGCTCACACCGGTTACCACATCGTATTGCGGTCTGTCACCGCGACGGCTGAGGCCGATGAGTGCCCCAGCACCAAAGGCGCCGCCAGCGCCGCCGCCCGAAAGCACCAACGCACGCACAATTCCGTCTTTGGATGAGACTCGCAGGCGCCGCAAGCCGGCAGCAGATTTCGCTTCCACGCGTGCGCGATCCGTACTGAGAAATCGAACATTGGCATCAAAACCCACCGGTGTCGCTGAACTAAACATTGCGGGTGGTGCCTCCCGACGCGGCAGCGCTGAACATGCGGCAAGAGCGAATACCGTTAACACGCAGGGCCAGCGCGCACGCCTCGCGCTTGACCAGTGAGAGCTCCTGCTGCCTGACGTGTTCATTGAATAGCTCCTCAATGCACTCGATGCCTGCCCGATGCGGCATTCACGGCGCGAGCCCATGAATTACCTCGGGGTTCCCGCTGCGCTGCGGTCCAATGAACCTTCATCTACGCCGCGCACTGTCATTCCAAGAACAAATAGTTCGTGCAACATCAAGTCGCCATCAGACTTTACGAGTCCAGCTGCTTTAGCTTGCTGCAGCCCCCGCCGCTCACATCCAGCGCCAGGTGATACCGGCCGAGTACTCACGCACAGCACACAACCAATGCTGGACTGACGCCCGCTCGCCCGATTCGCGCAGGCAATGCCACCGGAGGTTCACTCCCTCGAGGGTCATGATCGAGCGAGACGCAGGTAGGTGGTTCGCTACCGCGCTGCGGCAACAGCACCGTGGCCGACTCCTCTTGGAAGCACCCAAGTCCGGCATTCATCCAGTGACTCCGTATACTCTTCGGTTTTTAACCGTACCGTACCGTTGGGTACACATTAAATGACATCCATTACCGGGTCAAGGGAAAATGTACCAATCAGTACAGTCGCACGACCTAAAGTCAGCGGCGAACCATTCTGGAGGCCGCATATGCCTTGTTCCGGGCGCAGGGCTTTGACAGCACGTCGAAGCTCAAATCGCTGCCCGAGTCGGGGGCCGGAATGTCGCGATTCAGGTTCGTTACACGGCTTGCCGCCGGCGCGTTCGCTTGGCCGTCTCAATGCTGACGCGCAAGCCATTGGCGGCCTATCGGCTTGGTCGAGGGACTGGGTGAGTCCACGGCGCTCATCGTCAAAGTCTTTTCCGGAGGTCCGAGCGACTACCGGGGGCGGCGCAAAGGGTTGGCGGTGTTCGGATATGCGCTGGGCGCACTTTCAAAACCGCTCCCCGCCATCGCACCGACGACTACGGTTGCTAATCGGCGCCTCTTGGATCGGATCGCAAGGGTGCGCGCGGTGCCCCGCGTGACGCCTTGCTGGCCGACCCGAGGCTATCCGCGCGGGCGCCGTCGGTCTCCGACAGTCGCTCGATACGGTGGAAGCGTTTCTCGGACCCCTGTTGGCGGTCACACTGATGTCATGGTAGGCCGACGACTTCCGCGCCGTCACGGAAGTGGCAACTCGAGTCCTTGAACCGGCTCCGCGAAGGCCAGCTCGTAGTGCTTGCTGCCGTTCACGATGAGATCTCCCACGCCGGCGATGGTCTCAGCGTTCCCGTTGCCAGGCAGCAGCGGCCCGCGTACACAACTTGCAGAGTGAAGGTCTTCTCGTCGGTCGGGAGACCCGCAGCGCTCGTGCGAGTGCGCGCGATCAGCGGCGATTTGACGGAGGTGATCACGAGCTCATCGGCATAGAGTCGTGTCAGCACTCCTTCGAAGCCCTGCGGCTTCGCATCGACCACGAGCGGCCGCTCTGCATGCGCCCACAGATCATTCCAGAATGCCAAGCGCGCCGAGGGGGCTACGGCAGCCGTCGATACAATACTCGGTAGATGCTCGCCAAGGCCGTCTCCCAGGAGCCCGAAGGTCCAAGGGTATTTCTATGCACGAGCGGCTGCGACAGGCACGCGGAACACGGTACTACGCATCAACCGCGGGCCCCGCTAACCAGAACACCCTCTACGGCGTGTCGAGGTCGCCTACGGCTCAACGCATTTGTAGCTCTCGGCGCGCGCGGGATCAGCGCCTGGATCCAGTGAAGCATGCCCCGGATACGCGCAGATCAAGCCTGTTCGGACCCGATGATCTTCCGCGGTGCTGGGCTGCTGAGTGGCGCTGGGTCGCGGTAGGGGTGCCTGACGCGCGACCACCTGGCTGGGCGCGCGGCCGCGTTCGACCCAGGCTTCGAGTGCGGCCGGGAGATTGGTCTTGGGATCCCGGTTCGCCGCGGAAACGTCGTTCTGCCCGAAATCGCTTGGACCCGTGCCGCCGCCGCAGTGGTGCATGCCCGGAACCATAAAGAGTCTCATGAAGGACGCTGCGTGCGCCGCTCCCATGACGTGCGTGACTTGCTCGCGATAGGCGATCGTCCCCTGCGGAGGAATGGCCGCATCCGACCAGCCTTGGAACAGGATCAGCTTTCCTCCGTGCGCTGCGAAACGCGAAAGATTGGGGTCGGTCGCATCAAGGACCGCCGACATCTTCACCCTGAGCGAATCGAAGTCCCGATCGAAATCGAAGTCTGTGGGCGTCCAGTTCTCGGGCGCACCGACGAAGTACTTCATGAAGTTACTCGCGAAAGCGTATTGAATGCTGTTGCCCGGAGCCGCTCCGAAGATCCACAGGTCCCAGCCTGGCGATCCGGGCGCGGCCTCTCCTCCCGGCAGGAAGCCGAAGTAAATGCGCTCGCCATCCGACTTGTGTGGCCCCTTGTAAATGGCTCGAAGCGCCGCGATCTGCGGATTGGTCAGACAGGCGGATGAGTT
>Ga0335082_10009375_pt1 | contig 10633 bp, 8 predicted proteins | sample Lox_Sample_41_FD_206718 | JGI IMG/M metagenome (GOLD analysis project Ga0335082, IMG submission 206718) | Soil microbial communities from Loxahatchee National Wildlife Refuge, Florida, United States - Lox_Sample_4.1 | ecosystem: Environmental > Terrestrial > Soil > Wetlands | place: USA: Florida...
GACGGGCGGCTTCTCGCTGACCCTCAATTACAACAACACGATCCTCTCGGGCGACAGCTACACGAATGATCCGGACGGCAAGATGGGCGCGCTTCCTGTGGACCTGAGTGGAGGCTTCATCGGCGGCGGCACTCTCCATCTCGATCTGTTCTTCGTTGCCGACCCGACCGAGACCGAGGCGAGTCTCGCAGCTTCCGAGGGAGCGGGGTTCAGGCTCGCAACGGTGACTTTCAAGGGTTTGGTTGACGGCCTCAGCCCGCTGACGCTGTCGGACGTGGTTCTGTCCAACTGGGACGGGACGGCAACGCTCGCCGGCGTCGGATCCCTGAACGGCGAAGTTTGCGTGAACAGTGCCGGAGGACCCTGTGCCGCTGCTCCCGAGCCGGGGACGATGCTGCTGGTCGGCAGCGCGCTGAGTGCGCTGGCAATTATCCGCCGCCGCAAGCAAGCAGCGTAAATCGAATCTGCATTCCGGCGAGCTGCGTTCGCAGCGCGCCTGAAGGCTGAAGGCAGGATGTGAGCGGGCAGCGATCGCCTCTCACCTTTTGCCTTCTTCTTTTGCGGCGCAGTTCGTCGCAATCCGCGATCTCGATGCACGCGCGCATTCCCATGTCGGAGTTCGTGCCGTTTCGCACCGAAGCCCCAGCGTGACCAGCGTCGCGACCAGTTCTCGCAAGCTCAAGCCCTCCGCCGCCGCGCGCGACCTGCCCGAGGCACCTGCCGCCGGGGGCTCGCATTCAAAACTCGCCTTGGCCTTGCCCCTGGCCTTTGCCGCGGCTTTGGCGGCGGTCTCCCTGCTGCCCTCGGCGCAGCAGCACACCGCACTGGCGTGGTCGATCCTGGGCGCGGCGGCCTTCATCGCCGTGTGGACGGGCCTGTTCTTCTACATCGCCGGACCGCGTCACCGGGCGGTGGGACTGGAGGTCGTGTTGCGCAAGCAGCACTACCTTCAGGCCTGCGCCCAGTTCTCGGTCATGCTGTACTGGGGCTGGTATTGGCGCGAGGTCTACAACTCGCTGCACCTCATCGCGGCGCAGCTCCTCTTCGCTTACGCCTTCGACATGCTGCTGGCTTGGTCGCGTGGCCAGAAGTACACGCTCGGCTTCGGCCCGTTCCCGATCATCTTCAGCATCAACCTGTTCCTGTGGTTCAAGCCGGACTGGTTCTACCTGCAGTTCGTGATGGTGGCCGTAGGCTTCCTGGCCAAGGCGTTCATCACCTGGGAGAAGGACGGCAGGCGCGCGCACATCTTCAACCCCTCGTCCTTCCCGCTCGGCTTGTTCTCACTGGGCCTGATTCTCACCGGCACGACCGGGATCACCTGGGGGCAGGAGATCGCAACGACCTTCGAGTGGCCACCGTACATCCGGCCGTTCATCTTCCTCATCGGCCTGCCGGGCCAGTTCCTCTTCGGCGTCACCACGATGACCATGTCGGCGGTCCTGTCGGTGTTCTTGTTCGGCCTGGGCTATTACTCAATCTTCGGCACCTACTATTTCGTCGATGCCTTCATGCCCGCGGCGGTCTTTCTGGGCATGCACCTGCTGTTCACCGACCCGTCGACGTCGCCGCGCACCGAACTCGGCCGCATCATCTACGGCGTGATGTACGGCTTGGGGGTCGTCGCTCTGTACGGCCTGTTGGGTCAGCTCGGTGCCCCCACGTTCTATGACAAGCTGATGGCCGTCCCGCTGATGAACATGACCATCCAACTGATCGATGTGGCGGCCAGGTCCCGTTTTTTGCGGGCAATCGATCCGGCCAGGCTGGGCCCAAGCCTCACGCCGCGCCAGCGCAATCTGGCGTACATGTCGGTCTGGGCCGTCGCGTTCGCGATCGTCAGCGACCCGACGGCGTCGTACCGGCCTCGGCGCTGGCTGCCGTTCTGGGAGCAGGCTTGTGCCGAAGATCGCCACAACGCCTGTCTGGTCCTTTCGAAGCTCGAGGCGCAGTACTGCAGGCAAGGGTCGGGCTGGGCCTGCAACGAACTGGGCATCCTCGAGGCAATGGGTCGTACCAAAGCGATCATCCCGCCGCAGGAAGCATTTGCGACCGCGTGTGCACAGGGGACTCGCGACGGATGCGCAAACCGTCTTGTATCGCAGGCGGGCGCGGGTGCGGTCGGCGCGCACGCTTATCAACGTTCGCAGCCGCAGCCTGCCGACTATCCCGTGCTACTTCAGGAAGGGCAAGGCCCGCTCAATGCGCTGCCGGCTCCGGAGCTCTATGACCGGGCGTGCCAGCAGGGATGGGCCGACGGATGCAACCGGCTCGCGAGCATCTATTCCCTCGGAACCGGCACTGCAAGAGACCCCGGTCGCGCCATCGACGCGCTCGAACGCGCCTGCGACCTGAAGTCGTGGCAAGCCTGCGCCGACTTGGGCGTGATGCTTCGGCAAGGCGTTGGAGTTCCGGCCAACGCCGAAAGGGGCCGCACCTACCTCAAGCGTGCGTGTGGCGGCGGCGTGCGGTCGGCATGCGATCGGCTCGAAGAAGGCCGAGGCGGGAACTGAGCACAGGCGTGTTCCAGGTCTGTCCGCGCTTGCCATTCCGGCGATTGGCCGCTGGACGTCGGCCTGCGGAAACATCTGCAGCGTCCTGCGAGCGCGGCGCCTCATTGCCCGCTCGGCGGCCTCCAACGTCCGTCGTCGGGCGCAGGGGCTCCGTCGGCGGGTTTGTCCGGCTCAGATACGGTCTGCGGCGGAACGGGCAAATACTTGGATCCGCGGCCGGGCGGAACGTCCGGTGATTCGAGCCCCAACCCCGCTGTCGGCACTTGCGCCGTTGCTGTTGCCGGCGCTGGCAACACCTCGAGCCCGATCCTCACGCTGCCCTCACTTGGCCCGAGGATAGCTCCGCGCGCGGACACTTCCTGCAGCACGACGTCGCCTTTAACCGTGGCGCCGACGACGAACGCGCGTGCGGGCTCGTCGTCCACGGCGATGAGCGCAATCCATTCACTCCCGGGCACCGACTCCCTCGGGGCTACCACGCCGACCAGCCTGAAGCGGTCTCCGGCCGTCACGGGCGCCACCACCGGCGCGGCTGGCGGCAGGTAGGTGCCGACGACTCGGGTCTGATCGTGATGGTTGGGGTCGACCGTATTCGTGCGCATGGACGTGCTGCCGATCAGCTCGACCGTGTTGGGGCGTGCGGACGTACTGCCGACCGGTTCAACCGTATTCGTGCGCGACGGCACACCGCCCGCCGGTGCGAACAGGCGCGGCGCCCATACGCCAGCGCCGAGGGCCACCGCGGCCGCCACAACAAATGCAAGCCATCGTGTCGTCACGCGGTGATTATATCGCCAGGTGTGCGCGGCGAATGGTCTGCGGTCACCGGCTTCGCGACGGCCGACTCCAACAACCGGCCACCGTGCGATCGGCGCAAGATCGGGCGTGAAACATCAGGTCGCCGTCGATCCCGAAAGCGTGATCACCGGCACGATCACCGTCTCGGTGAACCGCTCGATCGGCGCCTGGATTCGGCGCACCGGGAGTAGCGGTACGCGTTGGATTCGCCTCGGGCCTTCGTTGCACTGGTCCTCCACCGGCGATATCCTGCCCGTTCGAGCAGGTCCTTCCCTAGACACCAGAAACATTTTCGCGGGCGGGCTCTCCGTGCACGACACACAGGAGCAAGTGGTGCTGGTAGATGCCGAAGACCGGGAAATCGGCGTCGGCGCAAAGGACCACGTGCACCGGTGTGGAAGCCTGCATCGAGCGTTTTCGATCTTTGTCTTCGACGGACGAGGAAATCTGCTCCTTCAACGGCGCGCCAATTCGAAATATCACTCGGCAGGACTGTGGTCGAATACCTGTTGCGGGCATCCGAGACCGGGCGAGAGCACCCGCACGGCGCCACACCGCCGTTTGCGCGAGGAAATGGGTTTCGACTGCGATCTCGTCGATATATTCTCGTTCATCTATCGCGCGGAATTGGAAAACGGGATCGTCGAGCACGAATACGACCACGTCTTCCTGGGCGAATACGATGGGACGCCTTCGGTGGATCCTATGGAGGTCGCCGAATGGAAATTTGTCCCGATGAGCACCCTCATCCCCGACATCGGTGCTCGGCCGGACGATTACACCTACTGGCTCAAAGCCATCCTTCGCTCTTCAGCGAAAAACGTGGGTCGGCGTCTCAAGACGAGGGCGGCCTGATCACGCAGGGAAACGAGGCTGCCGCAGTCATTTGACGATCTGCCGCTCGTCGAACTCCGGGATGGCCGGTAGCTCGTCCACGCGCGGTTCCTGGCCGCGCAGCACGGAGTTGCCGAGGTAGAGCAGGCGCTCATCGCGCGGCTGGCGAGTGAGCCAGTCTTCCTCCCTGAATTGACCACCGGGGCCAAAAGCCGCGAGCGCATTGCGGTAGCAGATGGCTTCGACGTCGGAACGAGCAATGCCGCGCTCGATCATCAGCCGCGCCGTCTTCGGCACGGCGAGCGGATCGGACTTGCCCCAGTCGGCGCTGGAGTCGATGAAGATCCGGTTCGACCCGTAGCGGCGGGCGATCTCGACCATTCGCTCGCTCCCCATCTTGGTCTCGGGATAGATGGTGAAGGCTGCCCAAAAGCCGCGGTCGAGCACCTCCGCCACGGTCTCTTCGTTGTTGTGATCGATGATCACGGCGCCCGGATCGAGCCCCATCTCGATCGCGACATCCATGCTCCTCGTCGTGCCCCGCTTCTTGTCGCGGTGCGGCGTATGGACCTGCACGAGCATCCCCAGATCGCGAGCGAGCTGCAACTGCGCGCGGAAGTATTTGTCCTCGGCCTCGGTCTGGTCGTCGTAACCGATCTCGCCGACCGCAACGACCCCTTCCTTGCCGAGGAAGAGCGGCAGGATGTCCATCACCTGCTCGGCCAGCGCCTCGTTGTTGGCTTCCTTGCTGTTGAGGCCGATCGTGCAGTAGTGGCGGATGCCGAATTGGGAGGCGCGGAAGCGCTCCCAGCCGACGAGGCTCGACAGGTAGTCGATGAACGTCCCCACATGTGTGCGGGGCTGGCCGAGCCAGAACGCCGGCTCGATGACGGCGACGATGCCGGCCGCAGCCATGCGCTCGTAGTCGTCCGTGGTCCGGGCGCTCATGTGGATGTGCGGATCGATGAATCGCATCGGGATCTCCGTGTCCTCGTCCTCAGGTGCCGGCGGCGGTCAGTCGTTCCCAGGCGAGGGCCGAGTCGCCCGCGCGCGGTGTGATGGGCGCGTGCAACTCCAGCAGCTGCGCCGCGCCGGGATCGGCGGCCTCGCCCAGCGCAAGAACGGCCGCCTGCCGCTCATCGGCCGTGCCCCGCTCGAACAGGCGCGCGAAGTCCTCGAGCACCGGACCCGCGGCGAAAGGGCCGACACAGCGCCACAATTCCGGACTGACGGGTCGTGATGCCGCCCAGCGTTCGTGCGCGTAATCGCGAAGCATTCGGGCAAGCGTCGGATTTCGCCGCCTGTCCAGTCCGACAATCGGCGAAAGCGGGCTGCCGACGAACAGCGCCTTCAGTACGAGCTGATTCCACGCCGCCTCGTTGAACTGCTCCGACGGATACGGATTGCGGTGCGCCACCGCCTCGAAGACCACCCGCATGTTCGAGCGAACGCCCTCGGCCGCCCGCAGTGCGTGGCGCGGCTGATCGGGGTACAGCGGCAGGCCGCGATAATACGCGACCAGTTCCCCGATATCGGCGGCGCTGCAAAGCCGGTCCAGCCTCCCGCTCATCAGCGCGCCGTCGGAGGTGCTCGCACAAAGCAGGTACACGCGCACCGCCTGGTCAAGCGTCCAATCGCGCGGATCCCAACCGGGGCGGCTGGCCGACGCGGCCGCGAGCTCGGCGGCGGTGAGGGCGAGCGATTCCTTGCCGACGTGCCGTGAAACGCCGCTCATCAACAGGTAGAGGTCGCGGTCGGCGATTCCGGCGTTGCACCGATCGATGCCGTTTGCGAGCCATGCCCGCGCGGCGTCGGGCAGCCTGGCCGCGAGCATGCGTCCCAGCAATTCCACGGGGCTCACTGGACTACCCTCCGCGCTCCTCGCTCCGGAGTAATTCGCACTCGCGAGCGGCCCTTCGCGTTCATGCCGTCTTGTCCGCAATCGGTCTTGCCGCGCCGAAGACGTGCTCGAGCAGCAGTGACTTCACTTCGCCAGCCGCAACCGGCCCCGTACTTACGAGATCGGGCATGGAGGTTATGAATAGCGGACCGTGCTCCGCCCGGTCGGTCGGCCGGCCGTGGGAGCCCCGCACAAGCGTTGCGTCGAGCGATATTACGTCCATGAGATAGCGCATGCCAAGCGCCTTCTGGGCCAGACGGCCCGCGATCCGCAGCTTCGGTATCCGCAGCTTGGGGTCGACGAAGAGTTCGACGGGATCGTAGCCCGGCTTGCGGTGGATATCGACGGTGCGGGCATAGTCCGGTGCACGATCGTCGTCGATGAAGTGGTAGTAGGTGAACCAGCTTCGCGCATCCGATATCGCAATCAGCTCGCCCGAGCGCGGATGATCGAGGCCCGCCGCGCGTTTGCCTTCTCCGTCCAGCACCTGCTCGACGCCCGGCAGGCCGCGCAGCATCTGCGCGACTTCGCCCACGAGCTCGGGTCGCGCCACGTAGACATGCGCGATCTGATGATCGGCCACGGCAAAGGCATCGGATGCGCCGGGGTCGAGCTGTTCGCGGCCGCGCTCCTCGCGCACGCGGAGCCACCCGGCCCGGCGCAGCGCGCGATTCACGTGGATCGGGTTCGAAACCTCGGTGATGCCGTACTCCGACAGCACTACGATTGCGGCACCCGCCCGATCGGCCGCGGCAATCAGCTCGCCGCACACCTCGTCCACGGCAGCCACGTCGCGCGCGATGCCCGCAAAGCCGGGGCCGAATCGCTGGAGGTTGTAATCGAGATGGGGCAGATACACGAGCGTCAGCGTCGGGCGCTGACGCTCGAAGATGCGCAGCGCGCTGCGCCCGATCCAGCGCGTGGACTCGATGTCGGCCGTCGGTCCCCAGAATCGGAACAGCGGGAACTGCCCCAGTTCGCGCTGCAGTTCGTCGCGAAGCTCCGGGGGATGCGTGTAGACATCGGGCAGCTTGCGACCATCGGCCGTATACATGGGGCGCGGCGTTACCGAGAAATCGGCCGATGCGTACATGTTGTACCACCAGAACAGCTTGGCGCAGGTAAATGACGGGTCGCGACGCTTCGCGGCATCCCAGAGCTTTTCGCCGCCGACCAGGTGATTGGACTGGCGCCAGAGCCAGATTTCCGCGAGGTCGCGGAAATACCATCCGTTGCCGACGATGCCGTGCTCGCGCGGCGGCGCCCCGGTGACGAAGGTCGACTGCACCGTGGTCGTGACGGCGGGCGTGACCGTCGTCAGCGGGCGCATCGCACCGCGCGCTGCAAGCGTCTTCAGGTTCGGCGCGTGCGCGAGCAGCGAAGGTGTGAGACCGACGACATCGAGGACGAGCGTGCGTTGCATGAGGGAAGCGAGATCGGACGTATCGTGCCGCCGCCGTCGCGGCGACCGGATTTCGCGCCGCCGTGGCCTAGGGGCTGCCGTGGAAGATCAGCTCGCCGTCCATCCCGAGATCGTCGCCACCGGCACGATCAGCGTCTCGGTGAACCGCTCGAACGGCGCCTGGATGCGCCGCACCGTCTCCATGTCGGGCGCTTCGAGCAGCGAATAATTGTGCGAGCGGTCGATGGCGGCCCATTCGCCGTGAATCGTCACGCCTTCGGGAATCGACGCGTAGAACGCCTTTGCCAGCGTGGCGAGCTCGCCGTATTCGGCGGCGGTCAGGTTGGGGCGGGTGCGATTCGTCAGCAGGAACAACATGGATCGGATGCCTTCACGCGGGCGCGGAGGCGTAGCGCAGGATCGAGCGGCGCGACAAGTGCCGCAGCCCACACCCGACGCCACGAAGCCGCAAAAGAACGGGCGGCCCGTCGGGCCGCCCGCGGAGAGCGAGAAACGAGCGTTGAGCGCCGGCGCTCAGATCTTCCGGCGACGGATCGCCCAGATGCCGACGACCAGCAGCAGCGCCGCCATGACGAGCTGCGCCCATTCCGACAGCGTCGGAATGTTCGTGGCGACGGGCGCCACTCCGCCCCATATCTTCGTGACGACGTTCGACACGATGGCCCCGATGCTCGCCTGGATCTGGTCGGTGCCCGCGCCCTTTGTATCGGTGTACGTGCACTTCGCCTGGCCGGCAGCGTCGGTGGTGTTCGTGCTGCCCCCCGACTCCGCGCATGTGGCGGGGCCTGCGTTCGGACCCGAAAGGATCGTGAACGTCACCGTTGCGCCAGGCGCAGGAGCCCCGGCTGCGGTCGTCGCAGTCGCGGTGACCGTGTGAGTTGTGCCGACCGGGTTTGCCGCGGCTGCCGGCGCAAGCGAGACGGCATTCGGCGCCACGAACGCCGTGGGCGCGAGGATCAGCTCGGCCATCGCGGTGATCCCCGTCTGGTCGCTCGCGCAGCAGGACCAGCCCATCGTCGGAGCGGTATTTGCCGACCAATCCCCGCCGGTCGGGCTCGTCGGGTTGTGCTGGTTCGCGAGCAGGTTGTCGACGTAGTCCGCGTACCAATCGTCGGCGGGAATCGGGCCCGGACCCGCGGGCCGGCCGATGCCGGGCAGCGTCTGAATGCCGTAAAGCCTCAACCCCTTGAAGGTGTTGAACATCGCGTAACCGCAACCCTTGTTGGTCGTGGAAGGGGTCCCGCCGGCGCAAGTGAAATCGATGGGATCGACCGCGGCGTTCCAGTTACGGACGAGGTAGCCCGTTGCCGCCGTGACCTTCGGGTCGCCGATCGCTACACCGGTGAAAGAGAGGCCCTGCAACCCGATCGCGGTCTTCGCCGGATTCGAAAAAGTGGAAGTCGGGGTGCTGTCACCCTGATAGTCCAGGCTGCCGTTGTTGTTCAGCTGGGCGGTCAGCGTTGTCGCGAGCCGAGTCTTTACCTGGGCGGGAATCTGCGCCCCGGCTGCCGTGGCGTTTTCCAGGCCGAGAAGCGCCCAGCCCATCGTCGAGCCGTCCGACGCGTTGGCCTCCTGCAGGTTGTAGTACCAACCGAAGAGCTGTGGACCGTCGCTCTGGCCCCAGGACACGGAATTGACGAGGCGCTGCAGCACCTCCGAATAGGTCTTGCCTGCGACAAAGTTCGAGTTGGCGGAGCCGAGTCCCGCGGCCACTGTTCGCCCCGCCGCTGCCGCCGTGGCGGCTCCGATGGATGCGACGAAGATCGGAGTCGAGTACCCATCCAATCCGTCGGTGGTCGGCGCGGAAAGACCGGTGTTCACCGGGGCCGGCACGCCGATGCAGGGATTCATGCCGCCCTCGTTGCAGGGCGTGAGATCCCTCTGGACCATTTTGTCGAAGAGCCAGTTGAGGCCGTTCTGGACGACGGGCTGGAAAATGTCGGTAGCCGGACCGTTGACCTGATGCCCGTGGTTTTGGATGGCCAGCACGGCGAGAGCGCTGAACGAGTTCGTCTCATTATCTGTGCCGGACGCACTGGTCCACGAGGTCATGGGCGTTGCAGATGCTATGTTCGTGGCGAATCTGGCCGCGCGGTTGAACTGGTTGAAGTAGAGAGAACGCAGGCCGTCCTCGATCGCCATGTTGACTTTTGAGGCACGAAGGTCGAAGGCCGACAGCGCCGCGGGATCACGGACGGTGATCACCGCGGTCGCGCTCTCCGCGCCCACGGTGATCTTCGCGTTGAAGGTCCCGGCGTTGGCGTAAGTGCAGGTGCCCGAGATGTACGATTGATCGGTGACGGTCGGTCCCGGGGTCACGGTCCCGTCACCGCAATCGATCGAGTCCGCCGTGCCGTTCGCCTGGGTCGTGTTGCCCCAGACCACCATGGCCGTTCCCTTGAGGGCTTCGCGGTTCGGCATGATGAGCGTGGTCGCCGAGGCCACTGCGACGCCGAGCGTGAACTCCGCCAAGACAGTGAGACAAAGACCAGTGAACGCGACCGTCCGGAACCGCAAAGCCTCTCGCCTGCCCATTGCTCTACCCTCCCCTTCTGATCCAAACGGTTGACGTCCAAGGCTCGGCGCCGCCGCCCCCCCGGGCTGCGGTGTCGGGCCTCAACACACTAAGAGAAGCACACTGTCGGAGCTGTCGAAACTTTTGCTTTTTGTTGAGTCCCCGCACGGAGCCGGGGATCCCCACGGAATGGGTGTCTCCAGAGTACCGCTGGAGCCCGGAAAATACCGCAAATCGATTGAACCGTAGTGCCCTGGGCCAATTCTGTCAAGTCATTGTCGTCCGGGCACCGAAGTGGCCCCGATTGTTAAGTTAATAAGTCCAAAAGGAAAAACAATTGAGCTGCTAGTTGTTACCTACAACATCAAACAATGGCTTCAATCGAGAGAAATTTGAGGTGGAGCGATCACGCTGGGGGTTACACTGAAAAATCACTCTTGCGGAGCGATCGTCGAAAAAAGCAGCGCCGATTTTGTAGTGTACGGAATTGGGCGACCCGTGTTGCTTTTCTGTCATCCGCAAAGAGCTTCGGGAACTGGGATGAGCAATGCTGTTGCGCGCTTCGCTGCGGACCGCGGCCGGGGTTTCGGTCCTAGAATCGCCTGCAAGCGTTTCATTTCCGGTCGCTTCGGTGCGCCGGTTGACCTCCT
>Ga0335082_10009376_pt1 | contig 10633 bp, 9 predicted proteins | sample Lox_Sample_41_FD_206718 | JGI IMG/M metagenome (GOLD analysis project Ga0335082, IMG submission 206718) | Soil microbial communities from Loxahatchee National Wildlife Refuge, Florida, United States - Lox_Sample_4.1 | ecosystem: Environmental > Terrestrial > Soil > Wetlands | place: USA: Florida...
CGCAGGCTGGATCAGAACTGGTTCGGATCACCGTCAACTCACCGGACGCGGCGCGCGAGGTCGCTGCAATCCGCGAGCAGCTCGATCGCATGGGTATCGACGTTCCGCTGATCGGCGACTTTCACTACAACGGCCATCGCCTGCTGACGCAGTTTCCCGATTGCGCACGCGCGCTGTCCAAGTACCGCATCAATCCGGGCAACGTGGGCACCGGTGCGCGGCGCGACGACAACTTCGCGCAGATGATCGAGGTCGCTTGCCGGTACGAAAAACCGGTGCGGATCGGCGTGAACTGGGGTTCGCTGGACCAGGCTCTGCTTGCACGAATGATGGATGAGAACGCACGGCGCGCCGATCCATGGGACGCGCGCGCGGTGCTGCGCGAAGCACTCGTGCGCTCCGCGATCGAAAGCGCGGAGCGCGCCGAAGAACTCGGCGTCGGCGGCCATCGCATCATCCTGTCGGCCAAGGTGAGCGGCGTGCAGGACCTGATCGCGGTCTATCGCGAACTTTCGCGCCGCTGCGACTACGCCTTGCATCTCGGGCTCACCGAGGCCGGCATGGGAAGCAAGGGCATCGTGGCTTCGACCGCGGCATTGTCGGTGCTGCTGCAGGAAGGCATCGGCGACACGATCCGGATCTCGCTTACGCCCGCGCCGGGAGAGGCGCGCACGCGTGAAGTGCAGGTGGCGCAGGAGGTGTTGCAGGCCATCGGTTTGCGGGCGTTTACGCCGCAGGTGATCGCCTGCCCCGGGTGCGGCCGCACGACCAGTACGTTCTTCCAGGAACTCGCCGCGAAGATCCAGGGATATCTGAGTGCTCAGATGCCGGTCTGGCGTGCCGCATATCCCGGCGTGGAGTCGATGAACGTCGCGGTGATGGGTTGTGTCGTCAATGGTCCGGGCGAGAGCAAGCACGCGAACATCGGCATCAGCCTGCCGGGAACCGGCGAACAGCCCGTGGCTCCGGTGTTCGTCGACGGCGTGCGCACGGTGACACTCAAGGGCGCGCGGATTGCCGAGGAGTTCCAGGCAATCGTCGAGTCATACGTCCGCCGCACGTACGGGCGAACGCCGGAAGACGCGCTGCCTGCGAGCGCTCAAGGTTGAACGCATGAGCAAGACGCGACTCGCCGCCGTGCGCGGCATGAACGATCTGTTGCCAGCCGACGCCGGCCTTTGGGAGTGGTTCGAGAGGCGCGTGGTCGACTGGCTGGCTGCGTACGGATACCGGCAGATCCGCACGCCGGTGCTCGAGCACACCGAACTGTTCGTGCGGGGCATCGGCGAGGTCACGGACATCGTCGAGAAGGAGATGTATTCGTTCGAAGACCGCCTGAACGGCGAGCAGCTGACATTGCGCCCTGAATTCACGGCCGGGGTGGTGCGTGCCGCGATCGAACACAACCTGACCTACGAGGCGCCGCGCCGGGTCTGGAGCATGGGTCCGGTCTTTCGCCATGAGCGTCCGCAGCGCGGGCGCTATCGGCAGTTTCATCAAGTCAATGTCGAAGGCCTCGGGTTCGAAGGCCCGGACATCGATGCCGAGCACATCGTGATGCTGTCGCGGTTGTGGCGGCAACTCGAGCTCGGTCCGGTGCGCCTCGAACTGAACTGCCTTGGGCAGGCCGAGGAACGTCAGCGCCATCGGGCGGACCTGATCGGTTACCTGGAACGGCATGCCGAGGTGCTCGATGACGATGCGCGCCGGCGCCTGCACAGCAATCCACTGCGCATCCTGGACACCAAGAATCCAGCGCTGCAAGAGGTCGTCGCTGCCGCGCCACGCATCACCGACTACCTGAGCGACGAGTCGCGCAAGTTCTTCGAGGGATTGCAGGAGTTGCTGCGCGCCTGTGGCATCGAATTCACGGTCAACCCGCGCCTCGTGCGTGGCCTCGACTACTACAACCTGACCGTGTACGAGTGGATGACCGAAGCGCTCGGCAGCCAGGGCACGATCTGCGGCGGTGGCCGTTATGACCCGCTGGTCGAGCGCATGGGAGGCAAGGCAACACCGAGCTGTGGATTCGCGTTCGGGATCGAGCGCGTGCTCGAGTTGTTGCGTGAACGGGCGAAGGTCGATACGGTCGGGCGCACGGATGTCTACGTGGTCCATCAGGGTGGCGCCACCGCGCCGGCGGCCTTCCTGCTTGCAGAGCGGTTGCGCGACAGCGGTCTCGACGTAACGTACAACGCCGGTGCTACGAGCCTGAAATCGCAGATGAAGCGCGCCGACGCAAGCGGGGCGGCTTTCGCAGTGATCGTCGGGGAAGAAGAAGTGGCGCAAGGCGCCGCAGCGATCAAGGCGCTGCGGCCCCGGCACGAGGAGGCGCCGTTCGCGCGCCAGAGCACGGTTCCGCAGGCGGAAGTGGGGCAGGCGCTGGTCGCCGCAATGCTGTATCGGAACCAGAACGACAGTAGCTAGAAGGGATCGGAAGAGGCGATGGCCTACGACCTACAAGAGCAGGAACAACTTGCGACGTTCAAGGCGTGGTGGGAGAAGTACGGCAACCTGATCATGACCGCCGCGACCATCGTGCTGCTTGCGATCGCGGCGTTCAACGGGTGGCGCTGGTACGAGCGGCGCGAAGGCCAGCAGGCTGCCGAGGAGTACGACAAGCTCATCGCCATGACCGAGGCGAAGGACGCCGCGAAGATCAAGGAACTCGCCGGCGGCATCATCGAGCGACACGCTCGCACGATCTATGCGAGCCTCGCGGCATTGCAGGCCGCCAAGGTTTACGCCGACGGTGGCGACACGAACGGGGCCAAGGCGCAGCTGCGCTGGGTCATCGAGAAATCGGGTCGGCCGGAACTCGTGGCGACTGCGCGCGTGCGCCTCGCCGGCGTGCTGCTCGACGAGAAGGCTTACGACGAAGCGCTCAGAGTTCTGTCCGACAACGTTCCCGCCTCGCATGCGGTCCAGTTTGCCGACCGCCGTGGCGACGTGCTGCTCGCACTGAAGAAGATCGACGAGGCACGCGCCGCGTACAAGGAGGCGCTGGAGAAGGCCGGAGCTGACAACCCGCTGCGTGCCTACATCCAGCTGAAGCTGGACGCGCTGCCAGCGCCTGCAGTTTCGTGAGGAACTGATGGCGGGTCGTCGACTGGGCCGCGTCCGGCGGCTGGGTTGCCTCGCGAGCGCGCTACTGCTGCTCGCGTGTTCGTCGCGCGACCCCGCGCTGACGAAACCCGCGGAACTGACGCCGCTGAAGACGCAACTCCCCGTGCGCACCGTGTGGAAAGTCGATGTCGGCGCGGGGAAAAACCTCGTGCTGGAACCGGCCGTGCTCGAGAGCGCGATCTATGCGGCTGCGGCAAATGGCGCCGTCGTGCGCATTGCGCCCGACACGGGGAAGGTCGTCTGGCGGGTCACGGTCGATGCCGACATATCCGCCGGCGTCGGCAGCGACGGACGCACGATTGCGGTGGCAACGCCTCGCGGCGAAGTGATCGCGCTCGACCCCGAGGGCAAGCAGATCTGGCGTGCCCAGGCGACGAGCGATGTCGCCGAACGCCCGCTGGTCGGGCGCGGGCTCGTCATCGTGCGTTCGACCGATCATCGGGTTGCTGCCTTCGAAGCCGATACGGGCAAGCGGCGCTGGTTCTTCCAGCGCGCACAGCCCCCACTCACGTTGCGCGCATCGACCGAGATGAGCCTTGCGGGCGACAACGTTCTGGTCGGCTTCCCGGGGGGCAAGTTGACGGCGCTCGCTCTGGCAAACGGCGCAACACGCTGGGAAGCCACCGTCTCCGAACCCAAGGGGACCACCGAGGTCGAGCGTCTTGCCGATGTGGTCGGACCGATTGCAGTCGCGGGCCGCGAAGTCTGTGCGGCTTCTTTCCAGGGCCGCATTGCGTGCGGTGACGCCACCAATGGCGCATTGCGCTGGGCACGCGAGTTCTCTGCGGCCTCAGGGCCTGCGGCGGGTGAGCGTCTCGTCTACGCGGTGGATGTGAAGTCCCACGTGTACGCCTTCGGCCGCGATGGAGGCGCAAATCAGTGGCGGAACGACAAGCTGCAAAACCGGGCCCTGACCACGCCGCTTGCGCTCGATCGCGCCGTCGTCGTCGGAGACCTCCAGGGTATCGTGCATTTCCTTTCGCCCGATACCGGAGAGTTCCTCGCGCGCACGGAAGTCGGCGGCGGGGCGATCGTCGCGCGACCTCAGCGATGGGCCGACGGCGCGGTGATTCAGTCGCAGGGCGGAAACGTCGCGCTGCTGACTCTCGGGCAGTGACCCTGGACCGGAGCGAGACGTGAAGCCGGTTGTCGCGCTCGTCGGGCGACCGAATGTCGGCAAGTCGACTTTGTTCAATCGCCTGACCCGCACGCGCGCCGCGCTGGTTGCAGATTTCCCCGGCCTGACGCGCGACCGCCACTACGGAGAAGGCCGGGTCGGACCGGTTCCATATCTGGTCATCGACACGGGGGGATTCGAGCCGGTTGCCGCCGAAGGCATCGTGCGCGAAATGGCGGCGCAAGCCGAACAGGCCATCGCCGAAAGCGATGTCGTGATCTTCGTCCTCGATACCCGTGAGGGCCTGACCGCGCAGGATCGGCGGATTGCGCAACGACTGCGCGAAAGCGGCCGCCGTCTGATCCTGGCGGCAAACAAGACTGAAGGGCTGCCGATCGAGTCGTACGCCGAGTTCCACGAACTCGGTCTCGGTGCCCCGAACCCGATATCGGCAGCGCATGGTGAAGGTGTCACCGATCTGATGGATGAGGCTCTCGCTGGATTCATTGCCGAAGACGACGAACTCAGCACGACCGAACCGGGCGATCGCATTCGCGTGGCGATCGTCGGAAGGCCGAACGTCGGCAAATCGACTCTGGTGAATACCCTGCTGGGCGAGGAGCGCCAGATCACGTTCGATCAACCCGGCACGACGCGTGACGCAATTGCGGTCGAGTTCGAGCAGGGTGGCCAGCGCTACACGCTGATCGACACGGCGGGGCTCCGGCGCAAGGGCAAGGTGTTTGAAACCGTCGAGAAGTTTTCCGTGGTGAAAACCCTGCAGGCTATCGAACAGTGCAATGTTGCGATCCTGCTCGTCGACGGCGCCGAGCAGATCGCCGAACAGGATGCCCACATCGCAGGGTTCATCCTCGAGGCAGGACGGGCACTGGTCGTCGCCGTCAACAAGTGGGACGGACTCGACGAGTACCAGCGCGCGTCAATCAAGCGCGAGCTCGACAGCAAGTTTCACTTTCTCGATTGGGCGCCTCGGCACTTCATCTCGGCCCGAGCAGGCACAGGCGTGGCTGCGGTTCTGCGCTCGGTGCAGGGGGCGTTCCGCGCCGCGTACGCCAAGCTGCCTACGCCGCGGCTGACACGCGCGTTGCACGCGGCGGTGGAGCGCCAACCGCCGCCGCGCGCTGGCCAGTCGCGGCCGAAGATGCGTTACGCCCACCAGGGTGGACAGAATCCTCCGGTGATCGTCATCCACGGCACCGCGCTGACCCGTGTGCAGGCGAGCTACCGGCGCTATCTCGAAGGGTGGTTTCGCGAGCGCTTCTCGCTGCAGGGAACCCCGTTACGGATCGAATTCCGGTCCGCTGCCAATCCCTACGTGACCTGATATGGGGCACAGAGTTCGGCGTGCCGATTGCCTGCATCGCGTGACGCCCGCTCGGTGGCAATGGGGCGCCTTTTCATTTACATTGAATTCGCGGCGTTTGCGCCCACTTAGGCCGTCTGGGCAATTTGCAATGCGCTGATGGCACCCATCGTTGACGCGGTGCCTGGCAAAAAGAAGAGATCGGAGCGACCATGAGCAACAAAGGGCAATTGCTACAAGACCCGTTCCTGAATGCTCTGCGCAAGGAACACGTGCCGGTATCGATCTACCTCGTCAATGGCATCAAGCTGCAGGGGCAGATCGAATCGTTCGACCAGTATGTCGTCCTCCTGCGCAACACCGTCACGCAGATGGTCTACAAGCACGCAATTTCGACCGTCGTGCCGGCACGCCCGGTCAATCTGACCCTGGAGTCTTCCACCTGAACGAAACGCGGTCCGAGCGTCGCGCCGCTGCACCGGCGCGCGCCATCGTTGTCGGCGTCGAGTTGCCGACGCGCCGGCTTTCCTCTTCGAACGAATCGCTGGCCGAACTTGTGCAGCTTGCGCAGTCGGCGGGCGCTGTCGTGGTCGAGCGTGTGCTTGCGCGGCGGGACCGGCCCGACTCGGCGTTCTTCCTCGGGCGCGGCAAGGTGGATGAAGTACGAGCGCTGGCGGAGCGGACGCACGCCGATACCGTGATGTTCGACGTCGCGCTTTCGCCGGTCCAGCAGCGCAACCTCGAGAGTGAGCTCAAGGTCGCCGTGCTCGATCGCACGTCCCTGATACTCGCGATCTTTGCTCAGCGCGCCAAGAGCCGCGAGGGCAAGCTACAAGTCGAACTGGCGCAGCTGGAACATCTTTCGACCCGCCTCGTGCGCGGGTGGACCCACCTGGAGCGGCAGCGCGGTGGCCTCGGCAAGACAGGTGGCCCGGGCGAAAAGCAGATCGAACTGGACCGCCGCCAGATCGTGCATCGTGTGAAGCTGCTGCGCGAGCGGCTGCGCACGTTGCACAAGCAGCGCCGCACGCAGCGGCGTGCGCGCGCCCGCCGCGACGTCTTCAACGTTTCCCTGGTGGGCTATACCAACGCCGGCAAATCGACGCTTTTCAATGCGCTGACGCGCGCCGATGCATACGCCGCCGATCAGTTGTTCGCCACGCTCGATACCACGTCGCGTCGCTGTTTCATCGAGGGGGCAGGCGAAGTCGTGCTGTCGGACACGGTCGGATTCGTCCGCGGACTGCCGCATTCGCTGGTCGCCGCATTCAAGTCGACGCTCGAGGAGGCGGTCGAGGCGGACCTGCTGCTGCACGTCGTCGACGCGTCGGCGGCGACCCGCGATGCTCAGATCGAGGAAGTCGACCGGGTCCTCGAGGAGATCGGCGCGGGCGAGGTGCCGCGCCTGCTCGTGTTCAACAAGATCGATGCACTCGATCGCGAGCCGACGGTGGAACACGACCCCTATGGTACGATCCGCGCCGTTTTTGTCAGCGCAGCGACAGGCGTCGGCCTGGAGAAGCTGCGCGATGCGCTGGCCCAACGACTGTTGCCGATGCGAGATCTGGGCACACCCACCGCAGAATCGATGGCCCGAGTCGGTGCGACAGCCTAGGCGCGGCCCGTCGCGCGGCGCCGTCCGATCCTCTCTTTCCTTTTGCCGATTTCCGCTCGAGACCACGCCATGTCGCTCAATGATCCGCAATGGGGACGCGGAAGTGGCTCCGGCGACAACAAGGACGATCCGCGCGGCACACAGCAGCAGCAGCAGCAGCGCCCCGGCAAGGAAGGCCCGCCGGACCTCGACGAGTTGTGGAGAGACTTCAACCGCCGCTTGAACGGTCTGTTTGGCAAGCGCGGTGGTGGAGGCGGCAATCGCGGCGGCGGCGGATTCCGGCCCGACGCGCGCGGTGCCGGCCTCGGAGTTCTGGCTGTGCTCGCAGCGGCACTGGTGATCTGGTTCGGCAGCGGGTTCTACATCGTCCAGGAAGGCCAGGTAGGCGTCGTCACCACGTTCGGCCGGTTCACCGAAACCACCACCGCGGGCTTCCGCTGGCGCATGCCGTGGCCGATCCAGGCGCACGAGGTCGTCGATGTGCTTTCGCTGCGGACGCTCGAGGTCGGCTTGCGCGGGCGCAGCGATCGGTTGAAGGAAGCGCTCATGCTCACCGACGACGAGAACATCGTCGACCTGCATTTCACGGTGCAGTACCGCATCAAGGAAGGGCCAGCCGGTGCGCGCGACTTCCTGTTCAACAGCCGGTTCGGCCGGGATCGCGATCCGAGCGACGTCGTCTTGCAGGTGGCCGAGTCGGCGATGCGTGAAGTGGTCGGCCGCAAGACGATGGACTCGGTGCTCTACGAATCACGCCAGGAGATCGCCGACAACGTGCGCAGCCGGATGCAGGAGATGCTCGACCGCTATGGAACCGGCATCCTGATTTCGGCTATCGCGATCCAGAACGCCCAGCCACCGGAGCAGGTGCAGGCTGCCTTCGACGACGCGGTGAAGGCGACGCAGGATCGCGAGCGGCAGATCAACGAGGGACAGGCCTATGCCAACGACATCGTGCCGAAGGCGCGCGGTCTTGCGGCGCGCCTGATCCAGGAAGCCGAGGCGTATCGCACCCGGGTCATCGAAACCGCGCAGGGCGATGCGTCGCGCTTCCATCAACTTCTCGTCGAGTACAACAAGGCGCCGGCCGTGACGCGGGACCGGCTCTATCTCGAAACGATGCAGCAGGTTCTGAGCAACACCACCAAGGTCCTGGTCGACACCAAGGCGAACAACAACGTGCTGTTCCTGCCGTTCGACAAGCTCATACAGCAGGCGATCTCCGAGTCCGGCGGCGGCGCACAGCGCACGACGCCGATGACGCCGCCGGCACCCGTCCCCGATTCATCTTCTGCCGAGACGCGTGCGCGCGAGGCGTCGCGCAGCCGCGAGCGCGAAGGACGATAGCCGCCATGAACCGCGTCTTCGGCACTCTGATCGGGATCGTGGTCGTCGCGGTGTTGTTCCGCGCCTGCGCATTCATTGTCGACCAGCGCCAGTTCGGCCTGGTGTTCGCGTTCGGGCAGTTGAAGGAAGTCGTCTCCGAGCCAGGGCTGCAATTCAAGCTGCCGCCGCCGTTCCAGAACGTCGTCTACCTGGACAAGCGCATCCTGACCATCGACACGCCGCAACCGGATCGCGTGCAGACGTCTGAAAAGCGCAACCTGCTGATCGACTCGTTCGTGAAGTGGCGGATCTCCGACCCGCGCCGCTACTGGGTGAGCTTCCTGGGAAGCGAGCGCGCCGCGCAGGATCGCATCAATTCGCTAGTGCGCGATTCGTTGAACCAGGCCGTCAACAAGCGCACGGTGAACGACGTCACCTCGCGCGAACGCGATCGGGCCATGGAGGAGATCCGGGCCGCCGTGCAGGAGCGCGTGAAGGACGTCGGCGTCGAGATCGTCGACGTGCGCCTGAAGCGCGTCGACTTCGTCCCGGAGATCAGCGAATCGGTGTTCCGCCGCATGGAGGCCGAGCGCAAGCGGGTCGCCAACGAACAGCGTTCGATCGGGGCTGCCGAGGGCGAGAAAATCCGCGCCGATGCGGATCGTCAGCGCGAGGTGCTGCTCGCCGAGGCTTATCGTGACGCGCAGAAGGTTAAGGGCGAGGGCGACGCTAAGTCGGCTGCCATCTACGCAGCAGCATTCGGCCAGAATCCCGAGTTCTTCACGTTCTATCGCAGTCTCGAGGCGTATCGCTCCACTTTCCGCGCGCGGTCCGATGTGCTCGTCGTCGATCCGTCGTCGGATTTCTTCAAGTACATGAAGACGCCCGGCAACGCCCCGCGCCCGGCGCGCTGATGGCGAACTTCGGACTTGCGGTGGCGCTCATGCTGGTGTTCGAAGGCCTGCTGCCGTTCATTGCTCCGGCGCGCTGGCGCGAGATTTTCCGCCGCATCTCGGATCTCAGCGATGGGCAGATCCGCTTCTTCGGCCTGATCTCGATCGTGTCAGGCGTGGTGCTGTACCTGATCCTCGTGTGATCGGGTTCTCTTCCGGCCGGTAGCGACGCGCAAAGGGGGCCATGGCGAGCTGGCTTCTTCCCGAAGGAATCTCGGACGTCCTGCCCGCGGAAGCGCGCAGGGTCGAGGAACTGCGGCGCGCGCTGCTCGATCTGTATCGCGGTTTCGGCTACGAACTCGTGCTGCCGCCGCTGATCGAATACGTCGATTCGCTCCTGACCGGCACCGGACGCGATCTTGACCTGCGCACGTTCAAGCTGGTCGATCAACTGTCGGGCCGCCAATTGGGGTTGCGCGCAGACATTACGCCGCAGGTGGCGCGTATCGATGCGCACATCCTCAATCGCGCTGGCGTCGTCCGCCTGTGTTATGCGGCCAGCGTCCTGCACACGCGGCCGGCGCATCCTCTTGCGACGCGCGAGCCAATGCAGGTGGGAGCCGAGCTATACGGGCACGCGGGTCTCGGCGCGGACGCGGAGGTGCAGGCGCTTGCGGTGCTGTCGTTGCGCCGTGCGGACGTGACGAAGGTGTTCGTCGACCTTGGGCACACTGGAATCGTGCGGGCGATTCTCGCGGAGCCGCGCGCCGCCGAGGTATCGGAGACGATCCTGCAAGCGCTCGCGGTGAAGGACGTGCCATCGCTGCGTGCCGCCGCGGCATCGCTGCCTGCTGCCACGACGGAAGCCCTGCTGGCGTTGACGGAGCTGCATGGCGGCGTTGGTGTCATCGAGGAGGCGCGCAAACGACTTCCGCGCAGCCCCGGGGCCCTCCGCGCGTTGGACGATCTCGCATGGCTGGTCGAACGTTCGACCGCCGATGAAGTGAGCGTGGATCTTTCGGATCTGCACGGCTATCGCTACTACACGGGCGTGAACTTCGCAGCCTACGATGCGCGCGCGTCCGGCGCGCTTCTGCGTGGCGGGCGCTATGACGACATCGGGCGGGCGTTCGGCCGAGCGCGTCCCGCCACAGGCTTTTCGATCGACCTGCGCGATCTCGCACGCTTGAACGGCACCGGGCGCTTCGCGGCGATTCGCGCGCCGGCGGCGA
>Ga0335082_10009378_pt1 | contig 10630 bp, 12 predicted proteins | sample Lox_Sample_41_FD_206718 | JGI IMG/M metagenome (GOLD analysis project Ga0335082, IMG submission 206718) | Soil microbial communities from Loxahatchee National Wildlife Refuge, Florida, United States - Lox_Sample_4.1 | ecosystem: Environmental > Terrestrial > Soil > Wetlands | place: USA...
TGGTTGACGAGGATCGCCTTCAGCTCGTCCTCGAAAGTCTGCGCCTCGTCCTCCGTCGCGAAGTACCCGCCGTCGCGGCCCCAGGCGCCGACCGTGCCGACGATGCGGCCGATCATCTGCTTGACGGAGCGCTCGCGCTCCGGGCTCGCCATGCGCCCGCGGAAGTACTTCTGCGCGACGATGTTCGTGGCGGTCTGCGACCAGAACTTGGGGAACTCGACGTTCTTCTGCTCGAACGCCGGCCCGTTCTTGCCGGGAATGAACGCGTCGCGCACCTCCCACTCGATCTCGTCGAACGGCTCGCGGCCCTCGATCGTGAAGCGGCGGCGGACGGCCAGCCGGGCGTCCTCGTCGGCGACGCTGTTCGTCAGCTGCTCGGGATCGATCTCAACGGTGTTTGCCTGCTCTAGCGGCGCCATCTGAAAGGTTCCTTTCCGACCGTGAATTCTAGGGTTCCGGGGCCTGTTGACCGCCTGCGGCGAAGCGGTCCGGGAGGCGGGCCTGCGGACTTTAGGGAAGGGACCTGTCGGACTCGCGGCGGGCGCTTCAGCTGCCCGGCCCGCGGCCCTGGTTGCGCCGGAGGACGAGCCCGACGGCGCCCGCTGCGACGAGCAGCAACGCCAGCCCGCCGAGCACGAGCAGCGGCACCGGCACCGACGAAGGGCTCGACGTGTTCAGCTGCTGAGCGACCCCCGGAAGCCCGGCCGGGGGTTTGCGTCCGGGCGAGGTCGTCCCCCCGCCGGCGTCCGTCCCGCCGGGCGCGGTGCTCGTCGGCGCGGACGTCGTCGTCGTCTTCGACGTGGTCGTGGCGGGCGGCGCCGAGGTCGTCGTCGGCGTGGTCGCAGTCTGCGCCGGGACGAGCGCGTTCGGGCCGGCGGGCTTCTTGTTCTTCAGCAGCTGCGCTCTCGCGCTCTGCAGCGCACGCTGGATGTCCTCGCGTGCGCTCGAGTACACGGAGATGTCCTCCGGCAGGTGCTTCAGCGTGTCCTGGTAGCAGTGGATGGGATAGACGTTGTCGATCCGGCCGTCGTACCAGTCGTTCAGGAGCTTCTTCCAGCACGGCGTCGCGGCGGCCGCCGGACCGGCCTGCGCCACGAAGAAGAAGGTTGCGGCGAACGTGGCGGCGACGAGCGCCTTGAGCATGGAAGTCACAGACGAATCGGGGCCGGGCTGGAAGCAGCGAGCGTAAGGCTGCGCTGTAAGGCTTTCGTAAGCGGGACGGGCAGATGGTAGCTTCGCTGCCGATGCGGGCGATCAGGGATCTGCCCCTCGCCGCATCACTCGCCCTGTGCGGCGCCGCGCTCTTCTTCGGCGGCGGTGCGTTGGACGGCTCGCTTCCCTGGCTCGGTGCGGGCGCGCTGCTAGCCGCCCTCACGTCGCTCGCCGTCTGTGGGGTGCCCGCCGGCCTGCGCACGCTCGTCCCGCTCGCAGCGCTGACGGCGTGGCTCGCCCTGTCCGTTGCGTGGTCGACGCTGCCCGACCGGTCCTGGGTCTACGCGAATCGCGCATTCGTCTATCTGTTGTTCGCCGTGCTCGGGCTCTGGCTTGCGCCGCGCACGCGGGCCCTCGCGCTCGGCCTCGGCGCGCTGCTCGGGCTCGTCGCGCTGTGGGCGCTCGCCGGGAAGATCCTGCCGCCGCTCTACGACTACGGGCCGCCGGGGGTCACCCGCCTGCGGGCTCCGGTCGGGCTGTGGAACCAGCTCGCGCTCCTCGGGGCGTTCGCACTCCCACTCGCTCTCTGGCGCCGCCGCGTCGAAGGCGCGCTGCTTGCGTACCTCTGGCTCGTCGTGATCGTGCTCACCGGCTCGCGGGGCGGTGCCGGCGTGGCTGTGCTCGTGGTCGTCGCCTGGTTCGTCTTCGGCGACGAGCGGATCGCCGCGGCGACGACGCTCGTCGCGGCGGCCGTTCCCGCCGCCGTCGTCGCGGGGATCGCGTTCGCGCTGCCGGGGATCACGAGCGACAGGCAGAGCGTCCACGTGCGCTGGCACGACGGGCTCGTCTTCGGCGCGCTTCTGCTCGTGGGCGCCGCCGGCGCGGCGCTCCTGTCGCGCATCCCGCCGCCGCGCGACTCGCGTGCGCTTCGCCGCGGCGCTCTCGCGGCCGGCGCGATGGTGATCGCCGCGGCGCTCGTCGTCGGCGCGCTCAAGGCAGGCTCCGCCTGGCGGTCGTTCACCAGTTCCGACCAGGTGACGAACGCCGGCGGCAGGTTCGGGTCGGCCGCGTCGAACTACCGCTGGGTCTGGTGGAAGCAGGCCTGGCGCGGCTTCGAGCACCACGTGCTCGCCGGAACCGGAGCGGGATCGTTTCAGCTCACCAACCTGCGCTACCGAACGAGCTACCTCGACCAGACGATCGAGCCGCACAACCTCCCGGTCCAGCTGCTCTCGGAAACCGGCGTGATCGGGCTCGTGCTCTTCGCGGCGGCCGCGATCGCGCTGCTGCTGCGAGGCCACGGGCGCGACGGGCCGGAGCTCGCGCTCGCCCTGATGCTCCCCGCCTTTCTGATCCACGCCGTCGTCGACGTCGACTGGGACTTCGCGGCCGTGTCGATCCCCGCCTTTCTCGCAGCCGGAGCGCTGGCGGGGCGTCCCGTTCCGCTGCGGCGGGTGTCCGGCTTCGCCGTGGTCGCGGTGGCCGGCGTCGCGCTGTTCGCGGCCGGCGCGCTCTACCTGCCGTGGCTCGGGGCGCGCTGGACGTCGGACGCGGAGGGAGCGAGCGACCCCGCAACGGCGGTCCGGCTCGCGAAGCGCGCACGGTCGGTCGACCCACTGAACGCCGAGGCGGTGTGGGCGCAGGCGCTCGCGACACCGGGCTACCTGCGCCAGCAGGCGCTGTACGCGCTCGCGACGCGCATGGAGCCCGCGAACCCGCAGTGGTGGGTGCTGAAGGCGCAGTTCGAGCTCGCGAACGGCTGCGCGCGGGCGGCCCTCTTCGACTTCTACCGCTTCAACGCGCTGAACCCATATGCCAACCCGAATGCGGGCCCGAACGACTATCGCCGCGCGCTCGCGCTCGTGAACTCGGGCAAGCCGCGCTGTTGAGCCGGATCAGCGTGCGCCGAGGATCACGACGAGCTGGCCGCCGTGCAGCGCCGACACACTCATGCCGTCGAGCGGGCCGACGACCTTGACGTGCAGGTCGCGGGCGAGGCGGGCGCCTTCCGCGGCGAAGCCGCGCTTGTACATCACGACGCTGGTTGCGTAGTTCTGCCGCTTGGCGTTCGCCGTGCCGCGGATGTGGTAGCCGAGCGAGCCGAGCGTCGAGGCGGCGTTGCCGGCGGCACCCGACCGGCCGTTGCCGTTCAGCACGAGGACGCCGAGCTGCGAGCGGGAGCGCTTCGGAAGCGCGATCACGATCCTGCGGTGAGGAACGACGACCGGCGCCGTCTTGGGCGGTGCGAGCGCCGCCGCCTCGGCGTGGTGCCTGACGGCGCGTGCGAGCGGCTTGGCCAGCAGCGCCCCGGCGAGGACGACGAGCACGATCAGCTCCACCACCGCGACGAGCGTCGCGACGAGTGTGGCCGTGCGCCAAGGGCGGACGAGGGCGTCGGGTGTGAGCGGCGCGTCCAGGGCGCCTGTTTCGGCGCCGCTAGGGGGCTTCCTGCCGCATCCAGGCCCAGGTGCGCTCCAGGCCGTCGTCGAGCGAGACACGGGGGCGCCACCCCAGCTCGCGTGCGGCGAGGGAGGAGTCGAGGACCGACCGGTGGACGTCGCCGAGGCGCGCGGCCGCGTGCGTCGGCTCTGCCGCGACGCCTGCCACCCTGGCGCACGCCGCGTGCAAGTCGCCGACGGTCGTCCCGGCTCCGGTGCCGATGTTGTACGGGCCGCCGCTCCGACCGACCGTCGCGAGCAGCGAGTCGACCACGTCACCGACGTAGACGAAGTCGCGCACCTGGGTCCCGTCTCCGAAGATCACGGTCTCTTCGCCGGCGGCCATGCGCTCGAGGAAGATCGCGACGACCCCTCCCTCGAGCCCCGAGTCCTGGCGGGGCCCATAGACGTTGCCGAACCGGAGCGCCACGTGCGAAGTGCCGTGGATGCGGTTCCACCCGGCGAGATACTCCTCGCCGCACTTCTTCGCGATCCCGTAGGGGGACAGCGGCAGGAACGGGAAGTCCTCGGCGACCGGGCCGGGGCACTCGCCGTAGCCCGCTCCTCCCGACGACGAGAAGATCACCTGCGCGCCCGTTCGCGCCGCCGCGGCGAGCACGTTCACGGTGCCGACGACGTTGACGGCGGCGTCGTACTCGGGGCGCCGCATCGACGTCTGGACGTCGGCCTGGGCGGCGAGGTGGAAGAACACTTCCGCGTCCGCCGGGATGGGGACGGTGATGTCGTGCTCGAGCAGCTCGGCGGCGGAGTTGACGTAGTCGCGCCGTCCGCTCGTGAAGTCGTCGACCACGATCACGTCGTCGCCGCGCGCGACGAGCTCGTCGACGAGGTTCGACCCGATGAAGCCTGCCCCACCTGTGACGATCGCGCGCACCGGCCGCATAGATTAGGCAGTCGATGTTCGTGACCTTCGAAGGTATCGACTGGTCGGGCAAGAGCACGCAGGCGAAGCTGCTCGCGGCCTGGCTCGCGGACCAGGGTCGCGTCGTCCTGACGACGCGCGAGCCGGGCGGCACTCCCGTCGCCGAGGCCGTCCGCGAGCTCGTGCTGCACCGTGACGAGATGTCGCCGTGGGCCGAGGCGGCGCTCTACGCGGCGGCGCGTGCGGAGAACGTCGAGGCCGTGATCCGGCCGGCGCTCGGCCGCGGCGAGGACGTGGTGTGCGACCGCTACCTCGACTCGTCGGTCGCCTACCAGGGAGCGGGCCGTGGCCTCGGCGAGGAACGCGTGCGCGATCTCAGCCTGCTCGTCACCGGCGGCTTGCTGCCCGACCGGACGTTCCTCGTCGCACTCGATCCGGAGGTGGCGTGGCGGCGCTCCGGCCGGCATCACGACCGGATCGAGCGGGCCGGCGGCGATTTCATGCAGGTCGTCGACCGCGCCTACCGGTCGCTGGCCGCCGCCGAGCCGGGCAGAATCGTCGTCGTCGAGGGCGACCGGCCGGCGCCGGTGATCGCCGAGGAGGTTCGTGAGCACGTTCGTTCGCTTCTCTGAGCACGGCGACGCCTCGCGGCTGCTGGAGGCGGCTCTCCGTGAAGGACCGGTTCACGGTTATCTCTTCCACGGCCCGCCGGGCGTCGGGAAGCGCGAGGTCGCGCGTGCGTTCGCACGTTCGCTTCTCGGCACCGAGCGCGAGTTCCATCCCGACCTCTACGAGCTCGACGCGCTCGGGGAGATGATCCGGATCGACGCGATCCGGGAGCTGCGGCGCGATTTGCACATGCGACCGTTCGAGGCCGATCGCCGCATCTACCTCATCCACCGGGCGCATCTGCTGAACGAGGATGCGGCCGACGCGCTGCTCAAGGATCTCGAGGAGCCGCCCTCCTACGCCGTCATCGTGCTGATCGCCGACGATCTCGGGTCGATCCCGGAGACGATCCGTTCGCGCTGCCAGCTCGTTCCGTTCCGGCGGCTGTCCGAGCGCACGATTCGCGAGCTGGTCGAGGCGCGGGCGCCGCAGCTCGGCGAGGACGAACGTGCGGCGATCGCGCGCACGGCGGGCGGACGGATGGACCGGGCCGACAGACTGCTCGACGCGGCATCGCGCGAGCGGCGCGAGTCGCTGCTCGAACAGGCCCGGCGCGTCTACCGCGACCCGGCGTTCGAACCTGGCGAGGCGGCGGCCACGCTGATCGCAGGCGCGCAAGAGTGCGCGGGCGCGGCCCGCGCCGTCGAGGAGGCGCGGATCGCGGAGCTCGATCTGCCGGCACGGGAGGCGGAGCAGCGGGTGAAGCGGGCGGCGCGCGGCGCAGAGCGCGAGGAGCTGCTTGCACAGCTCGAGGAGCTCGCCGCGTGGTACCGCGACCTGGTCGCGGTCGCGGTGGGCGCCGAGCAGGCGGCGATCCATCTCGACAAGCTGTCGGAGCTGCGCGACGACGCAACCCGCGAGCGCCTGCTCGGCGCCGAGCGGGCGGTCGAGGAGGTCAGGGAGACGTGGCGGCAACTCGAGGAGTTCCAGCTGCAGCCGCAACTCGCGCTCGAGAGCCTGTTCGTCCGCGTCGCGCGCGAGCTCGCGGCTTAGAACCCGAATAGAAGCCCTCCCGGCCGCGGCTAGACTGAGCGCGATCCGCCGACGTAGCTCAGCTGGTAGAGCACTTCACTCGTAATGAAGGGGTCCCCGGTTCGAGTCCGGGCGTCGGCTTCGACCGCCGGCTACAGCGAGGGTGCTGCGGTCGATGTCTCCCTCAACCGGGTCACGGGGCCCGGCGCAATCTCGCCGATGAGATCCGCATGGACTTCGCGTCCCCACGTGCGGCTCGTCTTGCCTGCGTGATCGCGTTGCTGCTGATCGGCGTCGTGGGGGCCGGGTACGCCGCCAGACCCGAAGCGGCGGGCGCGGCACCGGGCACCGGCGGCGGAACTGTCGCCGGAACCTGGGCCGGCGTACTCACAGGTTCATCCGGCGGTGTGCGCGCCGAACGCATCGTGATCGTCGTGAACGCAAGTGAGAGCGCCGGAACCTGGAAGCTGAGCACGAAGTGTTACGGGCGGTTGACGCTCGACAGCGTCTCAGGCGGCTACCACCACTACCGTCGTCGGCTCTCGGCGGGAGTGATCTGCGCGGGCGGGGACGTCGATTGCCTGATGCGTGTCGGAGCCAACCTGTACGACACCGTCACACCTCACCCGGGTGGCGCCGCGTTGAGCGGAACTCTTCGGCCCGTTCGGCAGCTGTAGGACCCGGCGCCGAGCACAGGCGGACCGCCGAGTCGCTCGGACCTGCGCGTGCGCGACCTGACGGGCAAAGGCCGCGAGGGCGCCGGTGAAGCGCATCGGGTCCTCCCAGCGTGGGGTATGTCCGACGCCGTGGTAGACGAGGAGGTCGACATCGGGAATCGAACGTGCGAGGTGGTCTTGCATCTCGCGGGGAACGAGATCATCGGCGTCGCCCCAAACCAAGAGCGTTGGTGCCTCGATCCGTCCCAGCTCGCTCAGGTCGTCGTACTCCAGGAGTCCCGCGAACGTCTCCCGCCAAACGTGCGTCGGAACCTTGACGAGCTCTTCTATCAGCAGATCGATCAGATCCGGCCGAAGGCCCACCGATGACGTCTGGGTGAGAAAGCCGCGAGCGAAGTCCGGCGAGATCGGGTCTTCCAGCTCGGACAAGACGGATTCGACCAGGCCGAACAGTTGCGGGTCGTCGCGAAGTGTCGCGGGAGACGCTTCGAGGAACAGTCCAGCGACCCGATCAGGCTCATCGAGAGCCACCCTGCGCGCGACGAGGCACGAGCCCGAGTGTGCCGCCAATACCGCCCGTTCGATCCCGAGAGCATCGAGCAGGAGGACGGCATCGGCTGCGAAGTCCTCGACGCCGTAGCCGGTGTCCGGCTTGTCGGACTCGCCGTGCCCTCGCTGAGACACCGAGATGGCCCAGGTATCGGGTGGAAGACGATCGAGGACGGGCTGGTAGGAGCGCCACGAGTCGGTTGGCCCTGGGAGCAGCAGCACGGCCGGATCGAGCGCACGACCCTGATGCGCGTACGACAACGTCAGACCGGAAGCAAGCGTGACACTCGACACGCCGGGACTGTACGCACGCCTCCTCGAGTGACGCGTCGGCTTCGCTCCCAGAGGTCCGATCTCGAGCTTCCTATCTAGCGATCGGCCTCCGTGCCGCTGGTCGCGCTCCTCGTCTCGGTCTCGGTCGAAGGCGTCTTGATCTTCCGCGTGAGCCCGGAGAGGTTTCCGACCAACAGCGCCACCACCGTCACCAGGTAGAGCTGGCCGAGCAGCGCCTCGACGACCGCGACGGTATGGCCGAAGTTGCCGGCAGGCGTGTAGTCGCCGTAGCCGAGCGTCGCCAGCGTCACGTAGCTGAAGTACACGCGAAGCGACGTCGTCCCGTCTGTGCCCTGGGCGAAGAACAGCCCGGACCCGATCGCGGCCGCTGCGCCGTAGGCGAACGTGAACATGAGCCCTATGAGGACGTACACGCAGACGGCGCCCGTGATCGACTGCCGGTTGACCTCGCCCTGGTCGACGATACCGAGGCCGACCGTAAGGATCGTCGCGCCCACCAGCGCGACGTTCACGATCCATACCGCGCCGATGTAGTCGCTCTTGCTGCCCAGGAGCGAGAGGGCGAGGCCGGCGATCCCGATCACTGCGATCAGTCCGCCGAGCCGGATGTCCCGCGACAGGCCGGACGTCCAGATCGCGAGCATCAGCGTCGCTCCCTCGAGCAGCACCAAGACCCCGCGGCTCCATTGTTCGTCGGGCGCCGAGGCGGCGAAGAAGAAGGTCACGATGACGAGCAGCAGCACCCAGCCGTAGCCGTGGCTCGCCTTCAGCCGCGCCATGCGGGCGCCCGGTCGCCAGTGCGTCTTCTGCTCTGCCTCGATCACTGCTCGGCGTGGACTCTCGTGCCCGCGAGGAAGTCGGCGAGCCCCCGTCGGCGACCGTCGAAGGGCACGGGAAGGAAGCCCATGAAGACGATTGCGACCGAGACGACCAGCCCGAAGAGGCGGATGGCCGAACGCACGAACGAGGGCGGGCTCCCACGGGGGTCGACCACGCGCAGGCCCATCATCATCATCCCCGGCGTCTGGCCGAGCACGCTCCAAAAGAAGATGAAGTACGAAGTGCCCACGACGATCCACGCGAGGCCGAGGATCGTGTCGACCACCCAGCCCGACCTGAACCCGCCGGCCAGCGAAGCGATCAGCGCGATCACGGCCGCCGGGACGAGCACCGCGAGGTGCGCCAGAAGCGCGTCCGTCGTCAGTGCGACTGCCCGCGTCGCAACTCCGCCGTAGCGGACGCCGGCGTCCGGTGACGGGCGCCGGAGGAGCCGCTCGTCGATCTGCCGCAATCGATCGCGCACCAAGCCGATGACCTGGTCGGCCATCGACGTCGTCTGGCGGGCGAGGGCTGCGTGAACCTGCGGGCTCGCGAGCAGCTTCTCGACGATCTCACCGGTGAGCTGGCTCTGGACGGCCGAGACGGCAAGGCGTTCGAGTGCCGGGTTGGCAAGCGCGCGTTCGAACTGCTCACGGGTCTGCTCGTCCGAGAGCGCCTCGGTCACGAGCGCGTCGAGGTCGATCTGCTTCATCACGTCTGCAGCGATCCGCTCGACCACGTGGTGCTCGATGAGCTTCTGGGCGACCTGGTCCGGCAGCGGCCCAGCGAGCGTGCGGTCGACGGCGCTCTCGACCAGGGCGCGGCCCTGGGCGGACGCGGCGCGTCCGTCCGCGCCGAGAACGCGGGCGGCCCGGTCGACGCGACTCGGACCCGCGAGCCGCCCGGCGGCCCGCAGCGGCACGATTGCGACCCGACCCGCCTGCACCCCGAGTCGCGCGCCGAACATGAACACGCCGACGGCCACGTCCTCCGGCCGGCGGCCGGCCCGGGGGTCGCGGCGGGTCGGCAGCGGGGCGGATGTCCCTTCGGCCTTCTGCTCGCTGTCGGGCATGGGCGCATCCTGGCAGACTCGGGCGGATGCCAGAGCTCGCCGCGATCAGCGCCGGCCTCGAGACCGCCCTCGAGCACGTCAGCATCCCGGCCTACGTGCTCGATTCCGCCGGCGTCGTCCGTTGGATCAACCAGGCCGGGCAGCGGATCGTGGGCGACGTCCGCGGGCGGCAGTTCACGTCGCTCGTCGCCGCCGAGGAGACCCGCCACGTTCGCGAGATGTTCGCGCGCAAGGTGGCCGGCAACACGATCGTGACCGACTTCGACTCGATCGTGACGCCCCGCGACGGGGAGCGGCTCGGCGTCCAGATCAGCTCCGTGCCGCTGATGAGCGGCGATCGGGCCGTCGGAGTGTTCGGTCAGGTCGCGCACATCGAGTGGGAGCCGCCGCCGATGCCGCAGCTCGAGCTGACGCCGCGCCAGTCGGAGGTGCTGAAGCTGCTCGAGCAGGGGCGCTCGACCAACGAGATCGCCGCCGACCTGCATCTGAGCCGCGATACGGTTCGCAACCACGTGCGCGGGTTGCTCAGGTCACTCGGCGTGAAGTCACGGCTCGAGGCCGTCGCGCTCGCCCACGGCGACCTCGTGCCCGGTACGAGCTGACCCGCGCCCCGTCCACGTTGGCTGCAAACCCCCGGTTGCTATAGGTTCTCGCCGGTCGCGGCGAGCCGCCGGCGACCCCCCAACGCGTCTGACGAAAGGACCAACGTGATTCTTGCCACGAGCTTCTGGACGTTCCTGTGGAGCCTCATCGTCATCTTCTTCATGGTCGTCTACTTCATCATGCTGTTCACGGTCATCGTGGACGTGTTCCGGCGCCACGACATCTCGGGCGGCAAGAAGGCACTCTGGCTGATCTTCATCTTCTTCCTCCCGTTCCTGGGGCTGATCGTCTACCTGATCGTGAACGGGGACGGCATCGCGCAGCGCCATGCCGCCTCGGAGCAGCAGGCGCAGCAGGACTTCGACTCGTACGTCCGCAACGTGTCGGGCGGCGATTCGGCGGAGCAGATCGCCAAGGCGAAAGGGCTGCTCGACAGCGGTGCGATCACGCAGGCCGAGTTCGACCAGCTCAAGGCGAAGGCGCTCGCATAACTTGACCGTCT
>Ga0335082_10009379_pt1 | contig 10629 bp, 7 predicted proteins | sample Lox_Sample_41_FD_206718 | JGI IMG/M metagenome (GOLD analysis project Ga0335082, IMG submission 206718) | Soil microbial communities from Loxahatchee National Wildlife Refuge, Florida, United States - Lox_Sample_4.1 | ecosystem: Environmental > Terrestrial > Soil > Wetlands | place: USA: Florida...
GCCGATCCCAGGTCGAGATCACTCGAAGAGAGAGAATCCTGATCGAAGGGCGTGAAGTAGTCCTCCACGTTGAAAGCGTTGCCTGCGAGATTCAATCTCAGGACACTGTCGCCAAGATCGGGAAAGGTGCCACCAAGGTCAAACAAGCCGTTCGCCGTGACCACGTAGACGTTGCCATTCACGTCTGCGGCCGGGCCAGTCCCACCCTGCCAGATCGCGCTTCCATACGTGTTGTCCGGCTGCGTGAGCAGAACCGCCTCCTGCTGCAGAGTGGAGGCGCTGTAGGCGAGCAGCCAGCCGCGGCCGGTCAGGTCGCAACCGTTGGAGCCGAATGCAATGTAGATCGTTCCGTTCGAAAGCAGGAGCGCGGGCCGCTGCAATTCCGCCTTGCTGTTGAGATTCAGTGTGCCGGACGATGCTGAGATCACAACCGGGCCGCCGAATTTTTCCAGGCCCGTGGTGACATCGAGGGCGTGCAACCGAAAGAAGTAATTCGTGGTCGTGCCCGTGGTCTCCGAGGTCTTGACCACGACATACAACGTCCCGGTGCCGGGATCGATCACCGGCGTGCCGAGGATCCCCACTTCGTTGAACTTTGTGACATTGCCGCAACCCTGCACTGCCATGGAAATAGTGGTAATGCCCGCCGCGGGATTGATGAAGCTCACTTGCCATAACAGCGAGCCATTGTCGGCATCAATCGCATACACGCTGTCGTGCATGGTGGCGACAAAAACTACATTGTGACTGCTGCCGTTAATCGGCAGCGCTGACATGTATAAGGGCTGCGCCTGCACGTAACCATCGACGGGATAAGTGAACAGCTTTCCGAACTGGTTGGTGTTGACGTCGGAGAGCGTGAGCAACGTCTCGAGGCTGTTCTGTCCGGTGCGGGAATTGTTGTTCTTGTTGGTCAGAACATTGACCTGACCGGCAACCTGCGCGACTCCTCCTAGAACCGCGCCCAACAGTACGAGCATGCAAATGGCGCTCACTCGCAGCAGACGATTCGAATCCATTTACGCGCCCCTTTGTAAACGTTAGTTAAACTGCGTCCGTCACCAGTTCAGTTCCGGCGTTCCGCGTTGCAGCCTGCGTCCGCGCAAGGTTGCGGCGAGCGTACGCAAGACTGGGATGACCGCAGGGGAGAATTAAAGCTCCGTTGTGAGAATTCCAAGCTCTAAGTCCAGCCGTGGCAACGACATCGCACCCAGTGCCCAAAATGCTGTGCGGCTCTTGAAATGCCGCTAACGAAGGGGGAGACTCCACAAGTTTGCACTCGTGCAGAATCGTGTATTCATTTTTCGTTTACAGTCGCCAGTTCGTCAAGGATGAAAGTTCTTGCATACTGTACTGCTCATTTCGAACCCACCCCGTGAGACTTTCTTCTCCTAGGCCCAAAGGAAGTCTCGTGCTAGGCTCGAAATCACTCCTCCCCGCGGCACGCAAACGCAATCATCACCGTTCGCCAAGACACACGGAAATTCCTAATTATGACTATTCGAGCTCTCGTATTGTCCGTCGTCGCGCTGGTTTTTCCCGGCTTGGTTGTGGGGCAAACCGTAACGTCCTTTGAAGGAATTGATGCTTCGCAGATCAACTCACCCGGCTTTGATGTCGATCCCAACGGAGCGGTAGGAACCAAGCAATACATGGAGTGGGTGAACACGTCCTACCAGGCGTTTGACAAGACCACGGGGAAAGCGGTGTGGCCCGTCCCGCAGAATGGTGACACGCCCTGGCAGGACGCCAGCATGACGAACTGCTACGGTCCGGGCGGCGGCGATGGCATCGTCGGATTTGATCGCATGGCCTCGCGCTGGTACATCGCGCGGCGCGCCAGTAATCAAGGCAACTACTACTACTGCGTTGCGGTTTCCAATACCGATGACCTGTCTTCTTCTTCATTGGCATGGTTCACCTATCAATTCGCGCTGAACGCTGTGATTGGAGCAAATTCTCTCGGACATGTGTACTGGCCCGACTGGCCGCGCTTCGGCACGTGGGTGGACGGCTATTACGTGAGCTTCGACCTGGAGGATCCCGACAACAGCTTCCAGCAAATCGGCGTGGTGGCCTGTGCCATGGACAGAACGAACATGATCATCGGCGGCACCGCGCGCGCCATGCAGTGCTTCAGCGATCCCAGCCCCATCCCCACGAACGGCGCGCTCTATCTTTCACACAGCCTGATTCCTACGGATTTCGATGGTACGACGCTGCCACCCACCGGACGGCATGAGTTCTTCCTGAGCATTCAGAATCCTCCGAACGATGGAGTGACGACGACCTCGAAGAAACTGAATGTGTGGAATTTTAAGGTTAACTGGAAGGTGCCGGCGAACACGACCTTCACGCATACGCTGATCGGATCAGCCAGCTACACGCCGGGATGCTATGACCTGACCGAGCCTGAATTGACGAACTGTGTGAATCAACCCTCGAGCACGACGACCGGATGGTTCCTCGATTCCGTCGGCGACCGGCTCATGCCCCGCATGACGTATCGGAATTTCGGGACGTATCAATCCTGGGTCGTGAGCCAGACAGTGCAGGTGACGCCGGGAACAAATCAGCAGACAGGGGTGCGCTGGTACGAACTGCGCGGCATCGGAAGCCCCACGGTCTTCCAGAGTGGCACCGTGACGAACGGCACCACACTCTATCGCTTCATGCCCAGCATCGCGCAGGATAAAGTGGGCAACGCCGCCGTCGGTTATAGCGTGTCGTCCAATCAAGTGCATCCTGGAATTCGCGCCGCGTACTGGAGCTTGCCGCTCAAGACGACAGCCACGGAGATCAACATCAAGACCGGCGTGGGCGATGAAGAGAACTCCGGGCGCTACGGCGATTACAGCAGCATAAGCGTCGATCCCGCTGACGACTGCACGTTCTGGTACGTGAACGAATACTTTCAGGCGAACGAGATCGGAACCACCATCAACTGGGACACGCGTATCGCGCACTTCAAGCTATCGACGTGCCAGTGAGTCGCGAGTCCTGAGCAAAAAATCAAGCCCGCTTTTGTGGCGGGCTTTTTCGTGGTTAGTCGTTGGCCTGAAGCCTGGCGCCTGAAGCCTGGTGCCCAGCCTTTTTCAGTGGCAGTTCGCAATCACATCGGCTGCGATCTGCGTTGCGCCTGCGCTGAAACTCGGAATATCGTGGTCCACATTCGCGAGGCACGCGAATCTGGGCGAGGGAGAGGAACTCGACGGTGTGACCTGCCCCTCCCACGTTGTTGCCTGCGGGACCGCGTTGCTGGTGTCTTCATCCGCCAGCAACTGCTTCAGGATCGTGTTCGGCATGTTGAGGTTTTGCGTCGATCCTCCATACAGAATGCTATCGGAGAGGAACTGGGCCGTAAGGCTTGCGTTCGCATGGTTGTTGAGCCCGTCGCTGCAGAGCGTGGGTGTGGTCGCGCCTGCGGGCCGGTAAGCCTCGTCGATGATCTTCGCGTCGGCATCGAGGTAGCACATGTTGGGAACATTGCTGGAATTCGCGCACACGTTGCCGACAACGCTCGCACTGCACGGGCTGCATCCCTGATCGATGCGCGACATGACGGGACCGCTGGTGGGTTCGATCATCGCGAGTTCGGAATCGAGTCCATATTCGAACGCCGCGTAGGCGATCGCGGCCGAGCCTCCGCTGTTGCCCGTCGCGCACATCGGCTTACTGTTGGCGACGCTCACTCCCGGATTGACTACCTTGGGATTGTTGTAGACCCAATCAGCGACCGTGGCGTAACGGCACGCCAGACGGCGCGGGCCGCCCGGGCCCTGCAGCCATCCACTCTTCTGATTGTCGTTGAAGGGGGCGCCGAAGGAAATCTGCACGGTGTTGTAGCCTGCCAGGATCAGGCTCTGGACCACGTTCTGTCCGAAGTCGTATCCGCCCGCGGTCGGATCGTCGTAGAGGCCGTTGCCGCCGGTCCCTGTATTCAACAAGACCGTGCCGACGGGGGCACCCTGCGGATTGTTGACCTTCAAGTAGGCAGACAGGTCGGCGACTCCGGGACACGAGATGGCCATGGAGAAGCAGGTTCCGTTGGGCACAGAGCCTGAGCAGGATTGGAGCTGCGTGTAGCTGTTGACGGTGCCGAGCGGATCGGTGGCCTGGACAGAGACGGTTGCCGTCGCGAACTTCGAAGCGTCGGCGGCAGCGGTGGCAGTGATGGTGACCGTCGCGGGAGCCGTGCTGGGCGCGATGAACACGCCTGAGTTCGAGTCAATCGTGCCGGCAGAGGCCTTCCAGGCGACGCCTTGGTCGGTCGTGCCACTCACGGTCGCCGAATATTGATAGTTCGCACCCGCGCCGATGGTCGAAGGCGCAGCGGCGATGCTGAGGCTCACACCCGCCGGGGGTGGGGTGCTGTTGGAGGACCCGCCGCAGGCGGTAAGGATCAATAAACTGGCGAAGATGACAAGAAGAACGACCTGTTTCCAATTGAAAATCGGCAATGCACACCTTCCCTTTGTCCATGAATTGGTAACACGTGGGCAGGGAAGAAGTTGGATGAAGATATGCGGTTCGCGACCCAGTCATTAGTTCATTAAGGAAACGGAGCGTTCAAACTAATTTCTTGGTCTGACCGTGCCCCTGCGAGAGAGGGGCGGCAATACACAGCCGCTGATGATGTCATTCGCGATGTCAGTCGCGCCGTCAATTACGTCGGGGATCGCATGAGTCGCGTCGTCCGTGCACGCCTGTGGAAGTACAGTTCCAAACCCATTCATCCACGCTTGGCCTTGAGGAACACCCGTCGTCATATCCAGGGCGCCGAATCGCGCGTTGATGGCAGTGTTGCGGGGAGTCAGCATCAACTTGCTCGGCTGTGAGAAGATACTGTCCGTTTGAAAACGTTTCGCGTCAGTGGTGTCCGTTCCTGTCAGGCCGTTGGTGCAGAGCGTCGGTTGCGTCTGCCCCGCCTCCTGATAAGCCGTATCCACTATGGCCGCTTCCGAAGGCGTGTAACACATGGGGGGATGTCCAAGAGTCTGACACTTTGGTACGGAATCTCCCAGGTTGTTTTGATCGCAAACGCACCCTTGATCAAGGCGTGTCATGACCGGTCCTGCGGTAGGTTCGATCATGGTGAATTCCGCGGGCACGTTGGTTGAGCCGAGTCCGTAATCGAGCGCGGCGTACGCAATCGCTGCCGCTCCGGCGCTGTTCCCAGTCGCACAAAGCGGGGCCGTCGTTTTGGCGGTGCTATTGGAATCGATCGTCTTCGGATTGTTGTAGGCCCAGTCGACAATGGTGGCGTAGCGGCACGCGAGACGCCGAACACCTCCCGGCCCCTGCAACCATCCGTTCGGCTGCGCGGTCGTAAAGGGTTCACCAAACGAAATCTGCACCGTATTAAAGTGAGCGTTGAAAACGCTTTCCACAGTCTTCCAGCCAAATTGCCAGGAAGGATAGGAGTCGTAGAGACCATTTCCGCCAGAGCCGATGAGAAAGAGAACCGTTCCGACAGGGCTCGACGCGGTGTTGACCTTCACATACGTTGTGATGTCTGCGATCGCGTCACAGGAAACGGTCATGGAGTAGCAGGTTGCATCGGCGAGCCCGCCATTGGAGTCCGCAGGACACTGGTTCGACGCCAAGGTCTGCAGGTTGGAGATCGTGCCCAGCGGATCGTTTTTTTTGATCGTCATAGTCGCGGTTGCGGGCACAGCGGAAACGTCAAACTGCGACGTGGCCGTGATGGTCGCAGATGCCTGATCGGTGCCCTCCGGAAGGGGAGGGGAAATGTACAGGCCGTCATTTTTGGGATCGAAGGCGCCGCCGCCAACATTGGGGTCGCCAGTTGCCTGCCAATTGACCAGTTGATTGGATGTTCCGAAAACCGTGGCGATGAATTGACGGTTGGCAACTTGTCCGATCGAATCCCCTTGTGGAGAGATAGCGACCACTACCTGGACCCTTACTCGCGCCTGGGCTTGCGCCGAATGATCCGCCATCGATTGAGCGTTTACCACAACGTCGCAAGGGGACACATTGACCGCGGAGGGAGCCGTATAGAAGCCGGATGCTGAAATCGTTCCCAAACTGTCAGTGCTGCACGTCGAGTCCAAGTCGGCCGCGAGTGTCCACGAGACGTCGTGATTGCTAGTGCCGCTCACGGTTGCGGTGAACTGCACCGTGCTTGTCTTGTCGGCAATGCTGACCGGCAGAAGGACAGGCGATGGTGGGGTCGAGGCGATTGTGACATCGATCTGTTGCCCACTTCCGCCGCTGCCCGGCGCGTGGGCAATGCAGCCCGCCATCGGCAGCAATCCGAGGAGCGCCAATACGGCCGGAATTCTTCCCCTACGACTGCAAACAGGAGTATCCACGAGAGCCTCGTTCTTCTGAAAAGGACTGGGAGTACGTCGGGGGAGACGACCGGAAGCGAATTCCGTGGCCGACATGTTGCCACGCTTGCATTCGAGTGTCAAATATTTGCGCGAAGGCATAGAGGAAACGTCTTTTCCGCGTGCGCAAAACCCGTGTGGCTGGTTTGAGCCCAGGGAAATCTCTGTGATCTATCTTCTGAAAACAATCGCTTTATCAGCCCTGAGACTGGTACAGTGTCTGCACCGGGTTACTTGGGGCAGCACGTTTTCTTGGCGGTACACCCCACGAAAGTGCCACTGTGCAACAAATTTCACCCTTGGCTTGGGGCGCGACTTTTGGTTTACTAGAGGAACACAACGCGGTTGTAAAAGTAGCGTTCCCCCTCTAAACATAAAAAGCTTCACCCTGTGTCCCCCGCATTGCATTTGGTTGATGTGTTTCGTTGAGCGGAGTGAGCGCCAACCGTGTCTTGAAAGGCTTAGCCAGGAACACACAACCGAACCAAAAAGTTTCCATTACGGAATGAACTCAATCCGAATCATCATCCTGGGAGAAGACAGCAGATATGAGCTCCTCTGTAGATTTTGAAGTAGGCATTATTGGAGGCGGCCCGGCCGGCTCCAGCATGGCGGCCTATCTGGCCAAGAACGGTGTCAACTGCGTGGTGTTCGAGAAGGAACTCATGCCCCGCGAGCATGTGGGCGAGTCCCTCGTACCGTCTTCGACGCGCGTGTTCAAGGAACTCAACTTCATTCCGAAGATGGAAGAGGCGAAGTTCCCGCACAAGTTCGGCGCGGCGTGGACTGCGGCGTCGGACGCGAAGGTCTACAACATGGACTTCGGCGGCGTTTCCGCCGACTGCCATGTCGATATTCGCTTTTCCGAGCGCGAGCAGGGAGTCGGCCAGAATTACACGTACCACGTGGACCGCGGCAAGTTCGACCTGATGCTGTTGCAGCACGCCAACGAATTTGGCGCGAAGGTGTATGAGGGAATTGGCGTGACTGGCGTGGACTTCTCGAACCCGGATCATGCGGCTGTTCGTTACACGATGGGCAAGCGCGAGATGGAAACCACCTGCCGCATCGTGGTTGACGCTTCCGGGCGCAAGACCGTCGTCGGCAATCAGATGAAGTGGCGCATCCAGGACAAGGTCTTCAACCAGTACGCCATTCACACCTGGTTCGATGGATATGACCGCCGCTGCATGGCGTCGAACAAGCAGACGCAGGGCGACTTCATCTTCATCCACTTCCTTCCGATCACCAACACCTGGGTCTGGCAGATTCCGATCTCTGAGACCGTGACCTCGATCGGCGTAGTGACGCAAAAGCAGAACTTCGCCAAGTCCAAGGAAGACCGCGAGAAATTCTTCTGGGAGTGCATCAAGAGCCGTCCCGAACTCTATGAGGGCCTGAAGGCGCAGGGCTCGCAGCAGATCAAACCGTTCAAGGAAGAGGGCGACTACAGCTACGCGATGAAGCAGATCGTGGGCGACCGTACGGTCCTGATTGGCGACGCGGCCCGCTTTGTGGACCCGATCTTCTCGACCGGCGTCAGCATCGCTCTGAGCTGCTCGCGCTTCGCTCACAAGGACATCCTGAAGTCGCTCGAAACCGGCAACTTTAGCCGCGAGGCGTTCTCCGACTACGAGCAGACGCTGCGCCGTGGCACGAAGAACTGGTATGACTTCATCACCGTCTACTACCGGCTGAACGTGTTGTTCACCGCGTTTGTGGCGGATCCCCGCTATCGCCTCGATGTACTCAAGCTGCTGCAGGGCGACGTCTACGATGATGCCCAGCCGGAAGTGCTGACCCGCATGCGGAACATCGTGAAGCAGGTCGAAGCGAATCCGAACCACGCTCTCCACGGATTCCTCGGCGACCTGACCGCCGACGCGTTCGTGGAAGCGGCGGCCCAGTAAAAAATCCCCACTTCTCGCGCAAACACCGCGCGAGAAATGGGGCACCCAAGATCTGACAACTGAGAACTGGCAACTGAGAACTGTTTTTGGGAGAAATCATGAATCACTCGGTACCGGATTTTGATGTGGCAGTCATCGGCGGCGGACCCGCCGGAGCGAGCATGGGATGTTACCTGGCGAAGAGCGGAGCCAAGGTCGTCATTTTCGAGCGCGAACTGTTTCCGCGGCCGCACGTCGGCGAGTCGCTCGTTCCTTCATCCACCAAGGTGTTCAAGGAGCTCGACTTCCTGCCGCAGATGGAAGCGGCGAAGTTTCCGCACAAATACGGTGCAGTCTGGACCACCAATGACCAGAATCCCGGCTACGTGCACGATCTCGAGGGCATGGCGCCCGAGTACAACGTCGACATCCGTTTTGAAGAGCGCCAGCAGGAAGGCATGGAGGACCGCAACTATACCTACCATGTGGATCGCGGCAAGTTCGATCTGATGCTGCTGCAGCACGCGCAGAAGCTCGGCGCCACCGTTTATGACGGTGTCAAAGTCGCCCGCGTCGACTTCGGACCGGAGCAGCCCGAGGTCTACTTCACGATCGGTTCAAAGGAAATGAGCGTGAGCTGCAAGATGGTGGTCGATTGCAGCGGACGCCAGACGTTCCTGGGCAACCAGCTCAAGCTGAAAGTGCAGGACCAGGTATTCGACCAGTACGCGATTCACTCCTGGTTCGATGGCTACGATCGCAAGGCGTTCGCCCTGCGCGACACCAACCTCGACTACATCTACATCCACTTCCTGCCGATTTCGAATACTTGGATCTGGCAGATTCCGATTACCGATTCTGTCACCAGCCTGGGCGTGGTGACGCAGAAGAAGAATTTCGCGAAGTCGAAGACCGATCGCGAGAAGTTCTTCTGGGATTCAGTGGGAAGCCGGCCGCTGATCGCCGAGACCCTGAAGAAGTCGGAGCGCATCCGGCCGTTCAAGGACGAAGGTGACTACAGCTATGCCATGAAGCAGCTCGCAGGCGACCGGTTCATGCTGGTCGGGGATGCGGGACGATTCGTGGATCCGATCTTCTCAACCGGCGTCAGCATCGCGCTCAACAGCTCGCGCTTTGCGTATAAGGACATCCTGAAGGCGCTCGAGAAGAATGACTTTTCGCGCGCGTCGTTCAACGATTATGAGACGAAGCTGCGCCGCGGCACGAAGAACTGGTACGACTTCATCTCGGTGTACTACCGGCTGAACGTCCTGTTCACGTACTTCATCCACGACAAGAACTACCGTCTGGATGTTCTGAAGCTGCTGCAGGGCGATGTGTACGACGAGGATCAGCCGGAAGTGCTGACCAAGATGAAGCAGATGGTACAGAAGGTGGAGCAGAACGAGAAGCATCCGTGGCATAAGCTTCTGGGCGATCTGACCTCCGATGCATTCCGTCCGACGTTCTAAGGTTGTTGACTCAGAAGGAAGTTCGATGCGCTCGTCGAACTTCCTTGCGTTTTGCGGGAGGCTGGGGTAAAAGACCAGTCCTGCACCGGGTACAGCTTGGATTCTTTAAGCTGAGGGGGCCCATGTCGAGCACGAATCGCAGATTCATCATTGCCTACGTGTTTCTGGTAGGCCTCCCACTGGTGTGCCTGGCGGGCGTGCTGAAGGCTGGCCGCCATATCACCGCTCCCATTTCCGTCGACGGCACGTGGAAGGTCGAGGCGAATGCCAGACCGGCCGCGGATACGTGCTCCTTGGCAGTTTCCTCGCTGCTCAGTTCGAACCTGACGATTTCGCAGTCAGGACGGAGTCTCATCCTCACCTTTAACGGAGGATCGAAGACACCATTTGCCGGTTCCCTGGAAGGCAAGGAAGTAAACGCCTCCCTGGGCCCTGTCTCCGGATGCGCGAACGAGCAGGCTGCTACTCTGAGAGCTTCGGTGGATCCTGCGTCTGAGCCCAAGGCGCTGATGGGTTCCCTGTCCTTTGCGGGTTGCGCCTCGTGCAGCCCCATGGAATTCCGCGCAATACGCCAGCCGCGGCAGCCTGGAGGGATTCGCTAATGCCAAATCTCTTCATTCTTGTCCTGCAGATCACAGTGGTCCTGGCGGTATGTCGTGTGGTCGGAAACCTCTTCCAGAAGATCGGCCAGCCCAAAGTTGTCGGCGAGATGTTTGCCGGTATCATGCTGGGACCGTCGTTCCTGGGCTGGATCGCTCCTCATGTATCGTCCTATCTTTTTCCGTCTTCCAGCCTGGGTTTTCTGAACGCGCTCAGTCAGATTGGCGTGATTGTGTTCATGTTCCTCGTGGGACTCGGGATCAACCCGAAGGAACTGAAGAAGGAAGGTCACGCGGCAGTATTGGCGAGTCA
>Ga0335082_10009381_pt1 | contig 10628 bp, 6 predicted proteins | sample Lox_Sample_41_FD_206718 | JGI IMG/M metagenome (GOLD analysis project Ga0335082, IMG submission 206718) | Soil microbial communities from Loxahatchee National Wildlife Refuge, Florida, United States - Lox_Sample_4.1 | ecosystem: Environmental > Terrestrial > Soil > Wetlands | place: USA: Florida...
AGGAAGATCGGAAGATGATTGAAACTCTACTATGTAATAGCACCCAGTTATTTACTGTTTACCGTCAATGCGGTACAGTCATTTACTGATCACCGTAAATGCCGTCCATGAATTACTTCTATTACCTGCTCTTTATTTATTACATTCACGAATTTTTTTTCTCATAATTATAATTCTTTTTTTTTTTCATTTTTCATCCCGCCTCACGTTCCTCTGGTTTTACATTGACCTTCGTCCGTCATCCATCCATCCGTCCGTCCATCCATCCATCCATCCATCCATCCATCCGTCCATCCATCTGCCGATCAAGCGGTATATCGATTGACCAATTGGCCGCTACACACATCCCCCTCTGTCATGCTTTCCAGCATCCATTCACAGGCGTCTGAGAATGCCACCCGACCGGTCAGAACCGAACCAAAATATGGCGCAATCATCTGCGTTCCCTGCGGCAACGGATATCCATTGAGTGCCATCCATCTTCACTTGAGAAGGACTCCTCATCAAGTTCGCAAACCGAGGCGTGACGAATGGCTTACGGGGTTGGAGCCACCGACGTTCGCAGTCGACTGGACCGATTTAAAGACTCCCGACGATGGAATAGTTCCAATACAAGGAGTGAAGGTTCGTGCCGGTTATGCATGCAAGCATTGCACCTTTCGAACGTGCAGCCAGAAGAACATTCGGCGTCATATGGCTGCAACTCACCCATCCGTCAACGCGTTTGAAAGAGTCCACTTGCAATGCTGGAACAGTACCAACGCCGATCGATATTGGATCGTGCGTTCTCCCTCTTGTGAGCTCACCGGGAGTGGGATAAACCTGCAAGAGACGGTTGCTCTCGATGAAATCGACAACGGTATCATCCCCATTGCTCTGTATATCACTGGAGTCGACCCTTTTTGAGATGGTAAAATATAACGCGTTAGGACGAGACTCAACGATCAACAGAGCGATTGCTGCGATTCTGCAACACGATATGCTTTCCGATGCGCAAGAGAAAGCGATCCGCATTGAGCCGAACAACAAAGACGATCTCAGCATATGGCATCGGTTTATGCAATGGCCCACTTCATTTCACGACAAAGACCTTTCGGTATATATTTCTGGCCCTCGCTTGATACAGTGCTAATTTATAGTTCATTGGCTCCACACGGTTATTTAAAGTTAGAAACAAACGGGTCGAGCAACTCATAAAGGTGGAAGACCTAAAGATACAGCTGCTGAGTGCGGCCGTCGATCAGCTCCTCGAGTGGTGTTCTGCCACATATATCAGATTGAGAGGCTCATCTTCATCTCTGTTGCTCATTCTTGCCACATGCGAAAAGAGGGAACTGAGTCATCGCCCGTTCAAATTTCCTCAACGGGCCAGCACCGTGCTCAAATATATGCGTCTATGGAAGCATTTCCTGTTTTACGTCATACGCACTTCTTCCATTGATGAAGGGCTACGTGATAAGTTATACGGAATTCAATATCTCCCGGATCAGCTGCGAACGATTCAGGAACTGTTGCTTTTATCAGACGAGTTGACCCTGGCGGACGTACCTCCCAACCCCATATTCGACGAAGGCCCGGCACATGGAACGAGCTCCGGAGATGCTGGTGTTGATGTTGGCGAGATGGACTCCTCCGATATTGAAGAGTTGCTTGAGGAGAGGATAGGGGAAGGAGAACAAGATGAAGACGATGATGATGCAATCGAAAGAGATGAGGTGGAGGGCATGGATGGCTCCAAATCAGGGCTTTTAGATCGATCCGCTGTATCGATCGCAATGCCCCACGGATCAGAGAATCAAGAACGATCATTAAAATGGACGCGGTTCGTAGAGAAGGTGATGCAGCTGTCGATCGCGTTTATCACTCAGTATTTTCCATTGGGCGATGACTTGCATAGTCCGTTGGTCCACTTCGCGGATGTCCTTGGCATCAGTATCCAGACCGGGCGATTCAACGAACCGTACAGCTATACGTCACATGTTGCCGCATTGCTATGGACCATAAGACTGCTGATGATGGAATACGCATTACCGAGCCACGACTATATATCGTTGGGCTGGGCATCTCACGCGACGTATGAAAACATAGCTGAACGGTTGAAATGGGTTCATGATGAATATTTGACTCGAGGCTCGTTCCATCCGACAAGTCGGCTGATCCAAGTCCTGGCATTTGGCAAAGCCACCATCAACTCCACTGGAAGACCACCAATGACCGTATGGGATACCGATTACGAGGGGTTACAAGTGAAAGACATATGGCTACGGCTTCGACCGTTTAAAGACTTCGTCAGGGATGGGATCACGTTAACGGAGCGAGTCTTAAAGGAGGAACTGTTCTTCGGACATGAGCCTTGTCGGATCGATCTCAACGGGGTACGAGATGTCATGAGCAACACCGATCCATCTTACTCGTTCCTTGAATGTTGCGAAACATCTGCGGTCGATGGCCGAAAGTATATGCTGGATCTCATGAAACGCCTCGATCCGTCGAAGACACTGATCAAAGATGACGGCAGGTGGGATCTGCACCGCGCTCGGGCATATCTGAACGCCAAGAAAAGGTTTTTGAAGCTTTTGATGGTTGGTAATGATCCACCGTCCCCGCAGATAATTGCAAAACAAACGCTAGAAGCTTACTGACCACAAGACGTTTATTTGACGGGTGGACAACCCTCGAGAGGATACGAGCTGGGATCAATAAAGTACAGAAATACCGAAAACTCTCCTCGAAATTTCATGATCAACGACGGAGAAGGCTTCACGATGCTGCAGTACCATAAAGCGAGGGCCAGCACCAATTATTCGTTTCACGTCGCACGCTATCTGCCCAAGTCGGTGACGAGCCTCATTGTAACCTATCTCGCCTACATTCGGCCGTTTGCCAAACTCGTCTTTCGCAACTGCTTTCAACAGCAGTACGATCCATGTACCAGGCCAAAAGACCGAGAGGGGCGAGTGCAAATGTACATGGAAAAGCTGATGCGGTCATCTGGAACCGTAATTCCACAGACGCATGAACGAGAGGGACACGTCGTGGATAAAGGCTATATATTTTGTGACGACGAATCGCCAAACGAGTGCTGGGCCGGGCCGGAGCTATCAGAGGCTTTGGGAAATGAGTCCGAAAGCAGATTGAACGTAAAGATAGGATTGTGGACCTGGCGACACATCATCATAGCGATCACCAAGGCCCATCTGGAGGAAATTGCACCGTTCTTCGCCCGTGATGAAGCGGCCTGCAAGACCTTGCTGGAAACCAACATATATTACAGCATTTTTCCTTGGCAGGCGGGCCATCAACCGAGGGTCAACGTCGCAGTCTACGGATTGGATGCGGCATTTCCGGGACAGGTGCAGCCCGCTCTGCTGCGTTTTTACCGTGAGATCTCTAAGATATGGCACCATTGGTTAGGTTTGGTGACGGCCAAGGAAAGAAGAGCGTGGAGCACGAGGGCGAAAAGATTGTTGAGGGAGATAGGTGCTGAAGATGAGATGGATGGTACCGACAGTGTCCGAGATGACAACGACGAAGGTAGATACCGAGAGAGGGATGGAAGCGGTGGCAAAAAGCGCAAAAAGGGAGTGGATTCAGGAACGCAAACAACCCCCAAAAAGTCAGCATCTATGTTGGAGATTAAGGTGGAGGATTCGCCGACAACGAAGGGGCTAATCTTGGATATGAAGGAGAGATTGGAAAGCGTCGCAAAGATAATTGAAATGCGCCGAGCAAGCAAGCAAATGATGACCGAGTTGAGGTCAAAAACTTGATAGTGTTAATTAATATGTTGGATTTAATTAGTAGAACTTTGTAAAGCTAATTTGTATCGCAGATTTGAATGTCATTATCAAATCTGTGAGCCGTATATATAAAATGTATCTGAATATAATGGCCATTAGTGAAAATGAGGGGTGCCAAGATGGCCAATGCAATAAGCTATATGAAACAGTGAAATGGAACTGCCAAGCGAAATGGTTAATTAAGATGAATAATCAGAACTGTTAACAAGACAGTGAGCTGAAACCAGAGATGGCCACGAGGCGACCGAATGGGACACATGGACAGACACGGCGAGGCGAGACCCACAGCACACTCGCCTCGCCTCGTTTGCCTTGTCATACGTAATGTACAAATATATTCCCTGGTGTGAAATGCATGCATTTTGTACATTACATCAAACGGTGCCACATCCTTAAACCACGTGGCGTCACCAAGGGCACTGCATCATCTCATCAATGGTACACCCCCTCCCAAACGGCGCCGTGTAGATGAACGACGAAAGGGTGCCATCACCGAGGGGTGTCCGATCACTCAACTGTGCCCCGTCACCCAACGGCGACCCGTCACTAATGGCCGCAGCGTCAATATTATCTGTAACGTACAAAATGCAATTTCCACCTGGAATCTGAGTGATTTGTATGTTACGACGACACAAGGCAACTCGTCTCACCTTGTGGCGAGGCGAGGCGAGCCAGTTCTCAACTGTCCATGCGAGCCACGAGTCGAGGCGACGTGGTGGTCGAATTAACCACACTCACCTCAGCGCAGCTCATCTCACGTCATTGCCCTCTCTGGCTGAAACTAGCTATAATGATCATATAGGATGACGAGTCAGAATGGTGAACTGAAGTAGTGAAAACCAGTTAGGATAAATATTAACGAATTTAATAGAATATAGATTTAAATTCAAGAGCAATTAATACATTAAGATATTAATAAAGAGACTAACATGACTAAACTTTGATAGACCTAATTGAACAATTACATTCCAAGCAATTTTTTTAGAGTTTCTTACTTTTACTGATTTTTTTATTCTTTTTCGTCTTTCTTTTCAATTCCATTCCAAACTCTCTTGACCAAAAATCATACATGTTCTCCTGTGTGAATGCCACAACAGAATTTCTAACTCCTTGCGCTGCTTCATTGCTATGATGAATCAAACTATCTGGAAACAAAAAGAGATCACCATGCAAAAGCTCTACTTTTATTCCAAGATCCCAGAGGATCAAATCACCTCTAGTATAATCTCCACATGAGGCAACGCAACTGTAACCAAAACGAGATTCTTTGACGTCCCGATGGATGTTTGTAGACCATGGATCATTACCTCCCCTGTTGATAACACAAGCAGCCCAGGCATCGCAGGCTCGTTGCAATCCAGGTATTGGATAACGACAAAAGTCTTTGAATACTCCAGGAGCGAGTGCACCCAACAGATCGGTCATTTCTTTCCATAAATCTTGCTGCGCTTTCAGGAATTCAATCGCCTCTACCCCATCTAACTTTTGCTCCGAGGTGACAAACGGCTTTTTTGAATAGGGACACCAGACGCCGTAATGTCGAGCTTCGTATTCGCTGCGATTGATGCCTCGTTGGCGATGTTTCTTAGATACAGGAGGGAGAGATTGGATGGACTCGAACAAATGTGCTGCGATGACAGGATTGCGGAGGCGAATGCGACAGGCCAGGAGCCCTCCGTCAGATCCATATATTACAAGGGGCTGCAAAGGATCTGACTCGTATCGTGTGAAGTTTTGCTCTCGACGTAAAATAGCCGGATGTAACGTGTAGTGAGTAGGTTTGAAGCGGGCTCGGAGATCTCCAAGAGATATCTGACTCAATTTTATGATGTTGGCAGTAGCGAGGATTTTAGTTTTGAAAGGCTTGAGCTGTTTGACCCGATCGTTTAAATGTTTCATTTGATGACGGATCTGTTTTCGCTTTTGAATTGAGTGCGGCATTGTGAACTGGGTCTGGGACAGCGTGATGGTGGTATGGGGCAGCGTGGTGGGGGTACGGGGCAGCGTTGTGTCCTTGTTTTGATGAAACCGCTCCTCCCCCCCGATTAATCCAATGAACACATTCATTGGATTGATTGGGTATGGAGTAGCCTTTAAACCAAGTTGGCCTACTCGTCTGCCCCCTGACGGTGTATCCCCCAATACTCACGTGTGCCCCAGATCTTGCAGTTCCCCAGATAGAATTGATAGCCCCTGAAAGATACCAACGACGAGCGACTGACTGACGAGCAGTACAGTCTCGGCCACGGACATTTCTCATGATACATATAAATCAACAGTTATTACTTTGACCAATCAATCTTATGATCAATTCGATTGTATTTGACATAGAATAACTTATTGATTTCCCTCAGATCGAACTTTACCTCAAATTGAATATACAGACAGAACCTTTATTATGACGAACTTTTTTCTTCAAATTATAAGTGATTATATTTTAATTCCCACAATAGATCTCGCTCGGTATTTATTATAGACGGCAATAACCAACAGTGACAATGGACAGTAACAATAGACAATAATAACGGACAGTAATAATGGACAGTAATAACGGACAGTAATAACGGACAATCATACCGAACAAAAATTAATCCCTCAGAACTAATGCTTGGATCAGGTTACATCTCGTTGCATTCACATGCACGTCAACAATGTTACCTCTGAATTTATAATCTCGTCAGGTTCTGCTGTGGGCAAATTGAAAGTAAGGCCAACCTGGATCAAAGGTCTCCATGGGGTGTGCACCAGCCAATTGAACATTAAATTGCATGCTCTGTTCGTTCCTAAATCTTTGCTATGTGATATGCATAAAAGCTATACATATCAGGCTCAATACCTCATATCAAATGTTTATCAAAGCATTTTTAATAGTCTTCAACATTGACAATTAAAGCCCCCATATAATTCAAAATTAGTCTTTGAAATCACACCAATGTATCTGTAAAACCGTCTCTGGTATTGCCTCAGTTAACCCCTAAGAAGGTGGATTAGGCTTGCACAATATACTCAGATATAAATCTGTTCATGCCCATTGATATCTAATGAAATCTCGATAGGAAAACAATTTTGAAATTGCCTTAACAAGCCCACGGAAAACTAACTGTCTGAACTGCCATATGTATCAATAGCAAGGGTTTTCAAATGCTCTCACATGTAAGATAGTGTTGAAAACAACCTGATGCCATCTTTCCAGATAGTATCTCTGTTGGCCAGTAAAGATATAATCTAAAATGCCATCATAGATATTGAAGCAAACACAGCTTTGAACCCACTTCATTATGTCACAAGGTCTCTTTTTAAGATGTAAAAAACTGTATCATACTCACTGTTTTTATATCAAATAAATGCAGTTTAAAATGTCTCCATAGACATATTTTAAGGACTGAATTTAACCCCTAAGTAAGATATGTATGAATTGGCTGGATCAATTCAGTGAAAAAGACTCGTATTTAATCAACATTCAATCAATTGTGGCTTTGAAATACCCCCAGAATATGTAGATAACCAGTCTAATCTCGCACTATAAACCTCTTGCAGCAGGTTTTAATAATGGTGTAATATGTGCCTCGGATAATGGCTAGATCCCCCTGACTTTAGATGCGTTTAGCTTTGTCAATACTTGGCCAAATATCAAGTTTGATATGTCTCTGCATAGCCCTCGTCGAGCTCTACCCCCATATATATGTCCGGATACGTGGTTAGTCCGAATTGAAATAACATCGCCGTTTTACTGAATTATCTGAAAAGTTGTTAAGCAGGTTTGATCAAAGGCTACAATATGCTGGAGTAAGGGGGATTTGAAAGTGACGCTTAAGGGCTGTATTGAGGAGTGGATGCGACTATATATGCCAAGGATTGGGATGGAATATGGTAAAAATATGAACATGAAATAAGCATGCCGAGATCAATTTTAAGCTAAATTGAGGTCGAAATGACCATGAATCCATTGAAACGACAGTGCATGACTTTATGAACTTGGTATGTTCTAGTATTATATAGGCAGAATGTTATATAAAAGTACCGACATTATATAATCATTGCAGATGAAGTTATTGACATGTCGAGGTTAATTTCAGGCTAAATTGAGGTAGAGATGGGCATAATTGTATTGAAAAGGAATCACATGACTTTATAAATTTGAGTTATTCAAGTACTATATATGAAAAATGTTTTGTGAAAGTACCAATGTTATATAATTATTATAGATGAAGTTATTAGCATTCCAAAGTCAATTTTAAGCTAAATCCCTGTCAGTATGAGTGCGACTGTATTCAGATGAAGTCACATGACTTTGTAAATTTGATATATTTAAGTATCACATATAAAAAATGTTGTGTAAAATGACCAACATTATATAATCATTGTAGATGAAGTTATTGACCTGCCGAGGTTAGTTTCAGTTCAAATTGAGGTCGGGATGGGCAGGATTGTATTGAAATAGAATCACATGACTTGATAAATTTGACATAACCAAGTATTATATATGAAAAATGTTGTGTATAAGTACCAACATTATATAATCATTGTATAAAAAGTTATCAAGATGCCGAGGTTGATTTCAAGCTATTTTTAGGGTCGGCATGGGCACGATTGTATTGAAATGGAATCACATGACTTTATAAATTTTAGATATTGAAGTATGATATATAAAGAATGTTGTGTAAAAGTATCACCATTATATAATCATTGTAGATAAAGTTATCAACATGCCGAGGTTAATTTCAAGCTATATTGAGGTCAGGATGGACACGATTGTATTGAAATGGAATCACACGACTTTATAAATTTTAAATATTTGAGTATCTTATATAGAGAACCTTGTGTACAAGTACCAACATTATATAATCATTGTACAAAAAGCTATCAAGGTGCTGAGGTTGATTTTAAGCTATTTTTAGGGTCGGCATGGGCATGAATGTATTGAAATGGAATCACATGACTTTATAAATTTCACATATTGAAGTATCATATATAAAAAATGTTGTCTGTAAGTACTAACATTATATAATCATTGGACGAAAGGTTATCAACATGCCGAGGATAATTTCAAGCTATATTGAAGTCGGGATGCACACGATTGTATTGAAATAAAATCACATGGCTGTAGAAATTGGATATATACAAGTAATATATATTGAAAATATTGTGTGAAAGTACCAACATTATATAATCATTCTAGATGAAGTGATAGTTATAACGACGCCAATTTTAAGCTAAACTGAGATTGAAATGGCCACGATTATATTCAAATGGAGCCAGATGATCGTAAAAATTTGATATGAATAGGAATCATATATGGAAAATGTCTTGAGGAAGTGTCATCATTATATGGTTATTGTAGAGAAAGTTATCAATATTTCAAGTTGAATTTTAGACCCAAGTGAGCTTAGCATGGCTACAATTGTATTTAAATGAAGTCATATGATGATATAGATTTGAGATATTGAGGCTGCCCATGGGTAAAATGTATTCTGAAAGCACCAGCATTATATGATCACTGAGAACAAAGTTATTAACATTCCGAGGCTTATTTCAAGCTGAATTGAGCTCGGTATAGATACGATTGTATTTAAATGAAGTCATATGACACTATAAATTTGAGATATTGAGGTTTTCCATATGTCAAATATATTCTGAAAGCACCAGCATTATGTAATTACTGTGAACGACGTTATTAACATTCTGAGGTTAATTTGAAGCTGAATTACACTCGGTATGGCTACGATTGCATTTAAATGAAGTCATATGATGATATGAGGCCGAGACATTGAGGTTCCGGATATGTTGAATATATTCTGAAAGCACCAGCATTATATAATCACTGGAAACAAAGTTATTAACATTCCGAGGTTAATTTCAATCTGAATTGAGCTCGGGATAGCTACGATTGTATTTAAATAAAGTCACATGGTCATAGAAATTTGACAGTGCAAGGTAAGATATATGAAAAACATCTTCTAAAAATATGATCATTATGTAATCATTATGGAAAAAGCTATTCATATCCCGAGCGTAATTTTAAGCTAAATTGAGGTCGGAATGGGCACGATTGTATTGAAATAGAATCACGTGACTTTATAAATTTTACATATTTAAGTATTATATATGAAAAATGTTGTGTGCGGGTACCAACATTATATAATCATTGTACAAAAAGTTACCAACATGCCGAGATTGATTTCAAGCTATATTAAGGTCATGTAAGGTGGCGGGTCCGGATGAAAGAATGAGGATGGATGGGTCAGCGACGTGAATCGTCCGTGTGGGGGTGATAAGTCAAGAACGAAGTTTAACGAGGTAATAATGAGTTGATTGCTAAAGAATTGGTGATGCGGTAGCGGCACCAAGTAAGAACTAGTCTAAATTGAAATCTGAGCGCCGGCGGCGAGCTCGAACCAGTGAACCCGTGACAGTATCCCTCTGTTAGAGGCGAAGTCCCTTGAGCCTTTACTCATGAACTCGGTGTCGACTATTCTATGCTACTTTTATTGGAGGCCGGATTCCCTGGGAATTCCAGCGGGTAAACTTCCCGGATTCACACGTAATGCTTTATTGAATTCTGGATTTACATGTCGATACCGCGATTGACCAATCCTGGAGCTCCATCCTCTCACCTAACCCTATCTGTGGAGGTTCCCGCCTAGAGGTCTAGGCGCATAGGCTCTTAGTATTAAAATGGCTGGGAAAAATCAGAGCCTACCACCTCCAGTGCCTAGAGGGTCAGCCCATAGCCTAGAGGGTCAAAATCGTAGGCGCCGGGTTTTTTTGCCTTCAATTATGGCGGGAAAAAACTGGTTCCGAGGTGTTGCATAGATCTCATTGAGAGGA
>Ga0335082_10009382_pt1 | contig 10628 bp, 7 predicted proteins | sample Lox_Sample_41_FD_206718 | JGI IMG/M metagenome (GOLD analysis project Ga0335082, IMG submission 206718) | Soil microbial communities from Loxahatchee National Wildlife Refuge, Florida, United States - Lox_Sample_4.1 | ecosystem: Environmental > Terrestrial > Soil > Wetlands | place: USA: Florida...
TCCGCTGATCCCGTGCGGGAAGCCCGGGTAGTTGCGGATCATCGGGCTGCTTCCCGCCTGGCCGCCGGACACGGTCTCCTCCAGCACCACCGTCAGCAGGCCCTCGGACGCGGCATAGACGGCGGCGGTGAGCCCGGCCGGCCCGGCCCCGACGACCGCCACGTCGCATTCGCTCACGTCGTTGACGATGCTCCCGCCGGTGGACGAGATGATCTGATCGAGCGTCGGCTCGACCATCGTGTAGCCGTCGTGGCGGATCATCACCGGCAGCCGCGACGCGTCCAGGCCCTGGTCCGCCAGCAGCTGCCGGCCCCGTTGGCTGTCGGCGCTGTAGAAGCGGAACGGCTCGCTGAACTTGGTGAGCAGCTCCCGCAGCTCGTGGGTGCCGCGGTCTTCGCGCCCGATCACCTGGAACAGCTCGAAGCCGGCCTGCTGGTCCTTGGCCCATTCGGCCAGGAAGCCGCTGACCTCGCGGTAGAGGACCTCCTCGGCCATCCACGGCTTGCTGATGTGGTAGTCGGCCTGGCCGAGCGTCATGGCCTGGACGATCGGGCTGCGCGCCGAGTAGTCGCGCTCCACCAGGAGCACCCGCTTGGCCAGCGGGTGCATTTCGTGCGCGCGGGCGAGAAAGTCGGTCCCGGGCATCCCGCTCAGGTGGTCATCGACGATGAGCAGCGCCACGCGATCGTGCAGCTGGGCCAGCCCGCGCAGCACCGCCAGCCCGGTGGCGGCCGACGTCTCACCGATGACGCGGAAATCCTCGCCGAACCGCCGGGCCAGATCGTCCCGGAGCGCGCGGGCGGTCCCGGCGTCGTCATCGATCACGAACAGAACGGGCGGTGATGACATGCGTTCCCCCTCAGCCGTACGCACCGGGGCCGGCTGCGGGACGCTCATGGGGATCCCCCCCGGATACCTGCCGATTTTATGACATAACGAAAGTAGCCCCCGGCCGTTCGCGCAGCGTTCGCCGCCGCGGCCGGCCGATCCGGCGCCTCATGCCTGCCCGGTCTCGAACGGCGCTTACTCATCATCGCTGCTCCGGCGCCGGGACCCGCTGCTGCTGCCCGGCGCTGCGGCCCGGCCGGGAGGGCGGCGGGCCTGGCCTGTGAGAATGGTGGCTCCCCCGGCGGGCGTGGTGAGGAGCGCAGGTGGCGATCGCAGACGGGCAGGCGGGCAGCCTGCTGTCGGTCAACGTGGGCCTGCCGCAGGATGTGGCCTGGCATGGCCGGACGGTGCACACGGCGGTCTGGAAACGGCCGGTCGAGGGCCCGCGGCTGGTGCGGCGGCTGAACATCGACGGCGATGGGCAGGGCGACCTGGCCGGGCACGGCGGGGAGCACCGCGCCGTGTTCGTGTACCAGATCGAGTCCTACCGGTACTGGCAGGAGCAGCTGGGCCGCGACGACTTCAGCTACGGCCAGTTCGGGGAGAACTTCACGGTGCAGGGCCTGGCCGATGACCAGGTGTGCATCGGCGACCGGTACCGCATCGGCGAGGCGGAGTTCGAGGTGACCCAGCCCAGGGTCACCTGCTACCGGGTGGGCATCCGGATGAACGACGCGCGGATGCCCGCGCTGCTGGTCTCCCACCACCGGCCCGGGTTCTACTTCCGGGTGCTGCGCGAGGGCCGGGTCCAGGCCGGGGACGAGATCGTCAAGGTGGCCAGCGGGACGGAAGCCATGACGGTGGCCGAGGTCGACGCCCTGCTCTACCTGCCCGGGCACACCCCCGAGGGGGTGCGGCGCGCGCTGCGGATCCCGGCGCTGCCGGACGGCTGGCGGGCCTCGTTCCAGGCGCTGCTGGACCAGCCCGCTGGCGCCGGCAACGCCGGCCTGACGGCGGCGAGCCCGCCGCCGGCCTGGCCGGGGTTCCGCCCGCTGGCGGTGACCGCGGTGGAGCCGGAAAGCGCCTCGGTGGTGTCGGTGTACCTGGCCGACCCGGGCGGGCGGGCTGTACCGCCCGCGCTGCCGGGGCAGTTCCTGACGCTGCGGCTGCCCGCCGGGCCTGACGCGCGGCCGCTGCTGCGCAGCTACTCGCTGTCCGGGGAGCCCGGCGCCGATTCCTACCGGGTCAGCGTCAAGCGGGAGCCACACGGCGCGGGCAGCCAGTACGTGCACACGAAGGTACGGGCGGGTGACCTGCTGGACGTGGCCGCGCCGCGTGGCACCTTCATCCTGCAGCCGGGCGAGACGCCGGTCCTGCTGATCAGCGCGGGCGTCGGGGCGACCCCGGTCCTGGCCATGCTCCATGCCCTGGCGGGCACCGGCCGCGACGTCTGGTGGCTGCACGGCGCCCGCAGCCGGGCCGAGGAACCGTTCGCCGCCGAAGCGCGGTCCCTGCTGGCCGGGCTGGCCAGCGGGCACCGGTACGTCTGCTTCAGCCGCCCGGCCGCCGCTGACGTCCAGGGACGCGACTACCAGGCTGACTACCAGGAGCGCGGGCGGCTGTCGGCGCCGGTGCTGGCCGGGCTCGGCATCCCGCACGATGCCGACGCGTATATCTGCGGCCCGGCCGCGTTCATGGCCGATATGTCCGCCGCCCTGGCCGGCCTGGGTATCGGCCGCGTGCGCACCGAGATCTTCGGTGCCGAACCCGCGCAAACGCCGGGGATCGCCGCGGCCACCGTCCGGCCGCCCCATCCGCCGGCCGGTGAGCCGGCCGATGGCCCGCAGGTCGCGTTCGCGCGCAGCGGCCTGACGGTGCACTGGGAGCCGGCTCAGGCCAGCCTGCTCGAGCTGGCCGAGGCCTGCGATGTGCCGGTGCGCTGGGCGTGCCGCACCGGCGTGTGCCACACCTGCGAGACGGGCCTGCTGTCCGGGGCGGTCAGCTACGCCCCCGACCCGGTGGAGGACCCCGCCGATGGCAGCGCGCTGATCTGCTGCTCGCAGCCGCGCGGCGATCTCGTGCTCGACCTGTAACCGCCAGTGGCAGCCGGGTACCTTGACTGAGATGCATACCATCGGCCTTGTCCTGCATCCGGAGCGTGACTCCGCGGAAGCGGTGGCCGCCGTCCTTGACTGGGCTGCGCACAAGGGCGCGCAGGTCCTGGGCATGGAGGGGGAGATCCGGAGGCTGAACTGCGCCGCGATCCCGGTCACGGACGCCGAGCTCGGCAAGCGCTCGGACCTGGTGGTCAGCCTCGGCGGGGACGGCACGATGCTGCGCGCCATGCGGCTGGCCGACGGGCAGCGCGCGCCGGTACTGGGGGTGAACCTGGGCAAGCTGGGATTCCTGGCCGAGGTGGACGTGCCCGAGCTGCCCGGCGCGCTGTCGGCCATCGACGACAACGAGTTCACGGTCGAGCCGCGGCTGGCGCTGGACGCCATCATCGGTGACGAGATCGTCACCGCGTTCAACGACATCGCCACCGTCCGTTTCCCCGGGCTGCCCACCGCCGTGGTCGCGGTGCGGGCTGCGGGCCACCCGTTCGTCAGCTTCGCCGCCGACGCGGTGGTGGTCGCCACCCCGACCGGCTCGACCGCCTACAGCTTCTCCGCGGGCGGGCCCATCGTGAGCCCCGCGGTCGAGGCGCTGCTGGTCACCCCGGCCGCGCCCCATTCGGGCTACGACCGCGGGCTGGTGCTCTCGCTCCAGGACAGCCTGACGCTGGAGATCCTGCCCACCAGCGGCCGGCTCGCGGTCGAGGTCGACGGCCGGGTCGCCGCGCACGTCGACGTCGGCGATCGGATCGAGCTGCGGCCGCGCCCCGGCGCCGCCCACGTCGTCCGCCTGGGCCGCACGACGTTCTACGAACGGGCCCGGCGCAAGCTGCGCCTGACCGACTCCGCCGAGGTCCCGATCAGCCCGTATTGACGCGGCCAGGTTCCGTGCCAGCGAGCTGGGTGACCAGCATGACGACGTCCTCGTCGAGGACCCGTGTCGAGTGGCCCTTGCCGTGCGTGTCTTCCAGCAGGAGCAGGCTGCCTGGCCCAAAGCGCCGGGATTCGCCGTCGCTGGCCGTCACCTCGACCGTCCCGGAGAGGTAGCTCTGAAGCATCGGGAAGGGGGCGGGATGCGCCACCTCTCCGTGCCATCCGGAATCGCCTCCGACGAGTGCGACCGTGACGGCCGGGCCAAGCGCCCGCATCCGCAGCGGTGGGGCAGGCGGCACGCTCAGCTCTCTGTCAGGAGAAACAGCGATGTCCTGGAAATGCGATTCGCCGCTCACATCGCAGAAAAGCCGGACATATCGAAACTCGTGCACACCTGGCTCCTCGACGGCAGGGTGGGCAGACCCGGCGGCGACGTCATTGCCAGCTATCCGGCTGGCCTGACGACCCGCAGCCTATGTGACGGGGAGAGGAAGGCCGCATGCTGTGGCTCAGGCCGCTTGGGCGGGTGGGTCGTCGTGATGGCCGGGTGGGCCGTGGCCGGGGGCGGGCGGGCCGTGGCTGTGGTAGGTGCGGCGGCCGCCTGGGCTGGTGGCGGTGGTGGTGCCGTCGGGGTGCAGGCGCAGGGTCCAGCCCCAGCGGTGGATGGCGATCAGGTGGTGGAAGGCGCACAGCGGCACCAGGTTGCCCAGCGTGGCCGGGCCGCCTTCGGAGCGGGGGGTCAGGTGGTGGATCTGGCCGACACTCGATGGCTGGTCGCAGCCGGGGAAGGCGCAGTGCGGGTGGCGGGCGGTGGCGGCGCGGCGCAGGTGGGCGGGGATGGCCGGCCCGGCCTCGCCGGCGTCGAGCGGCAGCGGCACATCGAGTGGCAGGCTGGGCGAGGCGCCGGGCCCGGTGAGCTGGGACTGGCGCAGCCAGGCGGCGAGCCCGCCGGGCCCGGACAGCACGTCGGCGGCCATCGCCAGCAGCGGCCCGCGCAGCCGCGCGATCGTCTCCGCCGGCAGGGGCGCGCGGGCCGGGCAGGTGCAGCCGCCGCACCGGCAGCCACACGCCCGGCCCGGCCGGGCGTCACCGGGACCGGCCTCCGCCCGGCCGCCACCGGGACCGCACTCCGCCCGGTCATCACCAGCGCCCCCCTCCGGCCGGCTGTCACCGGCGCCGCCCTCATCGCCGCCGCGGCCGTCCCCGTCCCCGCCCGGGCCACCACCGTGACCGTGCGCCGCCAGGAACACTCCCATCAGCCGGTCCAGCGCCGCCGGATCGACGTGCCCGGTCACCACCGGCGCAATCGTGGCGTCGCAGGCGGCCGCGGCGGCGTCGGGGCCGGGCAGCCAGCCGTGCCCGCGGGCCGCCGCGGCGGCCCGCCAGGCCGCCTCGGCCTCCGACGCGCCCGGCAGGTTGCGCAGCTGCGCCAGCGTGATGTGCACCAGCGCCTGGGTCGGCTGCCCGGCCCGGCCCGGCAGCATCCCCGAGGCAATGAGCCGCCGGCACGCCTCTTCCAGCGCGTCATGGCGCCGCTGGGTCGCCGTCCGCAGGTCTTCTGGCCCGGCCGGCTTACCCAGCGCCTCCAGCACCGCCGACACCGCCGCCGCGCAGCCCGGGGTCAGATCACCGGTCAGCCGCCCCGCCCCGCCAAAGGTCAGATCCAGCAACAGCCGCCGGTCAGCCAACCCGTCATCCTCATCGCCATCGGGCGCACCGGAACGGGCGCGCTCATACATCTGCTGCGCCAGCCCGGCCAGATCAGCCAGCTCCGCCCCGCCCGCCGCCGCGGCGGCCAGGATCTGGTCGGCATCGTCACGGCTGTCCGCGGGCAGCCGGTCGCTCCACCCGCACACCGCCCGCGCCCACGACGCCGACAGCTCCCCCTCCGTTAACGCCTGCGCGATCACCGGGTGCGCCCCCAGCCGCCGCATCCACCCCACCGCCCCCGCCGCCGCCGCCCTGGTCACCCGGGTCTGCCACCGCAGCCACATCCGGGCCGACCCCTGCCCATCGTCCTCATACCCGTCCTGCGCGGTGAACGCCGCCAGCACCCGCGCCCGGGCGGCGGTGTGCTTGGCCCCGGCCCGCTCCAGCGCCCGCAACACCTGCGCCTGCACCGGCGTGGGCAGCGACCCCGCATCGGCGCCGTTCAGCACATCCAGGGCCCGCTCCAGCATGACCAGCGCCCCGCCCACACCCACCGGGTCCTGCGGGTCACACACGCTGATCACCTCCCGCCCAGAGACGCCCGGCCAGGAACCGACTGGCCCGCGTGGCCCAGGGCCGCAGCTCCTGAGCCCGCCATTCCAGGCCCCAACTTCGAAGACTAGTTCGACTCTACTCGGGAGTGCCGACAGTTTCCGGACGAGAATGGGTGCCGGCACAATTCCCAGCAGAAGCTTTCGGGCACCGGGGGTGTAGGCGGCACCCGAGGCCCTCCTGTCCAGCTGACGGATCTCCGTGCAATTTCGCGCGCGGGAGTGACTGTGGCGTGCCACCGAACCGCGCTGATCTTGTTCATGCTGGGATTGATCCCGGTGCCCAGAGGATTCGGAGGGGACGATGGCCAGGCCGGTGGTGCAGCTTGACGGCCGGACGCTGAGCTGTTGCCAGGTCCGCGACATCGCGCGGGGTGCCGCGGCCGCGGCGGTCACCAGCGACGGCCAGGAGCGCGCCCAAGCGGCCGCACGGACGGCGGCGGAGGTGGCGGCCCGCAGCCAGGTGTACGGGCGGACCACCGGGGTGGGCGCCAACCGTGACCAGGCGGTCTCCCCCAGCGATCTGGAGGGTCACGGGCTCCGGCTGCTGCGCAGCCATGCGGGCGGCGGCGGCCCGGTGATCGCCGCCGAGCTGAGCCGGGCGATGCTGGTGGTGCGCGTCAACCAGATCGCGGCCGGCGGCTCGGGGGTCGACCCCGGCATATTCGGCCCGCTGCTGGCGGGGATCAACGACGGGCTGGCGGTCCCGGTCCCGCCCTACGGGGCGATCGGCACGGGAGATCTCACGGCGCTGGCGGAGACCGCGCTGTGCCTGCTCGGCGAGCGGGACTGGCTGCCCGCCGGGTCCCGGCAGCCCCGGTTCGCGCTGGCCCCGGCGGACGCGCTGGCGCTGCTGTCCAGCAACGCGGCCACCGTGGGCGAGGCCGCCCTCGCCTGCTGCGACCTGGCCGAACTGGTGCGCGCCGCGATCGTGATCGCGGCGCTGTCGCACCGCGCCGTCGCCGCCTCCACCGAGCCCTACGCGGTCCCGGTGCAGGAAGCGCGGAGCTACCCCGGGCAGCAGGAGGTGGCGGCCGTCCTGCGCGGGCTGCTGGCCGATGACGGGCCGCCACCGGCGCGTATCCAGGATCCGTACGGGTACCGGGCATTGCCGCAGGTGCATGGCCCGGCCCTGGACGCCGTCCGGCACGCGGAGCGGGCGGTGACCGTTGAGCTGAACGCGGCGGCGGAGAACCCGCTGATCGACGTGGCCGGTGGCCGGGTCTGGCACAACGGCAACTTCCATACCGCGTACGTGGGGCTGGCGCTGGACGCGGTGCGCGCCGCGCTGTTCCAGACCGCAGCCCTTTCCGCCGCGCGGCTCGGGACGCTGGTCGAGCCCGCCTTCACCGGCCTGGCGCCGTTCCTGGCCACCGACCCGCCGCCGAGCTCGGGGATCATGATTCTGGAGTACGTGGCGCACTCGGCGATCGCCGACATCCGGCGGCTGGGCGCCCCGGCGGCGCTGGGCAGCGCCGTACTGTCGCGGGGCGTCGAGGAGCACGCCGGGTTCTCCACCCAGTCCGCCCGGGCCACCACCGAGATCATCGACGCCTACCGGATCGTGCTGTCCTGTGAGCTGGTCGCCGCGGTCCGGGCGCTCCGGCTGCGCGGGATCAGGCCGGGCGCGCCCGGCCTGGCCGCGGCGTTCGACCTGGCGGCCGGGTCGCTGCCCGTCGGCACCGCCGACCGGCCGCTCGACTCCGACCTAGCGGCGGCGCAGGACCTGCTGGCTAGGCTCGCCGCGTTCGCGGAGGCGCCCTGACCCCGTATGGCCGCTAATAGCGCCCGCTGCGGCTAGTGGTGGCCTGCGCCGTGGGAACCAGGCGCGATCACGAGCGTAAACGGTCCCTTCCCGGCCTTGATCGGCTTCCCGGGCGTGTTGGTCGCCGTCGCGATCGGCGTCACCGTGCCCGCGGCAGTGCTGACGACGTAGGCCGTCTTCCCATCCCGGGTGACCACGATCGCCAACGGATCCCCGCCGACCCTGATCGGCTTACCCGCCGTGTTGGTCGCCGTCGTGATCGGCGTCACCGTGCCCCAGCCGGGATAATCCACCCCGCTGACAACGTAAGCCGTCTTCCCATCCGGCGTGATCGCGATCGCCCCCGGCCCCCTGCCGACCCTGATCGGCTTACCCACCGTGTTGGTCGCGGTCGTGACCGGCGTCACCGTCCCCGCGTCCGGGTTGGCGACGTACAAGGTCTTCCCATCCGGCGTGATGGCGTTCGCCCCCCGGACCGAAAGATCTTGTACGCCGCCGACCTGGATCGGCTTACCGGGCGTGCTGGTCGCTGTCGTGATCGGCGTCACCGTGTCCCCGCCGATGACATAGGCGGTCTTCCCATCCGGCGTCATCGCGATCGTCTGGGGCGACGCCCCGACCTTGATCGGCTTGCCCGCTGTGTTGGTCGCGGTGGTGATCGGCATCACCGTGCCCCAGCCGGGCTGATCCACCCCGTCGACAACGTAGGCCGTCTTCCCATCCAGCGTGATCGCAATCCCTCTGGGGTGGGGCCCGACCTTGATCGGCTTGCCCGCCGTGTTGGTCGCGGTGGTGATCGGCGTCACCGTGTTCGATTCGTAATTGGCAACGTAGGCGGTCTGCCCGTTCGGCGTGATAGCGATCCGGTAGGGAGTCTTCCCGACCTTGATCGGCTTCCCGGGCGTGTTGGTCGCCGTCGTGATCGGCGTCACCCTATCCGAGAACACATTGGCGACGTAGATGGTCTTCCCGTCCGGTGTGATCGCGATCGCCAGGGCTGCCCCGGCCTTGATCGGCTTGCCCGGCATGTTGGTGATCGTCGAGATCGGCGTCACGGTACCTGCGTGGCCGCGGCCGTGGGCGATGTAGAGGGTCTCCGCCTGCGCCGTCTCGGTACGGCGGGCGGCGGGGTGGCCGAGTGCCCCGGTGACCACCGGGATGGCGACGGCGATGACGGCGATGGCGGCCGCGCCCCCGGCCGCGGCCCGCATCCGGCGGCGACGGCGGAGCTTGATGCCCGCCCGCAGCGAGTTGTCCGCGACCGGCCCGACCGGCGGCTCGGGGACGAGCGCGCGCTCCAGCAGCGCGCGCAGCGAGGTCTCATCCATGCGGGACGTCCCTCTTCTCGTACCGCTCTTCCCGTGGACGGCCCGGCGGGCCGGATTCGGTCATGGCGTCGCCCAGCACCGCCCGCAGCTTGTCCAGGGCGCGGGCGCTCTGGCTCTTCACGTTGCCCGGCGAGCAGCCGAGCACCGCCGCCGCCTGGTCCACGCTCAGATCCGACCAGTAACGCAGCACCACCACCGCCCGGGACCGGGGCGGGAGGGTGGCCAGCGCCTCGAGTACCACCATCCGTGTCTCCGGCGCCGGCGACTCCACCGCGGGCTCGGGAAGCCAGCCGCTGAGGACTTCCCCGTTGCTCTTCAGGCGCTTGTGGGCCAGGTAGGTGTTGACCAGCGTGCGCGTGGCGTAGGCGTGCACCGCGTCCTGCCGCCTGATCTTGCGCCAGGAGACGAACACCTTCGCCAGCGCCGTCTGCGTCAGGTCCTCCGCGGTATGCCAGTCGCCGCAGAGCAGGAACGTCATCCGCCGCAGGCGCGGCGAGGTGGCCTCCGCAAACTCGGCGAACTCCTCCGCGGACGTCACCCCACCCCCCTCCCCAAGCCGGCCAGCCGATGCCAGCATGCCGGCCCCCCAGCCGGCATGCCAGCGCCCATACAGATGCGCCGGGAGCCGCATCCGGTTGCATGCCAGGAGCGGCCCGTGCGGCTAGCGGATGATGAGCACGCTGTCGCGGCGCGGGACCAGCTCCCCGATCACCGGCGCTCCCGGCAGCTCCCCCGCCACCAGCAGCCCGCCCGACGTCTGCGCGTCCGCGAGCAGCAGCAGGTCCTCCTCTCCCACCGCGCCGGTGTCGGTGTGCGGGAGCACCCATTCGAGGTTCCGCCGGCTCCCGCCCGGCATGTGCCCGGCCCGCACCGCCGCCCGCGTGCCCTCGATGAGCGGCACCGCCGCGTGGTCGACCACCGCGGAGACCCCGCTGGCCCGGGCCAGCTTGAACAGGTGGCCGAGCAGGCCGAACCCGGTCACGTCGGTGGCGCACCTGATCCCGGCGGCGAGCGCCTGCCGGGCGGCGCCGGCGTTCAGCGTGGTCATCACGTCGATCGCCGCCGGGCTGACCTCGCCCGTGGCCTTGTGCCAGGCGTTGAGCACGCCGGTGCCGATCGGCTTGGTCAGGCTGAGCGGCAGGCCGGGCTGCCCGCCGTCGATCCGCAGCAGCGCGGCCGGGTCGGCGGCGCCGGTCACCGCCATGCCGTACTTCGGCTCGGGGTCGTCGATGCTGTGCCCGCCGGCGACGTGACAGTGCGCCGCCCGCCCCACGTCCAGGCCGCCGCGCAGCACCTCCGCCGCCAGTTCGGTGGGGAGCTTGTCGCGCGGCCAGCCGAGCAGGTTCAGGGCGACCAGCGGCTCGCCGCCCATCGCGTAGATGTCGGACAGGGCGTTGGTGGCGGCGATCCGCCCGAACGTGTAGGCGTCGTCCACCACCGGGGTGAAGAAGTCGGCGGT
>Ga0335082_10009383_pt1 | contig 10627 bp, 12 predicted proteins | sample Lox_Sample_41_FD_206718 | JGI IMG/M metagenome (GOLD analysis project Ga0335082, IMG submission 206718) | Soil microbial communities from Loxahatchee National Wildlife Refuge, Florida, United States - Lox_Sample_4.1 | ecosystem: Environmental > Terrestrial > Soil > Wetlands | place: USA...
CTTGGAGTTTGTACGAATCCTTCTAGCAGAGCTAAAAGCCAAAGGCCAGTTCGTGGTAATTGTAACATCACCACTCGATCGCTCAGCTTCTGCAACTTTAGAGGCGACCGGTCCAGGTAAAATCAGCCTGACTTTCTTTCCCAAAGCCGACTATCCGCTCATTTGGGAAGGGATTGATCAACCGGGTGTTCATTGGTTTCCATTCCACTTTGTGTTTGAGGAAAAAGAGTCGAAGCAGAGTTTCGAGTTTATGCAGTGGTCGCAGATGGACTACCGTACATGGAAATACGCGGTGACTAAAACGAAGGAAATGAAATAAAAAAAGGGGACAGGCTACTTTTCTTGACGATGTCAATCCGGGTCGGACCTAAAGAATGCATTGGAAAATAAGAAGTATCATTGAAAAAGAATTCGTTTTTAGGCCTTAGAAGGGTCTTTTCGAGCCTGAAAAGAGTGCTCTAAGAAATTCTCGGCTCCCCTCCGGCCTCGTGCGCAGGGAATAGAAAGGACAGGGATTACAAAGGAAGCTGAATAGAATGGAGTCAGAGTACAATTCTTTGCAGGGAACACCCCTCCGGCCTCGCGCACGGGGGAGGTAGTTAGAGGATTGCAAGGGGTGATTTATAGACATGTGCATGACAAAGCTTTCTCTTGGATAGGGTAATCGTATGGCCGTTTGGCTGAAGATAATTATTTATCTCTTATTCGGAATTCTTTTTATGACCGTGTTATTTTCCTTGGGATCTAAGAATTGGGCTAGGGGTTTCAGGGAAAGTCTGAAATTCGTTTTGCTCTATATAATAGTGATTCTCGTGGTTATATCGGCCATGGTACTTTCGATGATCTTTCTGGATAAGAATCATAGGCTCGTTTCATTTGGGGTGGTGTTTGTCTTGATGGGCCTAGCATTTATTGTAGGTGGGCCGTACCGAGAGAGAACTTTGAAAATCATCGCCCCGCCGCGCCTGCTGGAATATAGAGAGGCCTTCGGCATTGCCGATCAAAGCGTCAAGGGAGGAGGGTATGTTTTCATAGTGATGGGGTTGCTGTTTGTATTCATGACCGTGTTCTTGCCGTATCAGGATCCAAACATCTTGTTAGAATGGACCGTTCTCCTTGTAATCTACAGTGCCGCGACTTTGTTAATTTTTAAATATTTACTTTCCGCAATTAGGATGTATCGTCGTTTTGCCATGATTGGGTGTGTAGATCGCGAGACTCTAATGACTTATTGGCCCCCGGTCGTCATTTCTCTCTTCGGTCCGCAGAGGACCTTGGATTGGGAGTTTTTTAAAAAAAGATTAACGTATCAAGTGGACTTCGGCGTTCGGAAAGCCCTTTTGATGATGCTTCCGGAACAGAATTTTAAGAGGATCATCTTTTTGGCTTTGCTCTTTATTATGATCGGCTTGTTGTTCATCCCGAATTCGCGACCTTCGCATTCGCCTGATCCTGTAACTAGTGCACTGGTGCTCCACAAGTTCTCGATAGCGGCCATTTGGATCGTTGCCTTATTGATGTCCTTTGCCGCAGACCGGATCGGCCGGAAGTTTATGGCGGCCTTGCAGGCCCGAGTAAGAGAACTTGATTCATTGGAGAGCGTGGGCCAGATCGGACCTGAAAAAATTTAGGCTCCCCTCCGGCCTCGCGCGCGGCGTCGGTAATAAAATGTTATGAAAATGTTCAACGGACCTGTGGAGAATGAATCCACAAAGCAGGTCTTGCTCGTTCTCTAAAAATGTACCTGTTATGGTGAGGGAAGTCGTTTCAAGAATATAGGCAATTAACTTTAAAAGGAGGGAAGCCATGAAAAAGGTTATTACAATTTGCACGGTACTATTGCTATTAGGAGTCGTGTTGGCATTGGTGAACACGAGACAGCTCAACAAGGCTTTTGCCCAGCCGCCCGGTTTAAGCGAAGGGGTGGTCGTTATGCTGTGTACAGGAGATCCTGATAATTTTCCGGTTTTTACGGTAACGGCTTTTAGTAATAGTTCAGATGCTCCTGCGGTCTCTCTCGGAACCAACTGTGCTCAGGCTGTAGCGGATCTTCTCAAGGCACACTTTGAGATAAAGAACGTTCAATCCGCTAATCAACTTGTTGGGGTAATATACACCCTGGTTGGTTCACGCTGAGGGAGGGCCAGATAAGGTTCTACGGTTCGAATCTTGCCGGGTCAGGTCTACACATTCAACAATTGGATAGCGCGCAGGAAATTTCCGAAGTTCCTGACCGGCTCCCCACATGCAGGGGGTCAAGGCTTGAATCTTGACTTTGTATAGGTCAGAAAGGCGAGGCTCCCCTCCGGCCTCGCGCGCGGGGATAGTGAATGTAGGAGGGGGTGGACGGCATTGAAAAGACCCAACCCCAAATCATTTAGGCATCTTGCAGAGTGAGCACGAGGATTCAACGCTACATTTGCTTGGGGATGATCAGCACTGCGATGATCAATTTCGTCGCGTTCTGGGCAATCGCCGTTTACCTCGGTGGGGACGCGGTGAATGGAAAAATTCAGAGTGGCCAGTTTTATCTCATGAGCCATGGAAAGTATACCGAAGTCAGTCAAGCCGTCTTCGATTACAGCAGGTGGCACGTATACAGCGTTTGGGTGACGCACTCACTGGCTTTTGCCGCAGCGTTTTGGTACTACCGAGTCCGAGATCGGAAGTGACGCCATACCAACAAATGTGGTCGGAGTACAATTCTTCTTCGGAGGCTCCCGTCCGGCCTCGCTCGCGGAATTGAGAGGGAAGAGGCGTTGTAAGTCAGTCATGTAAATTAGAGTGGAGGGCTTTGCTGAAACAGTTTCTCTTGAATTCGGTGCCGATGCTGCTCCTCCTGAATTTAGCGGGGTGTATATCCACCGGGACCACGCAAAGGACGGAGGATGTGAAGATGCATGACAGCGGCGTCTTTTTTCCTTCCCTGCGGCTGACGCACGATCTGTCCGATGCGACGGAAACCGAATCGGACAATAACAAATCACGCCTCGCGATCGAACTTAATGTCGATTACGCATCCGGATCGGGCTCGCAAAGCATCACCTCCTCCCAATTTGTCAACTATGGAGGAAGTCGTTTCAACGGTCCGGCGGAGATTAAGGGCCGCGGCGATCTGTACATCGCTTCGTTCCTCGTTCGGAGGCGGTTCAATAATTCTACAAACCTTTATGGACTCGATCTTCTCGGCGGCGCGAGCTTCCAGCGATTCAATCTTAAACTCAGTTCCGATGGCATTTCGGCTGAGGATGGAAAGATAACCGGCGGACCCATGATTGGAGTTCAGTTTTCCGTCAGACCGTACGCATGGGCGGAAATTTATACGAGCGCCAACGGAGGGTTGGGGTTCGGGGAAACTTACAGCAGTCTCGGTTGGGTGGAGTTTGGTATTTCCATCAAGCCCCGTCCTCATTGGGCCATCATGGGGGGGTATCGCAGCTTGAATTACTCGCAGGGCAGCCAAAATTCTTCTTCGGATGGAGGCGCTAACGTGGCCGACGTCAGTCTGATCCTTAGTGGTCCGGTCGTCGGCCTTCAGCTTGATTTTTGATGAGGTTGGGCCCGGTCGGGCCGGTAAACAAATCTGCTCCCCTCCGGCCTCGCGCGCGGGGGTGGATCGCACTACGGATCCTTGACAAGCCGCAAGGCAATGGTATATGCTATCGGTGATACCCATTCCGGGAGGGAAGGGAAAATGTCCAAAGCGCTTTCTCTGAAATTAAAAGACGAAGTTTTCGAAGAGGCGGAGACGATCCTCCGGAAAACCCGACGGCCGAGGAACGCCTACTATAACGAAGCGATCAATCTCTATAACAAGCTCTGGAAGCGGAAACTCCTCAAAAAAATCCTGGCCGACGAATCGGCCCTGGTGGCCGAAAACTCGCTGGAGGTCCTGCAGGCCTTTGAGCAGATCGAAGACCAACTGGATGAGTAGGCGGCATGGAGATTAAAAAGGGGCATGTCTACATCGCCGATCTCAATCCTCGAATCGGGACCGAACCCGGAAAGGTCCGTCCCGTCGTTGTCGTCCAGAGCGACCTCCTCAACGGGCTCCATCCCTCGACCGTGATCTGTCCGATAACGACCCAGGTCCACCCGAAAGCGCGGTTCCTGCGAGTTCATCTGGTAATCGGAGAAGGCGGCCTGAAACGCCCTTCCGATATCCTGGTCGATCAGATTCGTGCCATTGACAACCGACGATTGGTTAAGACGACCGGAAAAATATCCGGTCGGAGTCTCCAGCGTTTATTGCTAAACCTCCGCACCCTTATCGCATAAGATGATCCGTCGGCCCTGCTCCCCTCCGGCCTCGCGCGCGGCGATGGAGGGATTATTTGGAGTGGGAGGTTTCTCTTAGCCTTAGGAACGGGATTTCGCTTTAAGTGCCGCCATCTTTCCATTAATGAAATTAATCCGCTGCTGTAATTCCGGAAAATTAGGCTCCCGCTGAACGGCTTTTTCGAACATCCCCAGAGCCACTTCGTACTTTCCCATGTCGAGGTACAGGTCTCCTAAATTGTAGTAGACCTGCCAATTATCGGGATCGAGAGGGATGGAGGTCTCGAGTACCTGAATCGCACGCTGATTCTCCCCCAAAAGATGCAGGGTCCAGCCGAGCGTTTGCGCATCCTGATACGTCGGTCTTTTTTCGACCACGTATTCGATGAATTTGACCCCGGATTGTTTCTGGCCGTAAGCGATAAGTTGGGATCCCACATTGTGGGCGAAGTCGTAGTTTTTGGGGTAGATCTTAAGATACTCATGAGCCGTGTCGCTGGCCTCTTTCCATCGCCGGGACTCGATATAAAAATAGACGAGTTGCACCCAGGCGTCCGAGGCCTTCGGATTCAACTTGAGAATCTCCAAGCTGGCCTTTTCCTGATCCTTTTCGATTTCGAGCACCCAAGGAATATGAAAATAACCCTTGCGGAGTTTGACCTGGACCGCCTCTCCTCCCCAAAGCCATTCCCGCTCTTTTCCATTAAGGAAGATTCGTTCGATCTGGTTGGGATTATTCCAGGAACGAAGATTGGCCCAGGTGTAGGGAATCGCATAGCCCAAGTCGATTTCGTCCCCGTTGATTGCCAATAATTCGGTCGCCTGATCCGTTGGACGCGAATCATCCAGACTGCCGTTTAAATAAATCACGAGCCCGTAAAAGAAAAAAACCAGGATGATCAGCATCGCCCCCCGCTCAATTTTTAAAAGCGTTTGTTGAAACGGGCCGGGGGCATATCTCGATGTGATGTGATTGAACAGAAGGATGAAGTTCAGGGCCCCCAAGGCGAGGCTGATCCAGGGAAGGAGCAGGAAGAGGATTTGGCCCGGAACGCGGTAAACCGTCTGTACGTACATGACCCAGAGACAGAGGCCGACCAGCCCCATGTACCGGAACGTAAGAACAAACCAAACGCCGTTAAATACGGAACGAAACTGGACGGGGATCCTCATCGAGGCCTCTTGGCGATGATGTTCATGCGGGCCTTGGCGAGGGCATGTTGCGCCCAGAGATCATCGGGCTTCGCTTGGAGAACTTTTTCCAGACAGGGGACCGATTTTTCAAGCTCCGAGGCCATAATATAGATGCTGCAAAGCGTTTCCAATTGTCCGACATCATTTTCGCCGTAGCGGAAGGCTCCTTCAAATTCCCGGATGGCCTCCTGCAGCTGCCTGTTATTGTAATAGATGTGGCCCAAACCGATGTGAGCCCGGGTTCGGGAGGGATCTAACGACAGGGTTTTCCGGAAGAGGGCTGCGGCTTCATCTGTTTTCCCCAGTCCGGAAAGGATCAGCCCGAGTCCTTCGGTGTTGGAGGCATTCTCCGGCTCCAACGAAACGGCTTTCCGGTAATATTCCGCCGCCTCTTCCGGGTTTCCAAGGAAACTATCCAGGTAGCCGATCCTGCGATAGAGAGCGACATTATTCGGTTGGGCCGGCAATGACTTTTTGGCGAGGTCCAAGGCCTGTTGGTAGTCCCCCAGTTTTTCCGCCAGCACGTAGCCATACCGGGACACATATTCAGGGTTTTCGGAGTTGATCTCGTAAGCGGCTTTTTCCATCCTGTACTCGTTGGCGATGTCCCCGCGATCCGAGTAAAACTGGCCCGCCCATTCATGCGCGTCCGCATTCCTCGGGTTGGCCTCGATGGCTTTAAGCATCGCCGAGATGGCTTTCTCCCTTTTCCGTTCTTTATGGTATACGACGCCCATGGTGACGTAGGCGTCGTCCGGGCGGTCTCCTGATGCGATCGCCTTTTTTGCATAAGCGATGGCAAGGGGTCCGTTCGATGAATCGAAGATTCGAAGATACCGGTAAAGGTGGGCCAAGAGGCAAAGCGGACGCTGGTCTTTGGGCCGTGCGTTCAAATCCCCCGTGATCTCCAAAGTCGAGAGAAAGGAGGTGATTCGGTCTTCGGTCTGGTCTGTCGGTAGGGCGCGAATCAGCGAGTCGCTTGCCTTGTCATACATCCCGGAACGGCTGTAGGCCACGGCGGAGAGAAGAAGTGCATCATACTGGTCCGCCTTCTTTTGAAGGACACGATTTAGATATTCGAGCGCTTGGGCCCATTCGCCCTCGTCGATGGCGGCCTGACCGAGGGTGAGCAGGGGGGATATCGCCGCGGGATCTTTCGCCAGTTCGTAATTGGAGAGCTCCTTTGCCGTTTGATACTCTTTTCTAAGGAGCGCATCCCAGGCAGGATCCTCCGCCGACCTCTCGGTCCGATAGAGTTCCTGGAAGTGGTCCCGGTACGCCTGGGCCGCGTCGCTGTAATCTCCCGCCATGTAAAGCGCCAGCCCTTTTATCCCGGAAGCCGACGGCTGAAAAAATCGCTCATCCATTTGGGAAATTTGATCCCGTCCAAGGATCCAGACAACCACGATCGCTATGGCCAGGATTGCGCGACGCCGACCGTTGAGGATGGATGGGATATTCATGACAAGGGGTTTGACCTCCTTGTTTCGAGATCTCTGTGTTAAAGATAGCTTATTTTGAAGATTGGTCAAGAATGAAAATGAGGGATTGCCATGTGCATATTGGTTCACCTTGAACTCGATATAAGAAAAAAACAAAGCCTGAACGTTTCAGGCCTCGCACGGGCATTTGTATTAGGTGGGGGTTGATCTGGTGACTCCTCACATATTCTTCCTTTTCGCGGGTCTCAGCCCTATATATTATAATGATGCAGATCGAATATATTCGACTTCCCTTGCCCTCTCTCCTTACTCCTCCCTCCTAACTCCTTACGAGCGTATTGACGCGATTGCCCTAAACCGATATGATCCGCTCTAATATTCCTCCGGCGCGGGCCGTTCCTGCCGTCTTTAATTTTTCACGCGGTTGCATCCGCCGGAGAGAAAAGGACATTTATGATCCGCCCTGGCTACTGCAATTCTTGTACTATATTCATCCAGTGCCCGTTTCGTTATCCGCTTGAGGCAACAAGATGAAGTCGAATGCCCAAACCATCGATCACGCGGATATTTCCTCCCGGATTATCACGCTTCGTGGACAGAAGGTGATCCTGGATGCCGATCTTGCAAGAATTTATCGAGTGGAGACCAAGACCTTAAACAAGGCGGTCAAACGGAATCGGGCCCGTTTTCCCGCCGACTTCTGCTTTCAATTGACCCAGGAGGAGTTTGAGGCTTTGAGGTTCCAATTTGGAACCTCAAACACCGGTCGAGGCGGCCGCCGTTATAGGCCGTATGCATTTACGGAGCATGGGGCGATCATGGCGGCCACTGTCTTGAACAGTCCGCGCGCCGTTCAGATGAGCGTTTTCGTCGTGCGGGCATTCGTGGAAATGCGTTCCATGATCGCGGCCCAGAAAGAGTTGGCCGGGAAATTGGCGATCTTGGAGAAAGCCTTGACGGAGCGGCTGGACCTCCACGAGCGGGTCATCTCCGACATCCTCCGACAGATCATGACGCTGCTGAGCCCTCCGCCGCCCAAACCCGAGCCGCCGCGCCGAAAAATCGGGTTCCAGACCCGCGAGCGCCGGACGGCTTATAAAATCCATCACGATGGAAGCCTATCGTAATGCCTGCAAAAGGGTGAGGCGGGCTTGGCTTGTTGGCTATTGGAATCACAACTGCCCCGGTCCCCTCCAGCCTCGCGCGCGGGGGATTCATTTACGTACTCCCGGTTGGAATGGGATCGGACGGGTCATTGAAAAAATGGATGGGTTGATCGGTTGATCATTTTCGTAAATTGCCGAAAAATAGAAAACTTTTTTGAGAGTTGATTACGAATGGACAATCGCTATCCGTTTGGCACTAGTCGCAGGAGGTTATTTGCTGGAGTCTTATTTGCTTCTATCTTGTATGCAATCTCAATTCTTATGGACTCTTATGGATTGGGAAAGTATCGTTTCCTGATTTACTTGATTTGGGGTTTTGTAGGAATACTCATCTATTATCGATTTCAGTCTTGGTTTGAAAATAAATGAAGCATTGAACAGTGCATAAGAATGTTCAGGGTCAGGTCTTGAAATATGAGTTTCACAAGCCGGGCCGGACCTAGAAAAATATCGGCTCCCCTCCGGCCTCGCGCGCGGGGCAGGGGCGTGGGATGCGTTGACAAAGGGCCTATCTTGACGTAGGATGAATGTTATCCGGAGTCGGGTGATGGGACTTGTTGAATGAGGGTCAGAGAAGCCATCAGTCTCATCGAAAAAGACGGATGGTTTCTCGTAACGGTGAGGGGAAGCCATCGGCAGTTCAAACATTCCGTAAAAAAGGACGCGTCACAATTGCCGGCATTCTGAGTGACGAACTGGCCAAAGGCACGCTCAATAGCATTTTGAAACAAGCGGGGTTGAAGGAGAAGAAGAGATGAAATATCCGGTCGTGATTGAGAAAACGAAAAGGAACTACTCCGTTTATTGCCCGGACCTTCCGGGCTGCGTGGCCACAGGTCGGACCGCGGCGGAAGCGTTGAAGCGAATGAAGGGCGCGATCGCACTGCATCTGGCCGGCCTCAGGGAGGATCGCCTGCCTATTCCAAAACCCTCCACGGCCGTCGGATACATCACGATCGCTGCTTGACAAGACTTCCCCTCTTTGAAGTAATATCAGAATTTCGGGAACACCATACCTAATTAAGTGCGGCTCCCCTCAGGCCTCGCGCGCCGCGCGTGGCCATAGCTTAGGATGGTGATCGGTATAGAAATGATAAACATCGATAATCGGAAGGTCACAGGGAGGTTTGCGTTTCTTGATCTTGGATTCCGCCCGTTTTTCCTGGGCGCGGCGGGGTTTGCGGTATTATCGATCCTGGTTTGGATGGGAGTTCTTGTCTTCGGTTGGAAAATCCGGTTCAACGGGTTGTCGCCCGTGACGTGGCATGCGCACGAAATGATCTACGGGTACGGCCTGGCCGTGGTGGCGGGATTTCTGTTGACCGCGATCAGCAATTGGACCGATCGGCCGACGCTCAACGGCGTTCCGCTCCTTCTCTTATTTCTTCTCTGGGCGGCGGGTCGGATCGTCCCCTTTCTCGGAAGCGTGGCGCCTCTGGAGTTCGCGACGGCCACGGATACACTGTTCATGGTTGTTCTTCTCTTGAGCGCGACGTGGCCTGTCGTGAAGGCGAGGCAATGGGAGCAGTGGGGCATTCTGTTGATCCTCGCCCTGATGCTTGCCGGCAATTTGATATTCTATCTGGGCGCGCTCCATCTCCTGCAAAACGGCGTGTCCTTGGGGTTGTACTCCGGACTTTATCTGATTCTCGCTCTCATCTTGACGATGGGGAGGCGGGTCATCCCGACCTTCATCGAGAGAGGCGTGGGCTATCCCGTTAAACTGAAAAATTGGAAATGGCTCGATGTTTCCAGCCTGCTCTTATTCCTTGTGTTCTGGATCGCCGATCTCCGGATGCCCAATGCGGCGCCCGTGGCGCTGCTGGCCGGGATTTTATTCGTTCTTCATGGGGCGAGACTCGCGGCGTGGTATACGCACGGCCTATGGAAAAAACCGTTGTTATGGGTCCTGTATCTCGCCTACGGATCTTTGGTCGCCGGTTTTGCGCTTAAGACCGCTGTTTTCGTTTTTAACATTTCCCCGTATCTGGCGGTGCACGCCTTCACCGTCGGAGGCATCGGCCTGATGACGATCGGCATGATGGCGCGCGTTTCTCTCGGACACACGGGCAGGAATGTATTGGATCCACCGGCGGAATTGTTCTGGATGTTCGCCCTCCTGTTCGTCGGAGGGATTGTCCGGGTGTTTTTTCCCTTGATGGCTCCGTCCCATTATTGGGTCTGGATCGGACTGTCACAGGCGTTCTGGATCGTTTCATTCGCGATGTTTTTGTATGTCTATTTCCCGATGCTGGTCCGGCCGGAGGCCTGAACCCTCCCGGCTCCCCTCCGGCCCTTCGACTTAAGCTCAGGGTTTCACCTCGAGCGCGGGCGGGCGTAATGGGCGGGGGCGATCCGGTCACGCGTCCTATATCCCCCTTTTCGCTACCCGCTATTCACTCTATATCATAATGATACAGATCGAATGTATTGGATTTCCCTCCTTAAAATTCAGGGGAGCACCATTTTTTTATTTTCACAATGAAAAAAGTCTTGACAAGCGAATGCGAATCGGTTAATACTCTACCAAATCGATAGGCTTAATGG
>Ga0335082_10009384_pt1 | contig 10626 bp, 7 predicted proteins | sample Lox_Sample_41_FD_206718 | JGI IMG/M metagenome (GOLD analysis project Ga0335082, IMG submission 206718) | Soil microbial communities from Loxahatchee National Wildlife Refuge, Florida, United States - Lox_Sample_4.1 | ecosystem: Environmental > Terrestrial > Soil > Wetlands | place: USA: Florida...
ATACTGGATAGGGCCAGGTGTCCGCGGTCGCTGGCTTGCCGTCGAAGTCGATGCCTTGCCGGACCAGACTGTAGAGCCGCTCGGGATTTGCCACCGGCAGCGGCCTGAGCAGCACGGCATCGATCAGCCGGAATGCGGAGGCGCAGGCGCCGATTCCGAGGGCGAGCGAAAGAATCGCCGCGCCGGAAGTCACTTTTCTCTTCTTGAGTTGCCGCCAGCCGAAGATGACGTCGGAGCGAAGGGTATCGAGCCAGGGCAGCACGCGAATATCGTGACTCTGTTCACGGAAGTGCATCGACGAGCCCAATGAGCGCCGGGCTTCATCAGGATCGCGTCCGTGATCCTTGGCCTCCTCCATGTGCGCCTGAAGTTCTTCGTCGATTTCCCGGCTCAAATGATCGCCGCGAAAAGCGTTGATGAAGCGAGACCAGAGTGACATCAGGGTTCCTCTATTCCGTGCGCAGCGTGACCGCCGGATCGATGCGGGCCGCGCGGATCACAGCCGGTAAAGCGGCCACCAACGCAGCGACAAGAATGACGAACGATGGAAGGGCGAGCATGCCGGCATCTGTGGGCTTCACCTGATATAGCAGCGACGCAATATAGCGGGCAGCGAATAACCCAGCCGCGAGGCCACCTGTCGCACCGATGAGCACCATGCCGAAAACATCCGCGGTCATTGCTTTCGTGAGGCTGCCAACTTTCGCGCCGAGCGCCATGCGAATCCCGATTTCGCGTCGGCGCTGCAGAACCGTGTAATCGAGGACGCCGTATAGTCCAATCCCGGCCAGCAGTAGAGCGACGGTCGCGAAGAACATCGCCAGAGTCGCTAACAGGCGCTCGCGGACCGTGCTGGACTCATTCAACTCCGTCTGCGTACGCAGGTTGCTCACACGGAATCCGGGTCGAGCCTGCGCCACTTCCTTACGGAGAGTCGACACCAGCGCAAGCGGATTCTGACCGGAGGTGCGCACGATGAACGTGCCTCTGCCAATGGTCTTCAACGCGCCTGCGGCATCAATCGATTGAAACGGAATATAAGCTGTCGGACGGATCGGCCAACGCATGTTGTCACGGGAGCGAGCGTCACGTATCCAGCCGACGATCTCGATACGGGCCCTTCCGCCTGCCCGCTCCACTCTCTCGAACGACCTTCCAATTGGATTCTCGCCATTGAAATACTGCTTCGCGAAGGACTGGTTGACGATCGCGACCTTTGGATTTGCGTCGTCCGCGCGAAAGTCCCGGCCTCCGAGGAAAGGAATCCTCATGATGTCGATCCACCCCGGCGAGATGATAACGAAGTCGGAAAAAACATCGCCCGGCGGTGCGCCGTTGATCGAAATATTGCCGATCGCGCTTTCGCCACTCAGAAGCGGCCAGCCAATCAGGGCGACCTTTTCGACACCGGGAACCGTCCTCAGATGTTCAGCCACTGCGTCCCAGAAGACGGGCGCCTGAGGTCGCTCCGTGAGCGCTTCCAGATTAAGAATTCGTTCCGAGGAAAAACCGGTGGGCTGACTCGACAGCCGTTCAAACGATGCGATGAACAGCCCGGCGACGAAGTGCACGACAACGCAGAACGCAACCTGGGCCGCAATCAACGCATGCATCATCCGGCGTCGCGAGTGCGGGTCTTCACCGCCCCGGAGCGCGCTGACCGGCTTGACCGCCGAGGCGCGTAGTGCCGGCGCTAGCCCGAAGAGGAACGTCACGGCGCAGGTCAGCGCCAAGCCGAATCCCATCACGCGCCAGTCTGCGGGAAGAACCAGGCGCGCGGCATAGCCCGGCAGGCTGATTTTATTGACGATGTATGGCGCCGACCACCACGCGAATAGTGCGCCGATGCCGGCGGCCAGGAATGCCAGCCACGCGCTTTCGATCAGCACCAGTTGAACCAACCGCCAGCGGCCCGCGCCGATTGAGACTCGCAGCGCCATCTCCCGAGCCCGCGCCGCCGCCTGTGCCGTCATCAGGTTGGCCACGTTCACGCAGGCAATCAACAGCACCAGCGCCACCAGCAAACCGAGAGCTCCCAACGCTTGCCGGTAATCGCGCTGCAGGTTCGAACGTCCGGCGGCCGCTGGTTCAAGTGACAGTTTTTCCCGGAACATTCGTTCGCGGTCCTGCTTCGACTGCGTTGGAAACCCCTTCACCCTTTCCTCCTGGATGGATCGGAAAATGGCGCGCAGTCGCTCCTGAACCGGCTCCCAGGCAACTCCGGGCTTGAGCTGCACCAGCGTTCGAAGCCAGAAATTATTCAAGCTGGCGAGGGTGCGGGGATTCTTCATCGCCATGGGTACGAAGATGTCGGTTGACCAGCCGGTTTCAGTGCCGGTGAAGCGTTCCTCAGCCACGCCGACGATCTGGTAATAGTCATTGCCAACCCGGAACGTGCGTCCGATCACCTTTGGATCTCGTCCAAACCGGCTGCGCCAATAGTCATATGACAGGACAGCTACCGGATGTGTTCCAGGTTGCAGGTCGTCGTTTTCAGTCAGGAGCCGGCCGACAGCCGGATGGAGTCCAAATGAAGTGAACATCCAGCCTGACACATATTGCAGATCGGCCTTCTCCATCTCCTGGTCCGATCCATAGGTCAGATCGGCAGACCCATTGTGCATTGAGATGGCGATCAGCTCCGCTTGTTCCTTAACCGCAGTCCGCATCTGGCGGAACATCGGATACGAGCAACTGTCGTAGGTCAGTGTCGTGCCATCCGCCGCCGAATCTCCTTGAAAAGCGACGCTGTACAGACGCCCGGGATCTGCGATGGGCAAAGGCCGTAGGAGCAAGGCATCGATGAGCCGGAATGCCGCGGCACAGGCCCCCATTGCCAGAGCCAGGGAAAGGACCGCTGCCGCGGTGGTTACTTTTCTCTTCTTGAGCTGCCTCCAGCCGAAGATAGCGTCGGTGCGAAGCGAATCGAGCCAGGGAAGCACGCGAACATCGTGGCTCTCTTCGCGGAGACGCAGTGCGGAGCCGAGGGCCTGGCGCGCCTGGGCAGGATCCCTTCCGTGCTCGATGGCTTCTTCGATGTGCGACTGCAGCTCTTCATCGATCTGGCGGTGCAATGCGCGAGATCGAAACACGTTGCCTATGCGAGACCACCACGACATGTCACGCCATCCTCAAGACGCGATTCACGGCAGAGGTAACCGACCGCCAGCGGGACTCTTCCGCGGCAAGTTGCGCTGTGCCCTCCGCTGTTAGCTGATAAATACGGGCCCGGCGCCCGTTTTCCTTGGTGATCCACTTGGCGCGAATCCAGCCAGCTTCCTCCATCCGATGCAGTGCCGGATAAAGCGACCCTTCCTCGGCCCGCAGCACCTCGCCGGACATGTCCTGGATCGCCGACATGATGGCGTAGCCGTGCAAATCCGGCCGCCGCGAAAGAATCTTAAGAACCAGCAGATCGAGCGAGCCTTGAAGGGCGTCTTGTTTGGGCATACTCAGACTTCCTAGTATATAGACGTCTGAGTATACGGAACGGTTGGGATTTCGTTCCATCTTTCTTTCAGGCACCGCTCCGGCGAGCCGCTCGATTCGACCCGTTGCGCGCCCGGCGGAACGAATAGCTTCAGGGGTGCACCTGTTCCTTCTTGAGTGCCAGCGCTCGCGCGAGATTCGCTCGGGCGTCGTCGTACGTTGGATAGAGCTGCAACGCGATCTGGAACTGAGCGATCGCTTCATCCAGCTTGCTTTGCATCATCAGCGCGACCCCGAGGCCGTTATGCGCATCCGGCAGGTCCTGCTTCACGATTAGGGCGGCTTCGAATTCACGCGCGGCGTCATCCCAATCCTGAATCTCCAGCAGCGCATGTCCCAGATTATTGTGGGCGTATTCGAAATCAGGATCCATCCGTAACGAATGCTTGTATTGTTCGATGGCAGCGAGAGTGTCGCCTCGCTCGGCTAGAGCCAGACCCAGGTTATTCCACGCGACCGCAGATTGCTCGATCTTGAGGGCGTGTCTCCACAAGGTCTCGGAGTCCTGCCAGATCTGCACTTGCTGCCAGGTGAGGCAGCTGAGTACGGCGAGGGCCACCGCTGCAGCCGACGTTGCGATTGCAGGTTGGACATGAATCAAACACGCGCCGGCGATCAATCCCCACCCGATGCAAGCAAGATAACTGTAGCGATCCGCGGTGATCTGCAGCCCATTTTGAAAGATCCCCAACACCGGCAGAAGCGTGACCGCATAAGTCGCCCAAACCGTCGGCAATCCCGGAAGCCGGCGCCGGAGGAAGATTGCTGTCGCGGTGATCCCCATCACCACCATCGCGCTTCCCAGGAACGGTAGCCCTCGTGGATCCACCCGATGGGACGTCAATGCGTAAAACGGCGACAGATGAAACGGGACCAGTGTCTTCCAGACGTAGAACGCGAGCCCGTACGTCGAGATCGCCAGTCGCGAAAACACGTTGACATGAGCGAGCGATGAGGTTAGCCCTTCCTGTCGCCCGATATACACCGCAAAACCGCTATCCGCAATGCTTACGATGAGAAATGGGATCTTCTCGATCAGAGCCTGCACACCGATCCGTCGAAAAGGATAGACGTCCAGAATCAGTAGGACAACCGGCAGCGTGACCACCATCTCCTTCGACAGAATCGCTGCCAAGAACGATGCGAAACATCCCCAATAGTATTTCCCTGGTATGCGTTGTCCTGACCTGCAGCCGCGCACGTATAGGAGAACTGCCACGAGATAGAACAGGCCCGACACGAGGTCCCGGCGCTCAGTTACCCATGCCACCGATTCGGCGCGCAGCGGGTGGATCGCGAAGAAAAGCGCAGCGAAAAAGGCTCCCAGCGAAACTGACCGATTCTGAGACATCGCGACTCTGAGCAATTCCAGCGCAAGGAAATACATGAGCACCGCATTCGCCGTGTGCCAGAGCAGGTTCGTCAAGTGATAACCAACAGGGTCCATCCCCCAGATCGTGTAGTCGAGCCCCAGCGTCATCCAACTGAGCGGCACATACCGGCCGAGGAGATGCGAAGTCCACATCCACTTGAGCTGATGCACTCCAAGCCCTCGATAATCGTTGTTCGTGAGGAAATTCCGAGCATCGTCCCAGTTGACAAAGTCGTTCCGCAACGCCGGCAGAAACACGATCAGCGTAAGCAACGCAACGGTTAGCGGAAACAGGCGCTGAGCTCTTTCGAGGTTCATTGCTTCAGTTCCCTGAAATTATCTCAGGCATCCCCGACCATGCGCGGGTAATCTGATAAGGAGAGGCCCATTGTTCCCGATCCTTCAAAAACCAATGGCGATCGATCCCGTCTGCGGGATGAGCGTCGACCCGGGACATGCAGCCGGATCGTTCACCTACGAAGGCAAGACATATTCCTTTTGCTCTAAGGGTTGCGTCGCGAAATTCCAAGCCGACCCGGAAAAATATTTGCATCCCGACGCCAAACCGGAGCCGATGACCGAGGAAGCAACTTCGGCCGAGTACACCTGCCCCATGCACCCGGAGGTTAGGCAAATCGGGCCGGGATCGTGTCCGAAATGCGGCATGGCGCTCGAACCGGCGACATTCACGATGGAAGCCCTCGACGAGCCGGACCCAGAATACGCCGACATGCGCCGGCGATTTTTCCTCAGCGTTCCGATAGTGCTCGTATTCCTGATCTTGATGATTTTCGGCCTGCATGCGCCGTGGGTGGAACTCGTCGCTGCCACACCTGTCGTCATCTGGGCCGGCTGGCCACTATTCCAGCGGGGCTGGGCTTCGGTTCGCAATCGAAGTCTCAATATGTTCACCCTGATTGCCACTGGTACAGGTACCGCGTACCTGTACAGTGTGGTCGCAACATTGGCTCCAGGGATCTTCCCGAATTCCTTCCGCGATGCTCACGGCAATGTGGCGGTCTACTTCGAACCCGCCGCGGTGATCGTTGCGCTGGTTTTACTGGGACAAGTGTTGGAGCTTCGCGCACGCAAACAGACCTCTAGCGCAATTCGTTCTCTGCTCGGCCTCGCTCCTCAGACCGCCCGCCGGATTCGTGCCAATGGCATGGAGGAGGACGTCGCCCTCGATCACGTGCGCGTCGGTGACCGCTTGCGCGTCCGGCCTGGCGAAAAAGTGCCAGTCGATGGCGCGGTCATCGAAGGCACGAGCGCGGTTGATGAATCAATGATTACCGGTGAGCCCATTCCGGTTGAAAAGACGCCGGGCGCTCGTGTCACCGGCGGCACGGTGAATGGTACGGGGGCATTCGTGATGACCGCAGAGCGCGTTGGAGCCGATACGCTCCTGGCGCGCATCGTCAGAATGGTGAGTGAGGCGCAGCGCTCCCGTGCACCAATCCAGCGTCTGGCCGATGTGGTCGCCGGCTGGTTCGTCCCGGCTGTTATCGCAGTCGCAGTTCTGACATTCATCTCCTGGAGCATTTGGGGACCGGCGCCACGCATGGCGTATGCGCTGGTGAACGCTATCGCAGTGCTGATCATCGCGTGCCCTTGCGCGCTCGGGCTGGCAACGCCGATGTCCATCATGGTGGGAACGGGCCGAGCCGCAACTCTCGGGATTCTGATCCGTAATGCCGAAGCCCTGGAAGGTCTGGAAAGAGTAGATACGCTGGTGGTCGACAAGACCGGTACTCTGACTGCGGGCAAGCCGAAGCTGGTTTTATCTCCCGGCCCGGAAGTGCTTCGCCTGGCTGCCAGCGTGGAGCGGATGAGCGAGCATCCGCTCGCCGGCGCAATTGTAGCCGCAGCTATGGAGCAACGGCTCACGCTCTCCAACGCCAGCGGCTTCCGTTCTGTGACCGGCCAAGGTGTCGCCGCAATCGTGGACGGGCGAAACGTCGAAGTGAGCAACAAGCCGCAGCCTGAGTTTCGCGAGCACGCCGAGGAAATGATGCGCGACGGACAGACGGTGGTCTACGTCTCCATTGACGGTCATCCGGCAGGACTGCTCGGCATCGCCGATCCCATCAAAGCATCCGCGCAAGAGGCTGTAGAGAACCTGCATCGGGAAGGCCTCCGGATCGTCATGCTCACCGGCGATAGTCGCGCTGTTGCCGAGGTTGTAGCGCGCAAACTGGGCATCGATGAAGTCCGCGCGGAAGTGCTGCCCGCTGCCAAAGCCGAAGTAGTAGCCGAATTGCAAGCGCAGGGTCACGTGGTCGCGATGGCTGGCGACGGCATCAATGACGCGCCTGCCTTGGCGCGCGCCCAGGTGGGCATCGCTATGGGTTCGGGTACCGATGTCGCGATGGAGACGGCCGGTATTACTCTGGTGAAAGGGGACCTCCGCGGCATTATTCGGGCAAGACGCCTCAGTGCAGCCACCATGCGCAACATTCGCCAGAATCTGTTCTTCGCCTTCGTGTACAACCTCGTCGGAGTTCCGGTGGCGGCTGGTCTCCTCTACCCATTCTTCGGTGTGTTGTTGAGTCCGATGATCGCCAGCGCCGCGATGACCCTCAGCTCGGTCTCCGTGATCACTAATGCCCTGCGATTGCGCAAGGCGGCACTGTGATCGATCTGCATTCACACACCAACGAATCCGACGGCACGTTGACGCCCGCCGAGTTGGTCGATCTGGCGGTGGCCACCCAACTCGAAGCGCTCGCGATTTCCGACCACGATACATTCGCCGGATACGACCAGGCTGTCGCCCCGGCCCGAGCCGCAGGCCTCGACCTGGTCTGCGGCATTGAGCTGAGCGCCAGGATCACCGGGAAGAAGAAGCGCACGGCTCATATCCTCGGCTATTTTCTTCACCAGCCGCCGGCCGACGATTTCCGAGACTGGCTCAGCGAAATACTAGCCGCGCGCCGGGACCGGAACCAGCGCCTGATAGTGAAGCTGCAATCGATGGGCGTCGACATCCGGCTCGAAGAAGTTGAACGGATCGGACGAACGCTGACCGGGCGTCCCCACTTCGCGCGGGTCCTGGTGCAAAAGGGCTACGTCACCGATTCCGAAGATGCGTTTCACAAGTATCTTGACGAAGAGGCGCCGGCCTACGTGGAGCGGCACGGACCAGAGATCGCCGTAGCGCTGCACAAGATCGCTGATGCCGGCGGCTTGGCTGTACTGGCGCACCCCGTCCGGCTTGGGGTTCGCGATCCCGCCGCCGAAGACGCGCTGATTGGCGAACTCGCCGCAGCCGGATTGCGCGGCATCGAGGTCTATCATTCGGACCATCAACCGGCCGATGTTGAGCGCTACGGGAAGATCGCCCGCAAGTACTCGCTCGCTCCAACCGGCGGCTCGGATTTTCATGGCGATGCCAAACCGCAGATCGCACTCGGCACCGGATGGAACGGGAATCTCAACATCCCCAAATCGGTTCTCGACAACCTGCGAAACACTTAGCTCCCGTACGAATGCTAATCTTCATAGGTTAATGTCCCACATCACTTTGGAACGCCGCGGCCATGTACTGCTGATCGGCTTGAATCGAGTAGCAAAGCGCAATGCCTTCGACCCGCCGATGTTCCACGACCTAGCGCGCGCATATGGCTCCTACGAGTCCGATCCCGATCTCTGGTGCGCCGTAGTATTTGGCCACGGGCCGCACTTCACGGGCGGCATCGACCTCGAACAGTTCGCCCCTCTGTTCGGGCGCGAGGATCCGTTCCTGCAGGCTGCCGGCCAGATCGATCCGTTCGGTTTGCGCAGCCGTCTTTCGAAGCCGCTGGTGATGGCTGTCCAGGGAATTACGTTCACCATCGGCATCGAGATGCTGCTTGCAGCGGATATCCGTATCGCGGCTAGCGACGCGCGCTTTGCGCAACTCGAGATCGCACGTGGGCTGTATCCTCTGGGCGGCGCGACATTCCGTCTCGTGCGAGAAGCCGGGTGGGGCAACGCGATGCGCTACCTGCTCACGGCCGACGAGTTCGGAGCCGCGGAAGCCCTGCGAATGGGGCTGGTCCAGGAAGTGACTGAACCAGGGCAGCAATTGGAACGAGCGACGGCGATCGCCGAACGAATCGCGGCGCAAGCTCCGCTTGGTGTTCAGGCGACACTCCGTTCGGCGCGCTTGGGAATCGAGGAAGGCGAGCCTGCAGCGGCGGCCCGTATGCGGCAAGATATGCCCGCAATTCTGGCAAGCGAGGATTTCCGGGAAGGGGTGGCTAGTTTTCGCGAGCGGAGATCCGCAAGCTTTCGCGGGAAGTGAACGGGCCTAATTTTAGCGCTTTGAAACTCGCTTGCGCAGCAGCCCTAGACACACCAGGCCCGAGCCGAGCAGTACGAACGACAGTGGCTCGGGAATGCTCGTGGGCACGTCGAAATTATTGATGACTTGCGAAATGCTCGCCGTTCCATTGATGCCCGACGTGACGTTGATGTCCTTGGAGATCGAAATGGAGGTCACCGATCCAAAACTCACGGAGTTGCCGAAGGTCGGCGGCGGATTCGTTACTGCAATCTGTCCGCTGTTGGCTTGAGTACACGGCAGCGCCCCGTTGCTGTTGATCGTGTTCAGGCAGTAATTCTCAGCCACATTGGTCAACCCGGTTCCGGTGAATTGTCCATTGAAGCCGAGTTCGAGGCCGGTTATGTTCCCGACTACCGTGAAAGTCAGAAGAGAATCCTGAAAGTTGGACATGCCGACCTGCGTTCCGACATCCCAGCCGCCATTGAACTGGAACCCTTCTGTTCCGGAGCCACTCAGAACGGTGACGTTCACCGAATCTGACGGAATTACGTTCCCGGAAGGAAACGCGCTTGGGGCGTAACCGAAATTTTCGAATAGCAGATCGCCTGCGGGCGAAAGACAAGTGAAGTTGGGAACCAGATATTGCGTATAGGACCCATTCGGACACGTTGTCGGTCCGGCGATCGCTGAGCATGCTAACGCGAGACACGTCAGCACGACGCACAGCAAAACTTTTCTCATCCAAACCCTCCGAAAGTTAGGACACGAAACAACCTATGCCGGAGTTCCCCATCCGGTCATGGTCCTATAATACCAGTTCGAGATCGAGTGTACCACTCGTAGAGTACCCATTCAAGGTCTTTTATGCCATATCCGGCGAGGGTTCATTGAACCCCAGTACTAGTACCATAACGATCTAAGAAGTTTCCCTTAATCGACTGAAACCACGAGAGCAAGGCCGGCGTTCGCTACTCACACGGACTAATGCCCTGTTATCAGACCACTAGGAGAAACCCGCGTGCTCCAGGCTTCGCGCTGATCCGTACTTGCGGAGTGTGAGTACTACCGGGATATTTAAGGTGTTTTCCGACGGCTGCGAGGCGTTCGACGATCTGTGGCACACTGTCAGAGATATGGCACTTTGGTTAAGCGAAGAGGACGTGCGGGCAGTACTTTCGATGCAGGAGTTGATCGACACCATCGAGGCGGCGGTCAAGGCATTTTCCGCAGGCGAGGCGAGGCAACCGGTCCGGACCGTTCTCGAAGGCGACGGCGGCTTTTTCGGTTCGATGCCTGCCTACCTGAAATCAGCTCCGGCCATGGGAGCCAAACTCGTTACCGTCTACCACGACAATCTGAGCAAAGGGTTGCCCTCGCATCTCGCTACGATCGTGCTGCTCGACCCGGCCACCGGCGCATTGCTCGCCGTGATGGACGGCCGGTTCATCACTGAAGCCCGGACGGGGGCGGCATCGGCCGTGGCAGCGCGTTATCTGGC
>Ga0335082_10009386_pt1 | contig 10623 bp, 12 predicted proteins | sample Lox_Sample_41_FD_206718 | JGI IMG/M metagenome (GOLD analysis project Ga0335082, IMG submission 206718) | Soil microbial communities from Loxahatchee National Wildlife Refuge, Florida, United States - Lox_Sample_4.1 | ecosystem: Environmental > Terrestrial > Soil > Wetlands | place: USA...
ATAAGCCGATAAGCTTGACTCATTCGGCCTAACCCCCTATAATCTGCGGATCTTTCCGCTGTTGGGCCCGCCTTTCGATCAGGCTTGGGTCGTTCCTATCGTCTCCAATTCTTTCACGTGGAACCGTCTACAAGAGGGAGGGGAGGTCTTCTATGGTCGGCTCTGAATCACGTTTTCATCAAGCCCCGTTAACAATGTATGGATCACGGTTCTTCGGATGGGTCTCCACTTTGCTCGCGGTCGTTCTTTTTCTCCCAGCGGTCGCCCCGGCAAACGCGGGGGAGGTGGCCGGAGTTTTTGCCCAGGGACGCACCCGTTTATCCGTGACGGGCGGAACGGGTTACGCCTTCGGCGAGAACTACCTTGTCTTCGGAGTCGGCGCGAGCTACTTCGTGGCGAATGGGCTCAGTGCGGGCCTGGACCTCGAGTGGTGGTCCAGCGCCGATCCGGCCATCTTCAAGGTTTCGCCCTCGGTGCAGTACGTTTTTTATCAGGTTCCGTCCGTATCCCCGTATGTCGGGGCGTTTTATCGCCGGAGTTATATTGACGGCTTAAACGACCTCAATTCGCTCGGCGCGCGCGCCGGGTTCTATATTCCCGCCGGAAAAAACACCCATATCGGGGTGGGCGCGGCCTACGAATCGTACTCCGGCTGCGATAAGTCGACGTATGACTCCTGCACGAGCACGTATCCGGAAATCAGCGTGACGGTTGCGTTTTAGTTCTTCCTCTACCCATGGGGGGAATTTCACCGGCGGGGGTCCATGGCGTCATCATCGAGCGCCTGGGATTATGGAAATCGCCCTCGCGCCTGTCCGCTAAGCGCGGGGGAGGACGGCATCGGGTCGAAGAGGCGTAGGAAAAGCGGCGGAGTGTAAACTCTGCGGGCGGTCTTCAGCCATGACCGGGCGGGGGCGGTTCGATCGGCGGTATGGGCTGAAGCGGTTGAAAGGGTTGCATGGGTTGAACGGGCCCGGGCGCTTGAATCGGCGGAACCGGTTTGAGCGGTTCAAACGGCTGCGGCTGCATGGGCTCGGGCGCTTGTATGGAAGGGAGCGGTTGAAGCGGTTGAAACGGCTGGTCGGGCTGGGTCGGCTCGGGCGCTTGAATCGGCGGAATCGGTTTGAGCGGTTGGAACGGCTGTGCGGTCTGGTTCATGTCGGGCGATTGAAGCGGTTGTGCCGGGTCGAGGGATTGGACTTGGGCGCCGGCCTCCGGCTGGATCAACACAAGCCAGGTCACAAAAGCCAAACCTCCCGTGAGGGCTGAGCGATGCGATAAATACGATTTCGATGAAATCATGTCCGCCGCCTTTCCATCCCTATTCTATCCAACCGTAACCGGCTCTGTCAAAGCATTCTACAAGGAGGCTCCCGAACCCGAAATCCCCGTTGGACACGGGACGTCCGCTTTCCGAATTGTGATAGCGTGCAAATGAAAAGACCCTGGTCATTGATATTTCTTTTTTAAAACGGTACAATCCCGCCAAGTCGTTCTCGCGGCGGGGACCGTTGTGAGCGCATGCGTCGGGTCGAGCAAGTACAACCGAGGGCCGCACGGCGATGATCCATCCATGAAGGAGACGAGGCGATGAGGAAGGACCATGTACGGGCGTTGACACTGGCCGCTATGGCGATGCTGCTGACTGCGGGATGTGCGACGACCCGGCCGCAGTGGCCTGCTGTCAGCGACGTTCCCACGGAAGTCCACATCCAGGGACGGTGGGTCTGGGCGGAACTGTTTGCCGATAACGTCGAAGCCGAGAAAACATTCTACCGGGATGTTTTCGGATGGCGGTTCGAGAGCCGAGGGACGGGGACGGATCTCTATACCCTCGTCCGCGCGGACGGCAGCCCGATCGCAGGGATCATCCACTACCCGAAGCCGGCCGGCGCCGAACGTTCGGCGAGATGGCTCCCGCTCATGTCCGTTCCCGATGCGGCCCGCGCCGCCGATCAGGCCGCGGCTTCCGGCGGCAAGGTCGTCGTGCCGCCGAAAAACCTTCCGGGACGGGGCGAGACTTCGGTCCTTGAGGATCCCGAGGGCGCGCTCTTTGGCGTGATTCACAGCGGAACCGGCGATCCGCCCGATGCCTTCCCGTCTTTCAATGAATGGCTTTGGATGGAACTCTGGGCGAAGGATGCCTCCCGGATGGCCGACTTCTACCGTCCCATCGGCGCCTATACCGTGACCCCTCAGGAAGGACCCGGGGACCGCACCGAACTGCATCTCGTGGCCAACGGCTACCCTCGGGCCGGGATAATCGAGCTTTTGCGAAAAGACCTTCCCACGACCTGGCTGCCTTATATACGCGTGAAGGATCTCAAAATGACCGTCGCCGGAGTCGAACGGGCGGGCGGCCGGATCGTGATCGAACCGAGTCCGGAGATTCGGGACGGCAAGGTGGCGGTGTTTCTCGATCCCCTCGGCGCCGCGGTGGGGGCCGCGGAATGGGCGGACGAAAACGCAGGGGAGGGCAACCCATGAAAGCCAAGGCCATCAAGAACAGGGCGGCCGCCCTGCTCCTCCTGACGACCATGACCATTTTAGCCGCGGGCTGCGCCTCGGGCGGTACTTCCACACAGGTGTACGGGTCCGTCGGATACTATGGGGGCTACTACCCGGGATATGATCCTTACTACCATGGCGACGTGATCATCAACACGCCCCCCCCGCCGGGCGGGGTACGGCCGCCGCCGGACGCGAGGCCGCCCGCGCCTCCCCATGTCTCTCAACTGCCCTCCCGGCCCCTCCCGGCCCCGGCGCCCCGACCGGCCCCTCGGGCGGCGCCTCGAGGAGGAGGCAGGGGAAGATAGGCGAGCGGTTTCAGCTTTCGTATCGATCGTGGTAGCGGACCCAATCCTGGGGGTCTTCCGGATTTTCATCCCGCCCCTTGGGAACCAGGTCGAGGAATTGATAGGTCGTGTTGACCATGTCGATCCCCCTCGCGAAGGCGGAGTAGGTGTGAAACACCTCTCCCTTTTTGTCCTTGTAGAACACGCTGATTCCCTCGCGGTCCGTTACGTCGCCGGCGATGGTCTTGTAGTTGTAGAAAATCTTTCCCTTCTCGATGTCCTCCGGACGGAACGCCACATGAAAGTCGTAATTGAAATCGTTCGGGGACGAGGATACCCACTTGAAGTCCCACCCCATACGCTTTTTAAACGGCAGGATCTCGGCCAGCGGCGCCCGGGAAATGACGACGAAATTCACGTCGCGCTGCTGCAAGTGAATCCCCATGCCGCCATAATGGTCGGCCCAGAACGAGCAATGCGAGCAGCCTTCCCCCCATTCCGGTCCGAACATGAAGTGATAGACGACGAGCTGGTTTTTCCCATCGAACAGGTCCGACAGGGATTCCTGGCCCTTCGGCCCGTCGAAGACGTAATCCTTTTCCACTTTCACCCATGGAAGCTTCCGTCGCTGCTGCGCCAACTGCTCGCGCAGGCGAGTGAACTTCTTCTCCTTTACCAGCAGGGCCTTTCGGGCGGCCAGCCATTGTTTTTTCGATACCACTTTGTGTTTTGACGTCGCCATGGTTCGGTCCCTCCCTTCCGGGCAGCCATTCGATTTTGCTCGGGGTTATGTTTCGTCCAAAATTTCATGCGATGTAATTTGCGGCGGTTCGGCAAGGATGTCGGCCATGGCCTCCTTTCCATGGTCAATCCGCTGCTTTTTTAGCCACGTGAGCGATCACGGGCTCAAGCTGGGCTGTGAGTTTGTGTCCCCAGCCTCCCTTGAAGAGGGGAAGCATAGTCCGTCCGCTGTCTCCTTCAAAGCCCGTGTGCTCCAGCCGCAGGCGGGTGCCCCCGTCGCGGGTGGGCGTGAGAACGAAGGTGACGGTCGTGGGTTTTTGCATGTTGCCGGTCTTCCAGCTGTAGGAAAGCCGCCGCGGCTCGTCCACCTCGAGGACCTCCACCTCGACCGTTCCGTCGAATTCCGGTTGAGGATCGCAACGAAACGTCACCTTGTGTCCGACCACGGGTTTGAAGTCCCCCGGCATCAGCCATTCGGCCAGCTCTTCGGGGTCGGTCAGGGCCGTCCAGACATGTTCGACGGCATAAGGGTACGTGTACTCAAGGACGATGTTTTCCATGGCGTCTCCTCAGATGGGCGTCCAAAGCGGCCAGTTTGGTTTTCCAAAACCGCTCATAGGGATGGATCCACCGGGCCACCCCGTACAGCGGCGCGGGGTTGAGGCGGTAGAAGATCTGCCGGCCCTCGCGCCGACCCTCGATCAACCCGGCCTCCCGGAGCACCTTCAAATGCTGGGAGGCGGCCGCCAGGGACATGTCAAAATCCTTGGTGAGATCCGTGACGGACTCCTCCTCTTTGGCCAGCAGGGTATCGAGGATCTCCCGGCGGGTCGGGTCGGCGATGGCGCGAAGGACGGTCTTCATGCGGGGTATTATAATTAAGCGTTTACTTAAATGTCAAGGGCTATTAATTGGTTCGGGATAAAACGGTGGAAGAAGGCCAATCTAAATTGATTTGTCAATCGGGCCATGGAACATCGAAGCATAAAAATCCGGACCATCCGGGCGGTCCGGATGAACGCAAGTTCATGTTTTAAACGATTATATTCTTAGATTTGGTTTAAATTCGTCCGGTGTAGTCTGGCACGGGGATTGCTCTACCCGGAGGCAATGGGCTTTCAATATGAAAAGACAGATGTCTATCGGAGGGCCGTGAACTTTGCGGGGCGGATTTATAGGTTCGCCGATGAACTCCCCAAGAGCCGATGGGAACTGGCGGATCAATTCAAGCACGCGGCGATGTCCATTTCGTTGATCCTTGCCGAAAACAATGAGGGATGGTATCCGAATGAACGAAAGGACTTTTTTTTAATGACGAGAGGCTCGGCCGTCGAGTGCATCCCTTTATTGGATTTGTGCCGGCGGCAAAAGTTGATCGATGAATCCGAGTGCGTGAGGCTTAAAGGGGAGTTGGTCATCCTGGCCCGGATGCTGACTCGGTTGCTGCGGGAGACGGAGGAGGAGCGGGAACAATAGAATCTCCCCCTCCGGCCTCGTACGGAAGGGTATCAGGCAGGGGCTGATCCGGCAAGGCTCATCTATTCTGCCTTTTTTCCACCCTCCGCCCCCTACTATATATTATAATGATGCAAATCGAATGTATTCGATCTTTTACACTTGAAATTTCAGAGGGTCCTTGCTGATCTTCGGGATGCTTTCCTCACGCCTCTCGCATGAGTATATTCGACAGGTTGATATAGCCAGGCCAAGATATAATATGGCGGGCATCCCACAGACCCGAAATTAGATTAATACTGCGTCCTCAGGTTTATGATCTGTGCGTATGTTTGCATGGAGCCGTCGTTCGGAATCGCGTTGTGCTCAAGGACTAAATTGGAGCCGCTGAAATAGACATCCATGTAGCCGATATTGATATCCGGAGTGCCCGGCGTGTCCAAAATCGCATTGATCGTTGAACCTCCCGAAGTCAGCCCCGCAATGGCATGATCCGCGTCGATTCCCGTTTCATCAAGGGCCACCGAAGAATCTCCCGACATCAAATTCACCAACTGCGTCGTCACCGAATCGCCCTGAAGAAATTCGATCATTTGCGTCACGAAAACGGGACGGACATACATCGACGAGCTCTTCGTTCCGCGCTGATAGGTGAGCGTCGTGGGATTTGGATCGGTTCCGGTCAAGACCGCGGTGTATCCCAATGGACCGAGGTTCATCGCCGGGTCCAATGTCCTGATTGTGGTAAAAATCGCCGTTCGGTCGCGTTGGACGGATGGCTGGGTATCGAACGGGCCGCTCACCCCCGTCGTCTTATTCCAGAGCATAATGGCGGCCGACTGGCGGACGGTGCGGAATTGATCGCCGCGCGCTTCGATGGTCGTGTATTGCCCGTCGATCGCCACCTTGCCTCTTCCCGTTGAAAACCGGTGGAACTCGACGTGGCCCACATCGGACTGAAGCGTTGTCACGTAGTATGTGGACGGATCGGCCACATCGCCGGTTGCCGTGTAGGAGGCAAACGCAATGGAATGGGCTTTATCCGGTTTCGCATACACCTGCCTGTTGGCATTCCGAAGGTCCTGAGAAACAGCTGTCGCGGACGTACTTAAGGCCCAATGCTGCTTGTACACATTCACCTGATTGGGATCGAATTCAATGGCGGAAACCGTCGCGTAAAACGGGGCGTCCCCCTTCGTGCGGTGCACAACGACGCGGTTCGGAACGGCATCGTCAAAGTTGATCTTAAACGCGGAGGCCGCCGCCGTGTAATCGGTCCCTTCGCGTTTCACATTCATAAGAAGCAGCGTGTTCGCCGGGACCTGACCCTTTGTCAAATCATAGGTGCCGCTCGTGTAAGGGGCGTCGGTGACGGCGATCGTAAACTTCTCAATGGTGACCACAAACGGCGTCGGAGTATCGGCATGGGCGACAGCCGTGAATGGGAGGCTGCTCTTATTCTCCACCGGCCACATCCCCACCCCCGTCACCACCGCAAGCATAAAACCATAATAGAACACTTTTCGTGGATTCATAGTGCTTGTCCTCCATCGATAAAATTGAAAGCCCGTTGGGCTGCTGTCACGCAGAGAGATGGCGTATCGAGATCCTCCAAAACGACAAAAGCCTTCCCCTGAGCCTCGGCTCAGAAGAAGGCTTTTAATCAGTAATCCGGTTCCCTGCCCGCCATGCAGGGCGCATGGACTTATCCTCACAGAGAAGCCAAAAGCCCTTTCTGAGTGCGTTTCACAGGAGGCCCTAAGTTCCCTGTGAGGGGTGCCCGGTCTCTACAAAGTGTCTCTACGGTATACGGAGATAATGAAAAATGACGCGGCTCACTAATAACATATTTTTAGAGCGTAAGTCAATTACACGAAAGTGTATTATATTTCATTATATACCTATGCCGATAGGGTTGAACCGAATCGGGATGACCCGTTCGAGTGTCTACTTGAATATTGCCGTGTTTCCGGTATAATGTTTAATATCAGGACTCGGTGAGTTGATGTGGCGCCAACATTCGATCTTCAGGAGGACCTTATGGCCATGCAGGATATTTCAGCCTACGTTCGGAATTTGAAAGAACAACTCGCCGCCCAGAAGAACGGGGATCTGGCCGAACAGCTAAAGATAGACGAGGCCAAACTTTCGAGGTGGTGCAACGGGGAGGAGATCCCCGATGACGAAAGCTGCATTAAGCTTGCTTCCGTTGCGGGAGACGATCCGGCGAAGGTCCTGATTCTGAAAAACCTCTCTACGGCCTCAATGATGACCCGGTCCTTTTGGGAAAAGGCCTTCATTAAATATCGCTATGGACGGACATTCCCGATTTCTCTAATCCAAAGATCTCGGAACGACCGGCGGCGCAGTGTCATCCAGTTCAAAGGGGCCGATCGGCGCTTACTACTAAATGACCGGCGACGAGGGCTTGATCGCCGTTTAGGTTTGGCCGTTTAATAGAGGGGTCCTCGACCGAAGGTCTGTATTCCCATTTCCGTTTTTGGATCTTTCCCGTCTATTCGTATCATCCATAGGGTTCACCTTGAACAATAGACCGCCGGGTTCCGGCACACGGGACCGGGAGGATCGCTGTTGACTTATCCACCGGGGGGGATTATCCTAGATTGGTCATCGGTCTTTCTTCCCGGCCCCTGCCGGAAAGCTTCTCGCGTATTTGGAGGAGCAAGAGATCCTGACCATGAATGTTCTTCCCGTGAGTCCCGAAACTTCCTACATCATACCGGCATTTCTGATCAGCGCAGGCATTGTGTTTTACCTGGGCCTTCAGGCCGTTGTGGTCGGAGCCTTGGGTCGTCTTCGACCGATTTATTTTGCCTTTGCGGCAGCCTGCCTGTGTGCGGTGGGTTATCAGTTGTCGACGGCCGCGTACTATACCGCAGGGTCCGTGACGCGAGCGGTGTCCGCACTGCATTGGCAAACCACTTCCGTGTTGATTTTCCATGCCGCCTTCTTCGGGTTTGTCGCCCTTTATACCGGACAGCGGCGCATCAAACCCTGGCTGATCGGCGTAAGCGCCGGATGCCTTGTGTTCCTCATTCTCGACTGGAGCCTCCCGTACGGTCTCCGCTTTACCGGTCTGGTCGCGGACGGCTTCTTTCGCCTCCCTTGGGGAGAGCCGTTGGCCCGTTTCAAGGGAACGCCGGGCGGATTGAACGGCTGGGTTCGCGCGGCGCACTCCGCCGAATTCATCTGGGCCGCCGCACGCTGTGTCCTCCAATACCGGGGGGGCGGGCGCCGGCCGGCGTTGTTCCTGGGCACCTATCTCGGAATTCAGTTTGCCGCGGGCATTCAGGGCGGTCTTGTCGACGTCGGCCTTCTCGATTCGATCTACACATCCGGGTTCGGTTTTCTCGTCCTGGCCGTGTTGATGAGCATCGGGATGGGCATCGAAATCCGCGAACGGACCCTCACCGTCGAAGCGACGACGGGGGAGCTTCGATCCGCCGTCGATCGGTTGAAACAGAGCGAGGAACGGCTGCAACGGGCGATTGATGCCGGAAAGGTCGGAACATGGGAATGGGATATCCTGACCAATCGATTCGCTTGGTCCAAGGGGGCGGAAAAAATATTCGGAATCGAGCCCGGATCCTTTAGCGGCACGTATGAGGCCTACCGGGCGCTGGTCCACCCGGATGATCTCGAGTCCCTGAACCAGACCGTCAGGCGGGCCATGGAACAGGAGGGTCCCTTCACGGTGGAATACCGCATCGCCCGACCCGACGGGGAGTCGCGCTGGCTGTTGGGAAGGGGGCAATCGGAGCGGGGGCCCGACGGACGGATCGTTCGCATTCACGGAACCGTATTGGATATCACGCAGAGAAAACGGGCGGAGGAGGCCATTCACGAAAGCGAAGAACGATTCCGGCGCTTGTCCGAGGGACCGCTGGAAGGCGTGGTCATCTCGGAGGAGGGCCGGGTTCTCGACGCGAACGAGCAGTTCGCCCGGATGCTCGGGTATGCCCAACCCGAGTTGATCGGGATGCAGGTCTCCGACTTCGTCGCGCCGGAGTCCCGAGAGCTGGTGCGCGGAAAAATAAACTCGGGCGATGAAACCCCTTACGAACACATGGCCGTTCGAAGGAACGGTTCCGTTTTTCCCGTTGAGGTGAACGGGAAATCGATCCCGTACAAGGGACGGAGCGCGCGGGTAACCGTGATTCGCGATATCACCGAACGCAAACGGGCCGAACAGGGGCTCCGGAATGCGCTGGCGGAAGTGGAGAAGTTAAAAAATCGTCTTCAGGAGGAGAATATCTACCTTCAGGACGAGATTAAAGTCGCGCACAATTTTGAAGAATTCATTACACGGAGTCAGAACGTGAAACAGGTGTTGCACAAGGTGGAGCAGGTCGCGCCCACGGACGCCACGGTCCTGATCCTGGGCGAGAGCGGCACCGGGAAGGAGTTGCTGGCGCGCGCCATTCACCATCTGAGCCATCGGAGCGATCGGGCCCTGGTCAAAGTGAATTGCTCGGCTTTGCCCGAGCCCCTGATCGAAAGCGAACTGTTCGGCCATGAAAAGGGCGCTTTCACGGGCGCAACGGCGCGAAAGTCCGGACGGTTTGAACTGGCCGATGGAGGGACGATCTTTCTGGATGAAATCGGCGATCTTCCGGTGGAGCTTCAGGCCAAATTGCTCCGGGTCCTTCAGGAGGGGGAGTTCGAGCGCCTGGGGAGTTCCAACACCCTGAAGGTCGACGTCCGTGTTATCGCCGCGACCAACCGGAACCTGGATGACGCCATCCGGCGGGGGACCTTCCGCGAGGATCTCTTTTATCGGCTCAATGTCTTTCCGGTCAATCTTCCGCCGCTCCGGGACCGAAAAGAGGACATACCCGACCTGGCCCGGCATTTTATCAAGAAGTACAGCGCGATCATCGGAAAAAAGATCGAGAAAATCCCCCCGGCGGTCTTCAACGCGCTGATGGCCTACGACTGGCCGGGCAACGTGCGGGAACTCGAAAATGTGGTCGAAAGGGCCGTAATCCTCACGAAAGGGCCGGTCCTTGAAATCGATGAATCGTTCGATGTGAACCCCCTCCCGTCGCAGTCCGTAACCGCTCCGGTCACCCTGAGGGATAACGAGCGTGCGGTGATTCGACGGGCTCTTGAAGAAACCCACTGGATCATCGAGGGAAGAGACGGCGCGGCCGTCCGCCTGGGAATCGCCCCCAGCACGCTCCGGGACCGGATCGAAAAATACGGTCTTCAAAGACCGCGGCCGGATTCCTGATTCCAAACAGCCTCCAAGTCCCCTCCCTCCTTTGCTTTATCAACATAGCCGGCAGGATTCTATTCCGCGAGCTGCCCACGGTATTCCGTGGGCATGATCGTTTCCGTGGGCGGTATTCCCCTTCCTTAAGCCGCAATTTTCAATCCTAAGCACTCGATAATTAAAATACTATTCCCACCGCACCCATGCTTTTTGAAATGAGGCATGAAGGTTGCCTATGGAGAAGGGAAGGGATTGAGAGAACGTGGAACGATGACAAACGAAGAAACTCATATCATCTCGATTACGGACGCTTCCTTTGAGGGAGAGGTTTTGAAAAGCCCGATACCGGTCCTCGTGCTGTTCGGTTCGGAATCCAGTGGAAATGCTTATATGACC
>Ga0335082_10009388_pt1 | contig 10619 bp, 9 predicted proteins | sample Lox_Sample_41_FD_206718 | JGI IMG/M metagenome (GOLD analysis project Ga0335082, IMG submission 206718) | Soil microbial communities from Loxahatchee National Wildlife Refuge, Florida, United States - Lox_Sample_4.1 | ecosystem: Environmental > Terrestrial > Soil > Wetlands | place: USA: Florida...
TCTTCTTCGCGGACCCCGACGGCATCCGCCTCGAGATCACGAACTTTCGCGAGCAGCGGCGCCAGCGCATGTTCGACTGGGAGATCGGTGCCACCGGCGCCGCGTCCCGCCAGGACTTCCTCGCCGCCGTGCAGCGCGGCGACGAGGCGGCGGTGGAGGCGGCGCTGGCCGCCGCGCCGCGGTTGGCCACGGCGCGCGACGACGCCGGTGTGTCGGTGATCTGCCGGGCCGTCTACGCCGGACAGGAGGCGATCGCCCAGCGCCTGCGCGGCCGGCGCGCCGACCTCGACGTCTTCGAAGCCAGCGTCATCGGCGATGCCCGCCGCGTCGCCCAGCTCCTCGATGCGCACCCCGAGCAGCTCAACGCGTTCTCGCCCGACGGCTTCCATCCGCTCGGGTTCGCCTGCTTCTTCGGCCGCCGCGACGTGTTCGACCTGCTGCTCGCCCGCGGCGCCGACCTCGAGGCCCCGGCGCGCAACGCCGCGCAGGTCCGGCCGATCCACAGCGCCGCCGCGCACCGCGATCCGGCCCTGGCGCTCGACCTGATGCGCCGCCTGCTCGCTGCCGGGGCGTCGCCGAACGTCCGCCAGCAGCGCGGCTTCACGCCCCTGCACGAGGCGGCGCAGCGCGGCCACGCCGAGATGGTGTCGCTGCTGCGCGACCACGGCGCCGACGTCGGCGCGCAGACCGACGAGGGCCAGACGGCGCTGGACCTCGCCCGCGCACAGGGCCACGACGCGGTGGTACGCCTGCTGTCCCCGTAGGGAGAAGGGACGTCGATTGGCTGGCATGGCGCGACGGTAGTGCCGATCGCGCAGCCATGGCAGTCTGGGAGCCTCATGAAGTACTGGCTGGCAGTGCCAGCGGCCGCAGTGATTCTGCTCCTCGTGCTTTCGCTCCCGAGAATTACGCCTGCCCCTTCTCAGCGACCTGTTCACGCGGTGGCCCAGATCGACGCGATGGGGGAAGCGCTCCGCGAGTTTCGCGAGGCGTGCGGCGCCTATCCGACGACAGCGGACGGCCTGAGATCCCTGGTTGCCGGCATGCCCCATCCATCGTGCGCAGCGTATCCTGCCGAGGGATTTCTGACTGCGGTTCCCAACGATCCCTGGGGATATCCGTTCGTCTACTCGAGCGATGGACAGCAATACTCGCTGCGTTCGAATGGCGCGGACGGGATGCCGGGCGGCAGCGACCTCGCGGCGGACATCGAAGCATCGAACGCCGGCTCTCGGTGACACCTTAGCCGGAATCGCCGGTTACACCGCACGCGCGGGGGGCGTTCATCCCCCTTCTCCCAGGGGCGGGCTTGCCCCGATCGAACGGACTGCCTACCGTGACGCCGATGCGGATCGAGGACACCGTCGTCGAGCTGTGCCGCGCCGCGCGGCATGCCGCCCGCGCCATGGCCACCGTGCCATCGACGGTGAAGAACACCGCGCTCAGCTTCGCGGCGACACGGCTGCGCGAGGCGAAGGCGGCGCTGCTGGAGGCCAACCGCGACGACGTGGAGGCGGGCACACGCAGCGGGCTGAGCGCCGCTCTGATCGATCGCCTCAGCCTCAACGACGCGCGCATCGAGGCCATGGCACAGGGTCTGGACGAGATCGCCGCGCTCCCCGATCCGGTCGGTGAGACGATGGCGCGCTGGCGGCGGCCGAACGGGCTCGAGATCAGCCAGGTGCGGGTGCCGCTCGGCGTCGTCGGGGTGATCTACGAATCGCGCCCGAACGTCACCGCCGACGCCGCCGGGCTGTGTCTCAAGGCGGGGAACGCGGTGGTGCTCAAGGGCGGCTCGGAAGCATTCGCCACCAATACCGCGATCGCCGCCTGCCTCGGCGCCGGCAGCGCCGCAGCCGGCTTGCCGGAGGCCGCCGTGCAGCTCATCCCGACCACCGACCGCCGGGCGGTGACCGCCCTGCTCGCCCAGCGCGAGCTGGTCGACGTCATCGTGCCGCGCGGCGGCACCAGCCTCATCGCCGCCATCACCGCCTCCTCGAGCATCCCGGTGATCCAGCACTACGCCGGCATCTGCCACGTGTACGTCGACAGTGCCGCCGACCTCGGCATGGCCGAGCGCATCGCGGTGAACGCCAAGGTGCAGCGTCCCGGGGTGTGCAACGCGATGGAGACCCTGCTGGTGCATGCGGACGTGGCCGACCGCTTCCTGCGCATCGTCGCCCCGCCGCTGCTCGCCGCCGGCGTCGAGCTGCGCGGCTGCCCGCGCACGCGCGCGGTGCTGCCCGACATCGCCGTCGCCAGCGAAGAGGATTGGCGCACCGAGTACCTCGACCTGATCCTCTCGGTGAAGGTGGTCGACTCGCTCGACGCCGCGATCGCGTTCATCAACACGTACGGCACCGGCCACTCCGATGCCATCGTCACCGACAGCTACGCCCACGCACAGCGATTCACCGCCGGCGTCGACTCCGCGGCGGTGTACGTCAACGCCTCGACCCGCTTCACCGACGGCTACGAGTTCGGCTTCGGCGCGGAGGTGGGCATCTCCACCAACCGTCTGCACGCGCGCGGGCCGATGGGTCTGCGCGAGCTGACCACGTACAAGTACGTGATCCAGGGCAACGGGCAGATCCGCTCGTGAGCGCGCCGGCTCGCCGCGCGGCGCGGCGCATCGGGGTCTTCGGCGGCACCTTCGACCCCATCCACGTCGGTCACCTGCGCTGCGCCGAGGAGGCGCGCGAGCAGCTCGGCCTCGACCAGATCCTCTTCATCCCGGCCGCCGACCCGCCGCACAAAGCCCGCCGCATCACCGCCGCCGCGCACCGCCTGGCCATGGTGCGTCTCGCCACCGCCGGCAACCCGGCCTTCCGCGTCTCCGCCATCGAAGTGGAGCGCGGCGGCCGCTCGTATACGGTCGACACGCTGCGCGCCCTGCGCGGGCGGCTGCCCGACTCCGCCCGGCTGACCCTGCTGATGGGCCTCGACGCGTTCCGGGAGATCGATACCTGGAAGGAGTACCGCGCCCTGTTCGCGCTCGCCGACCTGGCCGTGTGGTCGCGTCCGCCGGGGTCGCCGAGAGCCCCGCGCGCGCTTCTCCCGGTTGCCGCTCGACCGGACTTTTGCTACGGTCCGACTCAGAAGACGTTGCGACACCGCACGGGGACCCATATTCGTTTTTTGACCGTGACAGCACTCGAGGTTTCCGCCTCCGCCATCCGACTGCGCCTCCAGCGCGGGCAGTCGGTGCGCTATCTGCTGTCTCCGGCGGTCGAACGCTACGCCACCCGCCACCGGCTCTACACACGGAGGCAGGGCGCGTCTTGACATCGGCCGACCCGCGCGAGACCGCGCTGCTCTGCGTGCGCTACGCCCTCGACAAGAAGGCGTACGACCTGCTGCTCATGGACGTCGGCCAATGCACCTCGCTGGCCGAGTTCTTCCTGATCTGCACCGGGCGCTCCGATACACAGGTGCAGGCGATCGCGCAGAGCATCGAGGAGAACCTGCGCAAGCTCGGCCGCAAGCCGCGCATGATCGAGGGACTGCGGAGCGGCCATTGGGTGTTGATGGACTACGGTGACGTCGTCGTGCACATCTTTCTCGAGTCGGTGCGCGACTTCTACGACCTCGAGCGGCTGTGGGCCCGGGCACCGATCGTCAACCTCCCGGAGCCGTACCGCAGCCAGGCGCGCGACCTGCGCCTCGCCAGCGCCGCGCGCTGACCGCGGCCGTCAGGCCCATGAAGCGCATCCTGCTCTTCGTCGGGGCCGCTCTGATCATCGCCGCCTTCGGCGCGATCGTCGTGCTCAATCCCGGCGAGGTGGAGTTCCATCCCGAGCACATCCACACCTTCCGGCCGATGCTCGGGCTGCTGCTCATCTTCACCTTCTGCGCCGGCGTTCTGATCGCCGTGCTCGGCGGCTCGTTGCGCAATCTGAGCAACACGCTCGCTAACTGGCGCGCGCGCCGCGGTGCCCGCCACGCCGCGCAAGCCGGCGAGTGGCATCAGGCCGGCGAGACACTCGCCTGGGGCGGCGATCTGGAACGGAGCCGCGCCCTGCTGAAGAAGGCGTGGCGGCGCCATCCGGGCGCGACCGCGGCGGCGCTGGCGTTGGCGTCGTCATACATGGACACCGGCGAGTACGCCGCGGCGCAGGAGGTGCTCGAGACCGCGGTGGCGCAGGACGCGCACGACCCCGACCTGCGCTACGCGCTCGGCGAGGCGCTGCGCCGGCGCGGTGAGGCGGCCGACGCCATCCGCATGCTGGAGACGGTGCGCGTCCAGCATCCGCGGGCGCCGCGCGTGCTGATCAGCTTGCGCGAGCTGTACCGCGAGAGCGGGCGCTGGAAGGAGGCCGCCGACGTGCAGGCCGCCTACCTGGACACACTGCCGGCCGAGGCGCATGCCGCCGAGCGCGAACGCCTGACGCAGTTCCGCTACCAGGCGGCGCTCGCCCTGCCCGACGGGGACGCGCGCCTGACGGCGCTCGACGCCGTCGTGCAAGGCGACCGCAGCTTCGTCCCCGCCCTGGTCAGCCTCGGTGACGCGCTGCTCGAACAGGGCCGCGTCGACGAGGCGCAGCGGTTGTGGGAGAAGGCGTTCAAGAACCAGCCCCGCCTGGTCTTCATCGAGCGCATGCTGGCGCAGGCGCCGAACGCGCGCTCGCACCGCGCCGTCGGGCTGCTCGGCAAGTACCGCGACCAGCTCGAGCCCGACAGCGTGCGGCTCCTCCTCGCCCGCGTCGCCATGACCGCCGGCGACGTCGAGCGCGCCGCCGCGGAGCTCAAGGGCATCCGCGCGCAGGACACGCCGGCCGTGCAGCGCGCCTGGGCCGACGTCCTCCACCAGCGCGGCGACACGGAGCATGCCTGGGACGCGCTGCGCCGCGCCGCCGACCGCCTCGGCGCGGGGGCCACCGACCACCGCTGTGTCGTATGCGGCCGCGTCAGCGACGCGTGGGTCGGCTACTGCCCCGGCTGCGAGCGCTGGGACACCGTTCGTTCCGGCACCGAGCTCGCTCCGGCCACGCCGTAGTCACAGCCCCGCGCGGGCCGCGACGGAGCGCCGGATCAGGCCGCGAGCAAATGCGGCAGCATCCGGCGCAGGCCCTCGAGGTCATGCAGATCTTCCTCGAAGTTCGGCACCATCGCGATCGCGGGCCGCCCGGGGAGCTGGCGGCGGAACGCCTCCATGCGCAGGTGGTCGCCACGCGCCTGGGTCTCGTAGGCGAGGAAGTTGTCGACCAGGCGGCCGGCGCGATCGGCGCGCTTGACAGTGCGGGCCACCAGCCCGCGAAGCCACTCCTCGTCGAGCCGGCGCAGATCGGCGGCCGCCTCGTGCTGGACGCGGTTGAACACCACGGCGCGCAGCGGAATGGCCATCGCGGCGAGCTGGCGGCAAAACTCCTCCGCCTCGCTCAGCACCTGCTCTTCCGGCGTGGCGACCAGCACGAAGGCGGTGCTGCGCGCGCGCAACAGCTTGTCGACCGACTCGACGCGCTGCTCGAAGCCGTCGAACAGCCCGCTCATCGAGTTGAAGAAGTCCGAGATCTCGACCAGTGCCGACACGCCGGTCGCGTCCTCGAGCCGGCGCAGGAGGCTGCCGGCGGCGCGGTTGACCACCCGCAGCGTCGCCCAACCAGCCGAGAAGTACGGTTTGACGAACCAGCGGATCACCTGGCGGTCGAGGAACGCGGCGATGCGCTTCGGCGCGTCGAGGAAATCGAGCGCGTGACGGGTGGGCGGTGTGTCGACCACGATCAAGTCGTACTTGTCGCTGGCGTGCAGGGCGGCGAGCTGCTCGATCGCCATGTACTCCTGCGAACCGGCGAAGCTCTCCGACAGGTGCTGGTAGAAGCGGTTGGCGAGGATCCGGCGGCGCACGTCGTCGGACGGCGCGTAGCGCTCGACCAGCGCGTCCCAGGCGCCCTTCTGGTCGAGCATCATCGCCGTGAGCGAGCCCGCGCCCGGCAAGTCGACGGCGCGCGCCTCGTTGCCGAGCGTGCGCAGGCCGAGCGCGTCGGCGAGGCGGCGCGCCGGATCGATGGTCAGCACCATCGTCCGCCGGCCCTGCAGCGCGCCGTGCATGGCCAGGGCGGCCGCCGTGGTGGTCTTGCCGACCCCGCCGCTGCCGGCGCACACCACCACCCCGTGGCGCGCCACCACGTCGGCCAGCGCCTTCATATCCGCTCGATCCGCCGCGCCCCCGGCACCGCCGGCGCCGCGAGCCGGTCGGCGAGCGCGCGCAGCTCCGCGAAGCCGAACTCCTCGGCGAAGAGCAAGGGCAGCTCGATCACCGGCAAGTCGACCGCCGCGGTGAGCCGGCCGCGGTGGCGGGCGTTGATGGCCGCCCAGCCGATCTCTTCGCGCGCCCGCGCCGCGACGGCGCGCAGCAGGCGTCGCTCGCGGTCGTCGCGGCCGCGTTCGGCCGCCGCGGTCAGCCGCTCGACGTCGGCCGCGGCCAAGCCCCCGGCGTGCATCCGGTTGATGAACAGCACGCCGGTCGGCATGTGCAGATCCTCGCACAGCGTGCGGTACATGGTGACCGTTTCGTTGACCGGCATCTCCTCCGCGGTCGTCACCAGGTTGACCGCGGTGTGCGCCGGATCGGTGAGCAGGTCGACCAGGCGCTGCGCCTCGCGGTGCACGAGACCGATCTCGAACGCGTCGCGCGCCGCCGCCGGCATGCGCAGGTACTGGAGGCCGTGCCCGGTGGCGGGGGCGTCCAGGATGACGAGGTCCCACAGGGGGGCTCCGCTGCGCGCGTCGACCCGCTCGGCCTCGTACCAGATCTTGCCGATGGTCATCAGCTCCTTGAGGCCCGGCGCCGCGGCGACGAAGTACTGGTAGATCTGGCTCTTGAACACGCTCTGCAGGAGGCGCTTCACCGGGATCATCATGCCGAGGTACTCGGCGAGCGCCGCCTTGCCTTCGACCGCCATGAGGGAGACGCCGGCCGGAGTCGGCACCGCCTGGCCGAGCGGCCCCGGCTCGGCCTGCAGGAGCTGCGGCGCTCGCGCCACGCCGTCCAGCTCGCAGAGCAGCACCCTCCGCCCGCGCCGCACCGCCTCGAGGGCCAGGGCGCAGGCGACGGTGGTCTTACCGACCCCGCCCTTGCCGACGACGACGAGGAGGCGGCGCGTGAAGAGGTCGTCGAGCGTCATGCCATTCGCGCCGCGTGCGCGGCTGCGCCGGCGCGCTCACTCCTCCCAGCGTCGAAACGCCACGCACGCGTTGGCACCGCCGAAGCCGAACGAGTTGGACAGCGCGACCGCGACGGTCGCCTGGCGCGCGGTGTTGGGCACGTAGTCGAGATCGCAGTCGGGATCGGGCTCCTCGTAGTTGATGGTCGGCGGAATCCAGCCGCGGTCGAGCGTCAGCGCGGTGTAGACCGCCTCGATCCCGCCGGCGCCGCCGAGCAAATGCCCGGTCATCGACTTGGTGGAGCTCACCGCGACACGCGCCGCGTGCTCGCCGAACACCGCCTTGATCGCCTGGGTCTCGTTGAGATCGTTGTAGGGCGTCGAGGTGCCGTGGGCGTTGATGTAGTCGACGTCGAGCGGGTTGATCTCGCCGCTCGCCAGCGCCAGCCGCATGCACTCGGCGGCGCCCCGCCCGTCGGGAGCCGGCGAGGTGATGTGGTAGGCATCGCTGTTGGCGCCGTAGCCGACCACCTCGCAATAGATGCGCGCCCCGCGCGCCCGCGCGTGGGCGAGCGACTCGAGGGTCAGGACACCAGCGCCCTCGCCGATCACGAACCCATCGCGTCCGCGGTCGAAGGGGCGGCTGGCACGCTCGGGCTCGTCGTTGCGCGTCGACATCGCGCGCATCGCGGCGAAGCCGCCCACGCTCATCGGCGTCACCGCGGCTTCGGCGCCGCCGGTGATCACCACGTCCTGCTCGCCGTAGCGGATCAGGCGGAACGCCTCGCCCACCGCCTGGCCGCCCGACGCACAGGCGCTGGTCGGGGCGTAGTTGACACCCGTGCAGCCGAAGCGAATGGCGATGTGCCCGGGCGCCATGTTGGCGATCAGCCGGGGGATGATGAACGGCGACATGCGCTTGACCCCGCCCTCGAGGAAGGCCGAGTGACTCTCCTCGATCGTGCCGATCCCGCCGATCCCGACCCCGATCACGACGCCGACGCGCGCGGCGTTCTCCGGCGTCACCCGCAGGCGCGCATCGTCGACCGCCTGCTGCGCCGCGGCGACCGCGAACTGGGCGAAGCGGTCCGCCTTCTTGATGTCCTTCTTCTCGAAATAGTCGGCCGGATCGAAGTCGCGCACTTCGCCGGCGATACGCACCGGAAAGTCGGACGTGTCGAAGGCGGTGATCGGACCGATGCCTGAGCGCCCCGCGAGCACGGCTCGCCAGTTCGCGTCCGTCCCGCAGCCGAGCGGACTGACGGCGCCGAGCCCCGTCACGACGACACGCTGCACGTCGCGACTCATCTCTCACGACATACGCGACCCCGCGCCGGCGGGTCAAGATGAGGGGAGCCGAGCAGCCCCCGCCGGGCATCCTGACGGTGCGCTTGCCGCACGCGGCCGGGAGGCAATCAGCCCGATTCGGCGCGCGCTTCCGGGCGCCCGGGTCGTCTCGGTTGCTCCCTTTCGGCCTGCAAGGTAGTTTCGGCCCGCAGTGGCACTCGAAGGCGATCCCGACCTCCAGCCGCCACGGAGCGCATGGAGTCCATCACCTACCTGTTGATCCTGCTCGTCTGCCTGGTGGGCGCGGCGTTCTTTTCGGGCAGCGAGACCGCCCTCCTGCGTGTGCATCGATCCGAGCTCGATGAGGATGCCAAGACCGCGCGCGGACCCAGCGTCCTGGCGGCGCGCGAGCTGCTGCAGTCGATGCAGCGCCTGCTGGTGACCGTCCTGCTCGGCAACAACGTCGTCAACATCCTCGGCGCGGCGGTCGCCTCGGCGCTGGCGGTGCGCTATCTGGGCGACAAGTGGGGCATCGTCGTCGCCACCGTGGTGATGACCATCGTCACGCTGCTGCTCGGCGAGGTCATCCCCAAGGCCTTCGCCGCCAGCCGCCCCAAGCGCGTCGCCTACGCGGTCGCCCTGCCCCTCTACCTCTTCCATCAGATCCTGCGCCCGCTGCACATCTTCTACGACCGCGTCCTCGACCCCATCATCGAGCGCCTGGCCGGGCCCGACGTCGGGCCGCAGGTGAGCTCGACCGAGGAGCTGATGCGCCTCGCACGCGGCGCCGCCGAGGCGCCGCCGAGCGATGGTGAACACCGGCCGATCGGCATCATCGCCGCGGCCGCGCGGGCGACCGACATGCCGGTCGGCGACATCATGGTGCCACGCACCGAGGTGGTCGCGTTCTCGGTCGACACGCCGCCCGGCGAGCTGCTGAAGAGCGTGCTCGAAGAGGGCTACACGCGCGTCCCGATCTACGAGGGATCGATCGATCGCGTGCTCGGCGTCGCCCATCTCAAGGACCTGGTCGAGTTGGAACGGGACGGCAAAGCGGACCTGCGGCGCATCCTGCGCCCCGTGCTGCAGGTGCCGGAGCGCAAGTTGATCCTCCAGCTGCTCACCGACATGCAGAACGCGTTCGTGCATTTCGCCATCGTCAAGGACGAGTTCGGGGTCACGCTCGGCATCGTCACCCAGGAAGACATCCTCGAAGAGCTGGTGGGCGAGATTCGTGACGAGTTCGATCGCGACGAGCTGTTGACCATCCGGCAGGTGGCCGCGGGCCGCTTTCAGGCGCTCGGGCGCGTCAAGGTGCGTGACTTCAACCGCCAGACCGGCTGGAAAGTGCCGTCCGAGAGCAGCGACACCCTCGCCGGCCTGGTCTTCAACACCCTGGGCCGTACCCCACGCCGCGGTGAGTCGATCCATCTGCCGGGCTACGAGATCGTCGTCGCCGACCTGTCGCGCAACCGCGTCACCCAGGTCCAAGTGATCGAGCGGCCCGAGAAGGCCGAGCTCGCCCAGGAAGCTTGATAGGGGCCGGGGTCAGGGGTCGGGGGTCAGGGACCGACCCCCCGACCCCTCACCCCCGTCTCTCTCTCATTTGCCGATGCGGATCCGGGCGTCGAGCACGACGGCGCCGCTGCCCGGCGGCAACACCTTCACCGGGTTGAGATCGAGCTCGAGCAGCTCGGGGACGATCTCGACCAGCGCGGAGACGCGCCGGATGACGTCGGCGAGCGCGCCGCGGTCGCCGGCGGGGGCGCCGCGGTACCCGTCGAGCAGCGCGGCCAGGCGAAGCGAGCCGATCATCTCGGCGGCATCGACGTCGGTGACGGGCGGCAGGCTGTAGGCCGCGTCGCGCAACAGCTCGACCAGTACGCCGCCCATTCCGCACACGATGAGCGGACCGAAGACCGGGTCGGTGGTGACGCCGACCAGCGCCTCGATGCCGCCTTCGACCTGCCGCTGCAGCTGAACCGACTCGAGCTCCGGGATGCGCTCGCGCAGCCGTGCGACGGCCGCGGCGACATCGTCCGACGAGCGCAGACCGAGAATGACCCCGCCGCGATCGCTCTTGTGGACCAGACCGGGCGCGACCGCTTTGGCCACCAGCGGGTAGCCCATGCGCTCCGCGGTGGCCACCGCATCGCCGGGCGCGACCGTCTGCGCCATCGCGCCGTCGATCCCGGCCGCGCAGAGCATGGTGGCGACGTCCTGGGGCGG
>Ga0335082_10009390_pt1 | contig 10618 bp, 12 predicted proteins | sample Lox_Sample_41_FD_206718 | JGI IMG/M metagenome (GOLD analysis project Ga0335082, IMG submission 206718) | Soil microbial communities from Loxahatchee National Wildlife Refuge, Florida, United States - Lox_Sample_4.1 | ecosystem: Environmental > Terrestrial > Soil > Wetlands | place: USA...
GAGGGCGACCTCGTCATCGAGGCGGTTGACCAGGTCGCCGCCGATGTTGTCGCGGTCACCCTGGCCGACCCCGGCGGCGAGACGCTGCCGCCGTGGACGCCGGGCGCCCACGTCGACCTCATCCTCGGACCCGGCCTCGTCCGCCAGTACTCGCTGTGCGGCAGCCCGTCGGACAGCAGGACCATCCGGGTCGGCGTCCTCAAGGCCCCCGACAGCCGGGGCGGCTCCGCCTTCGTGCACGAGCGCTTGCACCCGGGATCGGTCGTGCGCGTCCGCGGCCCGCGCAACCATTTCCCCCTGGTCAGCTCGCCTCGATACCTGTTCATCGCGGGAGGCATCGGCATCACCCCGCTACTGCCGATGATGGCCGAGGCCAGCGCGGCGGGCGCCGACTGGACCCTGCTCTACGGAGGCCGGTCACGCGCGTCGATGGCCTTCCTGGGCGAGCTCAGCTCCTACGCCGGCCAGGTCACCCTGGTGCCGCAAGACGAGCTCGGGCTCCTTGACCTGGACAGCGCGCTCGGCCGGCCGCGAGACGACACCCTGGTCTACTGCTGCGGCCCCGAGGCACTCCTCGCCGCGGTCGAGCAGCGCTGCGCCTCCTGGCCGGCCGGTGCCCTGCACCTGGAGCGCTTCGCGGCCAGGCCCGCCGACGCGGACGCCGCCGCTGACAAGCCCTTCGAGCTCGTCCTGGCTCGCTCCGGCCTCACGCTGACCGTGCCGGCCGGCCGATCGGTGCTCGACGTGGTACAGGACGCCGGTATCAGCGCCCTAGGCTCCTGCCGCGAGGGCATCTGCGGTACCTGCGAGCAGATCGTCCTGGACGGGGACGTCGATCACCGAGACTCGATCCTCACCGCGGACGAGCGAGCTCGCCACGAGACGATGATGATCTGTGTTTCCCGCTGCCGTTCCGACCGCCTCACTCTCGACCTGTGACGAAGGGCTCAGCTTCGATGACCGCTATCCGCCCGGGCCGGACCCGGCCCGCCGTCGCGCCCACCGATTGCTGGTACGTGCTGGCACCCAGCGATTCCGTGGGCCGGGCCCTGCGCGCCTACCGGGTCGCGGGCCTTCCCCTGGTCGCGTTCCGCACTGTCGCCGGGCAGGTCGTGGCGCTCCACGACCGCTGCGTGCACCGGCCTTATCCGCTGAGCGCGGGCCATCTCGACGGTGACGAACTGAGCTGCGGGCTCTGCGGGTTCGTGTACGGCCCGGACGGGCAGTGCGTGCGTGTCCCCACCCAGAGCCGCATCCCGGTAGGCGCCGCCGTGCGGGCCTACCCCGTACGCGAGGAGCAGGGCCTGGTCTGGGTCTGGGCCGGCGGGCCGGGACGCGCCCGGCTTCACCGGCTGCCCGATCTGCCATGGCTCATCCAGGACGGGTGGACCACCGTCGGCGGCGAGCAGATGGTCAACGCCGGGTTCCTGCTGCTGCACGAGAGCTTCGCCGACGTCACCAAGATTCCCGTGCTCGTCCCCGAGGTGTCGCCGTCGGTGCTCCAGGTAGCTCCGCCGCCGCTGGATGTCGAGGTCACCGAGACCACGGTGTCCCTGTCGCGCCGGTACCCGCCGGGACCCCTTCCGGACTGGCAGGCGCGGGCGCTCGGCCGCTCCGCGGACGAGGAGCTCGAGCACCTGCAGGAAGGGCACTTCTTGTCCCCGGCGGCCTGGGTCGATTACTGGGATGTCGTGCTCGACGCCAGCCGAGCGCGGGCCCGGATGCGGTTCACGCAGCTCGTCACGCCGGTCGACGATCGCGTCAGCAGGTTGCTGTGGCGAGTCAGCCGCGATTTCGGTGTCGGCGACAGGGTGACGACGGCGCGTCTGGCCGAGATGTTCGTCCCGTACTACGCGACGCTCGCGGCGGCTCTGGAGACGATGCAGCAGGTGATCGACCGGGACGGCCCAGCGACCGAAGTCAACGTGAGCTCGGACGTGGCGGCGCTGCGGGTCCGCCAGATCGTGCAGGCGATGCTGGCCGAAGAGAACGCGCCGGCGCGCCAGCTCCAGCGCGAGCACGCCGAAACCGGCGTCAGGTGACCTCCGGGCCGACGGCCCCGGGGTTAGCGTGAATGCGGGGCGCGGGCCGTTCGGAGAGGGGCAAGGGACGTGGCTCTGCGGGCGGTGGTGGTCGGCGGCGGGAAGTGCGGCACGAGCCCTATCAGTTCTCCCTGCCCGGACAGAACACCGGGATCCACCGCGCCGACCTGCTCGCGCTGCTGGCCCGGCAGCTGCCGCCGGGCACGGTGCGGACCGGGCACCGGTGCACACGGTTCCGCCAGGATGACGGCAGCGCCACGGCCGTGTTCGCCGACGGGACCACCGCCACGGCCGACGTGGTGATCGGCGCGGACGGCATCCACTCGGTCCTGCAGGGCTTCGTGGTCGCCCCGGCCGAGCCGGTGTTCTCCGGGGTGGTGGCCTACCGGGGCCTGGTGCCGCGCCTGGCGGAGTATCCGGCCGGCACCATCCGGATGTGGATGGGCGAGGGCCGGCATTTCCTGGTGTTCCCGGTGCGGGCCGGGCAGCTGCTGAACTACGTGGGCTTCGTCCCGTCGCCCACCGCGTGCCGCTGCCCAGATGGAGCAGCGGGCGGCTGACGCTGCTGGGCGACGCGGCGCACCCGATGCTGCCGCATCCGGGCCAGGGCGCCAACCAGGCTCTGGAGGACGCGGTGGTGCTGGCCACGTTGCTGGGAGCTTGCCCGGGCCCGGCTGGCGTGCCGCAGGCGCTAGCCGCCTACGAGGGGCTGCGGCGGGACCGGACGGCGCGCGTCCAGCTGGGCTCACGGCGGCAGGGCGCCGGTTACGACAGCTCTGGCAGCCAGCTGATCGACCGGCGGTGGATCTACGAATACGACGCGTGGGCCGAAGCCGCCGCGCTCACCTGAGAGCCACCTGCACTCAGGTGCGCATTAACTCGTCCGACTCAGGGAAGTCGGCGTCAGGTGACCTCCTGACGCCGACACCTGGACTAACTTGCCGCGCTTGGGCCAGTCCCCGCCCATCGCAGTCGACAGCACCTCGTCGCTCTCGGTGGGCTGGGCGCCGACGTCGTCCCGGATCGGTACCGGTCCGCTGATGATGTGGTTGGCCAGCCGGCCCAGGCCCTCGACCTCGACCTCGACGATGTCGCCGGGGACGACGGTGCGGGAGTTGGCCGGGGTGCCAGACAGCAGGACGTCGCCGGGGAGCAGGGTGATCGTGCGGGCGATGTCGGCGACGAGGTAATGCATGTCCCACTCCATCTCGTCGGTGCTGCCCTCCTGCCGGACCTGGCCGTTGACCAGGGTCCGCAGCGTCTTGCTGCGGAAGTCCCAGTCGTCGACCAGCCCTGGTCCGAGCGGGCACAGCGTGTCGGATCCCTTGACCCGGAGCATGGAGCCGGCGTCGGTGTCCCGGAAGTCGTGCAGGCCGTAGTCGTTGGCGACGGTGTACCCGGCGATGTAGTCCCCGGCGTCCTTCGGCGACACGTTCCGGCAGGTGCGCCCGATCACGATGGCGATCTCGCCCTCGTAGTTCAGCCACTTGCAGCCTTCGGGGCGCACCACTGCGGCCTTGTGCGCGTTGAGCGCGGTGGCCGGCTTGTGGAAGTAGGTCGGGGCGGCGGGCAGCCGGGTGCCGAACTCTTCCACCCGGCTGCGGTAGTTCAGGTGCACCGCGATGATCTTGCTGGGCTGGACCGGCGGCAGGTGCACGGCTTCGCCGGCGGCGACGCTGCGGCCGTCGCCCGCCACCAGCAGGTCCCCGTCACGCACGACGCTGACGGCCGTGCCGTCGAGCAGGACCCGGCGGGTCTCGGTCATGACGCCTCCAGGCCCGCGCTGTGCATACTCGGCTGCTCGGCGGTCAGCGGTTCCAGGTGCGTCAGGCGCGACCGAGGGAACCCTCCGGCGGGCCGCTCGAACCACAGGTGCACCTGGCCGGTGCCGACCGAGTTCTCGTACTGCCCGTACTGCCGCGAGGTCGCCGTGCAGTCACCCTCGCCCAGCGCGCCGATCATCATCAGGTAATGGCCGAACCGGGCTTCCGGCTTGAACCGGTAAAACTCAGGCATGGTCTCCAGCACCCGCGCGTGATCGCCGCGGCGGAACCAGTCCAGCCGTTCGGCGTCGGCGGCGGCCGCCTGCGGCGTGAAGATGTGCTCGGCGCCGGCGGCCTCATGCTTGCGCAGTTCCCGCAGCGGCCAGAAGGTATGACTGAGCGCCCCGCTGGCGATGAGCACGACCTTGCGGTCGACTTCGGCGATGGCCTGGCCGAGCGCACGGCCGAGCCGCAGGTTGTCCTCGGTGTCGGCAGTCTGGCAGACGCCGATGGATACCCAGCGCTTGTCCAGGCCCCGGCCCAGGTACTCCCACAGGTTGGTGGTGGCATAAAAGATGGGCAGGTACGGGTCGTCAATCGCGGTGATCCAGGTGCCATTCACGTCGGCCTGGGCGGCGATGGCGTGGGCAAGCTCGGGGTCACCGGGGAAGTCATACGGCCTGCGCACCATCCCGCGCGGCAGTTCCTCGGAGGTGAACAGCCCGGCCCGCCGTTCCTGGGCGGTTACGACGAACTCCACGGTGGTCGCCCAGTGCGAATCCAGGACCACGACCGTGTCGTAGTCGAGGACCTCGAACACGTCCCGCCGCAGCTCCTGAAGACCCGCGACCAGCGTCGTGTCCTCGCCGTTGTTGATTTCCCGCCGCTCCTTCTCCGGCAGCATGATCGTCGGAACGTGCGCGAGCAGCGCCGCCCCCACTACCTCACCCATGGCTCATCCCTTTCCCTGTGTTCGTTTCATGATCGGCCCAGCCGCTCGGCGCGAACACGGTGTTCTTGATGTCGCAGTAGAAGTCGAAAGAGTGCGTGCCGCCTTCGCGGCCGATGCCGGACTGGCCGCTGCCGCCGAACGGGACGCCCAGATCGCGAACGAAGAAGCAGTTGACCCACACTGTGCCGGCGCGCAGCCTTGCGCTGACCCGCTCGGCGCGGTCCGGGTCGCCGGTGATCATGGTCGCGGCCAGGCCGAACCGGGTGTCGTTCGCCATGAGGACCGCCTGGTCCTCGTCACGGAACGTCTGCACGGTCAGGACGGGCCCGAAGACCTCGTCGGTCACGATTTCCGAGCCGGGCGGCACCGGCGTGAGGATGGTCGGCTGGTAGAACAGGCCGCCGAGGTCGCGGTTGGGACCGCCGCCTAGCGCGGCAGTCGCCCCGGCGGCCAGGGCACGCTGGACGAAGCCGTCCACGCGCTCGAAATGTGGGCGGCTGACCAGGCAGGAGATGTCGGTGGCCGGGTCGCGCGGGTCGCCCTGGACGACCGCGCGGGCCTTCTCCAGCACCGCCGCGAGGAACTCGTCGGCGACCGACTCCTGCACCAGGATGCGGAAGGCCCCCAGGCAGACCTGGCCGGCGTTGTCGAACTGCTCGACCGCCAGGCGCACCGCCAGGTCGAAGTCGGCGTCGGCGAAGACAAGCAGCGGAGACTTGCCGCCAAGCTCGAAGGACACCGGCACGATGCTGGACGCGGCTGCGGCGGCGATGAGCCCGGCCGTCGGCACCGATCCGGTAAAGGACATCCGCCGGATGCCCGGGTGAGCGCTCAGCGCGGCTCCCGCCTCGGGTCCGAGGCCCTGCACGACGTTGAAGACGCCCGGCGGCAGGCCCGCCTCCGCCGTGATGTCAGCCAGCAGCGAAGCGGTCAGCGGCGCCCACTCCGGCGGCTTGGCCACCACCGTGTTGCCGGCCGCCAGGGCCGGGCCGATGCGCCAGGTCGCGAGCATCAGCGGGGCGTTCCAGGGCGTGATCACCGCCGTTACCCCGGCGGGATCCCAGGTGATGCGCTCCCGATGGCCGCGGATCTCACGGTCAGGATGAGACAGGCTGCGCAGCATGTCCGCGAAGAAGCGGAAGTTCATCCCCACCCGGGGCATGACGCTGCGCCGGTGAGACCGCAGCAGCGAGCCGTTGTCGCGGGTCTCCACGACCGCGAGTTCCTCTGCGCGCTTGTCGATCCCGTCCGCCACGCGGTGCAGGATGTCGGCGCGCTCGTCGCGGGGCATTGCCGCCCAGCCGGGGAAGGCCTGCTGCGCCGCGGCCACTGCCTGGGCCACCTCAGGCGCTCCGCCCGCCGCCACCTCGGCCAGTGGCTGCTCGTCGATGGGGGAGATGTCGGTGAAGGTACGGGCGGACTCGACGCGCCGGCCGCCGATCCAGTGCCGGGTGTCGACGGTGACACCTTCCACGACCGCCGTGTCAGACATGTCCGGTCACCTCCGCCGGATCCTGGGCGGCCAGGTTGTCATGCAGCAGGCGCCCGCCGTCCCACACCACGCCGACCTGCCGGTAGTAACCGCCGATGATCTCCTCCGGCGCGAGCCGGCCGAGTTCTTCGGTCGGCGCCTCGAACAGCTGGAACCCGTCTACCCGGGCCCGGAACGCCGGGCCGCCCTCGGCGCTGGCCGACGCTGTGGCGATGATCTCGTCGAGCCGGAACTGCGACGGATCGTCGATGGCCCGGACGAACCGGTTGTGCGCCATGGGATGGGCGTTGACGAAGCCGTTGGCCGGTGCCTCCTCCAGCAACGTGATCCGCGCCTCGGCCAGGCGCCGGTCCGCGGCGGCCAGCGAGGCCCCGAACTGCCCGCCCGGAGCCACGCGCGGAGCGGGCCCGTACGGGTGCGGCCGGGTCAGGTGGATCGAGCCGAGCTTCTTGGGATACCCCTGATGCAGGCCGCGGGCGATCGCGAAGTCCGAGTCGACCCAGATGTACACACAGCGGCTGTACGTCTCGCCGCGGTAGGAGCAGCGGACGACGACGAACGCCTCCTTGTACTGCCCCAGAACGGGATCGAGCAGCTGGGCCTTGTCCGCCGCGCAGGACTGCCAGTCCGCCCAGATGAACGCCACCGCACCCGGGTCGTCGGGCGCCGGCTCGAGCGGCTCGGGGAGAAGCTCGAGGACACGGTCGGGGTTCACCCGGTACTCGATGGTGAGCAGGTCACCGGAGTAATACCAGGGGGGTTCCGGCAGCAGAGCTGCCGAGCCCCTCGCACTCCGGGGGCCGAAGAAGCCCTGCTGCGACGGCATGTCCACCTCCAAAATCGTTTGGGTCCAAATGTATTTTAGGGATCGTGCTCATGGGCGTCAAGGGTCGCCTCGCCAGGTCCCGCAGGCCGACTTCACCGAAACGATGACCCAGGACACGTTCGTGGAACAGATGGCCCGGACCCAGGCGACCCGGGAAGAGGATCTCGACTACTGGGGGCTGGGCGTGTTCGGTCCCAGGCAGGCCGTTGATCCGATTACCCGCAAGTTCTCGCTATGGCGGATCTGACCGCCAGTCCGACTTGCTGACTACCAGTTACCTCTTCCGTGTCAAGGTGCCGATCTGGCGCTTGGAGGGAGCGTCTGGCTAAAAGCCCAGCGGGGGTAGGAAAATCGCCCCTTCGGGAGATGTGACGGCGTGACCTGGTTGACACGATGGTCCGTGACGTTCCGCAGCAGCTAGCTGACCAGGGCAGATTCCTTTCCGCGACCATGCAGGGAGCCTCGTATGACCGTCACTGAGTCAACTCCGAGTGTCAGCGCCCCTGACCACATCGCCCGCCAGGTGGCACTGCCGGAAGGGCATCGCGAAGACGAGCCGCTTTTCGCGGCGTACCAGTGGCTCCGTGAGAACGCGCCGCTGGCGGAGGCTCACGTCGAGGGCTATGACCCGCTCTGGCTGGTCGCCAAGCACGCCGACATCATGGAGGTCGAGAAGCAGCCCGCGGTCTTCCCCAGCGGCGGCGGGGCCAAGCCCGGCTCGCACAATCCGATCCTGCAGAACCAGGCCGGTGACGCGTTCACGATGTCGCTGACGGGCGGGAGCCTGCGGATCCTCGAGACCGTGACCTACCTGGACCCGCCCGAGCACACGATGGTCAGGAATATCGCGGCCGAGTGGTTCCGGCCTGCCTCCTTGAAGAAGTGGGAGGACCGGATCCGGGAACTGGCCCGGGAGGCGATCGCGGCCCGGCTGCACCCAGGCCCTAACGACCTGGACATCGTGGGAGACTTCTCCCTCTCCTTCCCGCTGCACGTGATCGAGTACGGCCACCTCTGCATTGACGGGCAGTGGACTGCCCCGGCGTCGGCCGAACGGATCCGCGTCACCGGAGCGGCCACCGAGGAGCATCTCGGCAGCGTGCCAGCCGCCACCGAACGCGACATCGACGCCGCGGTCGGCGCGGCCAGGAAGGCGTTCGACGACCCAGAGGGCTGGGCGGATCGGTCTGGACCGCCGATCCCGAGCGCGGCGCCTCGTTCGCCAGGAAGGTCCGCACGGGCACGATCGGCGTGAACGGATATGTCAACGACCCCTTCGCGCCGTTCGGCGGCGTCAAGGCCAGCGGGATGGGCCGCGAACTGGGCCCCGAAGGCCTCCAGCCCTTCCAGCTGCTCAAGACCATCTACCTGGACGAGGCCAACGATCCGCCTGACCTGGCCAGCTCCTGAGCGCAGATTCAGCCCGGGAGCCAATCGATCTGTTCGCCCCGCCATGACGAGCATCGTAGATCTCGGTTCTGGCCGGTTCCCGGTCCGCTACGACGGTTTTGGCCGAACGGACCGTGGTGTCTGCTGACCCATGCGGAACTGCCGCCTAGGTGTGCTACGAGGTCTCGGATCTCAGCCGCCACGGCAGTCGCCTGGAGCTCTACGAGTTCATCTCACCCGGCCAGGGCCCGGCCGATACCGGGCTAGGATCGATAGCGATCACCGTCGGCTCGGCCGCGATCAGGCCGAGGTACCGGCGCGTCTCGGCGGCGCGGCTCAGGCCATCGTCAGGCCGCCGCTGACCGACAGCGTCTGGCCCGTGACGAAGCCGGCGCCGTCGGAGGCGAGGAAGGCGACGGCCGGGCCGATGTCGTCGGGGCTGCCGAGCCGTCGCATCGGAATCGCGCGGGCCATCCCGGCGATGACCTTCTCCGCGTCGCCGGATCCCGCTGCGAAGCTCCGCAGGGCCGGCGTGTCGGTGGGGCCCGGGCATACCGTGTTCGCGGTGACGCCCTGGGCGGCTACCTCGCGGGCCAGGGTCTTGGTGAACGCGATGATGCCGCCCTTCGCGCCGGAGTACACCGCCTCCAGCGACGAGCCCACCCGGCCGGCGTCCGAGCCGATGTTGATGACACGCCCGAAGCCGCGGTCCATCATGCCCGGCACGACGGCCTTGATGACCCGCAGCGCGCCCTTGAAGTTGATGTCGAGGATCTTGTCCCAGAACTCCTCGGTGGTCTTCACGAACGGCATGAAGTCGTCCCAGCCGGCGTTGTTCACCACGACCTCGACCGGGCCGAGGACGGCCTCGACGGCGCGCACCGCCGACTCGACCGAGGCGGTCCGGGTCACGTCGATCTCGACCGCGATCGCGGTGCCTCCGGCGACGGTGATCTCCTTGGCGGCCTGCTCGGCGGCGGTGATGTTCAGGTCCGCCACGGCGACCCTGAATCCGTCTGCGGCCAGTGCCGTGGCGATGCCCTTGCCGATGCCCTGGGCAGCCCCGGTGACCATGGCGACGCGGTTGCTCATTGCGGTGTCCTCCGGTGTGGTGGTGCGGATCAGCCGATTACCGGGTGCCAGTGCACCGGCCCGGCGACGAGGGAATGGCTGGTGAGCTTGCGGCCGAGGACCGACTGCGCCTCGCGTGCGGCCGCGATGACGGCCCGCAGGTCCAGGCCGGTCTCGACGCCCATCTCGTGGAACATGCTCACCAGGTCCTCGGTGGCGATGTTGCCGGTCGAGCCGGTCGGCACCGGGCAGCCGCCGAGCTCGCCGAAGCTGGACTCGAAGCTGGTGCAGCCGGCCTCGAGCGCGGCGTACGCGTTGGCCAGACCCTGCCCGCGGGTGTTGTGGAAGTGCGCGGTGACCTCGACCCTGGGCAGACGTTCGATGGCCGCGGTGAAGAACCGCGACGCGTACGCCGGGTTGCACATGCCGGTGGTGTCGCCGAAGCCGATCTCGGTGGCGCCGGCCTCGGCGAACTGCTCGGCGATGCCCAGGACCCGGCCCATCGGGACCTTGCCTTCGTACGGGCAGCCGAACGAGGTGGCGATCACCGCGCAGAAGGTGAGGTTCTCGGCGACGATGCGCTTGCCCATCACCTGGACGTCCGCCATGGTCTCCTCGACCGTCCGGTTGATGTTGCGCTGGTTGTGGGTCTGGGACGCGCTGACGAACAGGGCCACGTCCTCGAACAGGTCACGCACCGCGAGCGCGTTGTCCAGGCCCGGGTTGTTCGGCACCAGCACCATCCGGGCGACGTCGTGCGGCAGGTCGATGCCGCGGAGCACCTCCACGCCGTCGGACAGCTGCGGGATGACGTCGGGCCGGACGAAGCTCGCGACCTCGATCCGTGTGAAGCCCGCGCGGCCCAGGGCATCGATCAGCCGGATCTTGTCCGCGGTCGCGATCGTCTCCGGTTCGTTCTGGAAGCCATCGCGGGGCCCGACCTCCCGGATGCGCACCCGCCGGCTCTCGCCCTCGCTGCGATTGTCGTCCGTCAAGACACGACCTCCCGGTCCGCGAGGCTCCGCTCGAGCCCCTCCCGATGATGCGGCGCCGCCACCGCGATGAGCAGGCGGGCCCGCTCCG
>Ga0335082_10009391_pt1 | contig 10617 bp, 6 predicted proteins | sample Lox_Sample_41_FD_206718 | JGI IMG/M metagenome (GOLD analysis project Ga0335082, IMG submission 206718) | Soil microbial communities from Loxahatchee National Wildlife Refuge, Florida, United States - Lox_Sample_4.1 | ecosystem: Environmental > Terrestrial > Soil > Wetlands | place: USA: Florida...
CGAGCGCGCCGGCGTGGTGCCCGTCGCGCGCGAGGACTTCGTTGCGCAGGTGCGCGCCGGCGGCGCGCGCAGCCCCGAGTGGTCGATGGAGGGCGACGACATCGCCGTCCTGCTCTTCACGAGCGGCACGACCGGACCGCCGAAGGCGGCGGTGCTCCGCCACCGGCACCTCGTCTCCTACATCCTCGGCTCGGTCGAGTTCGGCGCGGCCTCCGAGGACGACGCGGCGCTCGTCAGCGTGCCGCCCTACCACGTGGCCGGCATGGCGGCGCTCGCGAGCTCGATCTTCTCGGGGCGCCGCATCGTGCAGCTCCCGACCTTCAGCCCGGAAGCCTGGCTCGACCTCGCGCGACGCGAGCGGGTGACGCACGCCTTCGTCGTGCCGACCATGCTCGCGCGCATCGTCGAGGTGCTCGAGCGCGAGGGCGCCTCGCGCGCGCCGGGCATTCGCTCGCTCTCCTACGGCGGCGGCAAGATGCCGCTCGCGGTGATCGAGCGCGCGATGCGCCTCTTCCCCGAGACCGACTTCACGAACGCCTACGGGCTCACCGAGACCAGCTCCACGCTGACCGTGCTGACTCCCGAGGACCACCGCACTGCCGCCGCGAGCGACGACCCGGCCGTGCGACGCCGCCTCGCCTCGGTCGGCCGCGCGCTGCCCTCGGTCGAGATCGAGGTGCGCGACGAGGAGGGCCGCCCGTGTCCGCCCGGCGTGTCGGGCGAGATCTGCGTGCGCGGCGAGCAGGTCTCGGGCGAGTACCTCGGCAAGGCCAGCCGCATCGGCAGCGACGGCTTCTTCCCGACGCGCGACTCCGGCAGCCTCGACGCCGAGGGCTACGTCTTCCTCGAAGGCCGCATCGACGACATCATCGTGCGCGGCGGCGAGAACATGTCGCCCGGCGAGATCGAGGACGTGCTGCTCGGACACCCCGCGGTGGCGGACTGCGCCGTCGTGGGAGTGCCCGACGAGGAGTGGGGCGAGGCGGTCGCCGCGGTGGTGGTGTGCAAGCCCGGCGAGGACGCCACGCCGGAGGCGCTGCGCGAATTCGTCACGCGCGAGCTGCGCTCGTCGCGGGCGCCGGCCCGCATCGAGTTCCGCGAGGAGCTGCCGTACAACGAGACCGGGAAGCTCCTGCGCCGCGAGGTGCGGGCGTGGCTGGCCGAGGCGAAGAGCGGACGGGACTCGCGCTGAAGTTCCAGACGGGACTCGCGCTGAAACTCCACGCGCCGGGCGAGGCGCTCGAGCGGCTCGCCGATCCTCGATCCGGTGAGCGCTTCGGACCGCACGGCGACGAGCCGCTCCTCGCGATCGACCTCGCGGCGGGCGCGGGACCGGAGTCGGTGTCGCCGTCGCGGCGCGAGGCCGCGCAGCTCGCACTGGCCTCGCTGCCGTGTCCCCATGTTGGCGTCGCCCGCGAGCCCGGCGAGCTCGATGCCGGCCGCGCCGCGCTCGCGAAGCGCCTCGACCTCGTGGTCGAGTCGGCGGAGGCCTGCGCGGAGGTCGTGCGCGCCGTCGTGGCGCAGCCGATCGCCGCGGCCGCGCTCGTGCAGCTCTTGCGCCTGTCGGAAGGGCGCTCCGTGGCCGACGGGCTCGTCGCGGAGTCGCTCACCTACTCGACCTTGCAGGCGGGACCGGGCTTCGCGGCCTGGCTCTTGCTGCGCGGCGCGCCGAGGCCGCGCGCAACCGATGTCGGGCCGGCGGTGCGTGTCGCGCGTCGAGGCGACCACCTCGAGCTCGTGCTCGCCCGGCCCGCCAAGCGAAACGCCTTCTCCGCCGCGATGCGCGACGCGCTCTGCGAGGCGCTCGGCGTGGCGGTCGCGGACGCGTCGATCCGAGATGTGACGCTCTCGGGTGACGGCCCGGACTTCTGCAGCGGCGGCGACCTCGACGAATTCGGCTCGCTGCCCGATCCGGCGAGCGCGCACGCGATCCGCACGACGCGGAGCCCCGCGCGGCTGCTCGCCGCCTGCGCCGCGCGCGCGACCGTGCGCGTCCACGGCGCATGCGTCGGAGCGGGGGTCGAGCTGCCTGCCTTCGCGTCGCGCGTGGTCGCGGCGCCGGACGCGCGCTTCTGGCTGCCCGAGCTCTCGATGGGCCTCGTGCCGGGCGCTGGCGGCACCGTCAGCCTGCCGCCCCGCATCGGCCGCCAGCGCACGGCGTGGATGGCGCTGACCGGCGCGCGTGTCGACGCGCGCACCGCGAAGGCCTGGGGGCTCGTCGATGCGATCGCGTGAGTGGGTGCGCCGGCGCGTCCCGACCTGGCTCGGCGTCGCGCTCGCCGCGCTCTGCGCGGTGTCGGTGCGCGCTGCCCCCGTGCCGAAGCTGGCGCCTCCGCCGCCCGCCGCCGAGGAGGTCTACGACCTCGTCGTCGCGAACGGCCGCGTGCTCGACCCCGCGAGCGGCATGGACCAGGTGCTGACGCTCGGCGTCCGGGAGGGCCGCATCGCGGTGCTCTCGTCGCAGCCGCTGGAGGGCAAGGAGACGATCGACGCGACCGGGCTCGCGGTCGCGCCGGGCTTCATCGACATCCACGCGCACGGACAGAACGCGCTCTCCTACGACTACCTCGCGCGCGACGGCGTCACGTCGGCGCTCGACCTCGAGCTCGGCGTGCACGGGGTGAAGTCCTTCCTGCGCGAGCGCGAGGGCCATGCTCGGATAAACTACGGCGTGTCGGCCGGTCACATCCCGACGCGGGTCAAGGTGATGCACGGCATCTCGGGCGGTCATCCGATCGACCGCCCGGGCTGGCTCATGGGGCTCGTGCGAAAGGTGTGGAATCCGACCGCTTGGGCCTACGAGCCCGCTGACCCCGCCGGCGTGCGCACCCTGGTGCGGCTCCTCGGCGAGGAGATGGACGCGGGCGGGATCGGCATCGGCATGGGGCTGGCCTACACGCCCGGCGCGACACCCGACGAGGTGCGCGCGGTCTTCGCACTGGCCGCCGACCGCAGCGTGCCGGTTTTCGTGCACCTCGCCGAGCAGCAGACGCCCGACGACCTCTCGCCGCTCGAGACCGCGCTCGACCACGCGCGCGCGACGGGCGCTTCGCTGCACGTGGTCCACATCGTCAGCTCGATGGGCGCGGCGACCCCGCGCGCGCTCGCCGCGATCGACGCCGCGCGCGCGGGTGGGCTCCTCGTCACGACCGAGGTGTATCCCTACACAGCGTCGTCCACGCTGATCGAGTCGGCGCTCTTCGACGACGGCTGGCGCGAGCGCACCGGGCTCGACTACGGCGATCTGCAATGGGTCGCGACGGGCGAGCGCCTCGATGCCCAGAGCTTCGCGCGCTACCGCAAGCGTGGCGGTACGGTGGTGATCCACGGCATGCAGGAGGATTGGGTCGAGGAGGCGCTGCGACACCCGGGCGTGCTGGTCGCCGCCGACGCGATGCCGCTCTACGAGGGCGGCGAGCATCCGCGCAGCGTCGGCACGCATGCGCGCGTGCTCGGCGTCTACGTGCGCGAGCGCGGCGTCCTCACCTTGATGGACGCGCTCTCGCGCATGACGTTCCTGCCCGCGCGCCGGCTCGAGTTCACGGCCCCGGTCTTCCTGCACAAGGGCAGGATCCGCCTCGGCGACGACGCCGACCTCGTGGTCTTCGATCCGGCCACCGTGATCGACCGCGCCACCTACGAGCACTCGCCCGTGCCATCGGCCGGCATTCCCTACGTGATCGTCGCCGGCGTGCCGGTCGTGCGAAACGGCGAGCTCGTGAAGGGCGAATTGCCGGGCCAGGCGCTGCGCTCGCGCGAGCGCGCGGCGCGGTGATCCGGTATGCAGAGGCGCGTGAGAGACGAGGTGACGACCCGGTTCCCGTCTGCGACGCGCCGACTGCGCATGGCTCGCGCGCTCCTCGCGTTCGCCGTGCTCGGCGCATCGGCGCCCGAGCCCGCGCCGCCGCCCGAGGCGCCCCCGGTCGAGTACGTGCCGAAGACCCAGGGAGTCGACTGGTCGATCACCGGCCCGAAGGTCTTCGATGCGATGGTGCTGCGGCCGCTCGGCGTCTGCGCGACGATCGTCGGCATCGCGGCCTTCCCGATCGCGGCGCCGCTCTCCGTGTTCGGGCCGGGCGTCCACCAGACATGGGACACCTTCGTGGTGACGCCGGTCGATTTCACGTTCACGCGCAAGCTCGGCGACTTCTGATGTCGCTCAGCTCGGTGGTCCCAGCGCGCCGAGCTCCGCCTCCACCTCGCGCTGCGGCTCCCGACAGGCGGGATTCCTGCAGAGCCGCCAGACCTGCGAGAGCGTGTGCCGGTCGAACGGCACCGCGTGGTGGTAGTAGAGCGCGTACTCGTTCGCGACGCGACGCGCGCGCTCGAGCGGGCGCTCCTCCGCGCTCGCGGCGGGAGGGGCCTCCAGGCCCTCGAAGAGCGCGCCAATCAAGTCGAGATTCTGATCGAAGAGCACGCCGTCGCCGGCGTAGGACCGGCGCATCTCGGCGAGCGCGGCGGCGAGCCGCGGCGAGCCGGGGTGCTCGCGCCGCCAGGCGGCGAAGAGCGCGGCACACTCGGCGCGCCGTTCGAGCAGGCAGGTCTCGTGCGTCACGTCCTCGAGCAGCGACTCCGGATTTCCGTGCAGGGCGAAGTAGCGGCGCACGAGCGAGCTCTCGGCGCCGACGCGCGCGCCCTCCGGCGTCGCGTACTTCGGGAGCCTCGCGGTGTCGCCGAGAAAGAACGCGCGCGCCGCGCGCTCCGAGAGCAGCGGACGCCGAAGCGTGTGGAGCTCGCCGCCGAGGCCCGACCTCGCGACGACACCCATCGGGATCAGCTCGTGGGCGAGCAGCGCGCCGAGTCGGTCGATGTGGACGCGCTCGAAGGCCCGCTGGAAGTCCGGGCGCGCGAAGCGCGCCTCGAGCCGCGCGAGGTCGAAGGGCTGCGCGCCCGGCGGGCGCCCGATCAGCATCAGATCGGTGTGCTGCGTGAACCAGACCGACATGTCGGGAAAGACGTGCGCGAAGGTCCGCAGCACCAGCTCGACCACGTCGCGATCGGTCTCGTACAGGTGGAACCACTGCGCATAGACGCCGCCCGGCGCGAGGTGGTCGCGCACGGCCTCGAGGAACTCCACGCTGTAGAGCATCTCGACCCCGGTGACCCACGGATTGGAGGGCTCCGACACGATCACGTCGAAGCGCTCGCCGCTCTGGCGCAGCGCGCGGTAGGCATCGGAGCGGATCGCGTGCACCTTCGGATTCGTCGACGCGCTCTGGTTGCCGGCGGCGAACCTCGGCGCTGCGTCGAGCACGGCCTGCGAGATCTCGGCGACCTCGACCTCGCGTGTCTCGTCGAGCGCGCCGAGCTCGCCGGTCGAGACGCCGGTCCCCCAGCCGATCACGAAGCAGCGCGCGGGCGCCGGCTCGGCCAGCAGCGCCGGCACGAGGCCGAGCATCGCCATCGTGGTGTAGTCGCCGATCAGGCTGCCGTCCGACTTGCCGTTCACGATGATCGATCGATTCGGGCGCGACTCCTCGCGCTCGTCGGGCTCGAGCACGGTCACCGTGCTGGTCGGGTCGTCGTCGTGGAAGACGAGCTTGCCGAGCTGGCGGCTCGCGAAGAAGGCGCGCGGTCCGGCGAAGGAGTAGTTCATCGGCTCGTGCATGCGGAAGGCGCCGGCGGTGAGCTCCGAGGCGTCCCAGGCGGGAAGCCACGCGATCAGGCCGAGCATGCCGGCGAGCGCGAGCGCGTCGAAGAGGCGCGGCCGCTTGTGCTGCACGCGCAAGGTGAGGATCACAGCCGCGACGACCAGACACCCGAGCGCGACGCGGTAGACGTGGTGGAGATCGAGCCAGACGAGCAGCAGGTAGCCGCCGACGAGCGCGCCGAGCAGCGAGCCGAGCGTGTTCCACGCGTAGAGGCGGCCGGCCGTCGCGCCGAGGTCCGTGAGCTCGCGGCGCAGCTGGTGGAAGAGGAGAGGGAGCAGCGCGCCGGAGATTCCGATCGGCAGCGCCAGCACGGCGAAGCCGGCGAGGAACACCGCGAGCTGGTACGGCCAGAAGGATTCGTCGACCGAGCGGAAGATCGCGCGCAGCGCGTGGGTCCAGTAGATCGAGTCCGGCACCAGCGGATACAGGCAGGCGAGCAGGCCGACCAGCACCCAGACCGAGCCGTAGACGAGGCCCGGCGGGATGCGCGGCAGCGCCGACACCGCGAGGCTGCCGAGTGCGATGCAGAGCACGAAGATCGCGACGACCATCGCGAAGGTGAAGGGCGAGGCGCCGAGCGCGAGCGCGCCGATGCGGTTGAAGAGCGTCTGGAGCGTCATCATCGCGAAGCCGGAGAGCAGCGCGACGGCGGCGTAAGCTGTGAGGCGCGGCAGCGCCTGCGATGGGGCGAGCGTCGAAGCAGGCGTGGCGGCGGATGCCGGCGCCTCGAGCTCGCCCGCGCGGCGCGCGAGCCGGACGAAGCCGAGGCCCGCGAAGAGATTCGCGAGCGAGGTCGCGCGCAAGGTCCCGTCGAGGCCGAGCCACGGCACGAGCGCGAGTCCGCCGAGCAGCGCGCCCGCGACCGCGCCGAGCGTGTTGCAGCCGTATACCCAGGCGTGGACGCGGGTCGCCTGCGCGACGTCGGCGGTGAGCGCCTGCGTCAGCAGCGGGATCGTGCCCCCCATCGCGACGGCGGGGGGACCGATCAGCAGCGCGGAGAGCGCGACGTCGAAGGCGAAGGCCGACACCGGGTGGCCGCGCGGGACCGCGAGCGAGGCGACCTGCGCGACGCTGAAGAGCGTCGGGAAGAGCAGGGCGTAGATGCCGATCGAAAGCTCGACCGCGCCGTAGAGCCGGAGAAGGTGCGCCGCGCGCGCGTGTGACCTCCGTGCCATCACGCGCGCCGCGAGCCGCGCGAAGAGCTCGTAGCCCGCTGCGAGGCCGCCGAGGAAGATCGCGAGCACGGCGGCCGTTGCCTCGGCGTGCGAGCCGAGCAAGGTCGCCAGGTACTTCTGCCACGCGACCTCGTAGACCAGCGCGCTCGCGCCGGTCAGTACGGTCAGCAGCAGACACGCGGCGCGCAGCATGGCGGGGTCCCGGCCTCGGTTCGCGGGGCGGAGCCTATCCGATCAGATTCGCTCGCGACGCGGCGGGAGCTCTCGCAGCAGCGTTGCCACCGCCTCGTCGGCCTTCGCGAGGAAGCGGCCGCGCGTGCGGTCCTCGAGGTCGGCGCGCCAGACCACGTCGCCCGTCGCCGAATCGCGCAGCTCGACGTGCAGGGCGAAGCGCTCGTAGCGCACGACGCGGCGCTCGCTCGCGACGATCTCGTACGAGGGCGTTCCAGCGTGAAGGCTCGGTAGAAACTGCTGCGCGTGCGTGTCGGTGCGGACCACGAGCTCGCGCTTCAGCGCGACCTGATAGGTGACGCCGAAATCGGCGCGCTCCTGGCGGGGCGGGCGGAAGCCGCGCGCGTAGAGCTCTCGCGCGATCGCGTCGCGCAGGCGCGCGTCGAGCACCGGATCGGCCGGGACCGTGGGGCGCGTCTCCACGGGCTGCCACTCCCAGGTGCGAAAGCCCTGGAGGTCGCGCGGCGCATCGATCTCGACCGGCGCGCTCGCGCAGGCCAGCGCGCCGAAGAGCGAGAGCCGCGCGGCGAGGCCCAGCATCCGCGACACGACTCCACGGTACCAGGATGCGAGGCTTTGCGTCGGCGCCTCGGCCGGTATCCTCGCCGGCCTTTCGGGGGGCTCCGCGATGCATCACCGCCGCGTCCGCGCGCTCGCGCTGTTCGTGCTCGCGCTCGCGAGCTGCGCGGGCCACGGACCGAAGATGGTCGAGCAGGGCGAGGGCGTCCCGTCGAGCGCCGGCCCGCGCGTCGTCGTCGCGCCGCTCAACCTCGGCGTCGAGCTCGCATCCGACTTCGAGGACGCGGTGCCGATCGTCGAGCTCTCGCTGATCCGGAGTCTCCAGCGGCGCGGCGCGCGCGTCGCCGTGATCTGGACGCCGGACGCGGTGACGCTGTGGCGCACGGCCGTGGCGAGCGTCGCGCCGGAGGGCAGCTCGGCCAAGGACTACCGCGCGGCGGCGGACGCCTTCGAGAAGCGGCTCGCCCAGAGCGAGAGCTTCGACATGCTGCTGATCCCGTCGCTGGCGCTGCGCCCCGCGAAGCTCTCGGGACGCACGGTGCGCTGGGACGGCGTGCAGCGGAGGCTCCGCGTCGAGCCGGCCGAGAACGCGTCGCTGCCGCTGGACTCGCCCGTCTTCGCCGGCGAGGGCGTGGTCGCGGACAGCGCGCTCCAGGGCCACGTCAGCGGACTCTCGCTGCATCTGCTCGCGCTGCGCCCCGGCCGCCGAGCGCTCGAGCGCTGGGGCGGACTCGACCTCGTACACGACGCCGTGCCGCCGCGCGGCCCGGGCACGTCGGCGAAGGAGCTCGAGCCGAAGCTGCGGCACGAGCTGCTCGAAGATCCCCTTCACGTGGACGAGGGCGTCGCGCTCGCGCTCGACCCGATCTGGTCGTCCCTCGCGCGCTGAGTGCGCACCTCGGGCAGCGCCATGCCCGCCATCGCCTGCTGCGCCTCGACGGGTGTGAACACCGGAAGTGTCGCGATGCGCGCGGCGCGAGCTTCGTCGTCCAGCGACGCGATGTCGCTCGCCGTCCGCGCGATGCGCTGCGAGAGCGCGTCGTCGCCCGCGGCCTCGAGGAGCGCAGCCGCTTCCCTCTGCGCCTCGTCGAAGCGCCCGAGCCGCAGCAGCGACCACACCATCCGGCGTCGCGCGGAGAGCGCGGTCGGATCGCCTTCGAGCGTCGCGCGGTCGAGGCGCAGCGCGCGCTCGTAGAGGCCGAGACACGCGTAGACCGAGGCGAGCGCGCCCGCGGCCGCGCGCCGCGCCGCGGCGGGACCCGTGTGCGCGCTCGCGGCCAGATCTTCGAAGTGGACCGGCACGATCCCGTGCGTGACCGCGAAGAGCCTGGCGGCGCGGATCGCGGACTCCGGTTCGAACCCGCGCGCCGGATCGAAGGGCACGTGTTCGCGCGCGTAGTAGTCGGCGACCCGCGCGAGATTCGCCTGGTTGCGCTCGTTGGTCCGCAGGTAGACGGCGCTGTCGGCGTTGCGAAAGACCTGGAGCCAGCCGGGCGCGCCCTCGAGCAGCGCCGTCGTGTAGAACCACGGACGCCCCGCCGGTCCCGGCTCCGGCAGCCGCGTGCCGACGTAGAGGTCGATCTGCATGCGGTCGAGCAGCGCCAGGAAGGTCTCGCCCGGGCGTGCCCCGCGGCCTTCCCGCAGCGGCCGGTTCGCGTCGATCGCGTCGCGCGTGACGTTCAGCGAGCCGTTCACGAAGGCGCGCAGTCGCGGCGCGCCGAAGAATCCGACGAAGCCGCCGATCGGATAGTCGGTGAAGACCTGCCCCTCGAGCTGTGCATCCTCGAGGAACCAGATGGCGTGCGCATAGTATTTGGCGGCGTTGTAGGGCTCGGCGTAGCCGGCGGCGGAGCGTGGCATCGCGTTCGAGACCATCGGCCAGTCGCCGAGCGGGAAGAATGCGGCCGCCAGCACCACCGCGGCGAGCGACATCCAACCGGTTCGGATGCGCCCGCGAGTCGCGCGCGCGAGCGCCAGCAGCGGGAAGACGCCGAGCCAGAGGAAGCGGACCGCGGTGAGGAGCGCGGCGAGCGAGACCAGTGAGACGGCGACGGCGGCCGGCCCGACGCCCGCGGGCGGCGATGCGTCGCGCGTGCGTCGCAGCGCGCGAAGGGCGAGCCACGGTGACGACGCGAGCAGGGCGATCGCGAGCGCCCACGCGAGCGGGGAGGGCGGGAGATTCGCGACCGGGATGTGCCACGGCTCGAAGCGCGCCCACTCGTCGGCGACGCGCGCGAGCTCCGGCGTCGACTCGCCGGCGCGGAGCCAGGCCTGGTACGCGGCGGCGCCAGTCGGATTCGCGAACGACGCGAGGAGCCCGGCGAAGAACGCGATCGCCAGGCGCGCGCCGCGAGCCCGCGACGCGGCGCGAAGCGGCGGCGGCGCGAGCGCGGAAGCGGCGAGCTCCGCCGCGGCGCTCGCGGCGAGGAGTGCGAGGCCGAGCGGGAAGGCCGCGTGGCAGTTCGCCCAGACGGCGAAGAGCAGCGCGGTCGCCGCGATCCGCCGCCACGAGGCTCGCTCGGCGCCGTTACCCCAGAGCGCGTAGAGCCCGAGCGCCGCGCCGATCGAGAAGAGCTCGGGGCGGAGCTGCACCAGGCGATAGGCCGCGAGCGCGACGAAGGCCACGCCGACGGCGGCCGCGACGGCGCGCGAGTCGGACCCGCGGCGCGCCAGCGAGAAGGCGAGCGCGATCAGCGATGCGACGATCGCCGCGTGCAGCGCGCGCAGGCCCGTGAAGCCCGCGTGCTTCCAGACCGCGAACAGCGCGGCGTCCGAGAGCCACGCCGACGCGTCCGGCGGTCCCGGCGCCGTGAAGAGCAGCGGGTCGTCGTGCAGCCACGGACCGTGTTGCGCGTACGCCTCGCCGAGCCCGAGGTGCCACCAGAGGTCGTCGGTGAACACCGGCTGCCCCGCGGCGATCGCCATCGCGGCCGCGACGCACGCGAACGCGGCCAGCGCGAGCCATGCGCTTCGCGGTTCCGCTTTCACTCGCGCGTGTCGCGCTCCGTCACTTCGGGACCCAGCGGAAGCGGATGCCGACG
>Ga0335082_10009392_pt1 | contig 10617 bp, 6 predicted proteins | sample Lox_Sample_41_FD_206718 | JGI IMG/M metagenome (GOLD analysis project Ga0335082, IMG submission 206718) | Soil microbial communities from Loxahatchee National Wildlife Refuge, Florida, United States - Lox_Sample_4.1 | ecosystem: Environmental > Terrestrial > Soil > Wetlands | place: USA: Florida...
CACGAAGAGCGCGACGACGACGCCGACGGTCGCGAGCACGATGAGCTCGACGACGCGGCGATGGTCGAGCGCCCAGCCGAGGCTCCGGTCGTACGCGCCGAGGACGCGCTCGAACGCGCGCTCCGAGGCGCGATAGAGCCGGCCGTGACGGACGTCGCGCTCGGACCGGAGGAGGCGCGAGCTCATCATGGGCGTGAGCGTGAGCGACAGCACGGCGGAGAGCGCGATGGCGATCGCGAGCGTCACCGCGAGCTCGCGGAAGAGACGCCCGACCATGCCGCCCATGAAGAGGATCGGCGTGAACACCGCGAGGAGCGAGAGCGTGATCGACACGATGGTGAAGCCGATTTGCTTGGCGCCGGCGAGCGCGGCTTCGCGGACCGGGTGGCCCTCTTCGATCCAGCGCTGGATGTTCTCGGCCACGACGATCGCGTCGTCGACGACGAAGCCCGTCGAGATGGTGAGCGCCATCAGCGAGAGGTTGTCGATGCTGTAGCCGAGCAGATCCATGAACGCGAACGTGCCGACGAGCGACAGCGGAACGGCGACGCTCGGGATCGCCGCCGCGCGCACCGACCGGAGGAACACAAAGACGACGCCGACGACGAGCAGAATGGCGAGCCCGAGCGCGCGCTCCACCTCGTGGACCGACGCTTCGATCGTCTGCGTGCGGTCGATCGTGACGTGCATGTCCACACCCGCCGGCATCGCCGCCACGAGCGACGGGAAGAGCGCGCGGACGCGGGCGTTCGTGGCGAGGATATTCGCGCCGGGCTGCCGCCGGACGATGACCAGGACGGCGCGCTCGCCCGTCTCCCACGCGGCCGTGCGCTCGTTCTCGATGCCGTCCTCCACGCGGGCGACGTCGCGGAGCTGCACGGTGCCGCCGTTCGACTGCCGGAGCACGAGCGACTCGTAGTCGCGGGCGCGGGAGAGCTGATCGTTCGCCTCGACCGCGCGCGCGAGCGTGGGCGACGAGAGCGCGCCCTTCGGCGACGCGGACGTGGCGCTGTCGAGCGCGGCGCGCACGTTCTCGTACGAGAGGCCCGAGCCCGCGAGCGCGACCGGGTCGATGCGCACGCGCACCGCCGGCCGCTCGCCGCCGCCCACGGTCACCTGCCCGACGCCTTGCACCTGCGCGATCTTCTGCGCGAGCACGGTGTTCGCTCGTTCGTAGATCTCGGCGAGCGGGACCGTGCGCGACGTGAGCGAGAGCACGATGATCGGCGAGTCCGACGGGTTGATCTTGCGGAAGATCGGCCGCGTCGGGAGGCCGGGCGGGAGCTCGCCGGCCGCCGCGGCGATCGCCGCTTGCACGTCGCGCCCCGCCGCGTCGACGTTGCGATCCAGATCGAACTGGAGCGTGATCTGCGTTTGACCGAGCGTGCTCGACGACGTGATCTCGGTCACGCCCGCGATGCGGCCCAAGCGGCGCTCGAGGGGCGTCGCGACGGCGGAGGCCATCGTCTCGGGGCTCGCGCCGGGAAGGCTGGCGCTGATCGAGATCGTCGGAAAGTCGACGCGCGGGAGCGGCGCGACGGGGAGCGCGAGGAACCCGAGCAGTCCCGCGAAGAACAGGCCCGCGGCGAGGAGCGTCGTCGCGACGGGCCTCTCGATGAACGGTCGCGACAGGTTCATCCGGCCGCGCCCGCGAGGCGCCGCCCGCGAACGCTCGCGAACCGGCGGCGGAGATCGTCCATGTAGAGGTAGATGACGGGCGTCGTGTAGAGCGTGAGCGCCTGCGAGACGAGAAGGCCGCCGACGATCGCGATGCCCATCGGGCGCCGGAGCTCCGAGCCCGTCCCCGCGCCGAACGCGAGCGGCAGCGCGCCGAGCAGCGCCGCCATCGTCGTCATCATGATGGGCCGGAAGCGGAGCAGACACGCCTGGTGGATCGCGTCCTCGGGCGACTTGTGCTCCTCGCGCTCCGCCTCGAGCGCGAAGTCGATCATCATGATGGCGTTCTTCTTGACGATGCCGATGAGCAGCACGAGCCCGATCAGCGCGATGACGTCGAATTCGTGTCCGGTGACGATCAGCGCCAGCGCCGCACCGACGCCCGCCGACGGCAGCGTCGAGAGGATCGTGATCGGGTGGATGAAGCTCTCGTAGAGGACGCCGAGCACGATGTAGACGGTGACGAGCGCCGCGACGACGAGGAACGGCTCGCTCGCGAGCGACGTGTTGAACGCGGCGGCGGTGCCGCGAAACGCGCCGTGCACGCCGCTCGGCATCCCGAGGCGCGCCTGCGCCGCGCGCACGGCTTCGATCGCGGCTCCGAGCGACGCGCCCTTGGCGACGTCGAACGAGAGCGTCGTGGACGGAAACTGCCCTTCGCGCGTCACGACGACCGGGCTCTCCTTCGGCTCGAAGTGCGCGAACGCCGAGAGCGGCACGAGGCCGCCGCCCTGCGCGCGCAGGTAGAGCTTCGCGAGGACCGACGGGTCCTGCTTCTGATCCGGCCGAAGCTCGAGGATCACGCGGTAGGTGTTGAGCTGGGTGAAGATGATCGAGACTTGGCGCTGGCCGAAGGCGTCGTAGAGCGTGTCGTCGATGGTCTGCGCGGTCACGCCGAGGCGGCCCGCCGTGTCGCGATCGATGACGACGCTGACGCCGCGCCCGGGCGGCTTCGCGTCGGTCGTGACGTTCGCGAGCGCGGGCGACCTCGCGAGCTCGTCGTGGAGCTTCTTCGACCACGTCGCGAGCTCGGCCGGGTCGGCGTCCTCGAGCGTGTAGTCGAACGCGTTGCCGCTGACGCGCGACTCGATCTGGAGGTCCTGCACGCTCGCGAGGTGCGCCGTGATGCCGGCGACGCCCGCGAACTTCTGCTCGAGGCGCGCCGCGATCTCGTCGGACGAGTGCGCGCGATCGGAGTGCGGCGCGAGGACGATGGAGAGACGCCCCGTCGTCGAGGTCGGGTTCGTGCCGTCGGAGCCGACGAACGACGCGACGCTCGCCACCTCGGGGTCTTTGCGCGCGATGTCGGCGAGCCGCGTCTGGAGCTCCATCATCTTCGAGAACGACGCCGCCGAGCTCGCCTCGGTCACGCCGACGATCTGCCCGGTGTCCTGCCGCGGGAAGAAGCCCTTCGGCACGATCCAGAAGAGGAAGAGCGTGAGCGCGGCGGTCGCGAGGGTGACGAGCAGCGTCGCGCGGCGATGGCGGAGGACCCAGACGAGGCCGCGATCGTACGCGTGGACGACGCGCTCGTAGGCGCGCTCGCTCGCCTGGTAGACGCGCCCGTGGGGGCGGTCGCGCTCGGGCCGGAGGAGGCGCGCGGTCATCATCGGCGTGAGGGAGAGCGAGAGCAGCGCCGAGACGCCGATCGCGACCGCGAGGGTCACGGCGAACTCGCGGAAGAGGCGCCCGACGATGCCGGTCATGAAGAGCAGCGGGATGAGCACCGCGACGAGCGACACCGTGAGCGACACGATCGTGAACCCGATTTGCTTCGCGCCGACGAGCGCGGCGCGGATCGGGGGCATGCCCTGCTCGACGTAGCGCGCGATGTTCTCGATCATCACGATCGCGTCGTCGACGACGAAGCCGGTCGCGATCGTGAGCGCCATCAGCGACAGGTTGTTGAGGCTGAAGCCCACGAGGTACATGACGCCGAACGTGCCGACGAGCGAGAGCGGCACGGCGACGGCGGGAACGGCGGTCGCGCGGAGATCCCGCAAGAAGAGGAAGATCACGACGACGACGAGCCCGATCGTGATCGCCAGCGTGATCTCGACGTCGCGCACCGACGCGCGCACGGTCTCCGTCCGGTCGCTCACCACGCGCACGTCCACGCCGGCCGGCATCGACGCACGGAGCAGCGGCAAGAGCTTTTTCACGCGCTCGGCGACCTGGATGACGTTCGCGCCCGGCTGGCGCTGCACGTTCACGAGGATCGCGCGCGTACCGTTCGACCACGCGGCGAGCTGATCGTTCTCGACGCCGTCGACCGGGTGCGACACGTCGTCGAGCCGCACCGGCGCGCCGTTCGTGTACGCGATGACGATCGGGTCGAACGCGCCGGCGCTCTCGAGCTGGTCGTTGGTCGCGAGCGTGTAGTCCTGGCGCGGGCCGTCGAGGTTGCCCTTCGCCTGGTTGATGTTCGCGGCGACGAGCGCCGTGCGAACGTCCTCGAGCGTGAGGCCCGAGCCCGCGAGGCGCTCGGGGTCCACGCGCACCCGCACCGCCGGTTTCTCCGCGCCGGCGAGCGTGACGAGGCCGACGCCGGAGAGCTGCGAGATTTTCTGCGCGAGGATCGAGTCGGCGTAGTCGTCGACGGACCGCAGCGGGAGCGTCGACGATTCGACCGAGAGCGTGAGGATCGGCGCGTCGGCCGGGTTGCTCTTGCTGTACGTCGGCGGCGCGGGCAGCGTGCGCGGCAGGAGCGCGCTCGCCGCATTGATCGCGGCCTGCACGTCCTGCTCGGCCGCGTCGATGTCGCGATCGAGGTCGAACTGCAGCGTGATCTGCGAGCTCCCGAGGCTCGAGATCGAGGTCATCTGCGCGAGCGACGGCACCTGCCCGAACTGGCGCTCGAGCGGCGTCGTGACCGACGCGGCCATGGTCTCGGCGCTCGCGCCCGGCAGGTACGTCGAGACGACGATCGTCGGGTACTCGACCTGGGGCAGCGCGGAGACCGGCAGCTCGAAGAACGCGAGCATGCCGACGAGGAGCAGGCCGAGCGTGAGTAGCGTGGTCGCGATCGGTCGCTCGATGAACGGCTTCGAGATGTTCACGTGCCGCCCTGCACGGCGACGAGCGCGCCCGGCTTGAGCTGCGCTTGCCCTTCGGTCACGACGCGGTCGCCGGGCGCGAGCCCTTTCGTGACGATCGCCTGATCGCCTTCGATCTCGTCGGCCGACACGTCGCGGAGCTCCGCGTGCGACGTCGCGTCGATCGAGTACACGAACGTCCCGCTCGGCCCGCGCTGGATCGCTGCCGCCGGCACCACGAGCGCGCCCTTCTTCGTCTCGAGGAGCAAGCGCGCCTTCACGAACTGATTCGGCCAGAGCGCGCCGTTCGGGTTCGGGAGCTGCGCCTTGAGTCGCAGCGTCGCGGTCTGCTGGTTGATCAGGTTGTCGACGACGGTGAGATCGCCCGCGCCGAGCTCGGTCGCGCCGTCGCGGTTCATCGCGACCACCCGAGGCGTGCCGCGCGCGCGCGCCGCCGAGACGCGCGGGAGATCGTCCTCGGGGAGCGTGAAGATCATCGCGATCGGATCGAGCCGCGTGACGACGACGATGCCGGTCGCGTCCGCCGGGTGCACGATGTTGCCGGGATCGACGAGGCGGATCCCGGTGACGCCGTCGATGGGCGAGACGATGTGCGCGTAGACGACGTTGAGCGCCGCGGCGTGGATCTGCGCCTCGTCGGCGCGGATGGCCGCGCTCGCCGTCTCCACGGCGGCGCGATCGTTGTCGACTTGCTGCTGCGGGACGAGCCCCTCGCGCTCGAGGTCGGCGTCGCGGCGCAGCGTCGTCAGCGCGTTGTCCTTCGTGGCGACGTCCTTCGCGCGCTGCGCGGTCGCCTGCTCCTCTTGGATCTGGAACGGTCGCGGGTCGACGAGCGCGAGCGGCTCGCCGCGCGTGACGCGCTGCCCCTCGACGTACGACACGTTTTCGAGCTTCCCGTCGACCTGCGTCCGAACGGTCACGGTGTAGAGCGCCACGACGCTGCCGAGCCCCTCGACGTAGACCGGGACGTCCTCGCGTCGCGCCGCCTCGACCGTGACGGGAATCGGCCGCGCGGCGGCGCTCGCGGCCTTCGCGCGCTCGGCGCGCGCGGCGCGAACCCGCACGACGACGAGCAGGATCGCCACGATCGCCACGATCGCCGTCGCGGCGAGGAGGAGCTTCTTTCGCGCCGGTCGCATGCTCTGCCGTGTTGCAGAGCACGCGCCGTACCGCTTCAGACGTGCGCCTTCACGAACGGCACGAGCGCCGCGTTCACGCGCTCCGGCTGCTCGAGCGCGCTGAGGTGGCCCGCGCCCTCGATGAGGACGAGCTCGGCTCCCGCGACGGCGCGCGCGATCTCGCGCGACCGCTCCGGCGGCGTTCCGCGGTCCTCCTCGCCGCACATCACCATCGTCGGCGCGTGCACGCGCGCGAGCTCCGGGCGGAAGTCGGCGCGCTGGAAGATCGCCTTGCCCGCTTTGTAGACGCCTTCGCGCGAGAAGCCGACCGCGTCGCGCCAGAAGCGCTGCGCGACCTCGGGGCGATCGCGCAGCGTGCGGTCGCTGAAGAAGCGCGGGAGGATGCGCCGGTCGGCGAGCCACGACGGGAACCCGACGCGCCGAAATGTCGACAGCATCGCGCGGTACTGCACGCGGTTCTGCATCCGCTCGGGCGCGGCGCTCGTGTCGAGGAGCGCGAGCGCGGCGACGCGATCCGGCGCGACGACGGCGAGACGCATCCCGATCATCCCGCCCCACGAGAGCCCGACCATCACGAAGCGCTTGGCGCCGACGGCGTCGAGCGCGTCGAGGAGCGCGCGCGCGTTGTCGTCGAGCGAAAACGGCGGCGGCGTCTCGCTGTGCCCGTGCCCCGGCCCGTCGAACACGAGCACGCGCCCGAGCTCCGCGAGCGGCCCGACTTGCGCGTCCCACATCCCGCCGTCGGTGAGAAACGACGGCCACAGCACGATGACCGCGTCTTCCGCGCGCCGCGGCTTGCCGTGCTCTTCGTAGTACCACCGGCCGAGCCGGGTCGAGACGTACATGGGCGAAACCTACGGCACCTTCGTCGCCACGTACAAGCTGCCTCCGCTCGGCCGATTGCGCGTCGACTCGAAATAGAGGCGGCAGTCGTCCCACGAGATCCAGTGCGCGCGCTCCGCCGAGGATCCGTTCAGCTCGGTTTCGTTCGCGAGCGCGCCGAAGTCGTCGGCCGTGCTCGCGCGATGCGCCAGGAAAATGTCGTCGGAGCCGGCGGAGCCGAGGTCCGTGCGCTTCGACGTCACGTAGGCCCAGAGCCCGTCGTGCGTGAGCGCGATCCCGTCGTCCTCGTCGGGCGAGCTCAACGCGTCGACGGGAAGCGGCGCCGCGAAGCCGCCGCCCTCGGGCGCCGCGCGCCAGACGTCGTTCGACCCGGCGCGTGCGCTCGTGAAGTACAGGCTGCCGTCGAAGGCGACGAACGACGCGGTCTCGGCGCTCGTCGACTGGATCGCGCCGGCGAGCTGCGCGCCGATCCCGAAGGCGCTCGCGCGGTCCGGCCGCGTCGCGACGAAGAGGTCCCAGTTGCCGACCGTTCCGAACTTCGAATAGTAGAGCGTGAGCCCGTCGTCCGAGACGGCCGGGTCCACGTCGCCCGGCGCGATGTTCGCTTCCACCACGGGCGTCCCGAACTTCGCGCCGACGCTCGTCCGCGTCGCGTGCATGATCTCGATCGTGTTGCCGGCGTCGGCGTGGAGCGTCTCGCCGAACCAGATCTCGAGCTCATCGGACGTGAGCGTCGGCTGGTACTCGTCGTCGATGTCGAGCTCGGTGATCGGCGTGATGGCGGTGAACGGCTTGCTCGGATCGCACACGGCCCCCGCGTCGAGCGCCGCCTCGACCGGCGCGTCCAGCGCGGCGTCGCCCGAGCCCGCGTCGCCGCCGAGATCGTCGAGCGACGGGAACAAGCACGCCGAGACCAACGCGAGCGCGAGGATTGCCGGGCGCGAGCCCATCCTCGAAGCTTACACTGAGACGCGATGCGCCTCGTCGCCGTCGCCGACACGCACCTCTTTCACGACGAGCTCGTCGTGCCCGACGGCGACGTCTTCGTCCACGCCGGCGATCTCTGCCGCGGCGGCGATCTCGACGAGCTCCGCGCCGCGCTCGCGTGGATCCGCAGCCTCCCGCACGCGCACAAAGTGATCGTCGCCGGCAACCACGACTTCGCCTTCGCCGAGCACGCCGACGAAGCCCGCGCCCTCGCGTCCGACTTCGTCTACCTCGAAGACTCCGGCGCGACGGTCGCCGGCCTCTCGTTCTGGGGGAGCCCATGGCAGCCCGCGTTCAACGACTGGGCCTTCAACCTCCCGCGCGGCCCCGCCCTCGCCGAAAAGTGGGCGCTCGTCCCCGATCGCGTCGACGTCCTCGTCACGCACGGCCCTCCGCTCGGCATCGGCGACCGCGGCCCGGTCGAAGGCCGCCTCGGCTGCGCCGACCTCCTCGCCCGCGTCCGCGCCGCCGCGCCGCGCCTCCACCTCTTCGGCCACATCCACCAAGACGGCGGCGCCTGGCCCATCGGCCCGACCCTCTTCGTCAACGCGACCACCTGGGAGTCCGAGCGCGCCCCCACCGTGATCGACATCGACGCCCGCGCGGTGACCGCGGTGTCCGTTCCGCCCGCAAGATGAGCGACGTTGCCGGTCGACCGGCAATATTGCCGGTCGTGACCAATCCCGAGCGTGTGGAATGAACCAAAATAAGAAAGCGCTGTGCTTACGAGGCGTTATCGCCAGGGATGAGGTTGGATGCTGATTCAGAACCAGTAAAGAGACGGCTCATGCCCAGAACGGAACGTACTTCGCGAACTTCTTCGATCCACTCGTCGGGTCGTCCGGTTTCACTTGACCTGCATCAACTGCGTCACGGATCACGCGAGAAATCGTCTCTGCCTTGCTCGACGGAAGCCTGAAGCGCTCGCGGAGGCTTTGGTTGGTCATCCGGTAGTTCGTCACGTACCGCAGGCAGGCGTGCTGGTAGGCGGCGCGAACCCGCTCCTCGCGATCCATGAGGTCAAAGGGCTTGGGCGCGAACAGCACAACGCTCGTGCGGTCGCCGGTCGCGCGAAAAGTCGGGCGCCGGGAGCTGAAAGACCTCAACCTCGAAGATGACCTTGTCGATTCCGCTGCCCTTCTCCTCGCAGATGCCAAGGCGACGCATCATGTCTGCGATGCGCTCGTTTCGAACGGTGTCGATCGATGAAGCGCGTCGTTGGCACGGTCGGTTCGCCCGGGTTCGAAACCTCGAATCGGTCCGGGTAGAGTTCGAACATCACGGAGCCGCCCGGCTGCTCGAAGTCCTGGTGGATGAGCGCATTGGCCACCAGCTCGCGTACCGCAAGCTCGGGGAACATCTTGACCTGCCGCCGTAGAGCCTGCTCGATGACCTCATTGGCCGTGACGTGCGTGTTGATGAACGCGATGAGATTCTTGAAACCGACGGCATAGCCGAACTCGCCCGGCTGATCGATGCGGGTGAGCTGCTTGCTCGTTCCCTCGTACACGATCACGCGCGGCGCTTTGCGGGCGAGAAGATCGAAGCTTCCAAGCTTTTTCGCAAAGAGGATGGCTCCGAGGTTCGTGATGCTCCACTGACCTCCTTCGCGAACGACGATGTGCTCGTGTTCGAGCTGTTCGAGGACGGCGTCGCGCGTCGTCGGGTACGGGATGCGCGCTAAGTCGAAGTAGCTCTGCGTGTCCAGGAGCGCGACCACGTCATCCGCCGAACAACCGTCTCGCGCCGGGCGGAGGGCCCAATCGGGCTTTCCCTCGTCGTGGATGCGGCGCAGCCGGTCGTCGGTCATCGGCACGAGACTGTTCCCCGACCGCATGAGGTACCGCCCATCGTGGTGCCGTGCGACGCCCCGGGGCCGCGCGGGGACCTCGAACACCACGACGCGTCCATCGCCGTGCGCGAGGACCGTGACATCGACACGGAAGTGAAGCCGCTCGAGGATCTTGTTCGTGACGTCGTGGGTGTTGAGGAACGCTTGGCTTCCTACGACCCGCCGGGGCCGCGCGTCAGTTACGCCGAGAACGAGGGCACCGCCGCCCTCATTCGACAACGCGACGCAGTACTCGTAGAGCTTCGTCGAGTCGTATTGTGTCTTCGCTTCCTTGAACTCGAGATGCTCATCCTCGTTTGGGGTTGCGAGCCACCGATCTAGGTCCGCCAACGTCACGGCCATGGCCGAATCATGTCCTCTGCTTCTTCTTCGTCTTCTTGGATTTCGCAGCCCCCTCGACGGGCGGCAGCTTCACCTGCGAGAGCACCCGCGCGAAGAGGTCGAGCGAAGCGAGCGGAATCGCGCGCACGTGAACGAGACCCGCGCGCACGCTGAAGCGCGTGTTCTTGAACGCCGCATGCTTCGACATCACCTTCGCGATCGCCGCCTCGGTGCGGTCCGTGATGGGCTCGCCCGCGTTCTTCCGCTGGAGCTCGTGCGTCGCCGTCTGGATCTCCGCGACCGTCGCCTTGGGAAACGCGACCGCCCGCACGTGCGACCCGTCTCGTACGGGGATCTTCAGCCGCTCGAACGCGACGGGCAACGTCTTTCCGAGCTTGCCGAACTTCGCCTCGATGAACGCGAGCGCCGCCGCGATGTTCGACTCGCCGTACTGCTCCTCTTCGGCCGGCGTCGCATGCTCGGCGACGGCGATGTTGCGCTGCGCGGAGCGGAGATCCGTGTGAAGCGCGCGCGCGAAGAAGTCGGTCGCGCTCTCGTACCCACCGAGGACGTAGAGCGGCGGATCGTGGTGCACCGCCTCGCCGACCGCCTCCCAGAGCTCGTCGAAGGCCTCCGCGCCGCGTCCCTGCGCGTCGTGGATCCGGTGCTCGAGCTTTTTCCACGCCGCCTCGAGCTTCGGATCGACCTTCGTGACGACTTCCTTCGCGGTGGGTTTCTTGGC